>Ga0114898_1002035_pt1 | contig 11075 bp, 10 predicted proteins | sample Malvired_Geostar_FD_83496 | JGI IMG/M metagenome (GOLD analysis project Ga0114898, IMG submission 83496) | Marine viral communities from the Global Malaspina Expedition - Malaspina viral metaG DeepMed_Geostar | ecosystem: Environmental > Aquatic > Marine > Oceanic | place: Mediterranean Sea... | reverse complement strand
GGAGCAGGTGCTCGACTCCATGGAGATCGAGCGCGAGCGGGGCATCACCATCAAGGCCCAGACGGTGCGGCTGAACTACAAGGCCAAGGACGGGGAGACCTATGTCCTGAACCTGATGGACACGCCGGGCCACGTGGACTTCGCCTATGAGGTCAGCCGGTCCCTGGCCGCCTGCGAGGGCTCCATCCTGGTGGTGGACTCAAGCCAAGGGGTCGAGGCCCAGACCCTGGCCAATGTCTACCAGGCCATCGACAACAACCACGATATCGTGCCGGTCCTGAACAAGATCGACCTGCCGGCGGCCGAACCCGAGCGGGTGCGCGAGCAGATCGAGGACGTCATCGGCATCGACGCCAGCGACGCCATCCTCTGTTCGGCCAAGACCGGCGTCGGCATCTCCGACCTGCTGGAGGCCATCGTCACCCGCCTGCCGGCGCCCCAGGGCGACCGCGAGGCGCCGCTGAAGGCCCTGCTGGTCGACGCCTGGTACGACGCCTATCTGGGCGTCATCGTCCTGGTGCGCGTGATCGACGGCGTTCTGAAGGCCGGCCAGAAGGTGAAGATGATGCAGAACGGCTCCACCTACCAGGTGGACCGGATCGGCGTCTTCCTGCCGAAACAGACCGAGACCGATGAGCTCGGCCCCGGCGAGATCGGCTTCATCACCGCCCAGATCAAGGAGGTGGCCGACGCCGCCGTCGGCGACACCATCACCGACGAGAAGCGCCCCACCGCCCAGGCCCTGACCGGCTTCCGCGAGGCCCAGCCGGTGGTGTTCTGCGGCCTGTTCCCGGTGGACGCCAACGACTTCGAGGATCTGCGCGCGGCCATCGGCCGCCTGCGCCTGAACGACGCCAGCTTCTCCTACGAGATGGAGACCAGCGCGGCCCTGGGTTTCGGCTTCCGCTGCGGGTTCTTAGGATTGCTGCACCTGGAGATCATCCAGGAGCGGCTCTCCCGCGAGTTCGACCTGGACCTGATCGCCACCGCGCCCAGCGTGGTCTATCGGGTGCGGCTGACCAATGGCGAGGAGATCGAGCTCCATAATCCCGCCGACCTGCCCGATCCGGTGCGCATCGACACCATCGCCGAGCCCTGGATCAAGGCCACCATCCTGACCCCGGACGAGCACCTGGGCTCGATCATCAAGCTCTGCCAGGACCGCCGCGGCGAGCAGCGGGAGCTGTCCTATGTGGGCTCCCGCGCCCTGGTGGTCTACGACCTGCCCCTGAACGAGGTGGTGTTCGACTTCTATGACCGCCTGAAATCCATCTCCAAGGGCTACGCCTCCTTCGACTATTCGATCGAGGAATACCGGGTGGGCGACCTGGTGAAGATGTCGATCCTGGTCAACGCCGAGCCGGTGGACGCGCTGTCCATGCTGGTCCACCGCGACCGCGCCGAGATGCGCGGCCGGGCCATGGTGGAGCGGATGAAGGACCTGATCCCGCCGCACATGTTCCAGATCCCGATCCAGGCGGCCATCGGCGGCCGGATCATCGCCCGCGAGACCATCCGCGCCCTGCGCAAGGACGTGACGGCCAAGTGTTATGGCGGCGACGCCAGCCGCAAGCGCAAGCTGCTGGACAAGCAGAAGGCCGGCAAGAAGCGCATGCGCCAGTTCGGCAAGGTGGAGATCCCGCAGGAAGCCTTCATCGCCGCCCTGAAGATGGACGCCGACTAGGGCCGCCCTGGGGGTGAATCGGAATGCCCGACCTGTCGCGCCCGATGTTCCCCGCCTCTGAGCCCGCCCCGTCCGAACGCCTGCGCATCGCCATCGCCCAGACGGAGGTGGCGTTCGACGCGCGGATCAACGGCCCACGGATACGCGCGCAGATGCGCCAGGCCGCCGCCGCCGGCGCACGGCTGATCCAGTTCACCGAAGGCGCCATGTCCGGCTACCCTTCGGGGCCCGGCAAGCAGGCGCTGGCCGGGTGGGGCATCGACTGGACGGCGCTGAGGGCCGAGTTGGAGGAGACGGCCGCCCTGGCGGCGGACCTCTCCCTCTGGACCGTCATCGGGGCCGCCCATCGGCTCACCCCGCCGCACCGTCCGCACAACAGCCTCTATGTGATCTCCGACCGGGGTGAGATCGCGGGCCGCTATGACAAGCGCCTGCTGTCCTATTCGGAGGTGACAGACTGGTATGCGCCCGGGGCGCGGCCGCTGGTCTTCGAGGTGGACGGCTTCCGCCTCGCCTGCCTGCTGTGCATCGAAATCCAGTTCCCCGAACTCTTCGTGGAGTGTTCGCAACTCGGCGCGGACCTCGTCCTGCTGTCGACCTTTTCACGGGATCCGATGTTCGCCATCCAGGCCCAGGGACATGCCGCCTGCGGGACCTTCTGGCTTGGGTTCTCTGTGCCTGCGCAATACAGCGACGCGGCGCCCGCCGGCCTGGTGGGGCCGGACGGCCGATGGGTCGCCCGGGCGCCGGCGGACGGCCAGCCATCGCTGGTGATCGCTGATCTGGACCGGACGGCAGAGACCCTTCAGGGCGCGCTGCGACGGGCGCGGCCCTGGCGGGAGACGGCGCGGTCGGGTGAACTGCATCGGGCCGCGCAGGTGGAGGACGTCCGCAGCCTCGCCACTGACCGGTTCTGATCGGAGCAACGCGGCTTCGCCTTCAATCCTTCCACGTCTCCGCGCTCTCCGGCGCCTTGGTCGGCGGCCTGGCCTCGGCGAAGGGGGCGTACTTGGCGCGGGCCTCAGTGACGCGGCGGGCCATGTCCTCGGCGACGTCGGGGTGGCGGGACACCAGGGAATAGGTCTCGCCCGGATCGGTGCTGAGGTCGAACAGCAGCGGGTAGCGGTGCTGGTCCAGCGGGATGTCCATGGTTCGGTAATAGGACCGCACCACATATTTCCAGCGGGGCGTGCGCACGGCGGCCACGTGCAGATTGTCGAACAGGATCACCTGGTCGTGCGGCGAGGCCTCGCCGCGCAGCAGGACGCCGGAGAGGTCGGCGCCGTCGATGCCGTCGGTGGGCGGCTCCAGGCCCGCCATGGCCGCGATGGTCGGCAGCAGGTCGAGATTGCTGGCCAGGGCGTCGGAGACCGATCCGGCCGGGATCGTCCCCGGCCGCCAGGCGATGAAGGGCACGCGATAGCCGCCCTCCCAGGCCGCCCCGCCCTTGCGGTCGCGGAACGGGCCGGTGGAGCCCTCGAACCAGGGGCCATTGTCGGAGGTGAAGACCACCATCGTGTCCTCCGCCAAGCCCAGGGCCTCCAGCCGGCGCAGCAGGCGGCCCACCTGGGCGTCCACCTCTTCCACCACCTCGCCATAGTCGCCGGCCGGCGAACCCATGGGATCGTCGGGATTGGGCCTCAGGGGTACGTGCGGGGCGGTCAGGGCCAGCAGGATGAAGAAGGGCTCATTCCGGTGGGCTTCGACGAAGGCGGTGGTCTCTTCGAAGAAATGCTCGGTCAGCTTGGCGAAGTCGGCCTTGGACTCGCTCATCGGCGCCTCGCCCTGCCCGTCATAGAGGGTGAGGGGACGCATATCGTGGCTGTAGGGCAGGCCCATGAAGCGGTCGAAGCCGAACCGCTGCGGCGGCCAGTGGGGTGAGACGTGCCCCAGGTGCCACTTGCCGATCAGGGCGGTGGCGTAGTCGGGCTTCAGCAGGCGTGGAATGGTCGGGGCTTCCGGCGGCAGGCCGTTGGTGTCGGCCGGCTGGATCACCTCGCGGGCCAGGCCGTGGCGGATGGCGTAGCCGCCGGTGAGCAGGCCCGCCCGGGACGGGGTGCAGACATTGGCCGAGGCGTAGAAGTCCGTCAGGCGCGCGCCCTCGGCGGCCATCCGGTCCAGCTGCGGCGTCCGGATCAGCGTCCCGCCGTCGCAGCCGATATCCCCATAGCCGAGATCGTCGGCCAGGATGACGATGAAGTTGGGTTTGCGCGGCATCTGAAGTTCCCCCGGGCTGGGACGGTCTTTGCGCCGCCGCCGGGTGAAGGTTGCCCGCAATTGGCCGTCAGGCGCAATCGCCGCGGAGCGGTCTTCCCTTGGAACCAAGCGACATCCAGGCTCTTGTGGTGAGATGATCTGGTCTCTCCGCGCCACGCGCCTCTCGCCCCTCATGGCCGTCCTGGCCCTGGCCGCCTGTTCGCCCGAGCCGGCGGAGGTCGCAGGCTCGCCGGCGTCCGCGCCGGAGGCGCCGGCCCCCACCCCATCACCTGAGCCTGCCCCGTCGCCTGAGGCGGGTGGGGCGCCTGAGGCGGGTGGGGCGACGGTGGGCGGCGATGGTTCGGCCATCGATCTGCAGCCGCTCACGGCGCAGGATCTGGACGCTGAGACCCTGGCCGGGGAACTGGCCTGCAGCTTCTCAGGCGGCGATGACGAGGTCCTGCTGCTGGCGCGGGGAAACGTCGCCTCGGATGATCCCGCATTCGGGGTGGTCAAGGTCTCGGGCTATGTGGAGCGGGTCGCCGCCCCCGGCGGCTTCGACGGCATGCTGAATGGGACGAGCTTCGCCGGACGGGGAAAGACCGTCGAGATCGCGGTGACGGGCGACCCGGTCGGCGGCGGTGAGTCGCCGCCGAGTCCGGCCACCCTGACCTATGACCGCGCCGACGGCGCTCGCCGGACCTTCCCCGGGCATTGGAACTGCGGGCCCTAGCCCCCACCAGGCTTGGATGGCGAAGGCCGGGCCGGTCTGGCCGAAAGCCTGGGCCGGGCGGGAAAATCCCGGTCAGGCGCCGCCGCCTCCCACTTGTTCGCTTTCCGCCACGCCGTTCCAATAGTAGCGTTACGTGAAACTGGAACGGGAAGACCGAGATGAGTTACCCGCACCCCTCCGGAGAGCCCTTCGAGGGCGTGATCGGGCGCACAGTCCATGAGTCCAGCCCATGGTGGCGGCCCGCGAGCGTGCCATCCCATGCGCCGAACGTCGTGCTCATCGTGCTGGACGACAGCGGTTTTTCACATTTCGGCTGCTACGGATCGACGATCGAGACGCCCCATATCGACCGCCTCGCGGCGGGAGGGCTCAGATATACCAACTTCCACACGACCGGCCTTTGCTCGCCCACCCGGGCCTGTCTGCTGACCGGGCGCAATCACCACGCCGTGGGCATGCGCGGCGTCTCGAACATGGACACCGGCTACCCGAATATGCGGGGCCACCTCCCGCGGTCGGCCGCCACCCTTGCGGAAATCCTTCGGGAGCACGGCTACGCCACCTTCGCCACGGGCAAGTGGCACCTGACGCCGATGGCGGAGTGCACGGCGGCGGGGCCCTTCCAGAACTGGCCCCTGGCCCGCGGCTTCGATCGCTTCTACGGCTTCATGCAGGGCGAGACCGATCAGTTCTATCCGGAGCTGACCTACGACAACCACCACATCGCTCCACCGGCCGGGCCCGAGGCGGGCTACCACGTCTCGGAAGACATCGTGGACCGTTCGATCGGGTTCCTGCGGGACCAGATCTCCCTCGTGCCTGAACGGCCGTTCTTCCTCTATCTCGCCTTCGGGGCGACCCATTCGCCGCACCAGTCGCCAGCCGCCTACCTCCAGAAGTACCGTGGTCGCTTCGACAAGGGGTGGGATGCGGAGCGGGAGGCGTGGTTCTCGCGCCAGAAGGCCATGGGGCTGATCCCGGCGGACACAGCCCTGACGCCGCGAAACCCGGGCGTCCGGCCTTGGGCCGAACTGTCGGAGAATGAGCGGCTGTTCGCCGCCCGCCTGCAGGAGGCCTTCGCCGCCCAGCTCGACCACACGGACGCCCAGATCGGACGGCTGCTCGCCTTTCTGGAGGAGGTCGAGCGCCTGGACGACACCTTGATCATCGTCCTGTCGGACAACGGCGCCAGCCAGGAAGGCGGGCCGACGGGCGTATTCGACGAAATGCGCTGGTTCAACGGCATGCCGGAGGACGTCGATGCGGCCGTGGCGCGGCTCGACGATATCGGCGGCCCGGAGAGCCACTCCAACATCCCCTGGGGTTGGGCGCAGGTCGGAAACACGCCGCTGAAATGGTACAAGCAGAACACCCACGGCGGGGGCGTTCGAGACCCTCTGGTGATGCACTGGCCCAAGGGCCTGCAGCGGACCAGCGGCTTCTGCCGCGTCTTTTCGCACGCGATCGACATCACACCCACCATCCTGGACCTGGTCGGCCTCGAAGCGCCGGAGGTCGTGGCGGGCGTGCAGCAGATGCCGGTTCACGGCCAGAGCCTGGCCCCGACCTTGAAAGACGAGACCGCGCAGATCACGCGGCCCCCGCAGTACTTCGAAATGCTCGGGCATCGCGGCCTATGGGCCGAGGGTTGGAAGGCGGTGACCCGCCATACGGCCGGGACCTCCTGGGACGACGACGTATGGGAGCTCTACAACCTCCAAGAGGACTTCGCGGAGGCCAATGACCTCGCCGCTCAACACCCGGAGCGGCTGCGGGGGATGGTGGAGGCCTGGTGGGGGGAGGCCGAGCGGCACGGGGTGCTGCCCCTCGACGACCGCCACGCCTTCGCCACCATGCGGGCCGGACGGCGGCCAGGGCTGCCGGCCAGCCGGGAGCGGTTCGTCTACTACCCCCCCATCTCCCACGTGGTGGCCGACGCCTGCCCGCCGGTGGCCAGGGGCTGGACGATGGGCGTGGACCTCGATCATCCGGAGGATGGCGGCGACGGCGCCCTCGTCAATCGCGGCACGATCAACTCGGGCTTCGTCCTCTACATCAAGGATGGGCGCGTCCGGTTCGACTACAACGCCTTCCATGCCCATACGGTCCTGGCCGCCGAGGCGCCGTTGCGGCCCGGCCGGCGGGAGGTCGTCCTGCGCGTGGAGCGGGGGGAAAACCGGCAGGGTGCGGTGAGCCTGCTGATCGACGGCGAGGTGTCGGCCTCGGGCGAAATCCCCCGGCTGCTGGGCATGCTGTCGAGTACGGGGATGGATATCGGCTGTGCGTCCGCGCCCGTCTGCAAGGACTATGGGCCGCCCTTCGCCTATCCTGGCAGGATCCGCCGGGTGGTCTTCGAGCTGCCGGCGCGAGCAACCGAACAGGACAGGCGGGAGGAGGCCGAACGCCAGGCTCGGGCGGCGGCGTCGCGGCAGTAGTCTGCGGCCGCCCGCCCGCCCTCTGGCGCCGCCTAGCCCAGCCGGACCTCGCCGACCTTGTCCTGGTAGTCCTGCTTGGGGTCGCGGCCCATCAGCATCTTCACGCCAGCGAACAGGCTGTGCTCATTGAGCCAGATCTGGGCGCGCTCCGGCTCGAACCGCAGCAGCTGAAGCTTCGGATCATCCTTGCCGCCCTCGTACCAGGCCGCCACGAAGGGATTCCACAGCCGCTCGATCGTATCGCGGTCGTTGTCCGGCGCGAGACGCCCATGGATGGTGGCGAACAGCTCGTGGTCCTTGGAGGCGAAGTGGGCCATGGCCCGATGACCGGCGCCGGCGGCCTGCACCAGATCGACGCCCTTGGCGCTGAAGATCCAGATGGGTCCGCCCTGGTCGCCCTCGATCTGGGCGGTCATCGGCTGGCTATGGCCCTCTTCCACATCGGTCAGGCCCAGCATGAGGGTCCGATCGGATTTCAGGGCTTTCCAGAACTTGGCTTCGAGTTCAGCGTGATCGGCCATGGCGGGCTCCTTGGGATGGGACAATGATCCCCGTCGAACGGCGCGGGAGCCCTCAGCGTTCCGCCCGCCCTCAGCGCCCCCGCACCTGGGCGCCGATGGCCGCCAGGTCTTCGGCCGTCCCGAAGGCGGCGGCTTCGCCTTCGCCGCGCAGGGCGTAGCTGGGCGGGACCATTTCCGGTCCCTCGCCGGGGGCCAAGGGTGGGGTGTAGTAGCCCAGGGCGTAGCCGCCGAGCGCATAGCCCAGCAGGTCCTGGAGATCCTGGGGCAGGGCGCGGGCGATCTCCGGCGGGCAGGACAGGTACTGGTTCTCTTCCTGCCGCAGCCAGCCGAGCGCGTAGGTGATGTTGAGGCCCCAGCGGTCGCCGCCGCCCAGATGGGCGCCGCCGCCATGGAAGACGCTGCCCGTATAGACCAGCACCGAGCCGGCCGACATGACGGCGCGTGTGATCTCATGTCCCTGCGGCCGGCGGTCGTCCGGCCAGGTCTGTGAGCCTGGAACCACCTGGGTGGCGCCGTTTTCAGCCGTGAAGTCGGTGAGCGCCCAGATGGTGTTGAGCTGCGGCTCGATCCCCTTCAGGTGCGCGCCCCAGGCCCAGCGGTCGCGGTGAATGGGCTGGGCGCCCTGGCCTTCCATGATGCGGATGAGCTGGGTGAGGTGCAGCCGCCAGCGCTCGCAGTTGGGCTTGAGCAGATGGGCGCAGAGGGCCTGGATCTGCGGGTGCGTCACCAGGGGGCGGCAGGCGGGCGCCCGGGCCACCAGGGCGCCGGTGCGGGTGGTGCGGACGCCGGTGAAGCCGTCCTGGCCGACCGGGGTCGCCTCCACATAGGGCGCGAGCTCGGCCCTGAGCTCGGTCAGCAGGTCCGGCGCCATGACGGCGTCGAGGATGAGCGCGCCGTCGCGGTCCAGCGCCGCGGCGATGGCGTCCGTCGGCGCATCGGCCGGCAGATGAGTCAGTTCGGCCATGGTGTCCTTCCCGGCGGGGCCTGGCGCGACGGGCCTGCCGCGCCCCGACGGCGGCCCCTTGGCGCCAGCATGCCCTGACCCCGGTTTGCGGCCAAGCGGTTGCCCGTCGCCCGATGAGGAGGCAAGGTCGGGTTTCCGACAATTCCGCTGGGGAGGGCGCGATGGCCTACAGGTTCGAAATCTTCAAGGACAAGGCGGGCGAGTTCCGCGTGCGATTCCGCGCCTCCAACGGTGAGGTCATGTTCTCGTCCGAGGGCTACGCCTCCAAGGCGAGCGCCAAGAACATGATCGAATCGATCAAGAAAAACGCCCCCGAGGCCGAGGTCCAGGACGACAGCGCCGGCTGAGGCCGCGCCATTTCCATTGATCCCAGCTTGCGGCGTCGCTTAGATCGCGTCGCAAGCTGGGCCATCGGGTCCGGCGCTCTGGAGACCTGATTTCCCATGCGCAAGGTGCTGATCCTGGCCGCCGCCGCGGCCACCCTGATGGTTTCGGCCTGCAACACCGTGGCCGGCGTCGGCCGCGACATGGAAGCCGCCGGCTCGGCGGTGAAGAGCACGGCCGAAGACATCAAGCGCTAGCCCTCTCGGCGTGGCCGAACAGGGGCGGGGCCGCCTTCCATGCGACGGCGCGCCGCCCTTTCGCCGGGGCGGAGGAGGGCGCATATGGTCCCCATGACCCAACCGTCCCGTCCGAGCTTCGTCACCGCCCTGAAGCGTGGCCTGAAGGGCCGCTGTCCGGCGTGCGGCGACGGCGCGCTGTTCTGGCGCTACCTCAAGGTGGAGCCGGCCTGCCACGCCTGTGGCCACGACCTGGCCCAGTATCCCGCCGATGACGGGCCGGCCTATTTCACCATCCTGATCGTGGGCCATCTGATCGTGGCCCCCATTCTGCTCTTCCCCTTCATCTGGCAGGCGCCGCTCTGGCTGGTGATCCCGGCCACCCTGCTGCCGCTCGCCGGCCTGACCCTGTTGTTGCTGCCCAGGATCAAGGGCGCCTTTATCGGCGGGCTCTACGTGCTGGGGGTGAAGGAGTCCGACGCCCACCTGCACAGCGCCGACGCCGCCGACTGAGGCGCCGGCCGCGCTCGCCATGGGCGCCCTGACCAGCCCGCGCCGGAACCGGCGCCGTTAGGGCCCGTTCTCTGCTCAAGGCTGGGCGAACCACGGGGTTCGCGCCTTGGGAGAGACTCCGATGTCGCTTGGCACAATCCTTCTGATCATCCTGATCCTGGCGCTGATCGGCGCCCTGCCCACCTGGGGCCACAGCCGCAGCTGGGGCTATTTTCCGTCGGGCGGCCTCGGCCTGATCCTGGTGATCGTGCTGATCCTGGTGCTGATGGGCCGAATCTAGCCCGCGCCGTTCGATCCCCGCCGGTGAAGGCCCGATTGAGGGCTTCCGCTGGCGCGCGGACCTCCGTAGAGCGCGTTCCGATAAGTGGGGACCGGTTATCGGAACAAAACGCGCTCAAGTCTTTGAGTGTAGAGCCTGATTCAACGATCAGACGGTTCCGTCTGATCGCATCAGGCTCTAGCATCGCGCCAACGATAAGAGGCACCGGGGGGCGGCGGGCATGACGGCGACGGAAACAGGCGCAGACTCACAGGCCCCGCCGGGGCTTCTGACCCCGGGCCTGACTCCGATCCAGCGGTTCAAGGCCATAGCCGGCGGTTCGGCGGGGAACCTCGTCGAGTGGTACGACTGGTTCGCCTATTCCTCCTTCGCCCTCTATTTCGCCCCCCACTTTTTCCCCTCCGGCGATCCGACGTCGCAGCTGCTGCAGGCGGCCGCGGTCTTCGCCATCGGCTTCCTGGCCCGTCCGGTCGGCGCCTGGATCATGGGCCTCTATGCCGACCGGGCCGGACGCAAGGCCGCGCTGAGCCTGGCGGTGGCCATGATGTGCGCCGGCTCGCTGGTGATCGCCATAATCCCGGACTACGAGGTGATCGGCGTGGCCGCGCCGGCCATCCTGCTGCTGGCCCGCCTGCTGCAAGGCCTGTCCGTGGGCGGCGAATACGGCGCCAGCGCCACCTATCTGTCGGAGATGGCCGGCAAGGAGCGCCGGGGTTTCTGGTCCAGCTTCCAGTTCGTGACGCTGATCTCAGGCCAGCTCCTGGCGCTGGGCATCCTCATTCTGCTGCAGCGCATCCTGCCCACCGAGGCTCTGGAAGCCTGGGGCTGGCGCATTCCGTTCGTCATCGGCGCCCTGCTGGCGGTGGTGGTGTTCTGGATCCGCCTGGGCCTGGAGGAGAGCGCCTCGTTCCAGAACGCGCAGGCGTCCGGCGCTGAGCGGGCGCGGACCATGATGCTGTTCACCCACCATCCGTGGGAGACCGCCGCCATCTTCCTGCTGACCGCCGGCGGCTCGCTCGCCTTCTACGCCTATACGACCTACATGCAGAAGTTCCTGGTCAACACCACGGGCTTCACCAAGGAGACGGCGACCAACATCACGGCCGGCGCCCTGGTGGTCTATCTGTTCATCCTGCCCCTGTTCGGCTGGCTGTCGGACAAGTGGGGGCGGCGGACCAACCTGGCCTTC
>Ga0114898_1002034_pt1 | contig 11075 bp, 11 predicted proteins | sample Malvired_Geostar_FD_83496 | JGI IMG/M metagenome (GOLD analysis project Ga0114898, IMG submission 83496) | Marine viral communities from the Global Malaspina Expedition - Malaspina viral metaG DeepMed_Geostar | ecosystem: Environmental > Aquatic > Marine > Oceanic | place: Mediterranean Sea... | reverse complement strand
GGTCGATCGCTCGATCCAGATCCTGTGCCGGCGGACCAAGAACAATCCGCTGCTGGTCGGCGACCCGGGCGTCGGCAAGACCGCCATCGCGGAAGGACTGGCCCGCAAGATCGTCAACCACGAGGTGCCGGACGTGCTGGAAGGCGCGACCATCTACAGCCTCGACATGGGGGCGCTGCTGGCCGGCACCCGCTATCGCGGCGACTTCGAGGAGCGGCTGAAGCAGGTCGTCAAGGAACTGGAGACGCACGACAACGCCATCCTGTTCATCGACGAGATCCACACGGTGATCGGCGCCGGGGCGACCTCGGGCGGGGCCATGGACGCCTCCAACCTGCTGAAGCCGGCGCTGGCCTCCGGCAGCCTGCGCTGCATGGGCTCCACGACCTACAAGGAGTACCGCCAGCATTTCGAGAAGGATCGGGCGCTGGCCCGCCGCTTCCAGAAGATCGACGTCAACGAGCCGACGGTCGACGACACGATCAAGATTCTGAAGGGGCTGAAGACCTCCTACGAAGGCCATCACAAGCTGCGCTACACCGACGCCGCGATCCGTACGGCGGTGGAGCTGTCGGCGCGCTACATGACCGACCGCAAACTGCCGGACAAGGCGATCGACGTGATCGACGAGGCGGGGGCGTCGCAGATGCTGCTGGCCGAGTCGAAGCGCAAGAAGGTCATCGGCCAGAAGGAGGTCGAGGCCGTCATCGCCCGCATGGCCCGCATCCCGCCGAAGTCGGTCTCCAAGTCCGACACCGAGGGGCTGCGCGAGCTGGAGCGCGACCTGAACCGGGTGGTGTTCGGCCAGTCGGGCGCGATCGAACAGGTTTCGGCGGCGATGAAGCTGGCGCGGGCCGGTCTGCGCGATCCGCAGAAGCCGATCGGCGCCTTCCTGTTCTCGGGCCCCACCGGCGTCGGCAAGACCGAGGTGGCCAAACAGCTGGCCTCGACGCTGGGCATCGAGATGCTGCGCTTCGACATGTCGGAATATATGGAGCGGCACACCGTCAGCCGGCTGATCGGCGCGCCTCCGGGCTATGTCGGCCATGACCAGGGCGGACTGCTGACCGACGCCGTCGACCAGCATCCCCACGCCGTGGTGCTGCTGGACGAGATCGAGAAGGCCCACCCGGACGTCTACAACATCCTGCTGCAGGTGATGGACAACGGCCAGCTGACCGACGCCGTCGGCAAGAAGGTCGACTTCCGCAACACCGTCCTGATCATGACCACCAACGCCGGCGCGGCCGACAATGCGCGGGCGGCCATCGGCTTCGGCCGCGGCAAGGTCGAGGGCGAGGACGAGAAGGCCATCCAGCGGCTGTTCGCGCCGGAGTTCCGCAACCGCCTCGACGCCATCGTGGCGTTCAAGGCGCTGGACGCCGACACGATCCGGTCGGTGGTGACCAAATTCATCCTGCAGCTGGAGGCCCAGCTGGCGGACCGCAACATCACCATCGAGCTGACCGACGAGGCCAACGACTGGCTGGCCAAGAACGGCTTCGACGAACTGTATGGCGCGCGGCCGCTGGCCCGGGTCATCCAGGAGCACATCAAGAAGCCGCTGGCCGACGACATCCTGTTCGGGCGTCTGACCCGCGGCGGGCATGTGAAGGTCGAGCTGAAGGACGGCAAGATCGCCTTCGACGTCACCCCTTCCACCGGCGCCCAGGTCAAGGCGGCGCGGGCGGCGGACCAGGTGGTCGAGTAGCGGCGCCCTGAAGACGCAGAAAGGCCCGGGCGGCGACGCCCGGGCCTTTTTCTTGTGCGCCGGTGCGTTCCTTAGCGGCGGCGGCCCAGACCGCTGAGCAGGACGGCCAGGCCGGCGACGATGCCGGTGGTCAGCAGCGGCTTGCGGCGGGCGAAGTCGAGGCCCTGACGGGCCTTGCCCTGATACTGGGCCGGGGCCTTGTCGACGAGGCCGTCGAGGCCGTCGATGACGCGGCCATAGGCGTCGAGCGCCTTGCCCTTCACCTCGTTCATCTTGCCTTCGATCTGCATTTTCGAGTCGCCGGTCATGCGGCCGACGCCGTTCTGGACCTGGCCTTCGGTCTGGATGGCGGCGCCTTCGATACGCTGGTCGGTCATGGGGAGCTCCTTCGATGCGGATGGGGGAGGGTTGCCGGTCTAGCGCATGGCCGTGACGGGAGTTCCTGCCTGCGGCGTTTGGGGTCGCCTTTGCACCCGCCACGATTGCGCCATGGGGTGCGTTCAGCTTTTCATCGTCACAACGAGGGAGAGGGTTATGCGCAAGATGGTGATGGCGGCCGTGGCCGCGGGTGTTCTGACGGCGGCCGGGGCGCCGGCGGCGGCGGGAACTCCGGTCCGGGTCGAGACCGTGTGCCCGGTCGACGACAAGAAATTCACCTGGACGACCACCGCCTCCTACTCGACCTGGGGCATGGAGCTGGACGGCAAGCCGATCGGTTCGTGGCACTTTCCGATGACCATCCCGCAGTGCCCGGACAGCAAATTCCCGGTTTATCAGGAGGAGTGGACCGACGATCAGAAGGCGGCGATCCGCGCCCTGGTCGCCACGCCGGAGTATGCGGCGGTTCGCGACGAGGCCTCCTACTACCTGCTGCGCTTCGTGGCCGAGCGGCTGCAGCCGGCGGATGCGGAGGATCCGGTCGCGGCCGGCTGGCTGCTGCTGCAGGCGACGTGGCAGGTGCGGGACGCGCCGGAGCGCTACGCCCGCTACGCCCGCGAGCTGGTGGCGGCGGTGGATGCGGAGCTGCCGGCGCTGAAGGGCGAGGACATGGACAGCTGGTGGTTCTTCCAGCTGGCCACGGCCAATGTGCAGCGGCAGGCCGGCGACTTCGCGGGCGCCTCGGCCCGGCTCGACAGCCTGAGCGGCGAGACGCCGGTCGAGCAGGTGGCGGAACGCATCGCCCTGACCCGCCAGCTGATCGCGGCCCAGGACCGCAAGCCGACGGCCCCGCCGGACCCCGACCAGCCGGGCGGCGACCACGGGCACTGATTTACCCGGGTAATATTGACGGACGAGTTTTACCCGGGTAGAAACCGGCCAGAGTAGACGGTGCGCAGCAAAAACACCGTCTATCTCGTCTACCTCGTCTACCTTTCCCACCCCGTCCTCCCGCCGCCGGACCCCGTCCGCGCGCAGGATAGACGCGCCCTACGTCAAAGGCGGACGCATGGCGGCCGCCCGGAGCCTTCGTCATGACCCTTCCCGCCGACCGGCCTCTCGTCGCCTTCGCAGGCCCTCGCCTGATCGCCCGCGGCCCGGTCGAGGAGACGCTGGCCGCCATCCATGCCGCCGCCGGGGCCGGGGAGGGGCCGCTAGTGTTCGACCTGGCCGCCGGCCGGGCGGTGGACCTCGACCTGCGCGGCGATCTGGAGGCGGCGCGGGCCCGGCTGGCTCCGGCGGAGGCGGCGGTGGAGAAGCGCGGGCCGGGGCGGCCGAAGCTGGGCGTCACGGCGAAGGAGGTGACCCTGCTGCCGCGCCACTGGGACTGGCTGGCGGCCCAGCCGGGAGGGGCCTCGGTGGCGCTGCGCAAACTGGTCGAGGCGCAGATGAAGGCCGGCGAGGGGCCGGAGCGGGCGCGACGGGCCAGGGAGCGGGCCTACCGGTTCATGACCGCCATGGCCGGGGACCTGCCGGGCTATGAGGAGGCGACGCGGATGCTGTTCGCGGGGGATTGGACGGCGTTCGACGCGGCGGTGGAGGGCTGGCCGGAGGGGGTGCGGGAGACGGCGCGGGAGATGGCCGAGGGGGCTTGGCGGAATGGTCAGAGCTGATCAGCGGAGGTAGTCTTCCAGCATGTCCCGCCAGGTCGGGTTGCGCTCCTCGATCAGCAGCAGTTTCCAGGATCGCCGCCACTCCTTGATGCGTCGCTCACGCCGGAAGGCTTCGGCGCGGGTCTCGTACCATTCCGCCCAGACCAGGGTCTTGCAGCCATATCGGCTGGTGAAGCCATCGAAGGTTCCGTTGCGGTGCTGCTCGACCCGGCGGCCGAGGCTGTCCGTGTGGCCGGTGTAGATCGCCCCGTTTCGGCGATTGGCCATGATGTACACCCAGAACCCGGTCGGCCCGTCGCGCACGGTCCCCTCCACCGCTCATCCCGGCGAATGCCGGGACCCAGATGAAATGACGCGGGCGGCTTGGACAAGTAAAAGTTGCGTGTCCCGCTTCCGGCAGCGGCGCTTTGTTATCTGGGTCCCGGCATTCGCCGGGATGAGCGGATTTTTGTGGTCTAACCCACCTTCACCCGCGTCGCCGCCTCGGGGAGATCCTCCCCGAACGCGCGCTGGTAGAACTCCGCGATGGTCGGCCGTTCCAGCTCGTCGCACTTGTTCAGGAAGGTCAGGCGGAAGGCGAGGCCGACGTCCCCCGCGAAGATGATGGCGTTCTGGGCCCAGGTGATGACCGTGCGGGGGCTCATCACTGTCGAGATGTCGCCGTTCATGAAGGCGTTTCGGGTCATGTCGGCGACGCGGACCATGGCGGCGATCTTGCGCTTGCCTTCGGCGTCGGACCACTCGGGCACCTTGGCGGCGACGATCTCGGCCTCGACGTCGTGGTCGAGGTAGTTGAGCGTGGTGACGATGTTCCAGCGGTCCATCTGGCCCTGATTGATCTGCTGGGTGCCGTGATAGAGGCCCGAGGTGTCGCCGAGGCCGATGGTGTTGGTGGTGGCGAACAGGCGGAAGAATTTGTTCGGCCGGATGACGCGGTTCTGGTCCAGCAGGGTCAGGCGGCCCTGGGCCTCGAGTACGCGCTGAATGACGAACATCACGTCCGGGCGGCCGGCGTCGTATTCGTCGAAGACGAGGGCGATGGGGCGCTGGATGGCCCAGGGCAGCATGCCCTCGCGGAATTCGGTGACCTGTTTGCCGTCCTTGAGGACGATGGCGTCCTTGCCGACCAGATCGATGCGGCTGACGTGGGCGTCGAGGTTGACGCGGACCATGGGCCAGTTGAGGCGGGCGGCGACCTGTTCGATGTGGGTCGACTTGCCGGTGCCGTGATAGCCCTGGACCATGACGCGGCGGTCGAAGGCGAAGCCGGCGCAGATGGCCAGCGTCGTCTGCGGGTCGAAGCGGTAGGCGTCGTCGATGTCCGGCACGTGGCTGTCGCGCTCGTCGAACAGCGGCACGGTCATGTCCGAGTCGATGCCGAACACCTCGCGCACGGTGGCGCGGCGGTGCGGCTCCATGGTCAGGAGGGCGTCGGGGGTGGCGTCGAGCGGGGAGGTCATCCGCATCCCTTAGAATTCCAGCGCGGCGGGGTCCAGCGGAGGCGCGGGCGCGGATGAAATAACGGCGCTTTACAGCCGCGCCTGATCGGCGTAGTAACTGACCGGTCAGTTAGAAAGAGTCGCGATGTTGCCCGCCGGCCAGCCGAAATTCCGCCGTCGACCCGCCGACCGCCCGGCCGAGATCCTGTCGGCCGCGCTGGAGGTGTTCGCCGAGCGCGGCTTCCAGGCGGCGCGGCTGGAGGAGGTGGCGAAACGGGCGGGCGTGTCGAAGGGCGCGCTGTACCTGTATTTCGAGACCAAGGCCGACCTGTTCCGGGCGGTGGTCACCGACGCGATCTCGCCGAACATCGAGCACGTGAAGGGGCTGGCCTCCGCGCCCGTGCCGTTCGAACAGGCGGTGCGGATGGGTGTCGGCATGCTGGCGCGCAAGGTGGTCACCGACCGGCGCATCACCGGCGTGGTCAAGCTGGTCATCGCCGAGAGCCGCAATCACCCCGAACTGGCCACCATCTGGTTCGAGACCGTCGTGCAGCCGGGCGTGCAGCTGATCAGCGGCCTGATTGAGGCGGCGCAGGCGCGTGGCGAGGTCCGCGCGGGCGATCCGCGCCTGTTCGCCTTCGGCCTGATGGGACCGATGGTCCTGTCGATGGTGTGGCGCGAGACATTCGAACCCGTTGGCGCCGAGGCGCTCGACGTGCCGGCGCTGGCGGAACAGCATCTGGATACGGTCCTGAAGGGGATGAGGCCATGAGACGTCTGCGGCCCGTGCTGGCGATCGGGGCGATCGCGGTTCTCGCCCTGCTGGTCTGGTGGATGTTCCTGCGCGGCGGGGAGGCGCGGACCCTGACCGGCTATATCGAGGGCGAGCGGGTCTATCTGGCCGCGCCGGTCTCGGGGGCCGTCTCGGCGCTCTATGTGCGCGAGGGCGAGCGGGTGGCGGCGGGCGGCCGCACCTTCCTGATCGATCCGGCGGTGCAGCGCGCCCAGGCCGGCAGCGCGGCGGCGGCGGTGGGCGCGGCCGAGGCCCGGGTTGAGGACCTGCGCAAGGGCCAGCGGGCCGAGGAGCTGTCGGTGTTCGACGCCGAACTGGCGGCGGCCGAGGCGGCCGAGCGCGAGGCCGAGGCGGAGTACGGGCGGATCGAGCCGCTGGTGCGGCAGGGCATCTATGCGCCGGCGCGGCTGGATCAGGTGCGGGCGGCGCGGGATTCGGCGCGGGCGCGGACGGCGGCGGTGCGGCGGCGGCGCGAGGTGGCGACCCTGGGCGCCCGTCAGGACGCGGTGGCCCAGGCGGAGCAGCAGGCGCGGCAGGCGGCGGGCGGGCTGAACGAGGCCGAGGCGCGGCTGGGCCAGCTGTCGCCGACGGCGCCGGCGGCGGCGCGGGTCGAGGAAATCTTCTACCGGCCGGGCGAATGGGCGGCGGCCAATACGCCGGTGCTGGCCCTGTTGCCGGACAGCGAGGTCAAGCTGGTGTTCTTCGTGCCGGAGACGGAAATGGCGCGCTACCGGCCGGGGCGGACGGTCACGTTCCGCTGCGACGGCTGCGGCGAGGCGGGCCGGGCGCGGATCAGCTGGGTCAGCCCGCGGCCGGAGTTCACGCCGCCGATCCTCTACAGCAAGGGCAGCCGCGACCGGCTGGTCTACCGCGTCGAGGCGCGGCCGGAGGGGGCGGCGACGCTGAATCCGGGGCTGCCGGTGGATGTGACGCCGCTGGAGGCGGGGGAGTGAGCTCCGCCGCCGGGCCGGTCATCGACGTGCGGGGGCTGAACAAGTCGTTCGGGGCGCTGCACGCGGTGAAGGATTTCGGCATCACGGTTGAGCGCGGACGTATCTGCGGCTTTCTGGGGCCGAACGGGGCGGGCAAGACGACGACGCTGCGCATGCTGTGCGGCCTGCTGACGCCGGACAGCGGCGAGGGCACGGTGCTGGGCCATGACGTCATGACCCAGTCGCGGCTGATCAAGCGGCGCGTCGGCTACATGACGCAGAAATTCTCGCTCTACGAAGACCTGTCGATCGAGCAGAACCTGACCTTTACGGCGCGGGTGCACGAGCTGGACCGAAGGCGCGAGCGGGTGCAGGCGGCGCTGGACCGGCTGGGACTGACCGCGCGGCGGGCGCAGCTGGCGGGCACCCTGTCAGGCGGCTGGAAGCAGCGGCTGGCGCTGGCGGCGGCGACCCTGCACGGGCCGGACCTGCTGCTGCTCGACGAGCCGACGGCGGGCGTCGATCCCGAGGCGCGGCGGACCTTCTGGGACGAGATCCATGCACTGGCGGCGGACGGCATGACCGTTCTGGTCTCGACCCACTACATGGACGAGGCCGAGCGCTGTCACGAGATCGCCTATATCGCCGGCGGGCGGACCTTGGCGCGCGGCACGGCGGACGAGGTCATCGCGGCCTCGGGGCTGGTGACCTTCCACGCCGAAGGCGCGGGGGCCGACCGGCTGGCGCGTGAGCTGCGCGGCCAGCCGGGGGTGGAGATGGCGGCGCCGTTCGGGACGGTGCTGCACGTCTCGGGACGGGACCGTCCGGCGCTGGAGGCGGCGATCCAGCGGTTCCGCAAGCCGCCTCTGGAGTGGACCGAGACGCGGCCGACGCTGGAGGACGTGTTCATCCAGCTGATCCACGACATCGAGGCCGAGAAGCAGAGGGCGGCCTGATGCTGTCGCTGACCCGGACCTGGGCCGTGATGGCCAAGGAGTTCGTGCAGCTGACGCGCGACCGGCTGACCTATGCGATGATCCTGGCGCTGCCGATCGTGCAGCTGCTGCTGTTCGGCTATGCGATCAACGACGATCCGCGGAACCTGCCGACGGCGGTGCTGGTGCAGGACAACGGGGCGTTCTCGCGCTCGGTCCTGACCGCGATGAACAACTCCGGCTATTTCGACATCACCTTGCAGGCGCGCAGCCAGTCGGATCTGGACCGGGCGCTGGAGCGGGGCGAGGTGCAGTTCGCGGTGGTCATCCCGGCGGATTTCACCCGGCGGGTGGTGCGCGGCGATGCGGCGCAGATCCTGGTCGAGGCGGACGCCACCGATCCGTCGGCGACCTCGGGCGCGGTGGCGGCGCTGGCCAACCTGCCGTCGCAGGCGCTGGCGCGCGACCTGACCGGACCGCTGGCGGCGCGGGCGCCGGGCGGCCAGCCGTTCGAGGTGGTCGTGCACCGGCGCTACAATCCCGAGGCCATCACCGCCTACAACATCGTGCCCGGCCTGCTGGGCGTGATCCTGTCGATGACGCTGGTGATGATGACCTCGCTGGGCATGGCCCGGGAGCGCGAGCGAGGCACGATGGAGAGCCTGCTGGCCACGCCGGTGCGGCCGCTGGAGGTGATGGTCGGCAAGCTGGCCCCCTATGTGCTCGTGGGGCTGATCCAGGCCGGCGTGTTTCTGGTGATGTCCCGGCTGCTGTTCGACGTGCCGATGAACGGCGGCTGGCTGGCCCTCGGGGCAGGGCTGCTGCTGTTCATCGTCGGCTCGCTGTCGCTGGGCTTCCTGATCTCGACCGTGGCGAAGACGCAGCTGCAGGCCATGCAGATGAGCTTCTTCTACATGCTGCCGGCCATCCTGCTGTCGGGCTTCATGTTCCCGTTCAGGGGCATGCCGGACTGGGCCCAGGCGATCGGCACAGCGATCCCGGTGACCCATTTCCTGCGCGTGGTGCGGGGGTCTCTGCTGAAGGGCGTCGGGCTGGAGAACGCCGGGCCGAGCCTGTTCGCCCTGGCGCTGTTCGTGCTGGTGGTCGGGACGCTGGCTATGATGCGCTATCGGACGACGCTGGATTGAGGCGTCAGGCCATGCCCGCCTTCTTCAGGGTCTTGTAGGCCTTGATGACGTTCTGGAGTTTGGCCTCGGCGCCGCGGTCGCCCTTGTTCAGGTCCGGGTGGAAGCGTTTCAGCAGCTCGTGGTAGCGCGCCTTGATCGCCTTCTTGTCGGTGCGGACGTCGAGGTCGAGGTCGGCCAGCGCAGCCCGTTCCAGCTTGCCCAGCCGCAGTTCGTCCTCGCCGCCGGGGCCGGCCTGCTCGCGGGTGCGGCGGCCGAAGAGGCCGAAGCTGTCGCGCCAGCTGCCCGCGCCCTGGTCGTTGGCGGTGCCGAATTTGGAGGCGAAGGCCGCAGCCTCGCGGGTGAATTTGCCGGCCTTCATCTCCCAGGTCGGGCGGCCGCCGGTCATGGCCTCGTTCTCCTGGGCGGCGCGGACCTCGCCCTCGCTCATGCCGGCGTAGAAATTCCAGCCCTTGTTGTACTCGCCGGCGTGGCGCTGACAGAAGTCGTAGAAGTCGTTGAGCCGCTCGCGCGACTTGGGGGCGCGCGCCGTCGCGGGCATGCGGCAGTCGGGCCACTGGCACGGCTTCTCGCCCGGCTTGAGGTGCAGGACGTCGGCCTCCGCCGCCTCCTCCTCGGGCTTGGGCGGCTTGACCCGCATATCCTTGAAGCGCGGCTTGTATTGAAAGGCGGATGACATCGCACGAAGTGTAGGGGCGAATTGGTCGCCAACAAGGACAAGCCCATGCCGGAAGGCCCGATCGCGTCGATTATTCGCAAAAAACTGACATCGGGGCTGTCGCCGGTCCGGCTGGAGATCGAGGACGACAGCGGCCGACACGCCGGCCACCACCATGAAGGCGGCATGGACGGCAAGGCCGGGGGCGAGAGCCACTTCAATGTGACGGTGGTGTCGGCGGCCTTCGAAGGGCAGGGGCGGGTGCAGCGTCAGCGGGCGGTCAACGACCTGCTGCGCGAGGAACTGGCGGGACCGGTGCACGCCCTGTCGATCCGGGCCCTGACTCCGGATGAGGCCGCGAGCGCCTGATCCGCCGCCGTGCGAACGCGGTGATTGCAAAGCTTCAGCGTTCACCTCGTCTTAGAATCTTGCTCCTAGCTTTCGCTCCGGGATGTTTGGAGGTGGGGCGGAATGGTCGAATCCGACGGGATCAGCAAGCCGGCTAAAGGCGAACCGGGTTCCGGCGAGGCCGCCCAGGCCCTGCGCGCCATTCTGCAGACCCAGTATCTGCGTTATCTGATCATCTCCAGCTGGGCCCTGGGCCTGCTGGCCGTGGTCGGCCCGATCGCCTCGATCCTCTGGTTTTTCGGCACGATCGCCGCCGGCGCCCTGCGCGGCGCGGTGGAGAAGCGAATCAGCGAACGCGTCGGGGCCGGCTGGGGTCTGATCTTCCCGGCCGTGGCCACCGCGACCACCGCCGCCTGGGCGGCCGCGCCGCTGATGGCGTGGTTCTCGGGCCATCCCTTCGGCCAGCCGCTGGCCATGACCCTGCTGGTTTCCGGCTATGTGCTGGTGTTCGCGCAGCTGCGCAGTTCGCCCAAGCAGGCCGTGGTGATTTCGTCGCCGTACGGCGTTTCCGCCGCCGTCATCGCCGCGTCGCTGTGGGGCACGGACCTGTTCTGGGCCTTCATGGGCGTGGTGCCGTTCACCGCCGCCGGCCTGGTCGTTCTGGTGCTGATGACCATGCTGCGCGAGGAACGCATCCGTGCCTTTCAGGAGCACCAGGCCCATCTGATCGAGGAACTGGAGTCCGCCCGCGACCGCGCCAATGCGGCCAATGAGGCCAAGTCCAGCTTCCTGGGCGTCATCTCGCACGAACTGCGTACGCCGATGAACGGGGTGCTCGGCGCAGCCCAGCTGCTGGGGGCGACCCGGCTGGAGCCGACGCAGCGCGAGTACCTGTCGATCATCCGCAACTCGGGTGACAATCTGCTGAGCCTGCTCAACGACATCCTCGACATGACCAAGATCGAGGCGGGCAAGATGACGTTCGAGATCGTCGACGTCGCCGTCCAGGACCTGCACAAGCGCGTCACCGGGCCCTTCCAGGCCCAGGCCGAGGCCAAGGGGC
>Ga0114898_1002031_pt1 | contig 11083 bp, 13 predicted proteins | sample Malvired_Geostar_FD_83496 | JGI IMG/M metagenome (GOLD analysis project Ga0114898, IMG submission 83496) | Marine viral communities from the Global Malaspina Expedition - Malaspina viral metaG DeepMed_Geostar | ecosystem: Environmental > Aquatic > Marine > Oceanic | place: Mediterranean Sea... | reverse complement strand
TTCACCGTGGCCGGTGACACGCAGACGTATTCTGTGCTGTCGTCCACCGCGACGGTCATCACGATGAATCCCACGGCACAGGTGGCCTGGGCGGATGACGCTGCCGTCACGTTCAAGGCAGATTTCGTCGAGAACATCGTGATCCATCGCGATTGTCTCGCGTTCGCGATGGCTCCGCTCCTCGATACGAATCAAATGGGATCGGCGGGGCATCTCCAGTCAACCGCCGTGGACGAAGACTCGGGTCTGGCCCTTCGGCTTACCATCAGTCAACAGTATCGCCAGACGCAGTGGGCGTTGGATGCCCTCTACGGTGGGGCCGTCGTGCGGCCTGGGTTAGCAGCCTACATCGCTGGTTAAATCCTTGTGCGGTGGAACCCGTGCGCGTGCTGTAGCAGTCTCCCCGGGCTCGTTACGCGACCGAAGCACGCCGCGGGTTCCACCGCCCGAGTTTTTTGAGAAAGGAACGCAGCGATGACCACGCTAAGCCTCAAAACGAAAACGGTTGCACTGAAAGACGGAACCCGCGTTGTGATCAATGTGTCGGACTTTGATCCAAAACTCCACTCCGAAGTGGTCAAACGGCCTCCCGAAAAAAAGCAGAAAGATCGAGATCCCCGTGCAGACTCACGGCTTCGTCGTAGACCTGGGGTGAGTGCGATCGGAATGGTGGAGATGCGTTAATGGCGGTTTTTCCGAAACGGTCCACCGTGCTCCAGTCGCTCGACCTTACGGCTATCGGGGCCGGCACCTATACCAGCGTCGGCGTCTCGATCCCGATGGCGGCCAGTGTGATCGCATGTCAAGCGATCTTCGTACGAGCCGGCGGCGGCACAACGACCGATGTCTTTTTGCAGACCAGCCTCGACAACGGCTCAACCTGGATCGACATCGCGCAGTTCGCCCTCGCCACGACCACCGTCACGAAGGTATCCGCCGTGCGTCCGTATATTGCAATGGCCGCGAACGTCACGCCGACGGATGGCGCGTTGAGCGATAACACGATCCTCGATGGACTCATCGGCGACCGGCTGCGCGTGAAGACCGTGGTCGTCGGCACCTACTCGGGAGCCTCGACCCTCGCTGTTAACGTTTGTATCAATTAAATGGGGACATCGACACTCGTCGCAACGGCGAAAAGCACGACGGCGAACTCGTATTGCACGCTGGCGGAAGCGGATCAGTATCAAGACAACCGGCCAGCGGTCAGCACGACGTGGGCGGATGCTTCCGAAAACAACAAGATACGGGCGCTGCTCTGGGCTACGAAACTCATGGAATCGCTGTTCGATTGGAACGGCTACGCCTCGACGACGACCCAGGCGCTCGGCTGGCCGAGGATGGGATTACTCGAACGGATCGATGTTGTCCTGGATTCCGACACGGTGCCACAAGCAGTGAAGGATGCCCAATCTGAATACGCGCGCCAGCTCCTCGTCAGTAATCGGGCGCAGGATAACGATATCGAAAGCCAGTCAATCTCAAGCATCAAAGCCGGCAGCGTGGCGCTTGTCTTCAACAGTAGCGCGGCATACAACAAGGTGGTTCCCGATGCGGTTTATTTGCTAATCCCCCGGGACTGGTTCTCGTCGGTGCGCGGTCGGTTGACCGGCACGCGCATCTTGGAGCGTGCGTCGTGAGCCTCGCCTCAATTCTTCAGAACGGGATTTCAGTGGCGAACACGATCACGACTTCGCTTCAAGCGACGATCACGCACGCCGCGTTTTCGTCAGATGACGGCTACGGGAAGGCGACGTTTTCCACGGGCGTCGAACGCAAGGCCATCGTCGAGCGGCGACAGAAATACGTCCGCACCGACGCCGGTGAGGAGAAGCTGAGCCTAGCAAAACTCACGTTCCCGTATCCGGTGACGATCAACGAGCGCGACAAGATCACGCTCCCCGACTCGACGGTCATGCCCATCCTGCGGATTGACGGCGTGATCGACCCGACGACCAACGCCGAATACCTGGTTGAAGTGGAGCTCGGCTGATGGCGATCACACTCGACGTGGGGAAAGTCATCGGGAACATGAAAAAGCTCGACCATACGATCCCGCTCGTCGCGGCGGCGGCGCTGTATCAGGAAGCGCTCGTCGAGCAGAAAGAGTCGATGAAGCGCACCCCGGTTGATACCGGCGCGCTGCGAGACTCACACCAGACGAGCCTCCCGGCGTGGAAGGGCCAGAACCTCGAAGTCACGATTAAGGTCGGCGGTCCCGCGGCGGGGTATGCCGTGATCGTCCATGAGGACATGGAGGCCGACCATACCAAGCGCGGGCGGAAGACGGGCGATGTCGGTGTCGTGGGGCAAGCGAAGTTCCTCGAATCGACGATCCTCGAATCTGCTCCGTTCTTGCTGGCGCGGATTGCGAAGCGGATGAAACTCCACCAGGGGATGGTGTAGTGGCGAACGTCCTCGATGATCTCGCCACGCGGATCGCCACGGCGATTTCCGGCACCGTCGGCACAAATATTTTTAAAACCAAGATGCCTGTGCTCCCTGATGCCGCCGTTACGCTCTATTTGACCGGGGGACTCGCGCCTGTGAAGCGCTTCGGATCTGCCGGGATCGAGTGGGAACGGCCCAGCGTGAAGATCGACGTTCGCGGTGCGCCGGAGGATACTGAAACGGCTCTCGCCACGAGCCAAACGATCTTCGAGGATATCGCGGAGATCGAAACAGAGGATCTCAGCGGGACGCGCTACTACCTGAGCGACCCGCAGCAGCAGCCGTTCCAGTTTAGTGTCGACAAGCAAAACCGCCCCACGGTAGGTTTCAACGTGATCCTGACGAAGGATAAAAACGCATGAAATGTAAATGCGGATCGGACAATTTCAAACCCGTCCTCGGTGGTCGTGAAATCTGTATGACGTGCGGCATAGATCGGAAGGCGAATGGCTGAGACGCGCTATAGAGCCGTTGTGGATCTCACGTATCCCGCGCCGAGCTCCCTCGGGGCCGTGGAGAAGGCGGGCGGTCTGAGCAAGATGTCCGAGACGGCACGCGCTAAAGTTATTTTCAAGCGAGTCAAGGCCGGCGCGTATGCAGACAGCATCCCCGAGAAGTCGATCAAGTGGCTTCTTAAGGGTGGGATGATTAAGGTCGCCGGTGCGACGGCGAAAGGGAAGCGCTAATGGCTGTTGGTAAATTCGGGCCAGCGTCGGGAATCATCCTCGTGGACGGCTATAACGTGATCTCGAACAAGGTCACGTCTTTGTCCGACAAAGCTATCAGCGAACTGACGGACACGACGGGCCTCGGGGACACTGCTTACGAGACGACTCCGGTCGGGAAAGTCACGATGGAGGTGGTGCAGGAAGGCGCGTTCTTCGACACGAGCACGAACTATTCGCACGCGGCGTTTTCTGGGTCGGTGCCCACCTCGCCGCAAGCGACAGCTCGGATCATGTGTGTCGGCTTCGCGGGGCAAACTGTTGGGTATCCGATGGTCGGCTGCGAGGGGGCATTCAGCGATTCCTACGAAGTTTTGGCGGAACTTGGAAACCTCCAGAAAGCAAACGTGACGTATGCCATGACCGGCACGCGGAGTGCTGGTGTGATCCTGCAGCCGCTCGCGGCACAGACGGATAGCTGGGATACCACGTCGACACCGGTGGACAATGGTTCCTCGTCGAGTGCGGGCGGTGTGGGGTTTATTCAATGCACAGCGGCCTCAGGATTCAGTGCTTTCGTCGGGAAGATTCGCCACTCATCGGATGATGTGACGTATTCGGACCTACTCTCGTTCACCGATAACGTCACGGCTCCTTTCGCTGAACGGGTGACTGTGTCAGGGACGGTCAACCGGTACGTTTCCTTCACAGGAATCATCACCGGGACCGGTTCGATCACCGTCTTCGCGGCGTTTGCACGCGGATAATACTGGAGGAATAACATGGCTGGAAAATATGGTCCCGCAAGTGTCACCGTGACCTACGATGATGGACCGGGCGGCACGGGACGGGCAATCACCAATTTCATCCTTGAAGGAATTTCGGTGAAGACCTCTGCCCAACTCCAAGATACGACCGCTCTTGGTGACAGTGCCACAGAGCAAACGCCGACCGGTTTGATCACGGCGGAGCCGATTACGCTGACCTGCATCTGGGATACCACCGGCACCACCGGCACACATGCGGTCCTCGGGACCGTCGATGATGGTCCGCAAGACGCCACGCGCACCCTCGTGGTCGTCTTCGGTGATTCGAAAACCGCCACAGTCGAAACGCGCTTGGCGTCTTCGGAGGTGGTGGCCTCGATGGGATCGATTCAGACAATCGTGGCCGAGATTGTGCCGACTGGCGCGTTAACCTGGTCGTAAATTAGGAGGTGAATGAATGGGATTGGTGATCGGCATGACTCGGTCGGTGGAGCTCCCCTTCGACGACGGTGAGAGTGCGGTGATCCGCAAACTCTCCCATCGGAAGTTATCCGAAGCTGCGACGAAAAAACAGTCGCAGGGCGTCGAATTTATGAGGGAACTGGGGGCGGAGTTGATGACCGCGCTGCGGAATGAGGACTCGGATAAGATCGACCGTCTTCAGAAAACGCAGGAAGCGTCACTCTCGAATTATCACCGGGACACGCTGCTCGAAAAGGGCGTCGTGTCGTGGACACTCACGCCGGGCATCGGGGACACGAACCGCACCGAAGTCCTCGGCGAACTCGACGAGCCCACCGCGGCGTTTTTAGCCGAAGCGATTTTCGAGTTCAGTCGCCCGGAAACCGAAGACGAAGCGGGAAACGCGCCCGGCGGTTCGTCGATTACTTAGAGCAAGACGGCACCGATCTGCCGCCGCCGGATCTCTGGATTGTGAGTCGCGTCTGCGAGGAGTTCGGGTGCTTACCGGATGCCGCGCGGCGTGCGTTGGAGAATGACTACAACGGGGCGCTGTTTCAGATCCTCGACCTGCGTGGCTTGGCGAACGCAAAGTCCCGGATCGACGGAGCGGCGAAGGGCGAGGTGCCGACGGATCGCGCCGCACAGCGGTATCTCCGGCTGCACCTGGAGTCCGTCGGGAAAGACCTCGGGATCGATACGTCATGATCAACTTCGGGACACTTATCGCCACCCTGAAAATTAAAGACCAACTCACTCCCGCGCTTAAAAAAGCGCAGCAATCGCTCAAGAACGCCGGCCCGAGGATGAAAGCCGTCGGGCGCTCGATGACGATGGGCGTGACGGTGCCGCTGGTCGCGGCGGGGGCCGCGGCGCTCGCGGCGGGGGACACCATTGAGAAGGCGTTCCGCACGATCTCCACAGCGACCGGGGCGACCGGGGAGGCGCTCGCGGGCTTAACGGCATCGTTCACCGCGGTCTTTACCGAGGTGCCACAGAATGCCGAGGTCGTCGCCCAAGCCCTCGCGGATATCAATACGATTAGCGGCGCGACCGGAACAGTGCTGGAAAGCCTCACGCAGAGTGTGCTCGACGCCTCACGGATGCTCGGTGAACAAGCCGGGCCGAACGCGATTGGCTTTGCCCGCGCCCTCGAACAATTCCAACGTCCGGCGGCAGAGGGGACGGAGATCCTCGACCGCTTCTTCCGCATTTCGCAGGAAACCGGCAGCGGCCTCGGTGACCTCATCCGAAGCACGAACGAATACGGCGGCGTGCTCAAAAATGCCGGCTTCAGTATGGAAGAATCCGCCGTGCTGTTCGGTCGCCTAGAGTCGTCGGGGATTAGTGTGAGTCGTGTGATGCCGGGGCTGAATGCGGCCTTTCGGAAGTCGGCGGAGGCTGGTGAGGATTCGCGCGCCGTGCTCGAAAAGGTCGTCGTCTCGATGAAACGGGCGAAGTCCGACACCGAAGCGCTGGCGATTGCCACGGAGGTCTTCGGAGCAGAGGGAGCGCAGCGGATGACCGTAGCCGTGCGGAACGGCACGTTCGCGCTGGACGACTTAACGGCCTCTCTGGAGGGAGCCGAAGGAGGCATCCAAGCGGCGTCGGCTGAGTCGAAGACCCTGAGCGAAGTGATGGCGACTTTAAGAAATAAAGCGACCGCCGCCCTCGCTCCGTTCGGGGATGAGCTGAAGAATGTAATGCTGTCCTTTACGCCCCTCCTTGAAAAACTCAGCGAGCATATTGCCGACGCCGCTGCCTGGTTTAGCAAACTGTCGCCAGGGGTGAAGCAAATAATCGTGATTGTCGTGGGGTTAACCGCGGCGCTTGGGCCAGTGCTAATGGCGCTGGGGTTCCTGGCGACGGGGATCGCGGCTGTCTCGCTGCCGGTGATGGGTGTCGTGGCGGCCATTGCCGTCGTCGTCGCGGCGCTGTTTAGGTGGCGGAAAGAAATTGGTTCTTTCATCAAAAAAGGGATCAACGTCTTCCTGAACACCCTCGACGCTGTGAAAGTCCGGCTCGGGAAAATGACCGCAGCCGAAGCCGCCGCCGCGAAAGCACAACGATCATTTACCGAAGACGTTGAGGAGTTTGTTCCCGTCGTGACCGAGGTCACGGACACCTTAGCGGCTCAAGCGCCCGCCCTCGCCCAAGTCGTGACGGAGCTCGACGACGCCACGGGCAGCACGCAGAAACTCAACGACGCGACAAAAGAACTGAACAAGCGGATCGATGCACAAGTCACCGCGTGGCGACAGGGCGGCATCCCCGCAGGGCGTGAGGCAATGGTGGCGTTTGCACAACTCGGCGGCGAAATTTCACAGCTAACCGATACCGAAGTCTCGGGTCTGAATAACGCGCTGAGCGAGTTGATCGACAAATCGATCCGCACGGGTCGCGCCGTGCCGCAAGAAGCATTCGACCTCTGGGTAAAAACCCTCGACCGCTTAAATCCTCGGGTGATGACGCTGTCCGAAGCGCTGGAAGACATGCCGACGCTCCCGCCGGACTTCCTCGCGATCCCACAGATGCCGCTTGACCAAGCTCTTGGGAGTTTCAAAAAGTTGAACGCCGAAGTCTTCAAAGGCAAGAGTGCCTTCGGCCAGTGGGGTGATGCGGTAAAAAGAGGATTCAAAAATCTGTGGTCAGGGATGACCGGCGGCAGTGGAAAAATTAGCGGCCTGTTCATGTCGCTCGGCTCGGGGATCATGGACGGCTTCGGTCAGATCATTAGTGGGGGCTTGTCGTCGCTCATAAGCACGGGCGTCGGGCTAGCCATGTCGGGACTCGGCAAGCTTGGCTCGTGGATGAAGGGCAAGTTCGGCGTGAGCGAAGCGGAAAAAGAAGGGCGTAACCTGGTCAAAGTATTTGAGGACACGGTCGCGGCGTCACTGAGTCAGACCCAACTCGCGGAAGCCGGGGGCGAGAGTTGGAAACAAACCGTGGTCGGGGTGCGTGACGCCTATCTCAGCGCAGGCCGTTCCGCGGAAGAGGCGATGGCCGACGTCGAGCGGCTGTGGGAGGCAACGAAACAAGGACCGGAAGCGGTCGAGGCTGTGATCAAATCGATGCAGGGCGTGATGGACCTGGGTAAGCACATCCGGGACATGGAAAGTGATTGGCGCGGAGCCGAAGAAGCGGCCTCACGCTACGGGCTCAGCCTCGACGACCTGGGGCCGAAATTCAAAGCGGCCAAGTGGGCTGAGGATGTGAACCAACTCACGTCCGACTGGCAGCTGCTCAACATTCAAGGCGCGAAGGCCGACACCATCGCGCGCAAGATGGCCCCCGCGGTGCAGGGGGTGATCGACAAATACCGCGAGGCCGGTATTGAGATCCCCGCATCACTGCGGCCAGTGATTGAGCATCAGGTCGAGATGGGGTTGCTCCTCGACGAGGATGGAAAGAAAATTACTGATCTCTCCTCGATCACATTTGCGGCACCGCTTGTCGATCAATTTAATTCACTGATTTCCTCAATTCAGGGTCTCGTTGATACCCTCACGGGTCGCGGCGGGGTGACGGATGCCCTAGCAGAAGTGAATCGCACACAGATTAAAGACAAGTCGTTCACCGTGACGCGGCAATTTGAAAGTCGCGGGGAAAACTTTGATGCGGAGTTTCTGCGCCACGGCACGGGCGGCCGCTATGTGGACTTTGGTGCCGGAACGCCCGCCGTGTTGCACGGGAAAGAGCGCGTCATGACTGAGGCCGAGGGGAAGAGCGAAGCGGTGAGTATGGTCGGCGTTGAAAAGCGGCTTACGAGTATCGAGCGTCTCCTTCGGGACCAGCCGCGCGCATTTGGTGTCGCGGTGTCCGACAGTTTGACCTTGATAAATTGATATGGGTGCCGCCGCTGAAGTGCTCGTCGAGTGCGAAACCGCAACGGATGTTTGGACTGACCTGACCCCGGACGTGATGGCGGCGGATGGCCTAACGATCCAGTATGGGATCTCCGGCGATAAACCGATGGACACCGTCGCAGGGACGGGTGTGTGCACGTTCACGGTTCTCGGCCTCAAGTATTCGTTCCATCATGCCGACGTGCTGAGCGGGTTTGCGTTTGGTGCAGGGATTCGCGTGGTGATGTATCGCACGACGGACACCGCACAGAGTGTGTCATCGATCACGCGCTCCGGCAGCACGGCCACGGTGACGACCGCGGCGAGTCATGGCTACAGCTCCGACGACTGGATCACCATTGCGGGAGCGTCTGAATCGGGTTACAACGGTACGTTCCAGGTAACGTCGACAGGCGCCACGACGTTCACCTATTCCCTCGGGACGTTGACACCATCAACACCCGCCAGTGGCACCATCACGGCGCGTCTTGGTTATATCAAGCACTGGGGAAAGCTCAGGTCCGCCGACCCGAATCCCGGCGCGTATCGCACGCATCGGGTCAAGGTAACGAGTTATGACCGTATACGCGACCTCGCTGAAACGAAGGTCCGGGCCATCGACGTGGCGATCAACAAGACCGAATCGGAACTCTTAACACTGATGCTCGATTCACTACCAGCCACGGCTCAGCCACTGCGGCGCAGCTTTGCCACCGGCGTCGACACGTATCCGTACTCGTTCAACGAGCTCGGGAGGGGCACGCCCGCGCTGACGGTGGCCAAACATATCGCCGTGTCCGCCTTCGCGACGATATTCATGAGGGGCGACGGAACATTGGTGATTCAGTCGCGGGATACGCGGAGTAGAGGGGCCTCCGTGTTCACCTTCGACGAAACGATGACGGGACTGTCGACCGCGGCGAATGTCGATGAGCTCGTGAACAACGTTCGGACAATCATCAACCCGCGAACGATTGACGCGGCGGCGACGACCGTCATCGCCTCGACGACCGGCACGCCGCTTTCTGTCGGGGCTGGTGAAACCCTGACCGTGTATCTGCAATACCGCGATCCGTCTGACACGCAAACGTTGATCGGGGGCACGGCGATCGTGAACGCCACGGCGACGACCGACTACCTCGGCAACGCGGCGGCGGATGGAAGTGGGTCAAATCTCACGTCTGATCTTACTATCACCACGACGGCGTATGCATCGACGGCGAAGCTGGCGATCCAGAATACAGGCACGGCAACGGTTTATCTTGTAGACGCTGATGGGGATGCGTTTTTGCAACTCCGTGGGAAGGGGATTTATCAGCGCGGGCCTCAAAGTTTCGAAGCGACGAGCAGCCAGCCATACGGGGATAAGATGCTCAGCATTGATCTCACGTATCAAAGCTCCCCTGGCGATGCTCAGAGCTATGCTCGGGTGGTGGAAAGTGCCTACAACGATCAGGCGAGCGCCCAACTAGAATCCATTACCTTTCATGGTAACGATTCCGTCGATTTGCTCCAGCAAGCGCTCGCGCTAGAGCCTGGCGACCTCATCAGTATCACAGAATCGACGGTGGGGGCCTCGACGCTAGAGATGGTGATCCAATCTGTTCAGCTTAACGTCAGCGCGGGGCCGTGGATTACATGCACGTATGGTCTAGCGCCGGCGACACTTTTTGCGATGTGGCTGCTCGGCACGACGGGCCGCAGTGAGCTAGGCGAAACGACAATATTAGGGTGGTAGGGAGGTAGCGAATGGGGTGGACGACACCGAAGGCGTGGGTCACCGGGACGAAGGTTCTGGCGAGCGATATGAACACGTTCGTGTCAGACAACGATGCCGCCTTGCGCGCGGGAGGTGTTGCGATTGCGAGTCAAGCGGCGGGTGATGTGGTCTACGCCTCATCATCCACGCAACTCGCACGGGTCGCCATCGGTGCGTCGGACCGTATACTGACCTCAAGCGGATCGGCGCCGCAGTGGTCTGCCGATGTCGATATCCCCGGCACGCTGGACGTGACCAGCACGGCGACGTGTGATGCCCAACTAGCCGTCAACGCGACCGCGATGACAAACTGTGATTTATCCATCGGTTACGTTTCCACACAGCCCGATCAGGCGTCCATGGGGTCTCTCGCCGCGAAGGACGCCGCCATCGTCGTAGGTGGGTCCAACACGACTTCAACGCGAGGCGTGCTGTTTTTGCTCGGGCAAAACGTCTCCTCAGATGGTGTCTCCGGCGAGATTAGGTTCTGTTCTGGTGGCTCCTTTAATGCCGCCGTCCAGGGTCGCGAGGGTGCGAGTGACGCCTACGGCGAGCTTGTTTTTTCGACGAGTGATGGTACTGGCGGAACGGTTACCGAGAGGATGCGTATCAATTCGGCTGGAGACGTGTCTGTCGTGGGCGCGCTGAGCAAGGGGTCGGGAAGTTTTCGAATACCCCATCCACTACCGGCCAAGAGTGAAACGCACGCGCTGGTTCACTCGTTCGTGGAGGCACCGGAAACGATGCTCCTGTATCGGGGGCAAGCCACACTTGTAGACGGTGCCGCTGAACTCGATATGAACGATGTGGCCGGGATGACTGATGGCACATGGGATCTCCTGTGCCGCGAAGAGATCGTCTTCGCCACAAATTTGACCGGATGGTCTCCAGTGCGCGGGTCCGTTACGGGGTGCACACTCACGCTTGATTGCCAAGACGCGACCTCCACTGATACCGTGGCCTTTCTGGTGACCGCGAACCGTCACGACCCGCACATCATGGACACTTCGTGGACCGACGAAGAAGGGCGCCCGATTGTCGAGCCTCAGACGAGTGAGCCAATGGAGGACGAATGATCATGGCTTACCGTGTGACGGCGTTGCTGTGTCTTGTTGGATGGGCGATCGGGTGTTCAAC
>Ga0114898_1002022_pt1 | contig 11107 bp, 10 predicted proteins | sample Malvired_Geostar_FD_83496 | JGI IMG/M metagenome (GOLD analysis project Ga0114898, IMG submission 83496) | Marine viral communities from the Global Malaspina Expedition - Malaspina viral metaG DeepMed_Geostar | ecosystem: Environmental > Aquatic > Marine > Oceanic | place: Mediterranean Sea... | reverse complement strand
CGGATCGTACCAGTAAAGCACGTCCTCACATTCGGCGCTGGATGATCCCCCATCGCCATTTGTCTGACTTCCGCCCTCACCCAGCTGCGATAACCCGTATCCTGCGGTGGCGCTGATCAGCGCGACCGTTGCTGCCATGGTCCAGGATTTCTGGCGCGGCGACAGTTTGCCCCACGCGGCTCCCATTTTCGCTCTCATGGCTGGAACTCCGTATAGGTCAGTCGCAAGGTCGTAGCGGCTTCGACTGTCGCCTCCTCACGCTCAAGGATCTCGATTTGTAGGAGCGCCAGGGCCTTGATCGCTTCGATGACGTCGAGCAGTTCGGCGCGGTTTGCCGCGAAGCTCGCACTTTCGAGATCAGCTCGGCTTTGGGCGAGGGGTAGCAACTCCTCCGTGGCCCGCTGCCACTGGCGGTATGCGCTGCGCCAGGCTGCAAGGTCGGCTTCGAATTGCGCTTGCAGTTCGCGCAACCGATCAAGCTGAATCGCTTGCGCTGCGCTTGCTTCGGCTTCAGCAGCGGCAATCCTCGGGTTCTGTCGCCTGCCCGCAAAGATGGGGAGCGTAATTGAGCCCATGACCGAGACGACATCGCCGAACATCGGATCGCGCCTGCCATAGCTGAGATTGATGCCGAAATCGGGCCGCTTCTCCGACCGGGCAAGATCGATCCTCGCATCTGCCTGTCGGACCTGTGCGATAGCGAGAATGATGTCGGGATTAAGCTCTAGGGTCGCCCGAAGTCGCTCGGCATCGACATCCGCCCCGGGGATCGCCCCGGTGGCAACTGCGTCTTGCACAGCAGCATATCGCGCCAACATGGCTTGTGCCGCGTCAAGGTCGCCTTCTAGGCGCGTCCGCACGTCCTCGACTTCCAGTACCGCACGGCGGATCTCGAGGCTCTCAGCCGGCCTGGCCGATCCCGCGGCAACAGCGCTCCGCGCCAGAGGCACCAGTCTTTCAATCTGCCTAAGTGCGTCATCGGTAACATTCAGGGCCTGTTGGGTGTAAGCGAGCGAGATCCAGGCCTCGCCTGCTCCAAGCCGAGCCATGAGCTGCGCGCGTGTCAGCTGCGCGGAAGCCAGATCTATATCGGCCGCTGCCACGCGCGCTCTCGCATGGCGCTCGGCGAGATTGGGGATGTCCTGCTCGACACCGACCTGGATCTGGGTGGGCAGCTGCCGGTCGATCTCGAAGGCTGCCGGGCCTGTCACCGGAAGGTTCTGAATTCCAGCGCGGAGCCGAGGATCAGGTAGTTCGTCAGCTGCGTCAGCGACGCTGCGACGTGCCTCGAGCTGCAACTCCCGCGCCCGCACCTGCGGCTGCTCGCTAACGGCCGCTCTCAAGGCCTCCTCGTAGCCGATCGACTGGGCGTAACTAGCTGGCGCCAAAGCCAGCAGGACCGGAAATGCGGTCCAGCAAATTTTCTGCATGAGTTCTAGATTCCGCTAGAGCGCGCGACGTAAGCGCGGACGGAACAAACGACCATCGCTAGGCGCGACGGAAAATTCGTCCAGCTTCAGTATGCAGGGTAGTCCCTGGCAAAACTCAGAATCGCTATTGCGGAGGGGGCGGCTCGGGTCCTTGACCAACGAGAGCCAAAGAATAAGCGGCAAACGGGGTGAACAAGGGACGCGCAGCAAGTGTTACACGCTCTCCTGATGGGGCTCCGGCCATCACCAGCGGAGCGATACAGCCGAGGGCTACAAGGCAATCCAGGCGAAGATTTTTGCACGGTCCGTGTTGGTCTTCCGGAGCGGTCGAAGAACCAGCCTCCATGCGCATCTCATCGCACGGCCCGTCGATCGTCGCCGGCGCCTGTGGAAGCGCCGAGGCATGAGCGGCCGACTGGACAAAGAGTCCGCAAGCAATCAGAAAAATTCCAAGAGAGCGCAGTAACCGCATCATCTTTCTCTACGAGCGCAAGCGAGTCTCGATAAGCCTTCGTGATCTGTCGTGGTAGCAATCATAAATATGGTTCGCTTGCATGGTACATGAGGTCGGCAGGATTTATCGATCGTTATTCGGACGAGGCCTGCCCCGTTCGGGTGTGCGGGGTAGGTTTTTGCGAAGGCAATCCGTCAAGGTGACGTGTGATGATCAGGATTACCCTGCTTCTTCATCTGACGTCTGTTCCTGTTTCATTCTCATCATTTCGCTGCAGTTGCGCATCATGTCCATCATTTGGGCGCGCATTTCCGGATCGTTCATCATCGCCATCATTTCAGCGCGCATCTCGGGATTGTTCATCATCGCCATCATGCCGGACATGTCACCATCCATGCCCCGCATGTCGCCTTCCAAGCCCGACATTTCGCCCTGCATTGTACCATGCTCATGGCTGCTCTCCTGACTTTGCGAACTCTCTTGCGGAGCGGGCTGATGATCGACTTGGGGTTGCGCGGCCGCAGCTGTTGCGAGACCGGCGGTTGCCAAGGCTCCGAGGGCGGCTAGTTTCAAACTATTCATCAAAGAGTTCCTTTCATTGTTCCGCTAAATTCAGTTTTGCGTCATCATGCGCAAGACTTGGAAGCGCGCGAACTTGCCGCTCAAGTTACCTGCCCAGGTTAGCTGCGCATATATGGCTTGCGTCTTTCCAGGGTGGTGCAGCGTCTGGGCATGTCGGCGCCAATGCGCGGGAGTGCGCTTTCTTCAAATCTTCCTCCGCGAATCAAACATCACCCGAAAGATAGGGCTTCCCATCATGGGAAGGTCAAGAGGGGCGTCAGAATAAATATTCCGGCGGCGGAGGTTATTTGCATTCCCATCGTGGGAAAGTTATCCAGCATGCATGAACCATCTACACACAATTGGTGAGGCCGCCGCAGACAGTGGCGTGTCGGCCAAGATGATCAGGCATTATGAGAAAATCGGTCTGATCGGAGCGGCCGAGCGCACCGAAGCTGGCTATCGGCTTTACGGCCCTGCCGAAATACATACGCTGCGGTTCATCCGCCGCGCCCGCAACCTAGGCTTCTCGGTAGATGATATCGGCGAATTGCTCGGTCTGTGGCACGACGAGAAAAGAGCCAGCAAGGATGTTCGGGAGGTTGCCGATGGACATCTGGGTGCTCTGCGCGCCAAGGCTGCGGAAATTCATTCCATGATCGACGCCCTCGAGCATCTTATCGAGGGTTGCACGAACGATGACAAGCCAGATTGTCCTATCCTCAAAGATCTGTCCGACGATGCCAATCCTGCCTTAGCAAAGGAAGTCGGTCACAAGTTCGGATACCAGCGGGTCTGCTAAAAACAGAGTTGGCACTGGTCTGTTGTCATGGTCAGCTTCATTTTTGGGTTGGACCAGCAATTGGTTCAGGACACGTCCGACATTTGACCGTCGAGAAACTTAAGACTCCTGGAGCGGGTTCGAAGGTGCTGCGTCGATGTCCGCAAGACCTCAAGCTTGGCCAGTTTCGCGATTGCAGTTTTTGGCCAAGGCGTGGTCAGCCCGCTTGCGAACATTGATTTGGGACTAATCCCGATATCAGCTCGATGTTGAGTGGGAGCTATCCATTCGCTGAGCCGATGTTTTTCCAAGCTCCCCGCCTTTACCGTTCAGCAAATTTGAGGGGCTTGAGCAGTTGGCTCGTACTGCAAGCGTGACCCATCAAAGAACCTCGCAAGAGAAGCACCTTCGCGACCACCTTGAGCGGTCCAGGTCGGCGGCGGATACCCAATGCGCCGCAAGGAGGATGCTTGACCTTCCAACGATGGGAACCGTTACCTTATTACTTCCAATGATTCGAGCGAAGCAGCCCTGATGGGAAGTGCTTTCGCGCAGATCGACCAATGAAGGAGTAAAGTTATGCATGTTAAGGACATTATGACGAAGAATCCCGCCTGCTGCGACGAAAATGCGAGCGCACAGGACGCAGCGAAGCTCATGGTGGGAAATGACTGCGGAGAAATTCCAGTTGTTGATGGCGAAGGCGGTCTGGTGGGAGTGGTCACAGATCGAGACATTTGCTGTCGCGTCGTAGCTGAAGGCAAGTCGCCCGACACACCGGTGGGGGACATCATGACCCGGTCGGTTGTTACTGTCACGCCGGACACCGAGGTAGATGCATGTTGCTCCACGATGGAGAGCAACCAGGTCCGGCGCGTTCCCGTGATTGATGACGAAGGGAATTGCTGCGGTATGGTTTCCCAGGCCGATATTGCACGGTCCGGTGCTGATGCAAAAACTGCAGAACTCGTCGAGGAAATCTCCAAGCCATCTCAGGAAAAGGACTCATCGGGTTGTTGCTAGTCCGAGGGCCGCTGCAGGACCGTCTTCCTTTGAGGACGGTCCTGTCTTGAAGAGTAAACCCAAGAACAACGCGATGGAGTAGACAATGGCTGAAGGCGTCGTCCTGATAACCGGTGCAAGAGGATACATCGGACGCTCTTTGGTTGATCGATTAAGCGGTCAATATCGCATCATCGGCCTCGATCGCGCGGTCGCGGAAGACATCCCTGGGCTCGACGCCTCATACGCCGTTGACCTCGCGGACGACGCTTCGATTGCCGATGCCCTGGCCAGGGTGCGAGCCGCGCACGGCAACGCGATTGCGGCGTGTGTACACCTAGCTGCCTATTTCGACATCACGGGCGACCCGAACCCTCTGTACAATGACGTCAACGTTGAAGGGTCGCGCAGGCTGATCGCGGGGCTGCAGGACTTCGACGTTGAACAGTTCATCTATGCAAGCTCGATGCTTGTACACGAGCCCAAGCCGCTCCCCGACGAGCGTATCGACGAATCCAGTCCGCTCGGACCTACCTGGCCATACCCTCAGTCGAAAGCCGACGCCGAGCAGGTACTGCGCGAGAACCGTGGCGACATTCCGGTTGTGTTCCTGCGGTTCGCCGGAGTCTATGACGATAAGGGGCACTCCGCCTTTCTCGCCGAACAAATTGCCGGTGTCTATGAGCACCGCGTGTCGGCGCATCTGTATCCCGGCATGTTGTGTGCAGCGCAATCGGCACTGCACCTCGAAGATCTGACCAGAGCGGTAGAGCGTACAATTGCAAATCGCGCTGACCTCGAGGGCGAGACGCCGATTCTTGTCGGAGAGCCCGAAACGCTGGGCTATGCCGAAATTCAAGACATCGTTCATTGTCAGATCCATGGAGAAGAATGGACGACTGTCCGCATTCCAAAGAGCGTGGCGAAACTGGGCACGTGGATCGAGGAAGAAGTCCTTGGCCATGACGGCTTCGTCAAGCAATGGATGGTCGATGACGCCAATGCTCACTACATCCTTGATATCTCCCGGGCCCGGAACCTGCTGGGGTGGGAGCCAGAGCATTCGCTCCGCGACACGCTTCCGACCATCATCGACGCGTTGAAAGCCGACCCGCAGGACTGGTACGAAACGAACAAGCTAAATACCGCCAGGGTGGCCTGGCATCCGAAGCGTTCTGACGCATTGAAATCCGAACGGATGCAGCCTCAGTCGCATGACACCGATATGCCGCATAGCGGGCACCAGGTGGACGGGGAAATGCACGACATGGACGGACCCCAACGCGGTACCCGCTGGACGCAGTTTGCTGTCATCGGGCTCGGCCTGTGGCTTGCTGCAAGTCCGGGTGTCTATGACGTCGTATCCGCCGATACTGCCCGTGCTTCGGTCGTAGCGGTCACTCTCGAGCGGGGTTTGCCGTCGATCGAATGGCGGGCCAATGCTCTTGCCTTAAGCGATATGCTAAGCGGGATCGCGTTGATGATCTTCGGCGCCATGTCGCTTTCGAAGCGCACCGCCTGGTTCGGACAGTGGGCGACAGCCTTCATCGGCATCTGGCTGCTTTTCGCGCCCTTGTTCTTCTGGAGTCCGAGCGCGGCACAATATCTGACCAATCTGCTTGTCGGTACATTGGCAATCGCATTTTCGGTGCTAGTGCCCATGATGCCCGGCATGAGCATGGAAGGCATGATGGACAAGAAGTCCATCCCGCCCGGGTGGACCTACAGTCCCTCGACCGATGCCCAGCGTTTCCCGATCGTTGCGATGGGCATAATCGGCCTTTTGATATCGCGTATGCTCACCTCCTACCAGCTTGGTCATATCGATGTGGCGTGGGAACCGTTCTTCTCCGGATCGCTTGCCGATCCCAAGAACGGTACCGAGGAAATCATCACTTCGGATGTATCCAAGGCCTGGCCGATCCCCGATGCCGGGCTTGGAGCGGTCAGCTATGTGCTTGAAATCCTGATGGCGGTCATGGGAACCCGCGCGCGCTGGCGCACCATGCCGTGGATGGTCACCTTCTTCGGCATTCTGGTCATTCCGCTCGGTGTGATCAGTATCTATTTCGTGATCATTCAGCCGATCGTGATCGGCACGTGGAGCACGCCGGCGCTGATCGCTGCCCTCGCGATGCTGATCATGATCCCGTTCTCGCTCGATGAAGTCATCGCCATGGGGCAGTATCTCTACTGGTCGAGAAAGGAAGGCAAACCGCTTGTCCGTACCTTCTTCAAGGGCGGTGCAGTGGCACACGGCGAGATCGACGATACCGACTATATGACCGATGCGCGCTCGATCTGGAACAACACGGTGCGCGGCGTGACCTTCCCCTGGACCCTGATGGCCAGCACGGCTCTGGGAGCTTGGCTGATGCTAACAAGGATCACGCTTGGCAGCGAGGGGGCGATGGCCAACAGCGATCATGTGGTCGGCGCTTTGGTAATTACGGTTGCCATTATCGCGACTGCGGAAGTCGCGCGCGCCCTGCGCTTCCTCAACGCAGCATTTGGCGCCTGGCTTGTCGCATCGCCATTCCTCCTCGCGGGGGCGTCGTCTGCCGGAACGGTGGCATCGGTTGGGGTCGGACTGCTCTTGATCGGACTGAGCCTGCCTCAAGGCAAGCGTAGCCGTGAGCATTATGCGGGCTGGGACCGGTTCGTAATGTGAAGATCCGCAATCGCTCTAGCGAAGCCTGGCTGGTTTCAAATCGATCCGGCACGAGCCAATATGAAAGAGAACAAACACAACTGGCATGAGCAAGGATCTACTCATCCCCCGTCGAGCGCTGATCAAAAGTGCAGGACTGGCAACGGCAGCCTTCACGGTTTTCCCTCTGACGGGATGCAAAGCGCAGAATACCTCGCTCTTGGGCAGCACCCGAGAGCCCATCCCCCTTTCCATACCGCCCTTGCGTAGAGGCGAGATTGATAAGGGTGAACGCGTTTTTCGCCTTTCCCTGACGCCAGGCGAGAAGGAGTTCGTCCCGGGGGTAGCTTCGCCTACGATCGGCATCGACGCGCCTTATCTCGGACCGACACTGGAGATGCGCCGTGGGGAAACTGTACGGTTCCATATCGATAACTCGCTGCCGGAGGGAGCGACCGTCCACTGGCACGGTTTCGAACTTCCTGCTGCGGCAGATGGTGGGCCGCATCAACTTATCGCTCCGGGCGAACGGTGGAGCCCGTCATTCGAGGTGCGCCAGCGCGCGTCGCTCTACTGGTACCATTCGCATCTGCATCGCGGGGCGGGCCCTCAGGTTTATGCCGGTCTGGCAGCCCCGATCTATGTCCGCGACGACGAGGAAGACCGCCTTGACTTGCCCAGCGACTACGGCGTCGATGACATACCCTTGATCGTTCAGGATCGCATGCTCGATAAATCCGGTCGCTTGATTTACCCCAGTGGGATGCATGCACAGATGATGGGCGTACGTGGTGATCACATGTTCGTGAACGGCACGCAAAATGCCGTGTTCGAGGCACAGAGCAGCCGATTGCGGCTACGTATCCTCAACGGATCGAACGCCCGTTTCTACAATTTCTCGCTCGAGGGAAATCGGCCGATGCAATTGATCGCGAGCGACGGCGGCTTGCTTGATCGCGCACATTCCATACGATCGCTCAAACTGGCTCCGGGCGAACGTGCCCAGGTCGTTCTCGATCTCTCAGAAGGGCGTCCGCTTCGCTTGATCGCCAATAGCCCTGAGAATGGCATGGACATGATGGGCGGGGGCATGATGGGCGGGGGCATGATGGGCCGCCGTAACGATGCTGGCAGCTCCGAACAAACATCCAAAATTCTGGACATCAGGCCCGCAGGCTCGGCGAGCGCCTTGCCGCTACCCGCTCAACTGGCATCGCTTACTCCGCCCGACCCGTCGCTCGCGATCCGCACGCGCCGGTTCGTTCTCGACATGGGCATGATGGGCGGTGGCATGTCGATCAATGGCGCCACGATGGACATGAATGTGATCAACGAACGCGTGCCGGTCGGACAATGGGAGATCTGGGAAATTGCCAATGCCTCCATGATGGCGCACCCGTTCCACATCCATAACGTCCAGTTCCAGGTGCTAGACCGCGATGGTCAGGTTCCCCCGCCACTGGAAACTGGCTTCAAGGATACGATTGTCGTCAATCCGCGCGAACAGGTTCGCGTACTTCTGCGCTTCGAAGAAAATACCGATCCCGATCTGCCATACATGTATCACTGCCACATCCTCGAACATGAGGACGCAGGGATGATGGGGCAGTTCGTGGTCGTGTAAGGGAAGGCGGTGGTTGCGCGCTATCCTCGGTAACCAAGCTATCCCTGCGGGGATTTTCCGCCGATCTCATGCATGTGCTCGACAGCTTCTTCGACACAATCTCCGCATTTCCGATTGGCAGGCACGGCCACGTCGATCTTCTTGGGATAAGGCAGATCAAGATCGGCCATGATTTGCTGGAATTCGGCAAGCGAGACATCGTCATTCAAGCGGGGGTTACGTGTGCGTTCCTGCATGATCGTCGAGACGCGGCGCCCTGAATAGTCATGCGCAGGATAGACCAGCGTGTCTTCCGGTAGGGCGAACAGTTTTTCGCGGACTGACCTGTAAAGGGTTTCTGAATCGCCGTTCTGGAAATCGGTGCGACCGCAGCCATCAATCAGCAGCGCGTCGCCCGTGAAGACCTGCGTATGGCCGCCGTGCTCTATCAGATAGCAGTGATGCTTGTCGGTGTGGCCAGGCGTGAACAGCGCGCGGATGGTCAGGTCACCTACCGCTAGGGGCGCCTCTTCGCTCACTTCCACATCCGCACATGAGATATTGTCATCGGCAGGGTAAGCGACCTTGCACCCTGTCAAACTGCGCAGTCGGCATGCACCCGTGATGTGGTCAGCGTGGATATGCGTGTCGAGCGTGAAGGACAGGTTGAGACCCAATGCCGCGACGGCTTTCAGATCCCTGTCGCACGTCTCGATGACGGGGTCGAGCAGAACCGCCTCACCCGTGTTCTCGCATCCGATCAGATAGGTATAGGTAGAGGACTCCCGCTCGATAAGCTGTCTGAAAATCACCCTTGGGCCTCGCTTTCTACGAGCATTGGCGACAGCTCGGCTTCGCTGATGTCCAAGCCCGATTCCCGCCCGCGATCCGTAGCGGCGGATGCATCGCAATTGTTCTGATGCGCCCACGATGCAAGCCCCATCAAGCTGGCCCGGCGGCCACTTGCACAATGAATGGCCACGGGACCGGGAAGCTGTTCGAGCCGAACTGCAAGACCCTTCGCCTTTGCCGCCGTCAGATCGGGCGGCGAGACGGGATAGTGAAGATATTCGAGGCCAGCTTCGCGCGCTACTTCCGCTTCGGCCTGCGGGCTAAGCTTTTCCCCTTGCTCGCCTGCCTGTCTCAGATTGACGACCGCCTTGAAGCCAGCCTCCGCAAGATTTTGCATGTCGTGCGCTTCAGGCGGAAAATTCAGTACTGAAAGGTCATTGTCAATCTTGGCGCGATCCATGGTAGCTCTCCTCTGAGCGTTCTAGTTATATCTTTCGAACCTATGTCTCGCAGCCGGGTTCCGCTTACAATCAACTCCGCACAATCAGCTCATACAAACCGATCACGAGGCCAGCGCCGACGAGGGCTCCGATCACAGACAGCACATGTGGCAGCCGCAAGGCAAAAAATGCATCGTCGACCCATGATGTGAACTTGAGCGCGCGAGGCTTGTGCTGCGGCTTAACTACTACTTCAGGCTCGAAGATTTTCGCAGCACGGCGACCACTTTCAACCGCTCCCTCAATGCTCCAGATATCTGCCTCTGTTTCCGTATGGGCACCCGCCAAGACAAGGTTTGGTATCGATGTCGCCTGACAGGGCCGATGGTCCCGGGTGTTCGTGGTGGTCACCCATTTGGGCTGCTCTGGCGTGATGCCGGAAGGGTCGAATTCCCATTCGTCCCAGACTTCGGCCTTAAGGATTGCAAACTCCTCAAGGCCGCGACCGCCATTCGCCCCTCGGATCATTCCTTCCAGCGCTTCCGATGCGCGTATCTGCGCGAGAACTTCGTCCATGAATTCGCTTTTGGTACAGTTGCGAAGCGGCTTGCCGTGGACAATGCCCGGAACGGTCGCGACACAGGCGGTGCACGTCCAGAGCGATTGCACCTCCTCGCCTAGATCGATGTGGGAAGGCCAAGATTGCTCATTTGCGAAGAGCGTGATGTTGAAGGGAGAATCAGTCAGCGCGATCGCGGACCGTTCGCGCGGCCAGGCCATGCGTTCAGCAAAGGCGATACGAAAGGAAACCTGAGTGTGCGGGCCGTCCTGGACTAGCGGGCCTCAGTTTCGCCAACTGGGGGTCAACCAACAAGACAGGCGTTCGCTCTACGATTTCAGAAGACGCGAACGGAGTGCTGGCCAAGACATAGATATCCGCACGCAATTCATCACCCGAAGATAGGCTTGCGCCAGCTATTTGGGCTCCATCGAAGTGCAACGTTTCGAGGGGCGACTGCCAATGAAACACCACGCCTCGATCTTCAAGATGCTCGACCCACCTGTCGAACCACACTTCATTGCTTGGCCCATTGAGAAGCGACCATCCTCCCATCGATCGGTGTTCCCAGGCAGGGCCGTCGTCATCAGCGGGATGCTTATGCGGAGGGCCGGACCTGATGTTTCGGCCAAAAAACAAACCCACGTGATGCAGCGATGCATATGGCCAGTCTGCCCCAATCCATGGACCAAACAGCGCTTTCCACGTTCTGTGTCCAGTCGGCGTCATCCGCGGTTGCCAGTAAGCTGCGGCGTTGGCGTGAGAATAGTTACGCTTCGACCGGTGATTGGCCGACCAGGCCTTGATTATCCCCCAGGCGAGTGAGATCTTGTCG
>Ga0114898_1002018_pt1 | contig 11119 bp, 13 predicted proteins | sample Malvired_Geostar_FD_83496 | JGI IMG/M metagenome (GOLD analysis project Ga0114898, IMG submission 83496) | Marine viral communities from the Global Malaspina Expedition - Malaspina viral metaG DeepMed_Geostar | ecosystem: Environmental > Aquatic > Marine > Oceanic | place: Mediterranean Sea... | reverse complement strand
ACCTCAGACATCCACGGTACTCACCCGATTCCGGGAATTGCCTACTCCGCAGAGTTTGGGAAGCCTCCGGAAGATAAGCCCTGGGCTTACTAGATGGCCCAAGGAGGAGCATTCCAGACACAAGCTGTCGTGGGCACTGTAGTAGACGTCAATCTGCTCACCTATACGGTCGACGCAGTCTCTGAGCACACCAACAAGTTCTACCCCAACATCCCCTTCTCCTCTCCGTACTGTAACGACGCGCAAGGAGAGGGGTTCACCGCCGTGCCGGAAGTAGGGTCGTGGGTCCTGCTAGTTGAGCCTGGTGATGGGTCGGACGCCATCTTGGTGGCCTACTTGATGAAGCCCGACTCTTCGGATGGTGAGGGAGCTGACTACAGAGGCAACCGCCATAAACGTCCTAAGTCTGGCGACATCTCCATGACGACAAGGGACGGGAACTTTTTCTACCTCCATAGAGGAGGCTCTCTGCGTCTTGGAGCCACGCCCATCGCCCAAAGGATGTACGTCCCCCTAAACAATCTGATCAGGGATATCTGTCAGGAGTACAAGCTTGAGACGATAGGTGGAAGCCTGCACTGGCGGGTGGAGAACATAGAGGTCAACAACCCTGTAGCAGAGTTGACACTCTCGGCCAGGGAGCTCGCAGAGGATCTGAACCCTTCCGTGATCGTCAGGATAGGGAGGCTTTCGGATGACGAGACTGTAGAGCCCGGCACATTCAGAGAGGGAGCCTCCCTGGCCTACCCAGCCAACCAGCCTCCTGTGGACCTGTTCACCCACACCACCGAGGCAGGAGTCGTCAACCAACAAGGGGCTGGTGTAGCCTACATAGAGCTGGAAATACACAGGCTGGGACGCCATGTCTCTGGACCTAAAATCGGGGAGGAGAATATCGAGGCAGACGGCCCCCCGGTTCCGCCCAAGTTCATTTTTCGGGTAGACAGGGAAGGCAACCAGTTTTCTCGTACGGAAGGTGGCGTCAACCGGGAAGTTGCAGGAAAATCATTTATACGTATGGAAAGTGACTTCACCCACCATGTCCTCGGAGGCTACAACACAGCCGTCGGGACTGTGCCTGAGCCCTTCCCGGTCGCCACCCCCGGCAACCTCATCGAGAAGGTGCAGACTGACACCACACGAGAGTGTAGTGCGACCATGAAGGACAAGTGCAACTTCCGAGTCATCGACGCCGCGACCAGTATCAAGCTGGGCGGAGACACAGCTCTGCAGCCTGTAGTGAGGGGGAGTGATCTTTTTGCTTGGCTGTCTGCACATGCGCACCCACCGACGGGAGGCCCTCCAATCACCCCCTTGCCTCCCACGGTGCTATCGCAGAAGGTGTACATAGAATGATAGGCGGCTCCAACGAGGTTCTGGTGACCCTGGTCAAGGGCAAGCTGCTCGACTATTCCAAGAATGGTAGGGGTGCGGTGCCCTCTCCGTACCCTCCGAATCGAAGTGTGGAAGTTACGCCTGTCCAAGCATCTGGAGAGCTGCCTCAGACCGAAGTGACAGAATCTGCAACAGACGGTATGCCTGAGTATATGGCCGAGGTCGTAGCTTGGGCCGTAGCCGACGCCGTGGTAGAGTTCCTGACCGGACCAGCAGGCAAAGGCTCTGTTCTGGCAGGGCTGACCCCCATCGGCGGGGAAGGCCCACCGATGACGAGTGCCACAGGTGGGCCGGTGGCCGGTCGGGGAGACCTAGCATAGGAAGATATGATGGAAAACCTGTTTTTAGATACTGACCTTGGTTTCGAGAAGACTTCCGCTAGGGGTGTCGGTCTCGGTAGCAACCCCGAAGAGTGGGACTCTGAGATCATGAAGGAGGCCTACAGACAGGTCCCTTACCTCTCTGACTACGAAGTCAGCGTCATCCTCGACAAGAGGGATGAGGAGAAGGGCTATGCCTTTGGGCACCTCTCCATCACCAACCAGGCTGGTAGGCCGCTGAGCTTCGGTTCCGCCAACCAGGGCAGCATCCAAGAGGGCCTGGCCAAAGAGGCTAAGATCCCCCTCATCGTAAAGGAAGGCTCCCTGCGGCCTTTGCGAGTGTTCGTCAATAACGAGGGCTTCGAGCCTTTGAGTGAAAGACGCTTGGGTACGGCACTGTTCCGGGGAGACCTGTCCAGTCAGACAGGCACGTCTCCGGGAGACCAGTCCCTGGTGGAGCAGCTCTATCCTCCCTACCGTCTCAACGTGGGGCTGAACTCTGGCATCAAGCAGGCCTCCGTACTTTCCAAGATAGCATCCACCATCTCGTCTACGGACCGAGACGTTATCTTGGAGAGGGTCAAGACCGATCCCGCCATTCTGTACGCGGTAAGTCAGAACGATTCTCTGTCCACCGCTCTGGACAAGATCTCCAAGGCGGAGCCCCTGACTGCTGCACAGGCCAAGGATGCCCTCAAGGCCAGCATCAGCCCTGATGTGGTGCAGGTCGAGAAGGGGCCGGGCTTCTACAAGGTGAAGACCGCAAACTCCAGAGTCTTCGAGCCCGTGGAGACCAAACTCAGCAGGGAGGAGATCGGCCAGCACTTCCCCTCTGACGTGGTTTCCCGTATCGATGCGGAGGGCTATGTGACCTCTGGCCGGAGCTTCACCCCGGAGTCGGACGAAGCCGTCCCCCAAGAGGTCACCACCTTTGGTAGATACCGTGTGAAGCAGGCCAATGGACGTTGGTCAGAGGGTTGGGTGTTCCCCAAGGTTGTCGACCTGGACATGAACGTCCGCAGCACGACCCTGTTCACCGACGGACTCCATGGCTGTACGCAGGAGAAGGTCGCTGGGGTCGAGTCGGAAGGGGCTGTGTTCCCTGCCGGGTCTGTTCCGAGAGGGACGGGCTCCTTCATGGCCGCCTACGACGACAAGGCCATCGCCACCCTGCCCCTCACCATCCTCAACTCTGTACGTACTGAGGACGAGAACTTCTACAGAGCGGAGACCATGGATGGCCGCAAGGTCAAGATCTCCATGGCCCCTGGACTGAAGAAGATCGGCAAGATCGACGACACCCACTACGTCGTTCCAGACGAGATGGAGTTCATCCCGTACAGGCATGGAGCCATCAAGTTGGTGGAGGGCCAGGACTTCCACGACTTCGCCAAGAAGGCTTCCAGCACGATCGTCATCCGGTCGGACCGGGAATGCTACTCCCTCGAGGGTGACCCCCTCGACAAGGTGGCTAGCGAAGAACGGTCCTTCGTCCCCAGGCACCAGGCGGAGTTCCTGCTTGTCGCCATGGGAGCGCACCCCTCCAGGGCCAAGGCCAAGCTGGCTGAAGCTGATCTGGGAGGACAGTCCCAGATCTCTGGCATGAATGGGCTGACTCGGTACGAGGATGTTCGCCAGGAAGTGATCCAGGAAAGGGTCATCCCCAAGCTTGCGAGCTTCCCCAACCTCCGTGTCGACCTCCTCAAAGAGGCCTCGGCCATCGAGGACGACGCTACGGTGGACGCTGTCCTAGCCCTGAACTTCATCAACCCCGAGAACATCTCCCTGTTCGTGGAGAACGTCCCTGAGTTGGAGAAGGCGTCCAGCCGCCTCGCCGAGCTCTACGTAGCGTCCCAGCTTGGGATGCATAACGTCAACGAGGATGCTGTTCTCCGGGCCATGAGGGGCATGGACGGTGTCATTACCGGTCTGAGGAGCCTGGAGGAGGGTGGGGGGGCTAATTGAAATCCCCTGCCGAACTATACATTCGGTATCTGATAGCGACCAAGTGTACAGATAACCGTATCAACACCCTGTTGGAGAACATAGGCTTCCCCCGTGTCCGTTCCACGGACATGTTGAGGTTGAGGAGGAGACACAGACCTCCTCGAGTCTTTCGGTTGGGGGTGAAGCATAAGGCCTCAGATAGATGGTTGGAGAAGATGACCATCTATCCGCTTGTCTACAGGGACGAGCACATGGACGAGGCGACTATGCTCCTCGCCAACAACAGCCTACGCCCTCTCCTAGAAGCACTCCTCCTTGCAGATGTCGGCCTCAAGGAGACGCTTCGACTGATTAAAAAGAGGACCGGTAGGAAGCTGAGTGACCAGACGGTCCGCTACTACAAACACTTCTTCTGGAACAGAGATCTCCTGACCCAGAAACAGTGGCAGGAGTTCTTGCCTGAATACTCCCGGGGGGAGGCTCTCAAGGGTGTCTACGAAGAAGGCCCGGACATGGTCAAGTGGCGTCTTGGGTTCAACAAGAAGATAGACGCCAATGACATGCTCCGAGCCATCCAAGGGGAGGCGTTCCACCGCTTCATGCAGACACATACCCTGCCCAACGATACGAGGACGGCCAAGGTGGCTGCTACGTGGGCGGGCATCGTGGTAGAGTCCGAACGCCAACTCAACTCCGGAGAAACCCTGCTCACTGACGTGATCTCTCGGTTCGAGGAGATCGTGATGCGTCAATCCAGTGAAGTGATACTGCCTTTGGATGCGTTAGCGGGGAACCGGCATTCTGGCAGGCAGTTATCTTCCAACAAGGCCAGTGAAGTGGTAGTGCTGGACGCAGAGGTAACAAAGGACCCAGCGGAATGAAGCCCCACACAGCCAGACAGCTTCTGAAGAAGAAAGCGGACATGATCAAGTACACCAAGGACAAGGTGAAGATGTCCGCGTACCTGGATGAGTGGGAGAAGATCTCCAAGAAGAGGAAAAAAGGCACCGATACCTGGGAGAAGGTCAAGGCGTACTCACCCCTCGCAGGGGTCGGTGCCTTGATTGGGTTGGGGAAGGGCACTGCAGAGAAGGCCATCGAGACTAGGGCCGAGAAGCACCTGCCCAAAAGGTATAGGTCCCTCAGCCGCGGTATCGGCAAAGGCACCACCGGAGCCGTGTCCACCTTGATTATTGGCCTGACCATGGCCGACCTCCTACAGAAGGCCAAAAAGAAGGCCAAGGGTGGATGATTATCTACCAGACATCCTGGAGGCCCTGCTAGGTTACGACCCTTTCGTAAAGACGGCGGCGGTGAAGGAGAAGTTCAAGCCCTTCATCCACCAACAAGACTCAATCCAACGCTTCATAGACAACGACGGCCAGATCATCATGGCCCATGGGACGGGGTCCGGTAAGACCTTCAGTTCCATCTTCGCTTTCGAGGCTGGGAGACAGGCCGGCATTGCCAAGAAGGCCCTGGTCGTAGTCCCGGCAGGTCTCAGGACCAACTACGCTGAGAAGGGCATCAAGAAGGCTACCGACGACACCTACCAGGTCTTTGGCAGCAAGAGTGAGGTCGCCGAAGGCACCCACGTAGATACCAAAAGCCTGAACAAAGACGCCACCTACTCGATCGTCTCCTACAACATGTTCCGCAAGGACCCCACCGCCTACATGGAGGCTACGGGGGCGGACACGCTCATCGGTGACGAGATCCATAAGGCCAAGAGCCCACACAGCACGACCTACAAAGCCTTGATGACCGCTCGAGGTATGGCTAGGAACTTCATTGGACTGACCGGCTCTGTCGTCAGTAACAAGCCTGCTGACATCGTCACCCTTCTCAACCTGGCTGCCGGTTGGCCTGTGGCGGGCACCCAGACCCAGTTCGACCGTCGTTACGTGCAGGTGATCGGCTCCCGCACAGGCTTCTTGGGCGGTAAGAAGGATGTAAAAAGAATTATCCGCCCAGAGGAGATACAGGCACGGTTCGGGAAGATCGTCCACTTCGTCGGCCACGATGACCTGGATCCGGCCATGTTCCCCAAGAAGAACGTCTCCGAGATCCTGGTGGAGATGAGCCCAGAACAGAGGGAGCTCTACGACTTCGCTTTGGGGGAGCTCCCCTTCTGGGTCAGGAAGAGGATCCGTTCAGGCCTCCCCGTCGGGAAGGAAGAAGCACAGCACATCTTTGGCAAGATCATCCAGGCCCGCCAAGCGGCCAACAGCATCCACACCATGAAGGCCACCCCGCTACACCTGGCAGCGGAGCGCACCCCCAAGATCCGTCGTGTGTTGGACGACGCAAAGAACCACCTGAAGACCACTCCTGATGGGCAGGTGGTCATGTATTCCAACCTCGTCACCGGCGGCATAGATGTACTCGCTGCAGGTCTACGGAAGAGGAAGGTCTCCTTCGGCGTCTTCGTAGGCAAGGGACGTGAGATCGCAGGGATGCAGGTGGATGAGGAGTCCCGCCAGAAGGACGTGGAGTCCTACCTGAGCGGAGACATCAAAGTCCTCTTGGTCTCAGGAGCTGGTGCTGAGGGTTTGGACCTGAAGAACACCACCATGGTCCAGATGGTGGATGGCCACTTCAATCCCGAGGTCATCCAGCAGGCGGAGGCGAGAGGGCGCAGAGCAGGGGGCTTGGCCCACCGACCGCCCGAACGCCGATTCGTAGCGGTCAAACGCTACAAGTCCGTGATGCCCAAGCCCGGTTTCTGGGAGTCCTTGTTCAAGGACAAGGAATACACCACCGACCAGTGGATCTATGGCGTCGCCGGAGAGAAGGGCAGGCTCACCCAACAGTTCCGTCAGGCCCTAAAGGGTGAGAAGGTGGACCGCCCACAGGTACCCAGAGGCTTCAAGCCCAAGAAGTACAAGAGGCGTTGGAGGGTATTCGCCCAGGGTAAACCTGAGTGGAGGTACCAGTACTGATGGAATGGACAATACTGGCGGCTTGGTCGGACGAGCTGCAGAAGATCGCCGGTCGCAAGGTGCCGAAGGCGCTTATGAGCAAAGCCATAAGGCATTGGCGGCCGTCTGGGTTGGGGCGCATGCTCAGCAAGGGGCCCCTTAAGGACGTAAAACGGGTTTACCGTGAGGAGTCCCGCGAAATAGTGGGAGAAGTGCCGCTGGCCCAACGCTTGGAGAACTACAAGCATTGGAAACGAACTGGCCGAGTTCAAAGAGCCGAGCTAGGTTGGGATGGGGATACGCGACGCTTCCGGAAGTTCAGCCCTACCGGTGAGTATGAGATCCGACGCGAAGGCGTAGCTCCCTTCACCTCAGGTGGGGTAGACGCTGCGCTGCGTGCGGCACAGAAGAGGCCATTGTCGGAGGTAGACCACCCATACCTGGCGCCTGGCCAGACCAGGCCCACTACGAAGGGGATGTACGTATGGGATGAGAGGCTTAGTCCGAAGGTGAGACAACAGTTTGCCGAAGCGGTCTCCACTCGGGGCAGTGAGGTAGGCCTTGGCGGCAAACCGGCGGTGTTGAGCGGAAAGGCACCCAGGAAGTGGGTTGCTCGCCACAGAAAAAGGGATTTTCAGGGGAAGCTCCAACCACCAACTGAGGCGGTCATCGGCGGCAACCTGGTCGGTCGTAAGGGCATACCCGGCAAGATCCGTGTGCTCCCTGGTCGGCAGAAATCGAAGAACAACCCGTTCATGCCGGCTTGAGTGGAGGTACCAGTATTGAACCCCTCGCCACTGGATTCAAAGAAGTTCGTGGCCTATCTCATTGCAGACTTGGGCTGGACTGGACTGCTGGGATATGGTGTATACGCAAAGATGGATTGGTCATTGCTGATGGCCATGGTGATCACTAAAGGGTTCGTGCAGACTGGCTACATCTTGGGCCAGGCAGCTCTGGACAAATACGTCAGGGTGGCCCAGATCGCCTCCGACATCAAAGAGGTTGAGTGATGATTTCTTTCGACTCCTACTTCGACGAAATGCAGAAGATCGCCGCCCAGCTGAGGTTTCCCTGGCTGGCTAGCCTGAAGGGGAAACGCAAACCCAAGATCGAGACTTGGAATCCCTCTAAGAAGCCCGTCACTACCTGGAGCCAGCAGAAGCCTGTCCAGTATGACCTCCCTGGCCTCCCCGGCAGCTTGAAGCCTGAAACCAAGGTGGAGGTCATGAAGATCCGAGCCATGATGGATGCCATGGACAAGAACCTCAAGAGTGGGTTCAAGCCGTGATCTCTTGGGACTCCTACTATGACGAGCTCGAGAAGATCTCGGTATCCAAGCCCGCCCTTGGACACTTCCTGGATGCGGCGTTGAAGAGTTTCCGTCACCCTGTCCGGGGCGCCAGGATAGCTACCGGTCTGGGAGAGGGCGCCCAGCACATGATTGGCAGGCTGGGAATCGCTACCAGGCATGGGTCTCCTGCAGCTAAGAAGAAAGCCGAGGAGACTCTGAGGAAGCTCAAGTTCTACAGAGCTGGCGCAGCTGTGGGGCCACTGGCCTATACAGGAGCCTCAGCTGCGGCCCTCAAAAAGTTGTTGGGAGAGGAGGAGCTCTAGGTGGGCATGTCTTTCCTAAAGCAGGACCGTCCCGGAAAGGTCAAGGAGATCTACCGGGCGCTCAAGCGTGACCATCCCGGCATGCCCGCGGAGATGAAGGCACGTATCTCTGCGCGACAAGGAAAGCCTGGCAGCCAGAAACAAGGACCCCCCTACAAGGGTCCGATCACACCTTGGAAGGAGAAGACCTCCATGATCCCTTGGGATTCCTACTATGATGAGATGATGAAGATCTCGACGGTTATACGAGGTCCCTGGAAGCCTCCCCTGGAGCCGGTGGGGCCAATAATCAAGAAACTTAAAGATGCCTTGGCTGCAGGTGACTACAAGACGGTAAAGGGGGTTTTCAAATATCCCCCCAAGCTGCGGCTCATACAAGGCGGCAAGAAGTGATGATATCTTTTGAAGCATATGTGGATGAGATGCAGAAGATTGCCGGGCCCAAAGGAAAGCTCCCTAGGTAAAAAGACGAGGGAGGGCCGCTTCCCTCAGTGACCGTTCGGCCAAACCTCGTCTTCCCCGCCTTAACAGAAGCTGGCCAGAGCCTTCTACGGCAGGAGCCGGGAACCGGTCCCAAGCAAAGTCAGCAGTGATCACTTGAAGCGGACCAACCAAGCCTAGAAGAGGAGAGTCGGTCCCGGCACTGTTCTTATACCTTCAACAGTCTTTTTTTGCTCATGGGGCTGAACTCCCGAGAAGGGGTCTTCTGGTGCCCAGTAAGCCTTATCGACCTGCCCGAGAACTCGACCTTGGAAACCATGAAGCCCGCCTCGGCGGCCAAGGCACGCAGGATGAGGCGGACATCTCGAGAGTCCCTCCTGGAGAACGGCTCGGTCAGGCCTAGGATGAAGACCTTCCGCAGAGGGTCGAACTCTTCGGAGTCCACCTCCTCCCATCCCACCACCTGGCCCATGGTGGCCGAATTCAGAAAGTCCCTAGCCTCGTTTAGCCAATTCATTTGAATGTATAGCCTAACATCGACTAGCCTCGAAGCATGATTCAGATACCCCAATCGGGTAACAACCTCCCGGACAACAGCAGGTTCGGCCTCTTCCCCTCCCAGTTCGTAGAGGCTGCCATCCTCATTCGGAGGATGGGCCGGTTGGAGCCCTTCTCCTTCGGGGAGAGGGGCTATCTCCGCCGTATATACGATACACCCTCCAAGCGGGTGCTCCTCAAGTTCGGCAGGCAGTCTGAGAAGTCGACGACCCTGGGCAACAAGGCCTTGGCTTACTGTTGCATCCGTCCGGGGTTCCGTGTCCTTTACGTATCCCCCACGAACACCCAGACCCGGGAGTTCTCCAAGGACAGGCTGAAGGAGCCCATCGAGACCTGTCCGATGATCTCCGCCTACACGGACAACAAGCTCTCCATGAACGTGCTGTCCAAGCAGTTCATCAACAGATCCCAGATCACCCTGAGGTATGCCTTCCTGAACGCCGACCGTGTTCGTGGTATCGCCACCGACTTCATCATGATCGATGAGATGCAGGACATCCTGATGGAGCTGGTCCCGGTCGTGGAGGAGTGCGCTGCGCACTCCGACTACAAGATGTTCAGCTACTCAGGCACCCCTAAGACCTTTGACAACGCCCTCGAGTACCACTGGCAGCTCTACTCCACCCAGAACGAGTGGGCGATCCCCTGCTACAAACATCAGATGGTCGACACTACGAACAACAAGCTGCTCCCGTACTGGAACATCCTGGGGGAGAAGAACATCGGAAAGACAGGGCCTATCTGTGACAAGTGCGGCTCCCCGATCAGACCGGACGACCCCTCCGCTCAGTGGACCTCCCTCCGACCCAACCCAGATGTGCCTCACCCCTTTGAGGGCTTCCACATCTCACAGCTCATGGTTCCCTGGATCTGGAAGACCGCTGAGGGGTGGAAGGACATCCTCCACAAGCAGAGAACCTACGGAAGGCAGAAGTTCTTCAACGAGGTCCTGGGAGAGTCCTACGACTCCGGCATCCGTCCCCTGTGCAGGGAGGACATAGAACGGTGCTGCATCAGGGATGGTGTTGGGGATCCTTCCCTGTTCGACATGAGCGAGCGTGCCCTGCACCACTGGGAGGCACAGTCCAAGTCCACTCCGGTGTTTGCTGGCATCGACTGGGGTACGGGGGAGAACAGCTTCACGGTCATGATGCTGGGCACCTACTACAACGGCAGGTTTACGATCTTCTACACCCACAGGTTCGTCGGGCCTGAGGTAGAGCCCGTCGTACAGATGGATAAGATTTGTGAGTTGATTGAACGCTTCAACATCAAGCTGGTGGGCACCGACTACGGTGGGGGCTTCGACAGAAACGACACGCTGATGCGCAGGTTCGGCCACCAGAGGATCATCAAGTACCAGTACTCCGGCACCAAAGGCCGTACCTGCGAGTGGGACGAGAAGCAGCATAGGTACAAGGGCAACCGTACAGCGATGCTCAGCGCCATCTTCAATACGATAAAGAGGGAGATGTTTTGGTTCCCTCCCTGGAGATTCTTCGAGGACCCCTACGCCCGTGACTTCTTGAATGTGTTCGCTGAGTACAACGACAAGATGCGGATGACCGTGTACGACCATGCCCCCGGCAGTACGGACGATGCCCTGCACAGTCTCTGTCTCTGCTTCTTCGTATCGATGATCACGAACCCAAGACCGGATGTCTTGGTCCCCATGAAGGAAGGTACGTAAAAAAGGGGCGTGCACATGCACGCCCCCTTCAAGCCTTACGCCGCCGCCTCCTTGTGCCCATAGCCCCTTTGGGCTTCATGGTACGGAGCCACGATCGGCAGACCTTCCGCCTCCCTCATGACCTTCCAAAGGTCCAGGAGGAACATCTTGACCATGTAACGGGTCGCAGCAGCCTGGATGTTGGCACCCACACCGACACGCTTGCCGTCCTTCTTCTGGTAACCCCAGTT
>Ga0114898_1002017_pt1 | contig 11120 bp, 6 predicted proteins | sample Malvired_Geostar_FD_83496 | JGI IMG/M metagenome (GOLD analysis project Ga0114898, IMG submission 83496) | Marine viral communities from the Global Malaspina Expedition - Malaspina viral metaG DeepMed_Geostar | ecosystem: Environmental > Aquatic > Marine > Oceanic | place: Mediterranean Sea... | reverse complement strand
TTCTGAAGGAGCTGCTGAACGGGCATCTAGAGCAGCTCTCCAACAAGCTCAGTTTGGAGAGGCTGCTATTGGTCGGGAATTTCAACAGACTGAATCTACAAGAGACCGTGAGTTTCAAATGCAAATGCGCGCAGCTGAACTTGAAGCTCAGGGAGTACAAGCATCAGCAGCACGACAGTTAGCTCGTGAAGAGTTGTATGGGTCTGCGAATCCTATGGAATGGGATCGTACGTTAGCCTCTACAGGACAAAGAGCGCAAATAGCGGCTGAGAATCGTAGGCTTGCGGAGATGGAAACTGCGGGCGCATCACAGCGAGGTCTAGCAGAACGTGAACTTACACAGAGATCTGCGATGGCAGCGCAGCAACGAGCATTAGATCGTGAGCAGTTATATGGACGTGCTATGACTCGTGCAGAACAGGAATCAGGACTTGGTTATGCAGGAGGTACTCTAGGAGCGCAGGAACTCTCACAACGTGAGTCTGAAGCCGCATTAGAGAGACAATCTCAGGCAGATCTATTAGCTCAATCGGGTAGGCAGGATATTACTCGTGATACGGGTATGAATAGATTTAATATAGAAATGGAAGGCGCACGTCAAGAATTTGAGCGTGGCGAGCGGGGATTAGACAGAGCATTAACGCGTGGCGAATCTGCAGAAGCGCGTGAAATGCAAGGTTATCTAGCTAATGTAGATCGTGTACAACAAGAACAAGATAGAGCTTTAAGAGGTGAGCTAGGCCGAGGACAGTTAGGACAAGAAGCTAGACGTATGGATTTAGCACAAACAGAAATGTATGGCCAAGATGTTAGCGGCATGAGTCCTATGCAAATACGAGCATTAGGTGGTACGTTAGGTGCTAGAGAGGCTGCCGCAGGCCGAGGACTAGAAGGTCGTAGGCTTGATGAAGTAGAACGTGCTAGTAGGTTAAATCGTGAATTGCAACGTGAGGAACTTTATGGTGGTGCTGATGTAGATCCTAGAACAGGTACATTAGCTTCTAGAGAAGCTAGGGCAGAACGTACATCACGAGAAGGCTTAGCTGCACGTGATATAGCTGCACGTGAAAGTGAAGGAAGATTAGGACGTGGCTTAGCACGTGAGGAGTTATATGGTACTGGAGATGCACAGCAACAAATGGGTGCTACACTAGCCGCACGTGAAGCTGAAGCAGGTCGTACGTTCGAGAGAGGTGAACGCGCATTAGATCGTGGTGTTACAACTGCAGAAGGAGCAGCGGCTAGAAGTTTAGCGCGCGAAGAGCTTTATGGTACTGGTGACCCAATGCAGCAAGACAGATCACTAGCCGCACAGGACTTAGATCTTAGAGGTGAACTTGGACGTGGAGAGCTTGCGGAGCGTGTGACTGCGGGCGCTCAGGGTAGGGCATTAGATCGTGATAGACTTGGTTTACAAGAAGCCGAAGTGTTTGGCGAAGGCCGAGGTCAAAGATACGGAGGACGTGATACCCTCCAGAGTCGATTAGCAGGTGAAGCCTCTGATAGATATAGGCGTGAAGAACAACGTCAGGCAATAGGTATGATGCAGAATCTGCCTGACGATTATGCGGTTTCGGAAAGAGAAGCCCAGATTGTACGTGATATGCTAGGAATTGAAGGAGAAAGTGATTTAGCTATAAATGAGGCTGAATCTGGACATCGTTGGGCAACTACTCCAGAAGAACGGGATAAACTGTTTAATCCTTATGGCATGAGTTTATCAGGGTATAGGACACCTGCGGTGGACCCTACGTAGCCGGTGAAAAGACCGGCGATGGTAATGGTAATGACAAACCCTGGTGGAAAGATAACCCCATATATACGATAGAATGAGGTGATGGATAATTTCCTACATACAAGCTCCATTAATTCACATTGTGAAAGAATAGACCTATATGGCTAAAATACAATCTATAGATCCTTGGGTGCCTAGTGCTATAGCTTTTGGTGGTCAAGTAGTCTCAGGTATAGGCAACTATTTTGAGAACAAAAATAGAGTAAAATATCAAAATAAAGTTGCCCAAATGCAAGAAGATGCGCGTAAGCGTATCGCAGCGGCTCAAAAACAATCAATTAAACGTGCTAATTATTTTAGCCTATTAACAGGTTCGAATATACAAGCCGAACCCGTAGACTTTGATCTACCTGTGATTCCTGCGTATGAATCAGGAGGATGGTCAAAAGCTCTACGTGGTGTAGGTCAGGGGCTAGGCTACGCAAGCCAAGCTACTGATACAATACAAAAAGTACAAGAGTATAACGAAGAAAAAGCCACACGAGCAGGCCAACAAAGTGCGGCTCAACATATACTAGCTTCAGGTAATATTGCAAATTTAGGTACTTACGAAGGAGGCTATGGGACAGAGATAGATCGTCAAGCCTCTAGAATAAGGCACCTAGAGTCTGTCAACGACGTAGATGCTTGGGAAAAAGCGATAGGTCAGGACTCTAGTCTTACAGGAATGTTTAGTGGAAATTCTAGCGAAGCCTTTAGGTCAGCGTATTCTGGTGCTATACTAAAAGCTCATGGTGGGATGAAACAAACACAAAATTTAAACTATAGACTTAAAGCTCAGCTTGATGCTCAAGAAGATGCCGCTGAAAAAGTTGCTAGGGCAAAGAGACTCGCTGATACTAAGACGCAAAAGGGCGAGGCAAGTGAACGTCAGGTTTCGGTTTTACAAGACTTTAATAAATCTCTAGTTGATGATCGAGTATATAAAAGCCGTGTCGAGCAAATAGACTCAGCGAATAAAGTTATGGCTTTGCTTGGCCTGGATAAAGATGGCTATCCGGAAGGTGCTGTATTTGATGTAAAAGGTAATCTAACAGGTATTAAGCTAGACGCTCCAACTCAGCTTGCTATAACGCAGCTTGTTCAACGTACTTTTGATGATGCTGTTGTGCATGAGACAGATATTGTACGTATAACGTCCAACGCTGATCATTTGTTTACTCGTGTAGGTTTGTCTTTAGACGCTTTTCTGAAGGGTGAAGTTAAATCTTTGTCTCCTGAAGCTGCTTTAGTTTTAGTAAATCATGCAGAAGACATACGGAAAGCTGGGTTATTAAGAATAACCGATCGTTTTAATAATCAAACTGCACAATACGCAAATAGTTTTAGTAGTCATACTAATGCAACGCATCATGGATGGGAAAATCCTGCAGCGGCTAGGAAGCAGTTTGAAGATCAACGTGATCTTCATTTACGAAACCTTGGTGGTATTAAGTTTAATAGAGATCCTAAAGAGTTAGGAACTCTAACTCAGGCTTTTATCAATTTAGGGGCTAATCCAGATATCCTTGGAGAGGAGTATAAAGTATTAGGTGAAATGTTTACTCCAGGAACAATTTTTCCTGCAGGAAAAACTCCTGTGCCTGCACCTACTTTTATAGACACTAGCGGAGGTAATTTACCGCAAAGCCAGCATAATCCTGGTAATATACAATACTCAGACGCCGTTGCACATCTTGTTCAGAGGGATGCTAATGGAGATCCTGTCACTGATAGGCAAAATCACCTTATTTTTGAATCTGCGGAAGCTGGTTGGGAAGCTCTTACAATTGATATTACTGCCAAGCAAGAAGGACGAAGTTGGTTACCTGAGGGATCAACTCTCGCTGAGCTGGGCGGTGGTGTTGGTGATATGAAACATGGGTATGCCGAAGATCCAGAGTGGGCGAAAAAGGTAGCGAAGATATTAAAAGTACCTGTTGATACGCCTATTAAGCATATACCGATACCGTTATTAGTCAAGGCCATAGCGACCCAAGAAGGATATTTTGCGGATTCACTAGGTAAAAAACTTAAGGCTAGATACTCTAAACAAAGTACTGCTGATCCGTTTACTGTTTTAAATACTACAGATGACACAAATACTGCACAAAGTGTAGAGGAATACTGGACTGCGGCATGGAGCCGTGAGGGAACTCAGGAAGATCCTAGTATTCAACGTACAATGGAGTATTTTGCAGGGCCACAAGGAAGTACTTCTCTTATGGGAGGTCTTGCTCAAAGCGGTTTAGCTCAAGATATACGAAATGCACCTAGGGATTTAAGGCAAGAAGCGTTTGGTCAGTCACACTTAGGTGGGCCGATTGAGAAAGCAGCTGCTACAGCTATGGCAGTGCCAACAATAGCGGCACAAAATATAGGTAGATCTGCGGCTGCGGTTGGACAAGCAGCGACTGCGTTAGGTCAAGAAACACTGAATACCTATTCAAATCCAGCACTAACGCTTCAAAAGGCGTTATTTGGAGGGCCGTACAAAACTCATGCTAGTGCATTACAGAAATCTATATATAATATGGGAGCAGATATTTTAGAAGACCCATCATCTGCAATGCTAACTGCTATGTTATTTAGAGGTAATAATCCTTATAACTCTGGTACATGGTTAAATACTATAGGCGGGAGAGGTGCTTTATCAGGTGGTGGAGGTGGCATACCTAGATTAACTGGTGGTACTGCTTTAGGGTTACCTCCAGGATCAGCCGGACGCGTAGGCCCTGACCTAGGTAGAATATACACAGGCCCATAGAAAGGAGAGCTAACAAATGGCTGTAAAACCTATAGATTTAAGTCTAGAACATTCTAGACTTAGGGATCTTTATTCACAACGTGAAATTGACGAAACTATAAGATTACTTAGGTCCTATGGTAGTATAGAAGCGTATGCAGCTAACTACGAAATGGGTGATCCGGAAACTGATCGTAAAAATACCGCAGATATGGATGTGTTTAGTTCAGAATATTTGTCTGGAGTGGCTAACAATATTTATCCTAGCGCAGAGAATACGGCTAAAGGTATTTTTAATATGCTCACTAGCCCTGTAGAATCTGCGAAAGCCATATACGAAGCCGGACCTTCAGGTATAATGTCAGGAATGGCTGAGAGATATGGGACACCTTCGCAATGGGCAGGAGGTGATTTTTCAAATATTAAACAGACATTCCATGATGATCCTACAGGACTAGCTTTAGAAGCTGCCCCAGGTGTAGGTATAGCAGGTAAAGTGGCCGCACAAGCTGGGCTTAAAACAGGTGCTATAACGGCACGTACAGCCGCACGAATGTCAAAACTTAGTACTGCCATAGGTAATCCTGTAGAAACAATAATAAAAAATACAGCAGTTAGAGGAGGAAAAAAACTAGCTGAGAAACTAGGCGTTTTAGGTTTAACTATGTTAGACTTTACTACAGGTATGCCTGTACAATCGTTAAGAGCTATGTATAATGCAGGTAGATTGTCAGGTAAGCAACGAGCTGTTGCGGGTACTAGTTTTTATAAGAATATGTTCGGTGAGTTTGAAATTGGAGATAGCATTAATCCAGGGAATCACGCAAAATTGAGAAATGGTGAAATTCCTGACGATATTACTATCGACACTGTGCTTGAACATAATACTATGATATTTGATGAGTTAGATAAACAAACTCCATATAGATTATTTAGAGAAGCGCAAAAAGATATGGGAGGTTTTCAAGATGAAGCTAGAATTTTTGGGCATATACAAGCCTTAGAGAAGCGTTATGATAATCATATCGCGCTTAATGCTGAGAATATTACAGCTGCGATAAAAGCTGATTTAGGCTCATCTCCAGGAACTATGAGTAGTTTAAATATAAATATTAAGAAAAATTTAATTGCTGATTTAGAAAAAGTCGGCATTAAAGTTCAGAACCTACGTGATGATATGATGCCTATAGATGGTGGTAGTGTAGCTTTTGCGCGAAATGTAGGTTTTAGAATAGATGGAAATACAGGTTTTAGTGATTTTGAAAGCTATCTTATGGAGTTTTTAAATGCGGATTTAACTAATCCTAACGTATTATCAGGGTATTTGACTGGTACTCCAGGGATAGGAACTGTGTCAAAAGCGCAACAAAACTTAGGTTTTTACAGTATGCAGGCTTTTAAGACTCACTTTAGTGATGCGCCAAGTCCAATGTCTACTATAAGTGATAACTTATATACTTCTGTACGTAAGTCGCTTGACGAAAGTATGAAAAGTGTAGTCGCAAGTCCTTTAGTAGTTCAGAAACGTGCTGCATTAAATAGAATATTAGATACTCAGGCAGATTTATATGAACGTAATAATAGATTGTTTAATGATTTTGCAGCCTATCGTACAGGAAATAAGTCTAAAGATGAGGCTATAGGTGCTTGGGTAAATGCTGTAGATAATGACGCGATGAAAAAAGGCTTTATAGATGAAGTAGAAGCTATAACAGGAGATGCATTGTCTGCTCCTATTGCTGGTATGATAGCAAGACGTGTATCTCCTAAGTCTCTTGTAGCACGTGGAAGTGCGGTAAGTGCCGTACAGGCGGTTGTACGTTCCGCGTCTGTAGGCGCCGCCTACGCTACAACGAATCCTGCAATGTTACTTTTTATACCATTTACTAGTCCTAAAATGGTAGGTACTATACTATCCACTTTTGGATTAAAACAACGGTTTGTAGATTATCTAACTGCTGTTAGTCGTGCTATGCATCAGCATCCTATAGGTAAGTCTTTAGGTGACTCTCCTAATTTTATATTTTCTATGTACACTGCTTTAGATCACATACAACGATACAATCAACAGCAAAAGGAGCAGTAATGGGCTCAATAACTAGATCGCATTCGTTTGTATCTGGTGAGAAACCTACGGAAAGCGAGTGGAATGTTGACATAGATCAACTGTTTACACTTGTGGCAGGTCAGCTAGATACAAACAATGTAGATACCACATCGTCTGATGGTGTGAGTGTTCTTAATGCTAATCAGACTGTTTCGGGCACGAGATCGCACTCTGGTGCGTTGACAATGACTAACGATGTCGATCTTATATTTGGCACAGATAGTGACATTAAAATAAGATACGACGAGACTACTGACGATGCACTACGCATTGATACAGGTGTAGAAGGTGCTCCTTTAGCTATAGTGCTTAAGGCAGACCAAGGAGATGACGCGGGTGATGCGTGGAAAGTTAATCTAGCGGCATCTGCGGGTGTACTAACCTTTGGTAATGATATTGCCTCTAAGGGTTCGTATGTTACACAACTTACGCTTACTCCTAATTCTACAGTGGCGAGCTCGACTACTGCAATTGCTGGGCACGCAACCGTGGGTGGAGATCTTACGGTAACTGGAGGTGTGACGGTAGCAGGAGCTAGCGCGTTTGATATAGGGGATAGTGATAAGTTACTATTGGGTGATAGTGACGATCTTACCCTTTATCATGATGGTAGTAATAGTTATATTACTAATGCTACAGGGGCATTAAAGATCGCAACAGAAACTAGTGGCATAGCGGTTACGATCGGTCACGGTACTTCTGAGACTACCATAGCAGATAATGCTACTGTTACGGGTACGTTAGCCGCAGGGGCTTCTACATTAGCGAGTTTGGTGTGTACTGCTGCTGGTACGTTTGGAGGTGGGTATGGAAGTACTGGAGCTACTATATCTACAGCAGGTGTAGGTCAGTTTAATGGTGCATTAACTACTGATGGAGCTTTAACCGCAGCTTCTATGGTATGTACTGCTGCCGCTACATTTGGTGGAGGCACTGGATCTTCAGGAGCTACTATTACTACTGCCGGTGCAGGTACATTTGATGGTATCTTGAAGACTGAGGATGCCACTGACGCTACGAGTACTACTGATGGGTCGTTGCAGACGGATGGTGGACTTAGTGTAGCGAAAGATGCTATTCTAGGTAATGATGTTAAGTTGTTGTCTGATTCAGCAGTATTAGCTCTAGGTGATGGTAGTGATGCTACATTAACACATGACGGCACTACTGGAGTTACGCTTGCGGCTAATCCTATTACAGTGGATTCTGGTGCCGCATTAACACTAGATGCACACACTGGTATCTTTGTATTTAAGGATGCCGGCACTGAGGTGCTAAGGTTCACTGAAGGTAATAGTGGTGATGTTACTATTAAGTTAGAAACTAATGGTAAGGATCTGGTATTCACCGACAATGGTGATGCTACGAATATGAAGATTCTGGATGCGGCCGCGGGTATCAACGTGCCTGGCGAAGTTCAGACTACAAAGATCGCGTATACAGATGGTGATGACGCACTTACGATTGCTGACGGTGGAGGTGTTACTACTTCGAGTACATTATCTATTGGAACTGTCGCAGCTGCAGGTGAAGATACTGATAAGTTTCTAGTGCTTGACTCTAGTGGTAATGTAGACTACCGCACAGGTACTCAAGTACTCAGTGACATCGGAGGTGCAGGTTCGGGTAGTTCAACTGCGGCGGATGATATATCTGCTGGTGATGGAGCAGTTAGTATAGAGACAACGAGTGGGAATATTACACTCGATGCTCAGGCTAATGATGCTGATGTAATTATTAAGGTGGACGATGGAGGATCAGCAGTTACAGCAGTAACATTCGACGGTAGCGATGAGGGCAATGCGATATTTGTTAATGATGTTCAGTTAAAATCTGACTCTGCTTTGCTGGAGTTTGGCGCGGATTTAGACACTACACTCACGCATACGGATGGCACGGGCCTGACGCTTAACTCTACCAACAAACTAACCTTTGGTGATACCGCATCGTTTATACAGCAATCGGCAGATGGAACATTACGCATAGACGGCGAGGCGATCATTGATCTTAATGCTTCTACGCGAGTAGATGTATCGGGTGATATAAAAGTAGGCGGCGAAGTACAAACAGCAGGCATAGGCTACACCGATGGTGATAACGCGATAACAATCGCGGATGGTGGTGCTTGTACGTTTCCTCAAACTGGAACATTTAGTGGATTGGTTGCTGCTGCTACGATGACGTTATCGAGTACTTCGACTATATCTGGTGATATGACATTTGGCGATAACGTGAAGGTCACGCTTGGCACGGGTGGCGATGCGGATCTGTCGTACAACGGAGCCGACACAGTCCTCCTGACTTCCGTTGCGGGTACTGGCGGTCTGGGTATTGGTACTGCGCCCGATTTAATGATACAAGATGGTGTTCACATCAAAACAGGTGACAGTGGTGCGGCGGCAAATGCTAATGGCGATGAGTTAATAATCGAAGGATCTGCAAATTCGGGCATAAGCATCCTGTCGGGTGCGAGTAATGTTGGACGCATTACGTTCAACTCATCTGATACCAGCAGTGAGGGTGCGATTGCCTACGTCCACGGTACCACCGACACGTTGGTTTTTAACTCAGGAGACAGTACGCAAGAGTCGATGCGAATGGGCGGTACCTCGATCTGGATGAGTGATACCTCCAACGCCAATATGACAGGGGGCCTGACGATAAATCAATTAACAGCCGACAACGAGATCCTCGCCTTCAAGTCCTACGGCGATGTAGCGCATCCTTTTACCTCGCTCGCGGAGGCTGATACATACAGCACCTTCACAAAGTATGATGGCAGTCTTGGTGGGGCCATTTGGAGGGGGTTTAATTCGTCCGGTATGGCTCAAAATATGTCAATACGTTCGTATGGTGTAAGCGTAGCAACTACTGATGTTGCGGGCAGTGTTGCGCCTATATCCTTTAGCTGTTCTCAATCCGATGGTAGTACGGGAGCAGCCGCTATGGGTACGAGCGACAACATGGTTATAATGGATAATGCAGGTTCTGCACGGTTCCTTCTCAAGGGCAATGGCGATCTCCACATTACCAATACAACATTAGTCGCTCTTGACGATGAGGATGACATAGGTCTTGTCAGAGCGTTCCAAAAAGCATCTTCAAAAGGCGTTGGGCTTGTGATGTCGAAGTGGGATGAAGTGATGAAGGAGAATGAAGAGGATTTGCGCCGAGTGGGTGTATTGTCAAGTGAATCTGATTTCGTTATTCAGCAGAATTTTAACTCGTTGATCGGCGGTTCGGTATGGCAGTTATACACCAAGTTGCAGGACACCAAAGAATTTTATCAAGAACGAATCGCCGCATTAGAAGCGCGGCTGTTACAACTGGAGAATTAGAATGGCTATTTCTGGAAACATTGTAACGATGGGTGGCTTGACGGCAACCAATGCGTATCTGCGAGTCAGCGACATCACGATCAAGAAGATCGTTGACAGCATTAGCGATAACAACGGCAAATGGCAGCTGACGTACGGCGTGGACTGCTATGTTAGTGCTGATGAACGTGCTTCAGATTCACCAACAACTCTTGTTGCGCCATCGGTAGATCGGTTTAAAGTCACCAGTGACACGGAGCCGAGCGACCCATATGCAGCGGCGTATGCGGATCTCAAGGGCCAGTCTACCGTTGCGAACGCGAGTGACTTGGTATAGATGGAGACTGAGGCCGCAGAGGAGGCTTTACGCGCCTTTGGGGAGCAGTCCGGTCTGGCACAACTGGTGGAGCAATATGTCTGGTATTTTGTAATTGCGTTTGCGTTGTTGTTCGTAAGAGACAGTGTAACCAATGCGCTGGCTGGTATTGCGATGTTTCTTGGGTCGGACTACAACGAAGATATGGTATGTTGGCTTCACACAAATGGGACGCGCAGACCCGCACGAATCACTAAGACTACACTATTTTCCACATCATTTTATCTATACGAGGTTAAAGACGGACAGATTACAGGAGGAACACTATTGACAGTACCTAATTCAGAACTTAAAAGTCTTCGGATTGAACGACCCTTAGATACCTTGAAACTACCAGAGGAATGAACAATGGCACCTCGACCCCCGAGAGATCCACATACGGTCGGGTCTTTCAATGAATTGCGTAGTCACTACAAAGAGTTATGGAAGGAGCTTGACGAGTGTAAGCGCATGAAAGGTGCGACCAACGCAGTGCTACGTGACCGGACAGGTGAAGTGCGTGGTGCAAGAGCCGAGGCTAAGAAGGCACGAGGTCAGGTAGTAGAGTTAACGAAGCGTGAACACGCGAAGTCGAAGGAGAAATCAGCGGCAGCGTATGCTACGACAGCCGCTACGACATTGATCATTAGCTACCAGATAGTAGAGGTTTCCGGCGGGTGGGGCAAATGGGAACCCGTATTTACACACGAAGCAACGATTGGTGTGTTGCAGGTAATAATAGGTTCGATATTAGCGTTTGCAATGCGCCCTTTACAGTGAGGTTACTATGAAAGACTTAAAGGTTAAACTTGGTTTCGGGA
>Ga0114898_1002013_pt1 | contig 11135 bp, 9 predicted proteins | sample Malvired_Geostar_FD_83496 | JGI IMG/M metagenome (GOLD analysis project Ga0114898, IMG submission 83496) | Marine viral communities from the Global Malaspina Expedition - Malaspina viral metaG DeepMed_Geostar | ecosystem: Environmental > Aquatic > Marine > Oceanic | place: Mediterranean Sea... | reverse complement strand
GTTGTAGAGCATGCGCGCGCCGAACTTGGCGATTGGCATGTCTGGCTGGCCCTGCAGGATCAGCCGCACCCGCACACCACGACGGGCCGCGTTACGGATTTCCCGCAGCACCCGATAGCCAGGAAAGAAGTAGGCGTTGGCGATCACCAGCCGAGAGCGCGCGTCCCGGATGGCCTGCAGGTAGTGTTGCTCGATGTCGTTGCGGTGGTCGTGGTTGTCGCGCGTGACGAACAGTGCCCGAGCCTCGCCTCGGCTGACACCGACGTAGCCGTTGCTCTGCGTGCGCACCCGACGGTGCCACCAGCGACGGTTCGATGGTTCCGCTTCGATGGTGCTGAGGGCGAAGCGGTGAATGTCGTGCACCACCGGACCTTCGACCCGCAGCGCGTAATCCTGCTTGGCCGCCGGGCCGTAATCGCCCAAGTGATCGGCTGAGAAGTTGATCCCGCCGATAAAGGCGACATTACCGTCTACCACCACGATCTTGCGGTGCATGCGTCGGAATACATTGACGCGCTTGCCAAGCAGCCGTTTGCCAGGGTCGAACATGTGAATGCGAACCCCGGCTCGCGCCATCGCCGCGGCGAAGTCTCCGTTCAGGTCTGCCGAGCCATAGCCGTCCACCGTGACATCGACACTGACGCCGCGCTCGGCCGCTGCGATCAGGACCTTTTGCAGTTCCTGGCCAACCTTGTCTTTGAAGAAAATGAAGGTTTCCAGCAGGACTTCCTTTTCAGCGGCCGCAATGGCCTCGAACACGGCAGGGAAGAACTCCTCGCCGTTTTCCAGCAACTGAAGACGATTCCCGTCTCTCCAGTGAAAATTCATAGGTGTATCTCCACCGCCAAGGGCAGATGATCGGACAAGTGCGTCCAGGGTTTGTTACCAAGTATGCGTGCTTTATGGCTCGTGGCATTGCGCACATAGATGCGATCCAGGCGCAGCATCGGCCAGCGCGCCGGGAAGGTCTTGGCGACCTTGCCCTGGGAGACGGCGAACACTTCGTGCATACCGGCGCAGCGGTCCAGTATCCGGGCGCCTTTGAGTCGCCAGTCGTTGAAGTCGCCCGCCACGACAACCGGGGCATCCTCGGCCAGTGAATCGAGTAACTCGCACAACAGGCCCAACTGCTGCTGGCGATGGGATTCGCGCAGTCCCAGATGCACGCAGATGGCGTGAAATTCTTCGTGCCCAGGCACTTGCAGCACACTGTGCAGCAAGCCACGGCGCTCGGGCCCGGCAATGGAGATGTCGAGATTCTCGTAGCGCGTGATCGGGAACTTGGACAGCAAGGCGTTCCCATGGTCGCCGTCCGGGTAGACGGCGTTGCGGCCATAGGCGAAATCGGTCCAGATGCTGTCGGCGAGAAACTCGTACTGGGACATCTTGGGCCAGTCGTGAAAGCGCAGGGCGTGTTTCTCGTGCGTTCCCAGCACTTCTTGCAGGAACACGATATCGGCCGATACAGCCCTGACCGCTTCGCGCAACTCCGGAAGAATGAAACGCCGGTTGAGCGCGGTGAATCCCTTGTGAGTATTGACGGTCAGCAGGCGAACCGCGTTGACCGCAGTGGACATATGAGCGTCCAGATCGCTGCTGTCGAGGGGGTGATTCTTGTCCAGGTTCAAACCAATGCTCCTTCCAGATGGCCCGGAGTGGTCTCCAGGTTTTCCTCCAGCCCGAGCCGGCGCAACAGCTGTCGCGCATCGTAGGGCGCTCGGACCTTCACGTCGTTGTCGAAATAGCAGTACACCTCGCGCCCCTTGCGCGACGGCGGCTTGTCGCTCGAAATGAGGTGGGCGTCGTCGGGCTGTCGGCCGGTGTTCCAGCGCGTGATCCGCTGACACCAGTTGTCCAGCGCCTCTTCGCTGTAGCCGCTGGTATAGAGTTCTTCGGCGCCGTGCAGGCGGATGTAGACGAAATCGCTGGTCAGGTCTTCCCGGTAGGGCCATTTGCCGGCCGTGTCGGCGACTACCAGGGCGACGTTGTATTTGCGCAACAGTGCGACGAACGCGGGGTCGACGAAGCCTTCGTGGCGTATCTCCACGGCATGTCGCAGCCGACGCTTGCGATCGATCTGCAGATAGCTGCGACCCTCCATGCGCGGCTCGCAGCCCTTGGCCATCTCCAGTGCGGCCTCGGTATCGTGTGGCAGCAGCGCGAGAAAGGCTTCGAAGCGTTCCGGGTCGAATTTGAACGAAGGTGGGAATTGCCAGAGCATCGGCCCGAGCTTTTCCTTGAGCGCAAGGACGCCAGAGGCGAGGAAGTTGGCAATGGGCTTCTCGACATCGCGCAACCGCAGGATGTGCGTGATATAGCGCGGCGCCTTGACGCTGAAGACGAAGCCCTTGGGCGTCTCGTCGTACCAGCCCGCATACAGTTCGGGCCGTTGCAGCGAGTAAAAGGAGCCGTTGATCTCGATACTGCTCACCGCGCGCGAGGCGAACTTCAGTTCGTTCTTCTGGGTCAGCCCCTTGGGATAGAAGTCACCTCGCCAGGGTGCGTACCGCCAGCCCGATATCCCGATATGGATGGCCGCCATCGGCTTCTCCTGTTACCTGCCGGGGCTCTGCATGCTGGTCGGATCGCTGGCAGGGAAGGTGTCGGCAACCGCCTTGTCGATCACGTTCTCCTCCGACCCGACCGCTGCCGAGTGAGTGCGTTGTGGCTGCAGTTCCACCTTGATCCAGCCGCGCTCGCGCCGGTCGAATGCCTCGAAGGCCGCAATCGCGTCGGTCATCGGCTTGACCTGCGTGAGGATTTTCGACGGGTCGATGCGACGCGCCTGGATCATCTCGATCAGCCGCGGAATGTATTTGCGGTGATGGCAGTTGCCCATGTTCATGGTGATGTTCTTGTTCATCGCCATGCCGATGGGAAAGCTCGTCGCCTCAGGCGGATAGACCCCGATGATGGACAGCGTCCCGGCCTTGGCCAGGCCCTGTACGGCCCATTCCAGCGCCTGAGCCGGGCCGTTGCCTGGCTGCCACTGAGCGCCTTGGCTCGGTTGTGCGCCATCGGCCGGCTTGCCACCGCAACAACCCTGTTCGGCATCGATACCGACAGCATCGATGGCCCGGTCGACGCCGATACCCGCGGTCAGCCGCCTCAATGTTTCCACCGGGTCCTCTCGATTGAAATCGATGATCTCCGCGCCCTGGTGCTGAGCCATGCGCAGGCGATCCTCGAACTGGTCGATGGCAAAGACGCGCCCGGCACCCAGCAGCTTGGCACTGGCAATGGCGAACTGGCCGACCGGGCCGCAGCCAAATACCGCGACCGTATCGCCGGGGCGAATCTCGGCCATTTCGGCGCCGAAATAGCCAGTAGGGAAAATATCGGACAGCAGAATGGCCTGGTCATCGCTGACGTCCGCGGGCAGCTTGACCAGACCGATATTGGCAAAGGGAATACGCGCTTTTTCGGCCTGCAGACCATGAAAGGGCCCGGTGGTCGAGGGGCCGCCATAGAAAGACGTACCGGCCTGCTTGCCATTCGGATTGGCGACGTCGCATTGCGCGAAATAGCCGGAACGGCAGTAAGAGACGTTGCCGCAAGCGATGGTCGAGGGAATGACCACGCGATCGCCGATCTGCAGGTTGCGGACATCCTCGCCCAATTCTTCCACGATACCGACGGCTTCATGACCGAGAATGGTGCCTGGCTTCATTCCGCTGACGGTGCCGCGAACGAAGTGCAGATCGGTTCCGCAGATGGCGGAGGCGGTGATGCGAACGATCGCGTCGGTGGATGCCTCGATGCGTGGTTCGGCTACGTCTTCAAGGCGGATATCGCCAACACCGTGATAAACGACAGCTTTCATGGCTACTCCGTAACGCACCGTTCCAGCCGGCTGGGCTCGAAACGGTATCAATGATGGGTAATCCCCGTGCGAATCGGTCAGCCTCAGCCAAGGGCCGGCTGGCGCTCCGTCGGGTCGTCCGGCCTTGGCCGAGCGCGCCATCGGGCAGCACAGGGCGCCGAACGGGTGCACCTTCATTCGGACTGATCACGGCTTTGGCGGTTCATCTTTTTTTCGGACAGGCGTGTAGACGGGCGCGGCGTTCGCGGCGCGGTACACGGCTTCGGACTGATTGCGCGCGACCCGCTGCGCAATAGAGGACGGCTCAGGTGCGGGGCGCGTCCCAGGGCAACTCACCGGAGAAGGCTTCGACAAGGTAGTCGATCATGGCACGCACCTTCGCCGGAGGTCGCCGATCGGGCGGGTAGACCACATGGATGCCGCCCAGACCGAGCGGCGGTTGATCCAGCTCCAGCATCACCAGTTCGCCACGGCTCAGCGCGGCGGCGACGATGAACTGCGGTTGATAGATCAGCCCTTGGTCGCCCACCGCGGCGGCCACCAGGGCTGCACCATTGTTCGCGATCAGGTTGCCCTGGATCGGCACGCGAAACTCACCGGCAGGACCGAACGCCCATTCCCGGCCGCCTTGCAGGCTGGAGAGGCTGTACCCCAGGCAGTTGTGCCGGGAAAGTTCGCTGACCCGTCGCGGCGCGCCATGCAGCGCCAGGTAGCCAGGCGAGGCGCACACTCGCATTGGACAATCCGCCAGCCGCCTGGCCTGCAGCGGGCTGTCGCTGAGACGGCCTATGCGAACGGCCATGTCCCAGCTGCCTTCGATGAGATCGACCTGGCTATCGGTAAGGCCCAGCTCCACCTTGACCGCAGGGTGGCGTTGGCTGAATGCCGGCATCAGCGGGGCGATGAAGCGAGTCCCGAACGACAGCGGCACGTTCATGCGCAGCAGGCCCGCCGCGTCGATCCGCTGCGACGCGATGCTCGCTTCGGCTTCGTCGATTTCCGGGAGGATGCGCAGGCACGCCTCCAGATAGTTGCTACCGGCGGCTGTGAGGGCCAGGCGCCGGGTACTGCGGTGGAACAGCTTGACGCCCAGGCGGCTTTCCAGCGCATCGACATGTTTGGTCGCCATGGCGGGTGAAATCCCAAAATGGCGCGCTGCCGCCGAGAGGCTGCCGGCGCTGGCGGCACGGGTGAACACGCGCATTCCAGTGATTCGGTCAAGCATCCTGGCTCCTACTCCGGGTTGGAAGTGTTGGGGTGTTTTGCCTTGTTAAAGCCAAACGAAGTGTAATTCATACTGTCGCTTCACTTGCGAGGACGACGATGACATGACCCCTCAGCTCGGCCACCCCATCATGCCGGTACGGATGCCGACCCTGTTCGTACCGCACGGCGCCGGCCCTTGTTTTTTCATGGAATGGAACCCGGCCGATGCCTGGGCGCGGATGGCTGCCTTCCTCGAAGGTGTTGCCACGACACTGCCGCAACGTCCGCAGGCCATCGTGGTGGTTTCCGGCCACTGGCTGGAGCGGCAGGTCATGGTCACCGCCAACGCCCAGCCGCCGCTGATCTACGATTACACCGGTTTTCCGCCGCATACCTATGAGCTGCGTTACCCGGCGCCAGGCGATCCCGGGTTGGCGACACGTCTGCTCCAATTGCTTGAACAGGCCGGAATTGCCGCAGCAGCGGACCATCAGCGTGGTTACGATCATGGCGTCTTCATCCCGCTGAAACTGATGTATCCAGAGGCCGATGTGCCAGTGGTCCAGTTGTCATTGCGCCGCGACCTGGACGCCCAGGCTCACCTCGACATCGGCCACGCCATCGCGCCTTTACGTGACGAAGGCGTGCTGATCGTCGGCAGCGGCATGAGTTTCCACAACATGCGGGGCTATGGCGACCCGCTTTTCGGCCCGATCTCCGACGAGTTCGACCACTGGTTGAGCGATGCGGTCGCGGCCTCGCCCGCGCGGCGCGACGCCTTGCTCGCGCAATGGCAGGCAGCCCCGTCTGCGCGGCTTTGCCATCCGCCGAGGGCCGAAGAGCACTTGCTGCCGCTGATGGTGGCGGCCGGTGCCGCTGCGGACAGCGCGGGGCGTCAGGTTTTCTCCGACAGAGTCATGCAAACGACCCTGTCGGCCTATCGATTCGGTTGAGCCACCAACCGACAACAGAAGGAGTCGACATGCTCGTTTCTACCGTACAGATCGAAACATCCGACCCGAGCCGCCTGATCCGTCGGCTCTGCAAACACTGGAGCCACAAGTTCGAGGTCAGCTTCGACGAGCGGCAGGGCCAGATCGCGCTGGGCGATGCTCAATGCCTGCTGACGGCGGGCGAGGGGAGCCTGACGGCGCAAATTCGTACCGAAGACGAGGCGCAGCTGGAACGGATGGAAACCGTCGTGGCCGACCATCTCCAGCGAATGTCCGCGGACGAGTCCTTCAGCTTCGCTTGGCGGCGCTGAGATTGCGCAGAGGCTCAGCGGTCGTTGCGCGCGAAGTTCGGTAACGTGTCGACCGGTTGGGCGAAGCGGAAAGGGATCGATACCATCGAATCGCCATAGGCCTTCTGCACCACGAAATGCAGGTGCGGCCCGGTGCTGCGCCCGGTATTCCCTGACTGGCCGAGCAGCGTGCCGGCCTTGACCCGCTGTCCCGCTTTCACAAGGACCGAGCCGCGCTTGAGGTGCAGGTAAGCGCTGTGCGTGCCGTCGTCATGGGCAATCCGGACATAGTTGCCGGCCGGGTCGGGCAGGCGCCCGGCCTGCCCATTACGCACGTCCATTACCGTGCCCGTGCGCGCCGCAACGATCGGCGTGCCCACCGGCATCGCCACATCGACGGCGTAGCGGCCTTTCGGCGAATTGTGGCTGAAATCGCCACCGGCGCCCTGGGAGATACGGAACGGTCCGCCTTTCCAGGGCAGCGCATAGGCGTAACCGCCTACCGAGCCCTTTTTCCCCGGCTCCGGCGAGTAGATCATCGAATAGCTGAACGACTGCTGATACATCAACGGGTAGCTTGGCTGGCGCTTGTGCAGCGTGGCGATGCGCATGCGGGTTCGCGCGGGTACGGTGGTGCGGATCACGCCCTTGCCAACGCCAGCCACGTTGACCATCCGGGTCAGGCGCAACACCACTTCGACCGGCACATCCATGTCGTTGCGTACGTCCATCGCCTTGCCGGAACCTGCGCGATTGACGAACAGCCGAACGCTGCCAGGTTTGGTGGCGGGAAGCGTCGCGTTGGTAATGGCACCCGCAGCCAGCACAGGCAGTGCAGGCGCGCAGCAGAAGAACAGCAGAGCAAGTGAAATGATCAGCCGGGTCGAAGCCATAAGCGTGTGATCCGTCACGGATGGGACAACCTGTCGGCGGCTGGCAGGACAAATCCGTCGGGGTTCATGGATGCCGCGCAGGGGTTGGGACTCGATGGGTCACACCGGGTTCACTACCGCACGTCGATATCCAACCAAGGATTGAGGGACGATCGTTGCACCGATAAGCGTTGCCCTGACCCAGCCGCCAAGGCTCCAGCGCCCCGCGGACGGGACGCTGTTCACCGAAGCAAGCGCGGGCCCGGAGGTTATTCCTCTTCCTTGACCAGTTCGAACAGCAGCAACGAACGGCCGGTCAGCGCGTATTCATCGCTGAACTCGAACCGCTCGAGCCGCGCGTTGGGGTTGTTGGTGTCGATCAGGCGGTTCCAGTAGATCCCTTGTGGCACCTCCGGCAAGGTGAAATTCACGATGTCGTGGTGGGCGTTGACGATGATCAGCAGCGTCGCGTCCGAGCCTGCCCGACGTATGCCCGTCGGTTGCGCGCGGCCATCGAGCAGCATGCCCATGCAGCGGTTATGACCCTCCTGCCAGTGCTCGACGGTCATTTCCTCGGCGTGCGGAGCCAGCCAGGTGACGTCCTTGACGCCCAGTTCCTCATTGTAGGCACCGACCAGGAAGCGTCCGCGCCGCAGCATGGGGTAGCGCTGGCGGAGACGGATCAGCTTGCGCACGAAAGCCTGCAACGAGCGACTCTCTTCTGGAATGTCCCAGTCCACCCAGCCGATTTCGCTGTCCTGGCAGTAGGCATTGTTGTTGCCGTGCTGGGTACGTGCGAACTCGTCTCCGGCTACGATCATCGGCGTGCCCTGAGAGAACAGCAGCGTGCCGAAGAAGTTGCGCATCTGACGGAAGCGCAACTCGTTGATCTCCGGATCGTCGGTCGGCCCCTCGACGCCATGGTTCCAGGAGATGTTGTTGTCGCTGCCGTCGCGGTTGTCTTCGTCGTTGTCTTCGTTGTGCTTCTCGTTGTACGAGACCAGGTCCCTGAGGGTGAAGCCGTCATGGGCGGTGATGAAGTTGACCGAACTGAAGGGCCGCCGGCCGCGCTGATTGAACAGGTCGCCGGAGCCGGTCAGGCGGCTGGCGAAATCGGCCAATTGCCCGTCGTCGCCTCGCCAGAAGGCGCGGACGGTGTCGCGGAACTGATCGTTCCATTCCGCCCAGCCCGGTGGGAAGCCACCCACCTGATAGCCGCCGGGACCGCAATCCCAGGGTTCGGCGATCAACTTGGTCTTGGCCAGTACCGGGTCCTGGCGACAGGCGACCAGGAATCCGTGGCGCTCGTCATAGCCTTCGTGCTGTCGCCCGAGGATGGTTGCCAGGTCGAAGCGGAAGCCGTCCACGTGCATTTCTTCGGCCCAGTAGCGCAGCGAATCGGTGACCATCTGCACCACGCAGGGGTGGCTCATGTCCAGCGTGTTGCCGGTGCCGGAATCGTTGATGTAGTAGCGCTTTTCATCCGGCATCAACCGGTAGTACGAGGCATTGTCGATGCCCCTCATCGAGAGGGTCGGCCCCAGTTCGTTGCCTTCGGCGGTGTGGTTGTAGACCACGTCGAGAATGACTTCCAGATCGGCGTTGTGCAGGTGCGCGACCATTTCCTTGAATTCACTGATCTTGCCGCTCGCCAGGTATTTGGGGTGGGGCGCGAAGAAGGCGATGCTGTTGTAGCCCCAGTAGTTGCTCATGCCCTTTTCCAGCAGGTGCTGATCCTGGACGAAGGCGTGGATTGGCAGGAACTCGACCGATGACACGCCGAGCTTGCGCACGTAATCGATCACGTCCGCTGACTTGAAGCCAGCGAAGGTGCCGCGCATGTCTTCGGGCACCGAAGGGTGCCGCATGGTGAACCCGCGTACGTGGGTCTCGTAGATGATGGTGCGATCCCAGGGGACCTGTACCGGGCGATCATGTCCCCAGGTGAACGCCGGATCGATGATCTTGCACTTGGGCACGAAAGGCGCGCTGTCGCGCTCGTCGAAGCTCAGGTCCGCGTCGGGGTGGCCGATGGTGTAGCCAAACAGCGCCTCGGACCACTTCAGTTCGCCCACCAATTGTTTGGCGTATGGGTCGATCAACAGCTTGTTGGGGTTGAAGCGATGACCGGCCTCCGGCTCGTAGGGACCATGGACACGGTAACCGTAGACCTGTCCGGGATGCGCATCGGGCAGGTAGCCGTGCCAGATCTCGTCGGTGTATTCGGGCAGCTCGATCCGTTCGAGCTCGGTTTCGCCATCGGCATCGAACAGGCACAGCTCGACCTTGGTAGCGTTCGCGGAGAAGATCGCGAAGTTCACGCCCAACCCGTCCCAAGTGGCACCAAGCGGGAAGGGAAGCCCTTCACGAATCCGTGAAGGCGTCAGAATCTGAGGCGCTGCAGGTGTTTTCTTGCTCATGAAATCTCCGATGGCGGCTCGTGGTGCCTTACAAGGCGATGAAACACCGCGGTCAGTGGCGGCTTGGCAAGCCGGTCGAGGACCGCGGCGTTGGGTTCAGCTGTCCTTCCTGGCGCGGGGCGCGCGGGTTTTCTTCACACCTTCCGGGGTGCCTTCGGCGGCGTCGGTGCCTGCCTTGGCTTTTGGCCGCGCGCTGCCTTTGGCCGCACTGGCTGCCTTGGCCGGCTTGACGTCCTTGGGCTGCGTGGCGTCTTTTGCGGCCTTGACTGGTTTGGCGGCTTTTTCGGCGGGCATCGCATCGGTTGGCTTGGTGGCCGTTTTGCGTGCGCGACTGGCGGGTTTTTCGGACGGCGCTTTCTTCTCCGCCTCGACCAGCTTGCACGCCATTTCCCAATGGCGTTCTTCCTGGCCATCAGGGCGCCCCTCCGATACCCAGATGTCGTACGCGAATTCGCGGATGCGTTGCTCGTCTTTATTCATCGTTCTGATTCTCCTGTGAACTGATTGTTGGCTGTAGAAGCGCCAAAGGCAGGGGTTGCAAAATCTCGGTTACACGCAAACTCGCTTGTCTGGGTGTGACTGTATTTCCGTCAAAAAGTCGCTTCATGGCATGACCGCTCAGCGCATCGGGCAGGTGCACGCAGGTATCGCCCCAACGCTCGGGCGGAATCTGTGGCGACGGGCTGTCTGCGAGCAGGCCACTGGCGAGCCGCGCGGCGACGACGATGAGCCAGGTCCCGTCCAGCTCCCGGGCGAATGCAATGAGCCGATCGGCGTGCTCACCTTCGACTCTCAACGGCAGGTAACGGCCTTCGGTGAACAGTCGCGGCTGCGCGCGGCGCAGCTCGAGCGTCCGCGCGATCAACCATTGCTTGAGGCGAGCGTCCTTCCAGTTGGCCAGCAGCTCGGCAGGCTGCGCCTGTCGATCAAAGGTGCGCCGACGCGCATCGAAATCCACGGGGCGCCGGTTGTCCGGGTCGACCAGGCTGAAGTCCCAGTAATCGGTGCCCTGATAGAGGTCGGGCACGCCGGGGGTGGTCATGCGCAGCAAGGTCTGGGTCAGGCTGTTCAGCGCGCCGGTCGGCGCCAGCTCGGCGGCCGCCGCGGCGATGTCGTTGCGCAGCGTCTTGCACTTGTCGTCAAGCAACAGGGCGCGCACGTAACGCTGGCACGCGCCTTCGTACTCGCTGTTGGGGTCGGTCCAGGTGCTGCGCAGCTTGGCTTCGCGCACTGCCTTTTCCTGCCATTTGATGATCCGCTCGCAATACGCCTCGGCGCCCTGGCGGTCGTCCGCTTGCAGATCCAGCGGCCAGCTCCCCAGCAGGATCTGGAACAACAGCATTTCGTCACCGGCAGAGGGCGCAGGCCCGTCGGCCAGCTCCTGACGCTGGGCGTAGGCGAGCTGACGCCAATGGCGCACCTTGGCGGCGAACCAGGGCGCGCGCTCGCTGATGACGGTCATACGGGCACGGGTGTCTTCGCCGCGCTTGTGGTCGTGGGTAGCGGTGGCCAGCAGGTTGCGCGGGAAATGTTCGGCACGCGCCAGGCAGGCGGCGTGAAACGCATCCACC
>Ga0114898_1002012_pt1 | contig 11144 bp, 9 predicted proteins | sample Malvired_Geostar_FD_83496 | JGI IMG/M metagenome (GOLD analysis project Ga0114898, IMG submission 83496) | Marine viral communities from the Global Malaspina Expedition - Malaspina viral metaG DeepMed_Geostar | ecosystem: Environmental > Aquatic > Marine > Oceanic | place: Mediterranean Sea... | reverse complement strand
GCCCTGTGCCGCCTCATTGGCTACTTCCGCAGCCTGATCGAATTCAAGACCAAGCAGCGCCGCCATTGCCCCCTCGCCCACCGGTACGGCGCGCTGCATTGCCTGCCCGCGCCGTTTGAGGAGGCGAGCCGTGTCCGCAACGCTGAAGGCGCCCGCCGCGGCAAGTGCAGAATATTCACCGAGCGAATGACCGGCGACGAAAGCCGCCTTGTCGGCGAGGCTGAAGCTGCCCTCCTTTTCCAAGGTGCGAATAACCGCGAGGCTTACCGCCATGATCGCAGGCTGCGCGTTCTCGGTAAGGGTCAGATCCTCCTGCGGACCTTCCCACATGAGCTTCGACAGATTCTGGCCAAGAGCATCGTCTATCTCGCCAAAAACTTCCCGGGCGGAAGCAAAGGCCTCGGCGAGCTCACGGCCCATGCCGACTGACTGCGATCCCTGGCCGGGGAAGATGAAAGCCCTCGTCATTGTCGCTCCCTATATCCCGCCCACCCCTTTTCGGGGCAGATTTCCGGGCTTTTTTCCTGTTCGGGGACTCGGTTCCCCGGAAGCGCCAAGTGATACCCTGTGCAGACATCGAGTCAAGCCGCCCGATACGCCAGATACCCCTTGCTTCGCCTCGACTTTTACGTATATTCCGGCGCTTCTGAAGGCCTTGGTTGGAGGCTGAACGGAACACTGTATCCGCAAGGGTGCAGCGGGACGAAAGTCCGGGTTCCGGTGTCTCCGCTTCTTTGGTGGTCCTTTCGAGCCTTTTGAGGGCTCAAAGGGGGCTTTGCGCCGGGGCTGGTTAAAAAAGGAAGGCTCAATGGCTCTATACGAGCATGTTTTCATTGCGCGGCAAGACGTGTCGCAGCAGCAAGTCGAGGCGCTCACCGAGCAGTACTCGAATATCCTCAAGGAACAGGGCGGCAGCGTCAGCAAGACCGAATATTGGGGTCTTCGCAACCTTGCGTTCAAGGTGAAGAAGAACCGCAAGGGTCACTACACGCTGATGAATATCGATGCACCGCACGCCGCGGTCGCAGAGATGGAACGCCAGATGGGCATCAACGACGATGTCATCCGCTTCCTCACGATCCGCGTCGAAGAGCATGAGGGCGAGCCCTCGGCCATGATGCAGAGCCGCGGCGATCGCAGCGATCGTGGCAGCCGCTTCGGCGACCGTGGAGACCGTGGAGACCGTGGTGATCGCGGCAGCCGCTTTGGCGGCGACCGGGACCGTGGCCCGCGCCGCGACCGTGAGGAAAACTCGGATGGAGGTAACGCACAATGAGCACCACAACGCAGCCCGCGCGCCGGCCTTTCTTCCGCCGCCGCAAGACCTGCCCGTTCTCCGGCGCCAACGCCCCGAAGATCGACTACAAGGATGTGAAACTTCTGCAGCGCTATGTTTCCGAGCGCGGCAAGATCGTTCCTTCGCGCATCACGGCCGTGTCGGCCAAGAAGCAGCGTGAACTCGCCCGTGCCATCAAGCGCGCGCGTTTCCTCTCGCTTCTTCCCTATGTGATCAGCTAAGGCCCGGAAAAGGAGAATAAACGATGCAAGTCGTACTTCTGGAGCGGGTCGAAAAGCTCGGCCAAATGGGCGATGTCGTCAAAGTGAAAGACGGCTTCGCGCGGAATTTCCTGTTGCCCCGCAAGAAGGCGCTGCGCGCCACGAAAGCGAATATCGAGCAGTTCGAAAGCCAGCGCGCGCAGCTTGAAGCCCGCAACCTCGAACTCAAGAAGGAAGCCGAGCAGGTTCACGCCAAGGTGAACGGCCAGGCTTTCATCGTGCTGCGCCAGGCCGGCGAAACCGGCATCCTCTACGGATCGGTCAGTACGCGCGACATCTCGGATGCCATGACGAATGGCGGTTTCTCAACGGCCCGCAACCAGGTCGTTCTCGACAAGCCGATCAAGAACATCGGCCTTCATGATATCCGTGTCGTGCTTCACCCCGAGGTTTCCGCCACGATTTCGATCAACGTGGCGCGGACCGAGGAAGAAGCGCAACGGCAAGCGGAGGGTGAAGATCTGACGCGTCGTCGCGACGACGAAGATGAGGACGTCGAGCAAGCTGCCGAATTCTTCGAGTCCGAGGAGCTGGTGCCTGAGGACGGGGAAGAAGAAGTCTCCGAAGTCGAAGGCGACAGCAAAGGCGAGGAAGAGGCCGACAAGGCCTAAGCCTTTCCTGCACAACGGAAATTCGAAGGGGCGCCTGTGTGGCGCCCCTTTTTTATTTGGGAACTTCTACGGAGCGGTCAGCGTTCCTCTTGCAACAGCTTGAGGATTAATTTCAGATAGATTCCAGAGAGCTTGTCCACGCCACATCCCCCCAATGCGCGATGGGACCGGATGGGGCATCTGAAATTCAATCCTCGGTACGGGAGGGTTCGATGCTTTTCAGTGCGCTTCTCAGGAAGATCGTCAAACGCGGCTCGCTGACGACGATCGAAGCAGATGGCAAACGGAAAGAATTCGGCGACGGCTCGGGAGAGCCCGTCGTGGTTCGTTTCCATGACAAAACGGTCTCGACCGAGATCGCATTCAATCCCTACCTCAAGCTCGGCGAAGCCTTCATGGACGGGCGGCTGACCATCGACAAGCCGGCGACGATCTATGAATTGCTCGACCTGCTGACGTCGAACGTGGGACGCGATTTTGCAGGGCCTGCCTTCGAAATCTATGGCGCGCTGCGCCGCATGAAACGGCGCATCGACCAGCACAATCCCGTAGGCAAGGCGGAGAAGAATGTCGCGCATCACTACGACCTCGATGGCGGCATCTATGACCTCTTCCTCGACCGCGACAAGCAATATTCCTGCGCTTATTTCCAGCGCCCGGACATGACGCTGGAAGAGGCGCAAACCGCAAAAAAGCGCCATATAGTAGCGAAACTCGACATCAAGCCGGGCATGCGCGTCCTCGATATCGGCTGCGGCTGGGGCGGCATGGCGCTGACGCTGGCGGAGGAAACGGGCGCGGAAGTCGTAGGCGTCACACTCTCGCACGAACAGCTGAAAGTGGCGCAGCGCCGCGCGGAAGAGCGCGGGCTTTCAGACCAGGTCGAGTTCCGCCTGCAGGACTACCGCCTCATCAAGGAGAACTTCGACCGCATCGTTTCGGTGGGCATGTTCGAGCATGTGGGGGTCGGTCACTACCGGGAATATTTCGACGGCGTGATGAAGTTACTCACGCATGACGGCGTGGCGCTGATCCATACGATCGGCCGGCTGGACCCGCCGGGTGCCACTAACCCATGGATTGCAAAGTATATTTTCCCTGGAGGCTATATCCCGGCACTGAGCGAGATGGCCAATGTGGTGGAACGCTCCGGCCTCTTCATGACGGACATCGAAATCCTCCGGCTCCATTACGCCGAAACGCTGCGTGAATGGCGGCGGCGCTTCCTGGAAAGGCGCGAAACGGCGGCGCGCATCTATGATGAACGCTTCTGCCGGATGTGGGAGTTCTACCTCGCCGGGTCCGAAACATCCTTTAGAAACGAGGGGATGGTCGTTTTCCAGATGCAGATCGCCAAGCAGGTCAAGGCCCTGCCGATAACCCGCGACTACATGCTGGAGGAAGAACGCCGGCTGAACGGCGCCGGTAAACCGCAACAGCAACGCCTGATGGCCGGCGACTGACTTGTCCCCTGCCCCGGGGACAAACCGGTCAGACCGTCATCGAAACGTCATCAAACTGTCACACAAGGAAAAGGCGGGGACAAGGCACGCGCGCTCGTCCCCTTTTGCGCTCACTTTTCCGGGGCACTTTGTCCCCGCTTTGCGGGACAAGTTCCCATGCCATGACGCAGCGGGCGCGACTCATACTAAAATAGAAACCATCCACAGCCTCTCCCGGGAAAAGTCTTTGCAGGATCAACGACTTCGGGGAATTCTTCCCACTTATCCACAGGGTCTGGAGAAGAAAGCTGGGGACGACCGGAAAATTGTCCGCATCGGGCGGAGAATTATCCGCAGCTTCGTTTAGAACTTGTGCCCATGGACAACAACACCGCCGCCTATTCCCAGATGCCCGACGCTCATTCGCATGACGAGGGCTCCCCCGCCGAATACAGAGTGCCCCCGCATAACATCGATGCGGAGCAGGCCCTGCTCGGCGCCATGCTCGTCAACAATGAGTCCTATGACCGGGTTGCGAGCTTCCTGGAGCCGTCGCATTTCTTCGATGCCGTACACGGACGAATTTACGAGGCGGCCTCGAAACTCATCACGCAAGGCCACCTCGCCTCGCCCGTCACGCTGAAGAACTTCTTCGAGCGCGACGCGGCGCTGGCCGAGATCGGGGGCCCGCAATATCTCGCGCGGCTGGCGGGCGCGGCGACGACCATCATCAATGCGGAAGAATACGGGCGCACGATCTACGATCTCGCGATCCGCCGCCAGCTCATCACGGTGGGCACGGATATTCACAACCGCGCCTTCGACGCGCCGGTGGACGACACGCCGGGCGCGCAGATCCTCGACGCGGAACAGGCGCTCTACCAGCTTGCCGAACAGGGCAAATATGAGGGCGGTTTCCAGAGCTTCCATGAGTCGCTGAATGTCGCCATCGACATGGCGGCCGAAGCCTATAGACGCGACGGCGGCCTTTCCGGCATTTCGAGCGGGCTTCGCGACCTCGACCACAGGCTGGGCGGCTTGCAGCCTTCCGACCTCATCATCCTTGCGGGCCGCCCCTCCATGGGCAAGACGGCGCTGGCGACCAACATCGCCTTCTCGGCGGCGAAAGCCTACAAGGCCGAGCACCACGCCGATGGCAGCGTGACGGCGAAGGACGGCGCCATTGTGGGCTTCTTCTCACTCGAAATGTCGGCAGAACAGCTCGCCACCCGTCTGCTTGCGGAGCAATCCGGTGTGCCGTCTGAAAAGATCCGGCGCGGCAATATTCACGAGGACGAGTTTCATCATCTGGTCGACGCGGCGCGCGACCTGCAAAGTATCCCGCTCTATATCGACGATACGGGCGGGCTGACCATCGGCACGCTGGCGGCGCGCGCAAGGCGGCTGAAGCGCCAGCGCGGCCTCGGGCTTCTGGTGATCGACTATCTGCAATTGCTCGCGGGCTCCGGCAAGTTCGGCGACAACCGCGTGCAGGAAGTGACGCAGATCACGACCGGGCTCAAGGCGCTGGCGAAGGAACTGAACGTGCCCATTCTGGCGCTGTCGCAGCTTTCTCGACAGGTGGAAAACCGCGAGGACAAGCGGCCGCAGCTATCGGATTTGCGCGAGTCGGGCTCCATCGAGCAGGACGCCGACGTGGTCATGTTCGTGTTCCGCGAGGAATATTACGTCTCGCGGCGCGAGCCGACGGAGGGCACGCCCGAACATCTTCAGTGGCAGGAGGAAATGGAGCGCGTGCACGGGCTCGCCGAATGCATCATCGGCAAGCAGCGCCACGGCCCCACGGGCACGGTCAAGCTGCAGTTCCAGGCGGATGTGACGAGGTTCTCCGACCTCGATCAGATGCATACGGAGGGGTTTGAGTGAGGGGAAGATATTTGGTTTCCGACAGTTCTCGCAAAAACTTCTACCCGCGGTATTGGACTCTAGGAGACCTTTCAATCGTCGTTTTTTAAACGCATGTCACCGTCGACATCAAAGCTAGTGCTCCCCCGCCTGTAGCTACAATCCACTTTGGGAAACAGAACAATGCTTTCGGAAGAAATTGCACGCACACAACGCTCTGTCAGGACCGACGCATATCAGATGTCGATCGGTGAGATCGTTAGCATGTACGAAAACTCTGAAATTATCATCGACCCTGAATTTCAACGCTTATTTCGATGGAACATAAGCCAAAAATCCAAGCTAATTGAGTCACTTCTTTTGGGCATTCCGCTTCCATCAGTTTTCGTCTTCGAAAAGGAGGATGGCCGGTGGGAGCTTATTGACGGTCTGCAAAGAATTTCAACAATCTTAGAATTCATGGGGAAACTCAGGAACCCCGATGGCGGTGTGAGCCCTCCTTCCGTCCTTGAGGCAACTAAATACCTTCCGTCCCTTCACAACGTTGTATGGGAGAAGTCTCAGGATATTCTCGACCTACCTATAAGCGAGCAGAACGCAATGGAGAAAAGCTCTCAGCTCTCCATTCGGCGCGCGCGGTTAGGGGTGGAAATTCTAAAACGCCCCAGCGACGACCAAACAAAGTTTGATCTGTTTCAACGCCTGAATGCTGGCGGCACGCAAGCCAATGCGCAAGAGCTGCGGAACTGCATAATTCTGATGATCAACGGAAATTATTTTCGCGCGATCAAGACGGCTGCTGAGCAAGAGCCGTTTCAAACGGTAACATCCGTAAGTGAAGAACAGGTGGAGCGACAGCGGCACATGGAGCTAGCGGTGCGCTTTTTAGTGCACACACACATTCCCTATGACGGCAAGCTCGACGTAGAAGAATATATCGACGAAGGAATTGTTCAGCTCGCTACCAATGGGGATGCGCAAAGTTCAAGTGAATTAATCAGAAACACATTCTCACTACTTAACGACGTAGCCGGACGAAATTCCCTTCGCCGCTACGATGGTGAAAATCACACTGGCAAAGTTGGTCTAGTAGGCTTGGAGGGAATTGCAGTTGGGGTTGCAAAAAATCTAGCCGCAATCCTCGCAAAGGGAGACGCTGCTGCGCGGGATTTCGTGAAAAACAAAATTCAAGAATTTTGGAACCAACCTGAAACAAACAACCTCACATCACCTGGATTGCGCGGCACCATTCGTATTCAACGAACGGTCCCATTCGGCGAACGATGGTTTCGTCCATGAGCAAGCCATTCACTGAAGCAGAGTTTTCTTCACAAATTACAAGTGATAGATCGTGGCGCATCAAAGAGATATCTGACTTGAAATCTGCCATTTTGCGGAGTGATGAAAATCTCAGGAAGGTACTCTTGAGAGCCCTCATCACTATCAGTTACGCGCATTGGGAGGGGCACGTTCGCTTTGCGGCAAAGAAGTACCTTGAACATGTTGCACTGAGAAAATTTCAATACTCTCAGCTAGATAGACAGTTCTTTCGAAATTATTTTCTGCCGCGATTGGCCGCCCTTTCCGCATCGAAAGCGAAGATTTCAGAACGGTGTGAACTCGTTGACGAGATACTTTATTCCTCGGATCATCGTTTTTCTCGTGTCAATGAGGACCTGATCAACACAAAAGCCAATTTGAACTTCGAGGTCTTCGCCGATATCTGCCTTGTGTGTTGCGTTCCAATCCAGCCTTTTGCCGACAAATCAACATTCATCGACGTAGTTCTCCTTAAGCGAAGAAATGCTATCGCGCATGGCGAAGAGACGCTTGTGGAGATGGACGACTTGGATGAGATAACGAGTGAAACAGTGGCAATGATGCGCAATTTCGGTGATGCGTTGGAAAATCACGTCTATATGAAAGCATATCAAGTTGCTTAAGTTTTCGTTTTCAGAATTCTCCTTCGCCATCCTTTAATGTCTCTATTGTTATCCCTTGCTTTCGACGGGATGACAATTTGTTTTTGGGTTGTGGTCGATGGATCGCCGCGCCTCGCGGAGCGAGGTTCGCGATGATGACTTGGGGAGAGTGGCGCGCGTGAACGCCAGTTCTGTGGCAAGCGGCGCTGCGAGTGGGTCCCGGCCTGCGCCGGGATGACTGCTGTGGGTGTGGCAGGAACGAAGGCGCGAAGAGGATTTCTTGTAAAGAGAGACGGCGCTACGCGCGCCTTCTGGATTGCCGGACTCCTTGTTTATTAAGGAGGGCCCGGCAATAACGTGATGGGGGTTAGCGGTTCGGGAGGTTTTCGGTTCCCCCCTCAGTGTCGCCCTGGATTGCGTCGTCACTTCGTTCCTCGCAATGACGGAAAGAGAAACGCTGAGGGCGCAGGCAGTCAGGCCGCTTTCTCCGTGGGCAGATCGAGCTTGTTCCATGCCGTCATACCGCCGAGCAGGTTCGACACATTCGTGTAGCCCGCGCGGGCAAGCACACTGGCGGCGAGGCCGCCGCGATGGCCGACGCTGCAGGTGACGGCGACGGGCTCGTCGCGGTCGAGGCCGAGTTCATCGAGCTTTTCTTCCACCCGTCCGGCATGAACATGGCGGGCGCCGGGAATATGGCCCTCGGTGAAGGCGCTTTCCTCGCGGACATCGAGAATGGCGGTGCCATTCGCCTCGAGACGCCCCGCGAGTTCGCGCGGCGTGGTGGTGGCCAGCGTCGCGACCTCGCGACCCGCATCGCGCCAGGCGGGAAAGCCGCCCGCCAGCGCGCCCTTCACACGGTCCAGGCCGATGCGGGCCAGCTCAAGACGCGCATCGAGAGCGGATTGCGGATCGTCGGCGACGAGCCAGACGGGATCATGCGCACAGGCGACCCAGCCGCCATAGATCGCCATGCCGCCCTGCCAGACATTGACGGCGCCGGGAATGTGGCCGCCGGCGAAGGCTTCCACATCGCGCGTATCAATAACAACGCCCTGCTCGCAGGCGGAGGCGAAATCCGCAGGCGACAGCCACTCGAAGGGGCGGCTGTCGAGCGGACGCCCGGCGCCGAGATTGACCTCTTCCATCAAACGGAAATAAGGCGGGCGGGCCATGCGCTCGGAAAGCTTGTGGCGAACGAAGTCTTCGCGAGAGAGCTTTCCGGCGGCGTTGGCACAGGCCTCCACACCAAGCGTGGACCATTCGCGGTCCGCGACATTGCCGCCGCAGGCCGAGCCCGGACCATGCGCGGGCAGCACCAGCGCCTGATTGCCGAGGGGAAAGATCTTCTCGTGAAGGCCATCATAAAGAAGGCCCGCATGTTCGCCGGTCTTCTCCGCATCGGTGAGATCGGTGCGGCCAGTGTCGCCCATGAAAAGCGCATCGCCCGTGAAGACCGCCCAGACCGTATCAGGCGCTTCATCGAGGGTGATGGCGTAGCACATGCTCTCCGGCGTGTGGCCCGGCACATGGAAGGCGCGGAAGGAGATGCCGCCGCCAAGGGTGAGCGTCTCGCCATCCCTCAGCGGCTTGTCGGCATGGGACATGACCTCGTGATCGCAGGCGGCGATTTGCGCGCCGGTGATGTCGCGCAGCGCCGCGCCGCCCATCTCGAAATCCTCCTGACGATGCGTTTCCAGCACGTAGCGGAGCGTGAGGCCGTTCTTTCGCAGAATGTCGAGGTAGCGCTCGACATCGCGCGCCGGATCGACGATGGCGGCGAGGCCGTTGCCGCCGATGATGTAGGCGAAATGCGCAATACCCGGCGTTTCGATGCGCTGGAAAAACATTCGTGCCTCCTGTTCCCTGGGTGTGGAGGAAACGCGGCAGGGCGGGCGCGGTTCCACACTGTGCGGGCGGTAAATCCGGTCAGGCATGCGGAACAGGCCGGGAAGAGACGCAGACGCGCCCTACCCTTCGTTGTGCCCCTTGCCTGCGAAACGATCCGCGAGGCCTTCCAGTCCGGGTGCGGAGGAAATGTGGAGGTCGCGCTGGGGAAAGGGAAACTCGATGCCATTATCGTGGAAGGCATCCCAGATGGCGAGGCGGATATCGCTGGCGATATTCACCGTGCCCTTTTCAGGGTCCGTGACCCAGATGCGCAATTCGAGATCGACGGAGGAATCGCCAAAGCCCATGAGGCGGACGACGGGCTTGTGCAACTCGTCTTCCAGCACACGCGGCTGCGCGGCGGCGGCCTTTGCCATGAGCTCCATCGCGGTGCGGACATTCGAGCGATAGGAAATGCCGACGCCGACGCGCAGGCGGATGGCGCGATCGGTATAGGACCAGTTCACCACCTGCTGGGTGATGATGTCCTCGTTGGGAATCAGATATTCCTTGCCGTCGCGTGTCGCCACCGTGATGTAGCGTCCGCCCATCTTCTCGATCCAGCCATAGGCATCGCCAACCTCGATGACATCACCGGGCTTCAGCGAACGGTCAAGCAGCAGCAGGATGCCGCTCAGCAGGTTCGATACGACCTTTTGCAGGCCGAAACCGATGCCGACGCCGACCGCGCCGGAGAAAACGGCAATGGCAGTGAGATCGACGCCGATAGTGGTGAGCGCGACAATAATGGCGGCGCCGATGACGGCGATGCGCAAGACCTTGAAGATCAGCACACGGGCGGCGGGCGGGACGCCCTCGAGACGGGCCATGCGCGCATCGGCGAGCTTCAGCATGAAATTCGCGATGAGCAGGAAGGCGCCGAAGAGAGCCAGGCTGTTGAGGACGCCGAGAAGCGAGATGCGGAACTTGCCCGCCATGAAGGCAATGCTGTCGAGCATCGCATAAAGCGGCGCGAGCCAGCCAAGGATGACGAGGGCCGTGACGATCCAGACGAGCGTGGCAAGGAAAGAAGCCCAGCCGCGCTGCCGGAGGAAGCTCGTGAGGAAGTGGATCGCGACCCAGGCGGTGAGCAGGCTGGCGGCGATGCGCAGCAGCTCGCCTTCGAACCCGAGAGGCGCGCGCAGGCCATAGACCAGCCAGACGAAAAGCGCGGCGACGAGCGCGGGAATGAGAACCGGCAGACGCGCCAGCGGCTCGGCCAGCGGATCGCGCAGACGGAGCCTGCCTGCGCCATGCGCCATGAATTTCCCGAGGCGCGGCACGAGAAGATGGCGGACCGCCAGCGCGACAAGGAAAGCAAGGGCGAGGAAGCCAAGCTGGAGCAACGCCGGCCAGCTGAAGAGATGGGCGTTCGCCCATGTTTCCACGGCGCGTGCGGCCTCGCTCATATCCATCCAGCCGCCTTGCATCCGGTTTCCATTCGCCATTGGCATCAGAGACCGATTATGACCTTCGCCGCCGCCGGGGCAACAGCCAGAGGAAGTCAATTGGCGTCAGGCGGTTTGCGCCAGGCCGCCGGAGAGGCAGCGGAGAAGAAAGGCGTGGATGGCCCGCATGAAGCGGGCCATGACGGTTCTGGGGAGGCGTCATTGCGAGAAGGCCCGCCGGGCCGGCGAAGCAATGACGGGGTTGGGGTGAGAATGCCGGGCAACCGCCAATGCTGCGGCAAGACGAACAGCGAGGAGGTCCCGGCCTGCGCCGGGATGACACCTTTGGATGTGGCGGGCGCGGAGTACACGGCCCTCCCCCTTACCCTTCCCTCTCCCCGAGCACGCAATTTCGCCGTATTAACTCTTTATGCCGCAACAACTTTCCCTTCAGCCGCGATCCGCTAT
>Ga0114898_1002005_pt1 | contig 11159 bp, 8 predicted proteins | sample Malvired_Geostar_FD_83496 | JGI IMG/M metagenome (GOLD analysis project Ga0114898, IMG submission 83496) | Marine viral communities from the Global Malaspina Expedition - Malaspina viral metaG DeepMed_Geostar | ecosystem: Environmental > Aquatic > Marine > Oceanic | place: Mediterranean Sea... | reverse complement strand
GGTCGCCCAGCGCCGAGGCCACCTCCAGCGCCTGATAGTCAGCGCGCAGCCGCGACGGCGCCTGGCCGTCGGCGACCACGCCCGCCGCCGCGAACCAGACGTCCCACTCCTTGTCCATCCCGATCCGCGGCGCGCGCAGCAGATCCTGTGCCGTCTCGAGCCCCAGCCGATCGCGCAGCCGGGGGCTGCACACAGCGGTGAAGACGCTGGGCATGACCTCGACGCTCTCCAGCCCCGGCCAGTTCCCCGCCCCCGACCGGATGCCCACGTCGAAGCCCTCGCGCGACAGATCGACCAGATGCGCCGCCGTATCCAGCCGCACCGCCAGCTCCGGATTGGCCAGCTGGAACTCTCCGAGCCGCGGCGCCAGCCACTGCGTCGCCAACGTCGCCAGGGTGGTGATCGAAAGGACGGCCAGGTCCGCGTCGGTCAGGTCGGACACCGCGCGCCGCAGCAGGCTCATCGCCTCGGTGGCGGCGCTGGACAGCCGCTCGCCCGACTCGGTCGGGACCACCTCGCGCGGCAGCCGCCGGAACAGGCTCTGGCCCAACCGGCCCTCCAGCGCCTTGATCTGCCAGCTGACCGCGGCCTGGGTCATGCCCAGCTCCTCGGCCGCCCGGGTGAAGCTGTTCAGGCGGGCGGCCGCCTCGAACACGCGGATGGAGGCGAGGGGGATGCCGGCGAGGGGATCGGCCATAAGGGAGCCTTATGCTGGGCGTCGCCAATCTGGTTTGATGGCTGCGCCTGTCAAGTCCATTCTGCTGATGGCCTCACAGCAGAGACATCAGGAGTTCATTATGGAAGAGATTCATCGCACGCATAAGGAGCCCGCATGGGGCTGGGCGTCGGTCCTGCACGATTGGCGGCGTAGCCGCAGCCGCGCCCGCCTGCGCAAGCCTCAGCAAGTGAGAGCATCCTGGACTCGCTGATCTGACCCGGGGGAAGCCGGGGACACACACCGCTTCGCTGATGCGTCCTGCCAACCGCCGGGCGGAAAGTGGCGTTTGCCTCTACTGACTCGCCAGCGCCGGCCCGACCTCTCGCGCCCCCGAGGGCAACGGCGCGGAAGCATCCATCAGCCAGGCGGCCACGTCGCGGTAGACGGTCTCCGCCTGCAGGTCGCGGTTCAGGATGTGCCAGCCGTCGGGGTAGAAGGCGGTGCGCAGGTTGGGGCGGTTTTTGGCGGCTTCGAGCGCCTGCTGCATCGGCTGGTCGCGGATGACGTTGTCGTGGGCGCCGTAGAGCAGCAGGGTCGGGGTCTCGATCTCGCCGAGGCGGCGGGAGGCGCTGTCCATCAGGTCGACGAGGCCATACAGCGTGTCGAACCGGGTGGTGATCAGGCTGTTGGGATCGCGGTAGTTGCGGAACAGCTCCATGCGGTTGTCGGAGGCCGGCAGGGCGCGGACGGCCCATTCCGGCGCCTCGACGGCGCGGTCGCCCATGGCGCGGGCGGCGATCCACAGGCCGGCGCTGTTCAGCGGGCCTTGGGCCGACCAGCCCCAGACGGCGGGGGCCAGCAGGATGACGCGGTCGGCGTCCGGCGGGCGGTCCGAGGCGAAGGCGACGATGGCGACGGCCCCGCCCATGCTTTCCCCCGCCACGGCGATGGTCGCGTCCGGATGGCGGGCGCGGGCCAGGGCGACGGTGGTGCGCAGATCCTCGGCCATGCGCGCCTCGCCGGCCCAGACCCCGCGGCCGGGGGACTCGCCGAAGCCGCGCTGATCGATCGCCCAGGTCTCGATGCCCTGCTCGGCCCACCACGGACCGGCGAGGCGGAAGGCGGCGCGGCTGTCGTTCATGCCGTGCAGGGCGACGATGACGGCCCAGGGCTCGCCCTCGGGCGTCCAGCGCGCGAGGCGCAGGCGGGCGCCGTCGTCCATGATCACATGGGTGGCGGTGAGCTCGGGTCCGGCGAAACCCGGCGGCGGGGTCATCGGCGGCTGGATGGCCGGGGTGGCGCAGGCGGCGAGGGTCAGGCTCAGGAACAGGATGGCCAGCGCGCGCAGGGTCATGACCCCAGAATGCCCTGAACCCTCTGGCGAAGATACGGCAGCACCTCGGCCTCGAACCACGGGTTCTTCCGCAGCCAGGCGGTGTTGCGCCACGAGGGGTGCGGCAGGGGGAGGATGGCGGGGGCGAAGTCGCGCCAGGCGCGGACCGTCTCGGTCATGTTGGCCTTCGCGCGGTCGCCGAGGGCCCAGGTCTGGGCGTAGCCGCCGACCAGAAGGGTCAGCTCGACCTGCGGCAGTTCGGCGAGGAGTTGGGGCCGCCACAGCTCGGCGCAGCGGCGCGGCGGCGGATAGTCGCCGCCTTTGGGGGCCGTGCCCGGATAGCAAAAGGCCTGGGCGGCCACGCCGAGGCGGCGGTCGGCGTAGAAGGTCTCGTAGTCGACACCCATCCAGTCGCGCAGGCGGTCGCCGGACGGGTCGGTGAACGGCCGGCCGCTCTCGTGCACGCGGCGGCCGGGGGCCTGACCGCAGATCAGCAGCCGGGTCCCGGGGAAGACGTGGACGACCGGACGGGGCGTGTGCGGCAGCTGGCCGAGGCAGGCGCGGCAGGCGCGGATGTCGGCGAGGACCGCGTCCAGTCCGGTCGGATCAGTCCTCATCGCTCTCCGGCGCCGGCGGGCGCGCGGCGAGGGCGGCGGCGGTTTCGGCCTCGGTCGGCAGGCGGAGGCGGATGACGCCCTTGAAGGCGTTGGGATCGACCGGCTTGCCCTTCTTGGTGATGGTCAGCCGGCCCTGACGCATCAGGCCGAGGGCGCAGGCGCGGACCTTGGGCAGCATGCGCTGCCACTGCTCCGGCTGGAGTTCCTTGGCCACGTCGGCGGGCTCAATGCTCTTGCCGCCCACGCCCTTGGGATCGGCCTTGGCCAGTTTTTCGAAGATGGCTGTTTCGATGGGGTCGCTCATCGCGCCTGTATGGTGCATTGCGGGATCAGAAAGAAGGCGGAGTTTTCTGATGGTCGCGAAAGTCACGGTGACGGACGGCGAGTTCGCGGGCTGGCAGATGTATGACCTGCACGGCACCTTCGACCAGGTGGTCGGGCCGTTCTATTTCAAGCCGGACCCCGACGGGCGGATGCGCTGCGCCTTCCGGGCCGAGCCGAAGCACATGAACGCCGGCGACCGGATGCACGGCGGCTGCCTGATGACCTTCGCCGACATCGCCATGTTCCAGACCGCCTACCAGGAGATGGAGGGGGCGTCGGGGGTGACGGTGTCGCTGGATTCGACCTTCATCGACGGGGCCTATGTCGGCGAGCTGGTCGAGGCCACCGGCGAGGTGGTGCGCGCGGGCAAGAGCCTGATCTTCGTGCGCGGCCAGATCTGCACCGGCGAGCGCATCCTGATGACCTATTCGGGCGTGATCCGGAAATTCCAGAAACGGGGCTGAGCCTCAGCCGTCGATGATGTCCTGGAGGATGGTCGCCATGCGCTCTTCCATGGCCGCGCACTGCTCCGGCGTCAGGGCGTCGATGCACAACTCGCTGCCGATCGAGACGCCCATCATGATGCCGGCGGCCAAGCGTGCCCGCACCGGGGCGTCGGGGCCGCCCAGCCACTGTTCAAAGGGACCGAAGAAGCAGTCCTGGCCGTTGCGCTGCACGAGTTCCGCGGCCTTGGTCGAGCCGATGGAACGGAGCATGATCAACATGTGCTCCAGTTTGCCGGCGCCGTGGTCCTTGTAGATGGCTTCGCGGGCCATGCGCTGTCCGAAGGTCGAGCGGTCGCCCTCCAGAATCCGCGTCTTGTCGCCGGATGCATTGAGCACGGCGATGAACAGGTCTTCCTTGGAGCCGAAATAGCGGGACACCAGGGCGGCGTCGACGCCCACGTCGCCGGCGATGTCGCGCATGCCGACGTCGTCGTAACTCTCACGCGCAAACCGTTCGCGCGCGGCCTCCAAAATGGCGGCGCGGGTCGCCTCGGCGTTTCTTGGCCGAGGCGCGACATGACAAAACAACAGGATAGCTCCTGAAAAAGCCCCAAGGTCTATATGGCTTTGTCATCACTCGTTGACAAGCGCCGAGTGGATCACCATTAAGTCACCGGGCGTTGACTAGCGGCCTCCTCCCCGGCCGCCGCCGTCGACAAAGACAGGGATTTCTCCCTCACGGAGACAGGTATTCATGCGCACGGTGAAGATCGTGGCCGCGTCCGCCCTTATGGCGGCCGCGCTCTATGGCTGTTCCTCGCGGAGCGAGGCGCAGGCCCCGCCGGCGCCGTCCGTGACGGTGGCCGTCCCGCTGGTGCAGGCGGTTCAGGACTGGGACGAATTCACCGGACGCTTCGAGGCGACCCAGTCGGTCGAGGTGCGGGCGCGCGTCGGCGGCTATATCTCGGGCGTCCATTTCCGCGACGGCGACTTTGTGCGGCGCGGGCAGCTTCTGTTCAGCCTTGATCCGCGTCCGGCGCAGGCCGCCCTGGCCTCGGCCCGCGCGCAACTGTCGCAGGCGCAGGCGCAGCTGACTCTCGCCCAGAGCGAGCTGGAGCGGGCCGAGACCCTGCTCGAATCGCAGGCCATTTCGCAGGCCGAGGTCGACACCCGGCGCGGGGCGCTACAGACGGCGCAGGCGGCCATCGCCGCCGCCAACGCCAATGTGCGGGCGCGGCAGCTGGATCTGGAGTTCACCCGGGTGACCGCGCCGATCTCGGGCCGGGTCTCGGACCGCCGCGTCGATGCGGGAAACCTCGTCGCGGGCGGTTCGTCGGCGGCGGACGTGCTGACCACGGTGGTGTCCAGCGCACCGATCCACTTTGTCTTCGACGGCTCCGAAGCCGTGCTGCTCAAGTATCAGCGGCAGGCCCGCCAAGGGTCCGCGCCGATCCAGGTGCGTCTGCAGGATGAGACCACCTTCACCCGCGCCGGGACGCTCGAGTGCACCGACAACGCGGACGACACCGCGTCGGGCGTGATCCGGCTGCGGGCGGTGATCCCGAACGCCGACGGCTTTCTGAAGTCGGGCATGTTCGGGCAGGCGCGTCTGGCCGGAGCCGGCAGCTACGAGGCCATGCTGGTGCCGGACGCCGCCATCGCCACCGATCAGGCCCGGCGGATCGTCTATGTCGTCGCCGCCGACGGTTCGGTGGCGCCGAGGCCGGTGCAGCTGGGACCGTTGGTCGACGGCCTGCGGGTCGTCCGGGCGGGGCTGCAACGGACCGACCGGGTGATCATCAACGGCGTCCAGCGCATCCAGGCTCCGGGCATGAAGGTGCAGGCCAAGACCGGCCAGATCCGGCCGGTCGCCCGCGAGGCCCAGGTCCCGGTGACCCAGGCCGCCCCGGCCTCGACGGCGAGCTTCGCGAACAGCCTGTCCTCGGGCGACTGAGCCGGCCATGAACATCTCACGCTTCTTCATCGACCGGCCGATCTTCGCGGCCGTGATCTCGGTGTTCATCACCCTGCTGGGCGTGTTCGCCTATCCGCTGCTGCCGCTGTCGCAGTATCCGGAGATTGCCCCGCCGACGATCGCGGTCACCGCCGTCTATCCGGGGGCCTCGGCCGAGACCATGGCCGAGACCGTGGCCGCGCCGATCGAGCAGGAGGTCAACGGCGTCGAGCGCATGCTCTACATCTCGTCCTCCTCCACCTCGGACGGGGTGGCGACGATCACCGTCACCTTCGAGCCGGGCACGGACCTCGATTCGGCGCAGGTGCTGGTCCAGAACCGCGTCGCCCTGGCCGAGCCGCGCCTGCCCGAGCCGGTGCGCCAGATCGGCGTGACGGTGAACAAGCAGCAGCAGGACTTCCTGCTGATCGCCGGCCTGACCTCACCCAACGCGGTGCTCAGCAACGACTACGTCGGCAACTACGCCCAGTCGGTGCTGCGCGACCGGCTGCTGCGGATCGACGGCGTCGGCGCGGTGCAGGTGTTCGGCGGCGGCAACTATTCGATGCGGGTCTGGATCGATCCCAACAAGGCCGCCGCCCGAAACCTGACGGCCCAGGAGATCGTCGGCGCCCTGCGCGAGCAGAACAGCTCGGCCGCGGCCGGTGCCATCGGCCAGCCGCCCTTCCCCACCAACGCCGCCGCCTTCCAGCTGCCGGTGCAGGTGCAGTCGCGCCTCAGCGACCCCGAGCAGTTCGGCGACATCGTCATCAAGACCGACGCCGACGGCCGCACCACCCGGGTGCGTGACGTGGCGCGCGTCGAGCTGGGCGCGCAGGACTACGGCATCCGCGGCTATTTCGAGGGCGAGCGCGGGGTCGGTCTGGCGATCCAGCAGCAGCCGGGGGCCAACGCCCTGGAGACCGCCGACCGGGTGATGGCCGAGATCGAGGCGGTCAGGGCCGACCTGCCGCAGGGCATGGCGATCTCGATCCCCTACAACCCGACCGAATTCGTCGCCGAGTCCGTCGAGGCGGTGCAGCACACCGTATTCGAGGCGATGATCCTGGTGGTGCTGGTGGTCATCGTCTTCCTGCAGACGTGGCGCGCCGCCATCATTCCGATCGTGGCCATCCCCGTGTCGCTGGTCGGCACCTTCGCGGTGCTGCTGGGGCTGGGCTATTCGATCAACTCACTGTCGCTGTTCGGGCTCGTGCTGGCCATCGGCATCGTGGTCGACGACGCCATCGTCGTGGTCGAGAACGTCGAGCGCTACATCCGCATGGGGCTGACGCCCAAGGAGGCGGCCTACCGGTCGATGAAGGAGGTCTCCGGCGCCCTGATCGCCATCGGTCTGGTGCTGGTCGCCGTGTTCGTGCCGACCGCCTTCGTCCCCGGCATCCCGGGCATCTTCTATCAGCAGTTCGCGGTGACCATCGCCTCGGCCTCGGTGATCTCGCTGCTGGTGTCGCTGACCCTGTCGCCTGCCATGGCCGCGGTGCTGCTCAAGCCGCACGACCTGAACCACGCCCCGGAGCGCAAGCCGGGCCTGCTCGGCTCCGCCGCCTGGTACGGCGGCTGGGCCGGCCGCCGGTTCAACGAGGGCTTCGACTGGCTGTCCGACAAATACGGCCGGCTGACGGCCCGTCTGGTGCGGACGGTGGGCGTGGTGCTGGCCATCTATGTCGTCCTGCTGGGCTTCACCGCCTGGCGCGTGGTCGACACCCCGACCGGCTTCATCCCGGACCAGGACCAGGGCTATCTGATCGGCGTCATCCAGCTGCCCGCCGGCGCCTCGCTGGAACGCACCGAGGCGGTCATGGCCCGGGCCAGCGAGATCATCGAGAAGACCGAGGGCGTCGACGGCACCGTGGCCTTCGCCGGTCTCGACGGCTCCAGCTTCTCGTTCGGTTCGAACGCGGCCACCATCTTCGTGCGGCTGGACGAGTTCGACCATCGCAAGACCAAAGAAACGGCCGCCGCCGCCCTCGCCGGCGCCATCACCGGGGCCACCTTCGGCATCGAGGACGCCAATATCTTCGTCATCGCCCCGCCGTCGGTGCAGGGTCTCGGCAGCGGCAACGGCTTCAAGATGATGGTGCAGGACCACGGCGGGCAGGGCTACCGCGCCCTCGAAGGCGCGACCTTCGCCATGATGGGCGCCGCCGCCCAGCAGCCGGACCAGGTCCAGCAGGTGTTCTCGCTCTACAACACCGGCTCGCCGCGCATCTCGGCCGACGTGGACCGCAACCGGGCGCTGATGATGGGCGTCCAGCCGGACGACGTGTTCGACACGCTCGGCATCTATCTGGGCTCGGCCTACATCAACGACTTCAACTATCTCGGGCGCACCTTCCGGGTCACGGCGCAGGCGGAGCCGGCCTATCGCGACGATGTCGCCGACATCGCCAATCTGCAGACTCGCTCGGCCTCCGGGGCCATGGTCCCGATCGGCTCGGTGGCGACGCTGAGGGACGATTCCGGGCCGGCCCGGGTGGTCCGCTACAACCTGTTCCCGTCCTCGGAACTGCAGGGGCAGGCGGCGCCCGGCGTGTCGTCCGGACAGGCGCTGGACACGATGGAGAAACTGGCCGCCGAGACCCTGCCGCCCGGCTTCTCCTACGAATGGACCGAGCTGGCGCTACAGGAGAAGATCTCGTCGGGCGGCACCACCCTGGTGTTCCTGATGGCCGTGGTGTTCGTCTTCCTGGTGCTGGCGGCGCAGTACGAGGCCTTCACCCTGCCGCTGGCCATCGTGCTGATCGTGCCGATGTGCGTGCTGGCGGCGATGATCGGCGTCAATCTGCGCGGCCTCGACAACAACATCCTGGTCCAGATCGGGCTGGTGGTGCTGATCGCCCTGGCCGCCAAGAACGCCATCCTGATCGTGGAGTTCGCCAAACAGGCGGAGGAACAACAGGGGCTGAACCGGTGGGATGCCGCCGTGCAGGCCGCCCGCACCCGCCTGCGTCCGATCCTGATGACCTCCTTCGCCTTCATCTTCGGCGTCGTGCCGCTGATGCTGGCGACCGGCCCGGGGGCGGAGATGCGCCAGTCGCTCGGCACCGCCGTGTTCTCGGGCATGCTGGGGGTGACGCTGTTCGGGCTGATCTTCACCCCGGTGTTCTACGTCGTCAGCCGCTGGCTGGCCTCGAAGATGCCGCAGCGGCCGGAGAAGCCCGCCGCCGTTCCCACCACCCACGGCCTGCCGCCGCAAGACGCCGAGCCCGCGCCGGCTGCGCCGCGGCCGGGAGACGCCTGATGACGACCCGATCTCCTCTCCGGTTCCTGACCGCAACCGCCGTCGCCAGCCTGTTGCTGGCTTCGTGCGCGGTCGGGCCGAAGGCGCCTGACGCGCCCCTTCCCCCCTCCGCGTCGGGCGCCTTCATCGGGGCCGATGCGCCCGCCGTGACGGCGCAGACCGCGCGCGACGACTGGTGGCGGCTCTACGACGATCCGGCGCTGGACGCCCTCGTCCGGCTGGCCCTCGTCGAGAACAACGAGCTGGAGGCGGCGACGGCCAATCTGCGCGCCGCCCGGGCCACCCTGAACGAGACGCGCGGGGGGCGGCTGCCGCGGCTGAACGCCGGCGCCTCGGCAATCTACAGTCGCCAGTCCGCCGGCTCGATCCCGCCCGGCGGCGGCGCGCCGCTCGGTCCGCAGGACGAGATCGAGACCTGGGACGCCGGGCTGGACGTCAGCTACGAGGTCGATCTGTGGGGCCGGGTCTCGGCCGCCATCCGCGCCTCCCGGGCCGACGCCGACGCGGCGGAGGCCGCGCTGGACGTGCTCCGCGTCACTGTCGCAGCGGAGACGACGCGCGCCTACGCCGACGCCTGTGGCGCCAACGCCCGCATCGCCGTGGCCGAGCGCACCATCGCGCTGCAGGGCGAGACGGCCGACCTGACCCGGCGCCTGCTCGAGGCCGGATCCGGCAACGGCCTGGACGTCGCCCGCGCCCGGTCGGCGCTGGAGTCGAGCCGGGCGGCCCTGCCGCCGCTGCGGGCCGAGCGCGACGGAGCCCTGTTCCGGCTGGCTGTCCTGACCGGCCGCACCCCGGCGGAAGCGTCGGAGGCGGCCCGCGGCTGCGTTCGCGCGCCCCGGCTGTCGCAGCCGATTCCGGTCGGCGACGGCGCTGCCCTGCTGGCCCGGCGACCGGATGTGCGGCGGGCCGAACGTCAGGTCGCGGCGGCGGCGGCGCGGATCAATGTGGCCGTCGCCAACCTGTATCCGACGGTCAGCCTGGGCGGTTCGCTCGGCGCGACGGCGCTCGATCCGGGTGGTTTCGGCGACGAGGACAATTTCCGCTTCAGCCTCGGGCCGTTGATCAGCTGGTCGTTCACCAACCCCGGGGTCAGTCGCGCCCGGGTCGAGCGGGCCGACGCCCTGACCGAGGCCGCGCTGGCGAGCTTCGACCAGACCGTGCTGCTTGCGCTGCAGGAGACCGAGACGGCGCTGGCGAACTACGCCAACGAACTGGACCGGCGCGCGGCGCTGGAGGCCGCCCGCGACCAGGCCGCCCACGCCGCCCGGCTGTCGCGGCTGCGCTTCGATGCGGGGGCGGACAGCTTCCTGACCGTGCTCGACGCGGAGCGGACCCTGGCCGCCGCCGACGCCCAGCTGGCGGCATCGGACGCGCTGGTCACCACCTACCAGATCGCCCTGTTCAAGGCGCTGGCGGGAGGCTGGAGCGAAGGCTGACCGGCAAAAGAAAGCGCCGCCGGGATTGGGCCCGGCGGTGCGTGATTAGGCGCTCTGTCTGGAGAGATCAGAAGCGATAGCGGAAGCCGGCGACGACCCGCCGGCCGGTATGGTGGTGCACGGAGACGAGGTTGTAGATGCCACGTGCTGGGTCGGCGCCTCGTCGTTGAGGTTGATGCCCTCCAGCGTCAGCTTCGTCTCGGGGCTTGGCTGAGCCTTCCTGTCCGGGCTCGGCCCGCAGGCGGCCGTGGACTACGGGACGGCCCACGGCGCCCCGGCCATGAGCACGCCCGGCGACGACGCGATGACTCCGCTGGCCGAGGTCAAGGCGCTGGTCGAGGGCGGGAGCGCCGCGGCCGTGCGCCAGGGACCAGGGACGCCGCCGCCTCAGCCCAGCGGATCGATCGTATCGCGGATCGGGTCGAAGGCGTCCTGCGTCGGGTCCAGCCGCAGATCGAGGCCGGGCCGAGACGCGGACTCCACCAGAACCGCCAAGGGGGCGCCGTCATCGATGCCGGGGAGGATCTGCATGTCCTCCCAACCCTTGGCGATGGGCGCGTCCGGGACCATCGGCGGCAGCACGAATGCATCGTCGGTTATGGTCGGCAGGACCTGCGCGGCGTCGGTCGCCTTCGCGGCCGGTTCCATCGGCGTCGGGGCCGGCGGCGGGTAGCTCAGCACGGTGACGGTGTTGTTGGCGTAGCGCAGCACCTCGACCGAGGTGACGAAGGTCGAGCCGTCCCGGTCGGCGACGCTGTCGATTATGCGATAGCCGTCTCCTTCGGCCGTGATGGAGTACTCGGCCGCCACCCCGCGCAGTTGCACCTCGTCCGTCCCGAGGCCGCCGTTGATGGCGTCGTCACCGCCGCCGCCGCGCAGGATATCGTTCAACGCTCCGCCGGTGATGGTGTTGTTCATCGCATTGCCGCCGCCGACGAACTTGCCCGGCCCGGTGTAGAGCAGGTTCTCGATATTGGCGCCGAGCGTATAGGTGCCGATCCGCGCCTCGACCGTGTCGACGCCTTCGCCGGCGAACTCCACGCAGGTGTCGAAGGCGTCGAGGATGTACCAGTCGTTCCCCGTGCCGCCCTGCAGCTGGTTGTTCATGCCGCCGGAGCCGCCCATC
>Ga0114898_1002001_pt1 | contig 11167 bp, 16 predicted proteins | sample Malvired_Geostar_FD_83496 | JGI IMG/M metagenome (GOLD analysis project Ga0114898, IMG submission 83496) | Marine viral communities from the Global Malaspina Expedition - Malaspina viral metaG DeepMed_Geostar | ecosystem: Environmental > Aquatic > Marine > Oceanic | place: Mediterranean Sea... | reverse complement strand
GCTGTGACCGGTGAGATCAGATATTTTCTCGCTAACCCGGATGGTACCAAGTTTATTATTCAAGATCCTCGTGTTGTGAACCGGAGTGTCCGTCAGCAGATCAACGCGCAGATGCGTGCGTTGACTGGCGAGGACATGTTTGAGAACGACTGGTTCAAACTTATGGATCACGGTAACGCTCGGATGGGTAAAGCGGTTCGGGTTGCCCATTTTGAGAACCGGTTGCGGAACATTGGGACAGAGTTTGACGACAACTGGCGTAACGCCGGTAATGCGTCGGCGGGTTGGTCCCCGCAGGGGCCGCGCGGGTTGCCCCCGGGTCGTGGCGGCCCGACGTTTGTGCCGTCCACCCGTGGTGGCCCTCCGGGGCTGTCTCCTGCCCCTACCACGGCGCAGGTGACTCGGGAGGTGGAGGGTCAGGTTGCGGTGTTGTCGGCTAACACGAATGAGGCGTTCGCTCAGGCCAAGGCGGCTTCTCCCAAAGATCCCTTGGAGGGCACTATCCGCGTTCTCCAACTTGACCCCGCTGTTGACGATGCTGCTGATGTTTGGCAGAAAGCACAGCAAACAATCATTGACGCTGTTGCGGAGTCGAAGATTGCGGGAACCCGCATGGAGGAAATCGGGGAACGGTTGGCTGTGTTGAAGCCGGACCCGGAGGTGGTGGCGCGCGGCCGGTACCGTGTCCCGAAGGAAGTTAATGATTTGGTGGAGGAAGCGGACGGGATCGCTACTCGTATGGTGCAGTTGGGGGATGAGGTTGCTCCGCAGGTGCAGTTGCAGGGTGTCGAATCGGCAAAGGTGCTAGGGGCTTCCCCGAGCGACGAATATGCGGCTCTCAATGATGCGTTCCAAACGATGAACCAAAACTTCACCCACAACGTTGACCGTTTACGAGCCGAAATCACCCCGCTGATAACGGAACAGGCACGGCGCATCAACAGCGCTGATGGTACCGTACAGGCTGGGAGTGATGTTGCGAAGGGGATGCAGGGTCAAATAGTTGATGGGCCGCATCCTGCTATCAACAAGATGTCCCGTGAAATAAACGAGTTCCTAGAGGCTGACGCTGTTGTCCGCCACAACGAGTTCCTTGACGGGGTGCCAGCACCGGAACAGGTGCAGAACACGTTGGCTGCCGCCTCGGAGGCTGCCGGGGAAGCAACCCGCCGGGTGGGTGCCGAGGCGGCGTTGGGCCGCCCCGTGGTCGATGATGCGGCACGGGGTGTGAACGTTCGTAGCGGTAAGGAAGTCGTGGAGGGTGTCGCGGACGGTGCGTTGGAAAGCCGTAACGCTGAGGCTCTCATTTCTGATGCCGCTCAGGACTTTGAAGCGTACGACCAGTTGCGTCTGTTTGGCGACAACGATCTCGCTGATGCTGCTTTGATAGATAGTAACGCTAAGGCCCGTGATGCTCTCAACATTTCTACGGCAGAGGCACCGTTGGAGGCGGGGGGTTACGTCGCGGACGATATTCCCGGCAAGTTCCTGATGTTGCGTGCCGATGAGGTGCCGACGGCTGCGTTGGCGATTCGTGAAGCGGTCGCAAACTTCGGGTCGGGTCCGCCACGCGGCGGCAGGGTACCCCCCGGGGGTGCTGGTGGGATGCCGCCCGGTAACGGTGGCGTGTCCGGCATGGCCGGTGGCGCACCGTGGGACCCACGGTTCCAAGCGATCATCGAAGGTGTGGCCCGTATCAACGATCCGTCACAGTTCGCCAGCCGTGACAGTGTGTTCTGGAACGGGTGGGACAAGTTCCAAAACTATTTGAAAGCAGGCATGATCGCCACGCCCGGTTTCGTCAACCGGAACATTATGGGTGCGTTCTTTAACGCTTGGTTGGATGGGGTCCCTCCGAGTGAAATGATGAAGTCGGCGGCGATGACGCGGCAGGTGTGGGCGCGGGCGAACAGTTCCGCTAACGCCGGTACCCCCATTTCGTTTCTTACCGCTGCGGAACAGTTGGCTAAGACTGATGCCGATTTCGTAAACTATGTTGGTTTGTTGAAGCGCGGTGTGCGTGGTGGCGGTCAGGCTGTTACTGCTGTGGAGATGCAACAGACGATTGGTGGTTTGAAGAATCTGGATTTCGTGTTCGGTCAGCCGGGTAGCAAGAAGGTGCGCCGGGTGACGTTGGCGCCGTGGTCTTCGCAGAACGTTCTGTTCAAGGGTGTGCGTGATGTCAACGGCTGGGTGGAGGACATGATCCGGTTGGGTGTCGGCATGGACACGTTGAAGAACGGTGGTTCTTTAGATGATGCTTTGAATCGGATAGCGAAATCCCAGTTTGATTACAGCGAGTTGTCGCAGTTTGAGCAGGAGTGGATGAGGCGGTTTGTGCCGTTCTACACTTGGACGCGGAAGAATGTGCCGTACCAGTTGAAGCAGTTGGGTGCCCACCCGTACAAGTACAACCGGATTATGGCGGTGAAACGCAACTTGGAGTTGGGAACCAAGGAGGAGGGGGTTGTTCCCGACTATTACATGGAGCCGTTCGGGATCAGGATGCCGTTCTCCCGCAAGGGTGCAACAGTTTACAGTGTGCCCGATATTCCGTTTCAGGATTTGTTGAGGTTTGATCCGACAGGTTCGGAGGGTGTCGGTGGGGTGCTGTCCAACTTGACTTGGCAGTTGACTCCGCTTCTGAAAACCCCCATTGAGGTGGCAACCAAAACCAATTTGGCTTCCGGTATTCCGTTCCGAGGCGACTACCAGCAGGTTCCGAAACCGTTGACAGCCATGAAGTTTCTGATGCCGATTTTGGAGCAGGTCGGGTTGGCTAAGAAAAGCCCGTTGGATGGGTCGTGGCGGATGCGCGACCATCATATTTATGCGGTGGGGAACATTATGCCGACGTTGGGTTTGTTGCGGCGGCTGTGGCCCAACGAGGAACGCTACCAGCGCCGCCAGTTGACAACGTTCCTGTCGGTGATTGGCGGTTTGAATGTCCAGTTCAACACCCCTGAGGTGCAGTATAGTTGGCAGAAAAGCCAACAGTACGAGCAGTTGCGAAAGCAGCAGGACCTCATGGATCAGATGTATCCACAGCGGTGACGGGACAAAACGGCGTATTAGATGATGAAATACATTTCACGGTTCCAATGGGGGGCGACGCCCCCACCCAACGGGGAGTTTGATCGCATCAACCATTCCCGCATACAAGGGGTGGTTGTTCACCATTCGGGTGTTGAGGGTGGCCCGAAGGGGACGGGGGCTGTGAAAGCGTTTGAACGCCACCACTTGTCCAAGGGGTGGGATGGTATTGCCTATAACTGGCTTGTGGATGAAACGGGGACGATCTTTGAAGGACGAGGCTGGGAATCCCGAGGGGGAGCGACCAAAGGGTGGAACTCCCGATCCGTGTCAATCTGCTATACGGGGTGGGGGTATAGCCAGCCTCATGCAAATGTTCTTGAATCGTTCCAGACGGTAGTTCACGAGGCGGAGCGGTGGTTCGGTAAGGGGCTGTGGGTTGAAACGCATCGCCGTAAGGGATCTACGACTTGTCCGGGGGATTGGTTGGGGAATTGGGTGGAGGGCGGTATGACGGCGACGAAGGAGCCGTCGTTGCCAGATTGGGACGCAATCATCCAATACTTTAAAGACCTTCGTAAACAGGTGGACTCTGTTCCTTTGAAACGGGGGGCGCGCGGTTTCCCGGTCAGGTTGGTGCAGGGCCATTTGAACCATCGCGGCTTTGATGCCGGGGTGGTTGACGGAATCTTTGGCCGTCGCACTAAGGCGGCGGTTAAAGAGTTTCAGGAATCGCAGGGATTTTTGAAAGCCAACGGGGTGGTGAACGGTGACACGTTCGGTGCCTTGTTCTTACAGTAAGGAAAAATAATGCCACGAGGTAAAGGGTACGGTCCCACGTTTCAGGAGACGTTCGGGTCGCAGGACGATCAGCCGTACAACTCTACGTCTTCGTTCAACATGTGGGACATGTCGAAGAAGGCTAAGAAGGCTGCCGCGTATTTGCGGAACACCAAGTTGGGCAACGCTAACAGCGGCGGTAGGCCGTTTGGGAAGTAGGACACTATGAAGGATGGTTCAACTCCGAAGAAGGTTAACACCGGTCAGGTTCTTGTCGATACGGTGATACGTCCCACGGCTAACCTTGGTACGTTGACCGATGGTGCGATTGCGCGGATGGGTAACGGGATGCGCGCCAAGTTTGATGAGAACGATTGAGGATGGCCCCTAAGAAGAAACGGCCACGCCCGAGGTACTAGCCGTGCCTCTCAAAAAGGGTCGGGATCAGAAAACTATTTCTAGCAATATTGGCACTCTGATAGCGGAGGGTTATCCTCGCGATCAGGCTGCTGCGATAGCGCATGATCTTGCGCGAAAATCTAACAAGGGGAAGAAGAAGTGAGCAACATGTTGGAGCGTGCGGCGTGGACTTTCACGCAAGCATTTTTGGCGGTGTTCGTTATCAGCGATTTGGCTTCGGCTAAGACGGCTTTGGTGGCTGCGGTCGCTGCGGCCCTCAGTGTTATTAAGACTTACGCCCGGGATCGTGTATCGGGGTAGTTGTGGATGAAGGGTTTGACGTTGACCAGAAGTGGCAAAGTTTTTTAGCCAACGAGGGTTGGGTTATTTCGCAAGAAATCTACGCCAACTTGGAGTCAACGTTAAATCTGTTCGATACCGCTGACGGTACTCATGCGAAACTGGCCGCTGACGGCCATGTGGGGGTGCTGTTGGTGTTCGACAATGAGGAGATCGACATGCTGTTGACGACTTATTTCGACGGCATGGACGGACATGAGGGCGCTCAGATGGCGTTCGGGTCGTGGGTGTCAGGTGTCATGGGGTTGTTGGATTCCTGCATTACTGAGGCGCCCCCCGAGGGGTAACGTAAACGTTCCGAAGTCCAACATGATGCCGATGATGGCGTATCCCACTAGGTCTTTGAACGTGTCGTCTAGCGGTTCCCATTCGGGGTTGTACCGTCCGGTCAGGTTTTCCATGCGGGCCACCTTGTCGTGGCAGCGCACCAGCAGGCCGGTTAGGCCGAACCGTAGGATGTTCTGGTACCCGTAGGCGTTCTGTTTTTCTGCGAGAAACCCGATGAGTTGTTTCGCTCGGGGGCGTCCTTTGCCGGTGGTCCACGATTTGGCCCCGTGGTCTATGGCGGCGTGGATGTTGCGTTCCGCTAACCCGGCCCATGCCAGCCATGTGCCGTCTTCCCGGTTGACCATGCGGTCTAGGTAGGTGCGTAGGTCTTGGATGGCGGTGCGGGGCGACGGGTCGCGTGGCTGGTAGTAGCCGTCGATTACTACGGCGGCGCGTAGTGCGGCGCTTTGCCAAGTGTACGGTCCGGGTGCGCCCATGCGATCTCGCATGGTGCGTCGGTCTATTAGGGCGCGGTCGGGCGCGTGCGGTTCGCTAGCCATTTCTGTACCTCGGGGTGTGTTTCTAGGTCGTTCATAAGTTTCCGGTATATGGAGTCGCGGCGGCGCGCAAGGGTCGTTTTGGGTACGCCAAGGATGGAGCCGACGAACCGGAGGGATAGCCCTGCGACGGTTAGTACGTTGAAGACCCATTCGTCTTCTTCGGGGAGCGCGGCGACGGCGTTCGCTACTGCTTCGCGGAGCCGGTGCGTTTCAGCGAGTGATTGTGCCCGTGGTTGTTGACCGGGGGCTAGGTCAACGAGGGCTTCTAACTCGGTGAGGGCGCGGGTGATGTTGAGGGTTTGGCCGTGGCGGGCGTTTTCCCACCATGAGGCGGAAGTGTCTTCCGACCATTCTTGTTCTTTCGCCACGTTGTACCGAACCAAACATTGGATTGGATGTTACCGTTTGGTTGCGGTGTGTTGCGAGGTTACCCGCGCATGTAGTGATCTGCCGGGAACACGCCGTCTGCGTATCCGAGGTCGGATATTGTAACATTGTAGCAGTCGATTGTGGGGGACCAACCGTTGTCGCCGTCTGGTTCTCCTGCTTTCAGGAACCGGGCGTCGTTAAGGAAGTCTTCTTTTAGCATTGCGCCGAGGTACCAGCCGACTGTGAGGTCTTCTAGGACTCTGGTGAACGCATAGTAGTCGCAGTTCTGTTGCGTTCCGATGGACGCTACGGAGCAGTCGTAGTATGGTTTTGGTGGGGATGTTACGCATTTGGTTTTGACATCGACAGTGGACCCGTCGGGGAATACGACATCCCAGTCGTAGGTGTTGTAGTGGAAGCCGCCCACTATGTCTATGAATACGAGTTCTCCTAGGAAGCCGTATATGTTTCCTTCGCCTTTGCGAATGGAGTTGTTGATTTCTCCCATGTCGTCGGCTAGGCGTTCGGCTTCGTCTACCATGTCGGCGGTGATGGGAACTTCGATCATTCGGGGGAATCCATTTTGGCTGCGACAATACGAACCACTTGCCTGTCATCCACCCACGCTACACCATTCAAAGCATCTAATGTAAGTTTGACATAGTTATCAAGATCACCCCGTAATGTTTTGGCATTGTGTGGGGACGGCATGACTGTTATGATGGTGTGTGTGGGGCTGTACGCTAGTATTACTTCTACTGGTTCGTCGGTGATCTTCGCGCCCTGTTCCATCCACGACGCTGCCACATGGTCTTCTTCCTGCAACGTGGACTTGGGGGTGAACACCTGCCCCTTCTTGTTGTGACGGGGGCGGGCCTTAACCTTGGGTCGCCGGTCCACAACAATCGTGTACGGTTTCATCCGGCAGCAACCCTCTCGGCATCGGCCACCATTTTGCACAGGCGTTCTCTGCCGTCGGGGCGCTTCTCAAACTTGCCACCCCAGTCGTGGTCTGCTTCTACAAGTTCCATCTCTATGTCACCTTTAGGGTAGCCCTGTTTGACCATAGCACACGCCAAACTGAACAGGGTGCTGGACCGGTCACCGTGCGGTTTGTCCGGGGTGACACGCGGACCGTTGCGTCTGATGGCACCAGCCAACCCGGCGAGGTGCCCCGAATCGCGGGTCGCGTAGGTGCGCCGAGGCGGGGGCGGAGGTGGCGGCTGGTACAGGTCGTGAACGGGTTGCCATTCTTCCGGGGTGACACGGGACCGTACGGCCCGGTCCACAAACTCGGCTACTGTCAGGTCCCCGGCGGGTACCAGAGGCGGGAATGTAACCACCGTGTTGCGGCCTTCGGCTGCCCCTTTCGGATAGGGGAGGCGCACCCCATTGCCCCACCCTTTGCCGGTTAGTTCTATTTGTTTCGGGTTGACCTCGGTAATGGGGGCGTCCACGATCTTGCACGCCCCTATCAGTCCTTCTCGGACGGCGCGTGCTGGTACTGGTTCGGTGTAGAAAACCCACAGGTGGTAGCCTTTGGATCGGGAGCGTTCTATCCATGAGGCCACGGTGAGTTGGCGTAGTGTTTCTTGTACGTTGCGGGCGTGGATGAGGGAGTCGTTTTCTCCCACATCCCAGTCGATGCACCCCCAGTAGACACCCCATGTCCTGAGAGCCGTTTGTAGCCCTTCTGACGGCCTGTGGAACTCCATGAGGGGATACACCCCTATGGGTGCGCTGCGGTCCCCTAGGTGGTCCTTTACGGCGGCTCTGAACGTCGCCCCGGTTGCTTCACGGTAGCCCTCTGCGCCGGGGTTGGCCCACGGGCGGAAACCTGTCGGGTCGCCGGGGGTGTCTCGGGCTATGCGTCCGCCACGGAACAGTTCGGTAAAACCGGTGATGGTTTCAAGGTCAGCCATTGTCCGGTACGAGTTCTTCGTAGTAGGTGTGGATGTGTCCTGCGGTGGGGTCCAAGTAGTAGCACATGTCCACGACACGCGCTGTCCTCTTGTTCTTACACAGGTTTACGTTGATACTGTTTTCGTGGTATCTGGTTTCCCAATCGCTGAGACTGTGCTTGTCGCGTTTGCGGTACACTTCCATGACGAAGATTGCTTCTTGTTCGCCACCGTAACGGCCAGCGTACATGCCTGCCGCTTTGCCCGGTTCGCCGGAACCGCGCCCCGACTGGTGGACGAGGGCGACGGGGACTCTCTGGTTTTTCGCCCACCGTTTCACGTTCTGCGCTTTGGTGGTTACACCTGTGGCATCGGCATCGCCACCGGGTAGCAGTTCCAAGTAGTCGATCATGCAAAAGTTTGGTTCACACCCCCACCATGCGCGCGCTTCGTCCATTGCGATAGCCATACCGTCCAATGTCATGGAGTCGTCCACGATGGCGACCCGGGACAGTTCTTGCGCGGCGGCTAGTTCCAAGTCGGCCAGCACGGTGGTGTCGCGCCGCTTGATTGCTTCTTCCACGTCGGTGGAGGACCGGCCCCGGAGCAGACAGTACAGTTTCATGGTGACCAACTCGCGGGGTTCGTCCATTGAGAAGATCACAATGTGGGCGTCAGTGTGGTTGACGAGGTTCCAAACGACACCGTTCAACAGCAGTTGCGATTTGCCAGTGTGCGACTTGCCCACCACCATGAGGACTTCGCCGCGTCCAACACCACGGGTGGCAAGGTCCAACTCGGGTAACCCAAGGTACCATCGTTCGGTGGGGTTCGCTATGAAACCGATCAGGTTGTCCACCACCGTGGAGGTGGTAACAAACTTGGTTGGTTGGGACGGCGACTTGTCGCCGGGGGGCGGGTCGTCGGGGGTTGGCGCCGGGACCGCATCCTCAACAGCACCAGCGGTCAACCGGCGGGCAACTTCCTCCGGCGAGCGGAGTTCAACCATCGCTGCCTACATTCGTGCGCGGATTTGCTTCCCGACCTTGGAGAGATCGTCGGCGGTTTTCTGCGTGAACGGGCACACAAACCCGGCGGGGACAAGGTTGTCACCCATAGGGGTCGTCAACCAGAGGGCCGACTTGTCGTTCTTCTTATGCTTGTAGTCGGGGCCGGTAAGTTTCGTGAACGACCCGTCCAGTTTCTTCTCCCAGTTCGGAGGCCACCAGTCCGTGTTGTTGTTCATCAGGTCGGTCCACAGTTCAGCCTTGGGGCCAGACAGCGCACCGGCAGCACTGGCGGCAGCAGGCGCCGAGGCTGGTGCTGCCACGGGATCAGGCGTGTCACTCCGGGGAACACTTTTTTGAAGCATCCGTACCCCTTGCTCGGTTACCTCGTAGCCGAGGCCGAGTGCTTCATAGTTGGCGATGTCGCAGGTGGCACCCCACTCGGCTATCTCCACACCCAGTTCTTCTTTGGTTAGCGTGGGGTCCACGGTGATGGTCACAGAGCAGGACGCTTCGGACGGTTCGTAACTTCCCGTCTGAATAACCTGCCTGCGGAACACCGTAAACGAGTTGGTTGGTTCTGTCATTGCACTACCTCTCTTATAGTTGATCCCAAGGGTCGGGGCCAGCGTGCTGCCCCCTGCATGTTGACCACGCACCGCACCACTTGGGTGAACAGTGCCAGCCTGTCATGTTCAAAGGCCACACCGGCAGGTCTGCGGCCACGAGTGTAGCAGCGGAGCGGGCAAGCGCAACCAGACTCGCCCACTCTGCTGCTCCGACTTCAACAAAGGTACGATGCACCTTGCCTTTTACGAGATGTACGAACTCAAACGGGTAACTGTCCCACTGGCCGCCCTCTAGTTGTGTGTGGGCGTAAGTGTACGCTGCGGCCTGCACCGACCAGCGTTTCTTCTCCCACTCTGCGGAGGGTTTACGACCGGGGTTCTTCCAATCTATCAGCCGGGTTGCTTCAACCAAGTCGATGGTGCCCTGCAACCACACCTCGGGTTGCGAGTCGGTGTCTATCGGGATCTCAAAGGTGCGCTCCACGGCGACAGGGCGCAACCCCGGTCGCACCTCGTCCCACCACACGGCAGAGTTCAGGTCGATAATCTCCACACAGTCGTCAACCTTGTGGTTCCAGCGGGCGATGTCGCCACGGTTCGCCTCCCAGTTCGTCATGGATGCGGCGATGGTCGCGTCCCGAGACAAAGGTTCCCCGCTGTCGATAACGTTTTGTAAACAATCTTCTATCCCGGCGTGAACTGCGGTACCGATGGCGGTCGAAGTGGAGGAAGTATTTTCCGACAACCCCAGCATCGATTGTCGGGCACGTTCCGGGCACATTGCCAAATCCCCCAACCATGACTGCCGCAAAACTATTTTGTCAGCGGTCACCGGGATCGCCGGTTTGGATTTGAGTGCGACAGGGGTGGGTGCTTTCATGGGGGATCACTGTACCTCGGAGGTGTGACAGGCTGGGGGATGCCGCTAGGCTAGGCTAGCACTAGGGGGATACATCCCCTCCTAGTACCTAGTACCTAGGCTGGCGCGTCCTCGTCTTCGACAAGTTTCAGGTCGAGCGGGGCGGTCGCTGCCGCTCTGGCACTGGTGTATTCGTCGGGAACCAAGCCTCCTAAAGCGGTCATAAGGCCGCCCGACAGGGCGGACAAATCGTGGGCAAAGTCCCCTACCGCTATCAAAGTTTCCTGCAACGTAACGTACGTTATGTTGAGGGCTTCACCGATGTTAGATCCCCCGTCGAACAGGATCTTTTCGATGTTTGTTAACCGGGTTTCAACGTCTATTTCTTCCATACTTTCCACCAGCAATCTGTTCCTTTCTTGGTTAAGTGGAGGCGACGACGCGGTAGAAAGGAAGTAAATACCGCGCCGCCGCCCCACGGCAGGCGAGAGGGGATAGCCTGCCGGGGGCAATCATAGCGAAGGGCGACAGCGGGCGCAAGGACCTATTCGTCTTTCGATTCCCAATCCTCACGCAACGCCGCCAGCATCCGTTCAGCATCAGCCCGGTCGTAAAACGTTTCGCGGATCGCACCGTCCTGTATCAGCACCCACCGTTTCACATAATGACCGGCGCCCAGCGGAATGACATGCCGTCGAATATCCAACGACGTTTTCATCAGCCCGCCCCTTCCGCTGCGAGGTGCGCTTCCTTCGACCACCGTTTGCTGTCGTCAATGAGGGCCTTAAGATCCGCCTTGGAATCCAACATGGAAGGTGTGATCTTGGCCCCATCGGCAGGCAGAACGGTTCCTTCCCGGTAGGTGGGAAACGGTGACGGTTCCAACTGTCCAGCGCACATGCGCCCGATGTAGTAGCGGCGCAACCGGACATCGCCCACCACTTTCGTCAGGTAGTTCTCCGGTTCGTTGTTGTTGCTCACCGTCAACGTCAGACCGCCGTCGGTGGCGTACAGGGCGACCGTCCAGTCGTCCAAATGAACCTTGTAAGGGATCATGCTGTTC
>Ga0114898_1001996_pt1 | contig 11187 bp, 9 predicted proteins | sample Malvired_Geostar_FD_83496 | JGI IMG/M metagenome (GOLD analysis project Ga0114898, IMG submission 83496) | Marine viral communities from the Global Malaspina Expedition - Malaspina viral metaG DeepMed_Geostar | ecosystem: Environmental > Aquatic > Marine > Oceanic | place: Mediterranean Sea... | reverse complement strand
GAGGCCTTCGCCATGATGCTGGAGAGCCCGGAGGTGGAGTTTCCCCTGCCCGGCCCGCCCAAGCAGCCGGTCAGCCTGACCCACTACGCCATGGGCTTCCACGTCGCGAGCCTGATCCCTGACGGCGGGACGCTTGAGATCGGCATCGGCTCCATGGGCCATGCGGTGGCGCATGCGCTGATCCTGCGCCACCGGCGGCCGGCGCGCTTCGCCGCCATCCTGAAGGCCCTGACGCCGCCGGACGATCGGCTGGAGCGCCACACCGCCCCCTTCGAAGAGGGGATCTATGCGGCCACCGAGATGTTCGTGGACGCCTTCCTGGAGCTCTATCGGGCCGGCGTGCTGAAGCGCGAGGTGGACGGCGCGGTGCTGGACGCGGCCTTCTTCCTGGCGCCGCGGGACTTCTACGCCGCCCTGCGCGACATGCCCCTGGAGGAACGCGCCAAGTTCCGCATGACCGATGTGGGCTTCGTCAACGAGCTGCATGGCGCGGACTTCGACAAGCGGGTGGCCGACCGCAAGGGCGCGCGCTTCGTCAACAACGCCATGATCGCCACCCTGCTCGGCGCCGTGGCCTCCGACGCCCTGGAGGATGGCCGAGTGGTGAGCGGCGTCGGCGGCCAGTACAATTTCGTGGCCCAGGCCTTCGCCCTGCCCGACGCCCGGTCGATCATGACCCTGCCGGCCAGTCGCCAGGCCAGCGACGGCCGGGAGTCCAACATCCGCTGGTCCTACGGCCACACCACCATTCCCCGCCACCTGCGCGACATGGTGGTGACCGAGTATGGCGTCGCCGACCTGCGAGGCGCCCGGGACGGCGAAGTGATCGCGCGGATGCTGGACGTGGCCGATGCGGCCTTCCACGACACCCTGGCCGGTCAGGCCAAGGACGCGGGCAAGCTGTCGCGCGACCACCGGATCAGCGCCTTCGCCGCCGGCAACACCGGCGCGGGGCTGGCCGAGCGGCTGGCGCCGTTCCGCGAGGCCGGCGATCTGCCGCCCTTTCCGTTCGGCAGCGAGATGACCGACATCGAGCAGGACCTGGCCCCGGTGCTGCAGAGGATCAAGGCCGCCGCGGCGTCCAAGACCGACATCGCCGCCCTGGCCCTGCGCGGCCTGGCGCCGGGCAAGAGCCCCCCTGGGCTTGCCGCGGCCCTGGATCGCCTGGGTCTGTCGAAGCCCCGCGGACTGGAGGAACGTCTCTATGCCCGCCTGGTCCGGGGCGCGTTCGCGGACCCATGATGTCGAACTGGCCCTGAGCTTGCACCGCGCATGTCGAAATGTATCGGGACGGGACGCGCCATGTTCGACAAATCCAACAAGACCTCGCCTCAGCGCCGGCCTGACGAAGACCAGGCCCTGCGCGCCCAGCCGCCGCAGCAGGCGCCGCAGCCCGCGCCCAAGCCCAAGCCGGCGTCGCTGATCGGTCAGGGCCTCTGCGTTCAGGGCGACATCGCCGGCGAGGCCGAGGTGCAGATCGACGGCCTGGTGCGCGGCGACATCCGCGTGGGCAAGCTCAGCCTCGGACCGCAGGGCCGCATCGAAGGCTCCGTGGTCGCCGTGATCGCCGAGATCCGCGGCCATGTGAAAGGCCCGATGAAGGCCCGGCAGGTGCGCCTCTATGGCACGGCCCATGTCGAGGGCGACATCGCCCATGAACAGCTGGCCATGGAGACCGGCGCCGTGTTCGAGGGGCGCAGCGTCCGGCTGGCCAAACAGGGCGAGGCCGAATCCCAGGCCGGGACCGCGGCAGCGGCCTCCACCGCAGCCTGAGTTTTATCGCCTATGGCGGCCCCGCCGGGTGGGAAATGTCCCCGGGCGTAACCTCGCGGAAAGCCGATCCGGCCGCCCCAGCGGCCCGGCCGGCCTCGAACAACCGGACCATGGACTCGGTGTCGAAGGCCAGGCTGTCGGCCCCCAGCTCCGTCGGTATGGCCGCATAGCGCAGGACGCCGCCGTTGCGTTCGGCGAAGGCCAGGCTGGCGAGCAGATGCGCCCGCAGATCGGCCTTCGACATGGTGTCGAAGCTGCGCATCAGGATCGGCAAGGTCGCGCCCTTGGTGATGGTGCGCCGCGCCTCGATCTCGCCGTTGATGATCACATAGAGGTCGGCCGGCGCCAGGGTCCCCTGGGGCTCCCAGAAGGACATGGTCGCCGGCGCCAGCACGAAGGGCGTGGTCACCCCGCCGTCCACGTGCATTTCAGCCACCTGCTCCCCCGGCGCGCCGGTGTCCATCATCACCGGCGGGAACACCCCAGGTATGCTGGCCGAGGCCACCAACACGTCGCGGAACAGGGCCAGGGCCGCCGCCTCCTGCCCGGAGGCCTGCCCGGCCAAGGCGATGGCGCCCATGTCCCAGATCACCTCTTCCTGGGCGTCGAGATTGGTGGTCGCCACCAGCAAGCGTCGCCCGGCGGCATGTTCGGCGGCGATCGCCGCCAACATCGCGCCGTCCACATACTTCTCCACCAGCGCGCGGAGGGGGCGGCCGCTATAGAGGCTCGGGCGCCGGAGCAGGCCCCATTGTCCATCGGCAAGGTGAGCCGCATCGGGGCCGGTATAGGCGGTGGTCAGCTCGCCGTCCCATTCTGGACCAAGATAGGCGAAGGGCGCGATGAGGGCGCCCGTGCTGACGCCCGTCACGATGTCGAACGCGGGACGGGCGCCCGATTGCGTCCACCCCACCAGCAGCCCGGCGCCGAACGCGCCGTTGGCCCCGCCGCCGGAGACGGCGAGCACGGCTACGCCCTCATCAGCCCCGGGATCGCGCTGGAGCCTCCAGCTTTCCAGGAAGGCCTCGCTGCCGACGGGGTCGGTGGCGATGAAGCGGAAGGCGTCCAGAGGGGTGGGCGCAGACCCCGATGACAGCTCGACCAGATCGGCATTGGGGCGGGAGATCGAGCCGCAGGCCGCAAGCCCAAGGGTCGCGGCCAACATCATCCAAACCGCCACCCTACGCCGCTTCATAAGGGGTTCCTGAAGCCTGCCCATCGCCCTAATCCCTGGCTCAAGAAACGCGGGCTGTCGAGTTTGGTGGGATGGCGATCGCACACCGTTGGGTCAGGCGCCGCGTCAGCAAGCTCGCCACCGCCTCCACCCGCGCCGGACGCGGGCCGCCCGGCGGCATGACCAGATGCAGGGCCACCGGCGGCAGGCTCCAACCCTCCAGCACCACCTGCAGCCGCCCGGACGCCAGACAGTCGCGGACGATGAAGTCCGGCTGGACGGCGAGGCCCAGGCCGGCCTCCAACGCCGGCAACAGCGCCTCGGCGTTGTTGGCGCGCAGGGGGCCGCTGGGGCGCACGGACACCTCTTCGCCGCCCGCATTGACGAATCGCCACGTCTCTGGGGTCGGCAGATAGGCGTAGCCGAGGCAGGCGTGCTCGGCGAGGTGGCTGGGATGGGTCGGGCGGCCGTGGCGGGCGAGGTAGCTCGGCGCCGCCACCACGTGGCGGTGAACGGGGCCGATCCGGCGGGCGATCAGGGAGGAGTCCGGCAGGCTGGCGATCCGCAGGGCCATGTCGAACCCCATGCCGACCAGGTCGATGGCCTCATCGCTCATGTGGAGATCGATGGCCACGTCGGGATAGGCGGCCAGGACCTCGGGCAGCAGGGGCGCAAGCTCGATCAGCCCGAACGACATCGGCGCGGCCAGACGCACCAGGCCGCGGGGCTGGGACGACTGGGCCAGGATCTCATCCTCGGCCGCCTCCCCGTCGGCCAGCAGCTGACGGGCGCGATCGGCCAGCCGCGCGCCGCTCTCGGTCAGGGCCAGACGGCGCGAGGTGCGGTTGAACAGCCGCGCGCCCAGCCGCAACTCCAGGCGGGTGACCGCCTTGGAGACGGTCGCCTTGGAGAGCTTGAGCTCGGCGGCGGCGGCGGAGAAGGAGCGCATCTCCACCACCTTGGCGAAGATGGCCATGGCCTCGAGGTCGGGCAGACTCGCCATATCAGAAACGATGCTTTTCGATAGTTTCTATTTATAATCTGATCCTGCCGCCTATCTTCCTCTCAAGCAAGGGCGCCGACGACGGCGCGGGCAAGCAAGAGCGCCGACGACGGCGCGGAGGTTTGAGAGATGATTGAGCGCAGAAGCTTTTCCGAACTGGGCGGCGCCGACCACGGTTGGCTCAAGGCCCGCCACCACTTCTCCTTCGCCAACTATTACGATCCCCAGCGCATGGGCTGGGGGCCGATCCGGGTCTGGAACGACGACGAGATCGCCCCGAACTCGGGCTTTCCGCCCCATCCCCACGCCGACATGGAGATCATCACCTATGTTCGCGAGGGCGCCATCACCCACCAGGACAGCCTGGGCAACAAGGGTCGCACCGAGGCCGGCGACGTCCAGGTGATGAGCGCAGGCTCCGGCATCCGCCATGCGGAGTACAATCTGGAGAGCGACACCACCCGCATCTTCCAGATCTGGATCGAACCCGAGCGGACCGGCGGCGCGCCGGCCTGGGGCGCCAAGCCCTTCCCCAAGGGCGACCGTTCCGGGCGATTCGTGACCCTGGCCAGCGGCTTCGAGGACGACGGCGAGGCCCTGCCCATCCGGACGCCGGCTCGTGTCCTGGGCGCGACCCTGAAGGCCGGTGAGACCACCGAGCATGTCCTGGACGCCGCGCGCCACGCCTATCTGGTGCCGGCCAAGGGTCGGGTGGAGGTCAATGGCGTGACCCTGGAGGCCCGGGACGGCGCCGCCATCACCGGCGAGACGTCGCTGACCATCACCGCCCTGGAAGATTCTGAACTCGTTCTGGTGGACGCGGCCTAAGGCTGCGTCCGCTCCCCCCCGTTTCCAACCCACAGGAGAGCGACATGACCAAGGTTCTGGTCCTTTACTATTCGGCCTATGGCCACATCGAAACCATGGCCAAGGCCGTGGCCGACGGCGCCCGCGAGGTCGGCGTCCAGGTGGACATCAAGCGCGTCCCCGACCTGGTGCCCGAAGAGGTCGCCAAGGCGGCCCACTACAAGCTGGACCAGGAGGCGCCGGTGGCGTCCATCCAGGACCTGGCGGATTATGACGCCATCATCGTCGGCGTCGGCACGCGCTTCGGCCGCATGGCCTCGCAGATGGCCAACTTCCTCGACCAGGCCGGCGGCCTGTGGGCCAGCGGCGCCCTGAACGGCAAGGTCGGCGGCGCCTTCACCGCCACGGCCACCCAGCACGGCGGCCAGGAGACGACCCTCTTCTCGCTGATCACCAACCTGATGCACTTCGGCCTTGTGGTGGTCGGCATGGACTATGGCTATCAGGCCCAGATGCGCCTGGACGAGGTGACCGGCGGCAGCCCCTATGGCGCCACCACCATCACCGGCGGCGACGGTTCGCGCCAGCCGAGCCAGACGGAACTGGACGGCGCCCGCTATCAGGGCCGCCGCATTGCTGAAGTGGCCAAGAAGCTGCACGGCTAGGTGGGTTCGGCGCGCTTGTCCCCTCGGGACAGGTGCGCCGTCCGTCCTGTCTAACCAACAAGTCGCGGCCTTAACACTGAGACATCACCAAACCCACGAATGGATGACACCCGTTTAGCCTAGTCGAGGCCCCCGTCCGCTGATCACAGCAACAAAGGGGGACGGACCCATGTCATCCAATCATCTGCGTCAATCGGCGCGTCAATCGGGCGCTCGCAGGCGCCGCGCTCTGCTGGCCGTCTCGGCCTCTCTGCCCATTCTCGCCGCCGCCGCCGCGCCGGCCCTCGCCCAGGACGCCGAAGTCTCCGAGCTGGTCGTCACCGCCACGCCGATCCGCGAGTCCATCGAAGCCTCGCTGGAAATCCAGAAGGCGTCTGACAACATCGTCAACGTCATCGCCGCCGACACCATCGGCCGCTTCCCCGACGCCACCGCGGCCGGCGCGCTCGCCCGCCTCCCCGGCGTCGGCGTGCAACGCGACCAGGGCCAGGAACGCTACATCCAGATCCGCGGCGCGCCGACCCGCTGGACGACCATGGCGCTGGACGGCGTCAACCTGATCGGCGCCGAAGACCGCATCTTCCGGTTCGACTCCGTCCCGGCCGCCCAGATCAGCCAGGTGGTGCTGAACAAGACCCTGCTGCCGAACATGCCCGCCGAGGCCCTGGCGGGCCGCGTGAATATCGAAACCTTCTCGCCCCTCACCCTGCCGGGCTTCCACGGCTCGTTCGACCTGGGCGGCGGCTTCGTCGACATGGGCGACGGCCCGGTGAAGCAGTATTCCGGCCGCCTGTCCTGGTCCAACGGGACCTGGGGCGCCAGCCTGATCGGCTCACACTATTCCTTCGAACAGCACACCGATAACTCCGAGCCGCGCTTCGACGACATCGGCCTCTCCTCGCAGCGCTTCACCAAATATGTGATCGAGCGGGTGACCGAGTCCTATTCGGCCAAGGTCGAGTATTCGCCCAGCGACGATCACTATATCTCGCTGACCCACCTGGTGACCGAGTTCGAAGACTTCGAAGAGCGTAACTGGTACGTCTTCACCTACGCGAACGCCTTCTCGGGCACGCGCAACTTCGAAACCGCCGATCTGGTCGGCGTGCCGATGACCGCCTCCTTCGCCAACGGCACCTACACCAACGGCGTGAACTTCAACGTCCTGCACGGCGACCATCGGGTCAGCAACTGGGACCTGAGCTGGGACCTGGCCTACGCCACCACCGAGTTCAACAACTTCTATCCGAATGTCGGCCAGCAGGTGTCGTCGGGCACCTCGCGGCCCTCGATCGCCAACACCACCTACCTTCCGTCCATGACCGTGAAGGTCAACGCGACGGGCAACGGCATCCCGCTGCACACGCTGTACGATACGGTTCTGGTCAATGGCCAACCGACCAAGGGCCAACAGCGCACCTCGCTGAACCAGCTGTCCCTGCCGGAATCCTTCGCCTCGGAATCGACCGGCCGGCTTGAGACCGAAGCGGTCACCCTGAAGTTCGACGGCAGCCGCGACTGGGACAGCTTCGGCGCCCTGGCCACCTTCAGCGCCGGCTTCCAGTACGACGACCGGAGCCAGGACAACGACGTCACCGCCCTGGTCCGTCCCGATGGCACGGTCGCCTCGGGCAACCGCACCGGCTTCCCCCTGGAAACCAACGGCGCCCTCCTGGGCATGCCCTGGGACATGGACCTGCTGTTCGGCTCGACCGTCTGGGATCAGGACATGGACCGCGGCTTCACCGCCGTTCACATCGACACCGGGCGCATGAAGGACGGGGTCCTGGCGCTGATGGAGGCCGCCCGCGCCGCCAACGCCGCCGGAACCGGCAATTTCGCCGTCTATGACATCGACAAGCGGGCCACCAACTCGGTCGACGAAAAGGTCGCCTCCGGCTACGCGATGAACCGCTGGAAGTGGGATCGCCACACCCTGACCGGCGGCGTCCGGGTCGAGCGGACCGAGATCAATTCCCAGGGCCTGGCCAATGTCGGCGGAACCCTGGTGCCGCTCAGCTTCTCCTCGGAAGAAACCAATGTCTTCCCGAGCCTGCACTATGGGTTTGACTATTCCGACACCCTGAAGCTCCGGGCGGCCTTCATCACCGGTTCGGCGCGCCCGAGCCTTGAGGACATGCGCGCCACGGTCTCGGTGAACGACACCGCCGAGACGATCTCCGGCGGCAACCCCTTCGTCACGCCGGAAAAGGCCTATGGCGTAGACCTCTCCGCGGAGTGGTATTTCGCCCCGGCCTCGCTGCTCGCGGCCAGCTTCTTTCACCGTGAAGTCGAGGACGTGCTGTTCGACTCCTCGCGGATCGTCGGGGATGACAGCTACGACTTCGGCGGCGTCGATCGCAGCGCCTACACCCTGTCCACCATCCTGAACGGCAACAGCGGCCACCTGACCGGCCTGGAGTTCGTCTACACCCAGCCCTGGACCTTCCTGCCGGGCTGGATGTCGGGCTTCGGCTTCCAGGGCAGCGTGTCGTTCACCAAGGGCGAATTCGAAACCCCCGATGGCGAGACCGTGGAATTCCCCGGCACCTCGGACCGGATCACTGGCGCGACCCTGTTCTACGAGAAGTACGGCCTGTCGTCGCGTCTGACCTGGCAGCACCGCACCGACTGGCTGGACGAGGTCTTCCCCTCCGGGTCTTCGGCCAACTCCAACCTGTACTGGGACGCCACCCAGCGCCTCGACTTCTCGGTGCGTTACCAGGTCAACGACACCTTCTCGATCTTCGTGGACGCCAACAACCTGACCAACGAGCGAGGCTTCCGCTACCAGGGCAGCGAAGACCGTCCGTACGAGATCGAAGGCTTCGGCCGGAAGTATCTGGCCGGCGTCCGCGCCAGCTTCTGATCCCCTGTCCAGGGCGGGCCGCCTTCCCGCGGCCCGCCGTCAGACAAGCTCCTGGGCGTCCCGGTCATTCCGGGACGCCTTTCCTTTTTGGGGTGGAAACGCCGAAGGCCTCAGATGGGCTCGAGATCGGCGACGACCGCAGCGTGGTCGCTGGGGAACCAGCCGTCGGCGTCCGGGCGGTCCAGGGCGCGGAAGCGGCGGGCGATCCGCCAAGGGCCCGCCTCCACGAGAATAGCGTGGTCGATGGCCGCGCCCGTGGGGGCGATCAGGCCCGCGCGCTCGCCCTGCAGGGTGGACGGCGCGGCGGGATCGAGACCGGCCGCCACCGCCGCAAGCTCGGGCGCGGTCGCTGGCGCGTTGAAGTCGCCGACCGCCAGCAGGCCCGCCCCCGGCGACGCGGCCTCGGCCAGGGCGTGCGCCAGCTGCCGCCCCCGAAGGGCCGAGGCCTCTGGTCCCCGGAGATGGGTGAGATGCAGGTTCAGGATACGCAGATCGGGCGTCGCCTGGATCCATTGGGCGATGCGGTCGCCATCGGCCGGATGGACGGGCAAGGCGATCCGGCCCCTCGCCTGCGGCGGCGCCCGCGACAGGATGGCCAGGCCCGACGCGCTGTCCAGGGTCTGCCCCTCATGCAGGCGCGGCTTATGCCGGGCTGGCTCCATCGAGACCTGCAGGCCCAGGGCCTCGCCCAGGCGGGCGGCCGTATCGAAACCCTGCGCCTGGAAGGCCTCCTGCAGGCAGACCACATCCGGCGCGAGGGCGGCGAGGCCCTCGGCCATCAGGGCCAGCCGGCGGGCGTAGCGGCCCTCGTTCTTCCAGGTGTTGAGGGTGACGATCCGCATGACGGTTCGGGCCTCAAGCGGCCCGCCGGCCCTCGGTCCAGACCCCGCGGACCAGCGGCAGATCGCCGGCCAGGCGCACCCGCAGCAGGTCGGCCCGACGTCCGGGGGCGATCTCGCCGCGATCATCCAGGCCCACGGCCCGGGCCGGACCGGCGGTGACCAGGGCGACCGCCTGGGCGAGACTCCAGCCGAAGGGCTCCCGCGTCATGGCGAAGGCGCACTCCACCAGGCTGCGCGGCACATAGTCGGAGGCGAAGGCGTCGAGCAGGTCGGCCTGGGCGAGCTCCGCGGCCGGCACATTGCCGGAATAGGAGCCGCCGCGGATCAGGTTCGGGCCGCCCATGACCACCACCATGCCGCGCTCGCGGGCCCGGCGGGCGGCCTCGGCCGTCACCGGAAACTCGGCCACAGTCGCGCCCAGATCGGCGGCCTCGTCCACATGGGCCAGGCTTTCGTCGTCGTGGCTGGCCAGGGGGATCCGACGGTCGGTCGCCACCTGCGCCACGTGGCGACGATTGACGTCGGCGTTGCGGGCCTGGCGTTCGCGCACCTGGGCCAGGCGATCGAGGGCGGTCGCCTCGGTCATGCCCCCCGCCTGCCAGTTGGCCAGGTGCTTCTCAAGATTGCGATACTGTCGCTGCCCCGGGGTGTGGTCCATCAGGGAAAAGAGCGAGGTCATGGGATGGTCGGCCATGGCGTCCAGGCGACCGCGCAAATCATCGGCCGTGGTCTCACAGCGCCAGTGGATCCTGTGATCGGCCCGGAGCATGCCCTGGCTCCGGGCTTGGTGAAGCCCGTCCACCAGGCGCTTCAGATTGTCGGTGTTGCGCGCCGCAGAGGCGTTGAATGAGCCCAGGGTCAGAGAGTTGAGGACGGTGGTCACCCCCACCGACAGGCCGCAACCGTCGTGAGTCACCGCCGCCGAGACGGGATTCCAGTCGATATTGGGCCGGGGGAAGTAGTGCTTTTCCAGGCTGTCGGTGTGCAGGTCGACGACCCCGGGCATCAACACGTCGCCCTCGAAGTCCTCCCCGACCTCGCTCGGCCCCCGGCTCACCTCGGCGACCAAGCCGTCGCGCACCAGAACCGATCCGATGAAGTCCTCGTCGCCCGTCACCACGCGCGCGTTTCGAAACGCCAGTTCCACGCTCTTCTCCTGGAAATAAATCTAGCTAGGTCAGTCCCGCTCGGGGTCCTGGAACACGATCTCGATCTCGCCGGTGGAGCGGGACTCGCCGAACTCCAGCGGGCGGCCCAGCCCGTCCACGTTGAGATACCTGCGGATCATCAGGGGCACGTGTCGGGGCACATGCAGTTGCTCGGCCTCCTGCGGGGTGGGCAGGCGCGCCGATATGGAGGTCTTCCGCCGCGTATAGTCGGGCACGCCGCTGTCGCGCAGGGTCTGGGTGATGGTGCCGCGGCCCCTGTACATCTCGATGAAGGTGGGAAACCGCTCGAAGCTGAAGTGATGCAGGCCCAGCGCGGTGGGTTCGCCATCCACGAACCGCAGTCGCTCCATGAAGATCACCGGCGCGCCGATCTTCAGTCCCAGGGCCTCGGCCACGGCGCTGACCGCCGGGCGCACTTCCAGCTTGAGGATCTGGGTGGTGGGCTCAGCCCCGCTGCGCAGGACGGCTTCGGTAAAGCGCGGCCGCTTCTGCAGGCGGGCGGGCCGCGAGGGGCGGCGCACGAAGCTGCCGCGTCCCTGGGTGGATTCGACGATGCCCTTTTCCTGCAGATCCGACAGGGCTCGCCGCACCGTATGGCGGTTGACCATGAACTGGCGCGACAGCTCGTGCTCCGTGGGCAGCTTGTCGCCCGGGGTCAGTTCTCGCGATCGTATCTGCCGCTCCAGCGACTGGGCGATCTCTCGCCACAACGGCATTCCACCTGACATTCCATCACCTCGTGATCAGTCTACGTCGGATGTCCTAGACAAGTTTTACTACTGTAAAATAACTTTCATACTTGGCTTGTTGTCGCCAATTCGGCTTTCGAATACCCAATGCATAGGACGAATACAACATTTTACTTACTTGTCGAGGTGAGACATG
>Ga0114898_1001993_pt1 | contig 11208 bp, 10 predicted proteins | sample Malvired_Geostar_FD_83496 | JGI IMG/M metagenome (GOLD analysis project Ga0114898, IMG submission 83496) | Marine viral communities from the Global Malaspina Expedition - Malaspina viral metaG DeepMed_Geostar | ecosystem: Environmental > Aquatic > Marine > Oceanic | place: Mediterranean Sea... | reverse complement strand
GCATCCTCATCGTTGGTGGTAACCCTGTCGCGCTCGCCATTGCGACAAGTCTTCACAAACTCGATTTCGACGTCATTCTCGCCGATACATCATGGGATTTGACGCGCAAGGCGCGCATGGCGGGCATCCGCACCTATTTCGGCAATGTCGTTTCCGACGATGCCGACCGGCGGCTCGATCTTGTCGGCATCGGGCAACTTCTCGCGCTCTCGACGAGAGCGCCGCTCAATACGCTGGCCTGTCTGCGATATGCGCGGGAGTTCGGTTCAGGCTCGGTCTTCCGCATCCGGCTCGCGGACAATGCCGAGGATGTGGCCGCAATCGAGGGTCGTATCCTTTTCAAGGAGGAAGCAACCCTTGAAAGATTGCAGGCACTGATCGAAGAAGGCTACCAGATCAAGGTAACCAAGCTCACCGAAGAATATGGCTTCAAGGAAGCGATGGAGCAGCAGGCGGGCGATGCCATTCCTCTTTTCGCCGTTTCAAAGGACAAGGTCATCTATCCCTTCGCCGAAGACCGCACCTTCAAGGCGGGTCCAGGCTGGCAGGTCGCAAGCCTCGTCAAACCGGCAGCGGAAGCATCCCCGAAGGAAACGTCCGCAATCGAGCGGGCGAAATCGCATCTCGCCCGGGAGATGCAGCCGAAACTTCCGGACTAAAAAGGGCGGAGACAAACCCCGCCCTCATTTTTCGATTTTCTTTTCCGGTCAGCTGTATTTGCGCTCATCCCACCAGGGATAGAAGGAGGGCATGTCCTTCGAGACCTTGCAAGGATACGTCGCCGGGCGCTTTTCAAGAAAGGACATGACGCCTTCCTTCGCATCTGCGCTAGCACCACGCGCGTAGATCGCACGGCTGTCAATCTTGTGCGCTTCCATCGGATGATCCGCGCCAAGCATACGCCACAGCATCTGGCGGGTGAGCGAGACGGAAACCGGCGCCGTATTATCCACGATCTCTTTCGCAAGTTCGCGGGCGGCGGGCAGCAGGTCCTCCGGCTTGTGAAGCGAACGCACAAGCCCACCCTTCAACGCTTCTTCCGCGCCGAAGACACGGCCTGAATAGGTCCATTCGAGCGCCTGGCTGATGCCGACAATGCGCGGCAGGAAATAACTGGAACAGGCTTCCGGTACGATGCCACGGCGAGCAAAGACGAAACCGAATTTAGCATTCTCCGAAGCGAGGCGAATATCCATCGGAAGCTGCATCGTGACACCGACGCCGACGGCGGGGCCGTTGATTGCGCCGATGACCGGCTTCAGGCTTTCGAAGATGCGCAGCGTCAGACGGCCACCGCCATCGCGCACGCTTTCGTGGCCCCAGTCGATCTCGCCATTGGCCATGACCGGCGTATTCGCCTTTTCCGGCCGGTCCTCTCGTTCGGCATAGTCGAAGGTCTTGGCGCCCGCAGAGAGATCGGCCCCGGCGCAGAAGGCGCGGCCTTCTCCGGTGACAATAATGGCGCGGACATCGTCATCGGCATCCGCCTTGTCGAAGGCGTCGATCATTTCGAACATCATCCGGCCGGTGAAAGCATTGAGTTTGTCCGGGCGATGAAGCGTGAGGGTGAGAATATTGTCCCTCACTTCGTATTTGATCGTCTCGTAGGCCATTTATTCGCTCCCTGGTGGTTCCGGCAATCTCGTTTTCTGATCTTTCTTCAGCCTGTCTGGCAGCGCCCTTGCGTCAACTTCGTCTCCCTCGAAGGAAGTTGACGAACACGTCATCTTGCTGTGTCTTTGCCTCAGACAGGCCCGAATTCTTAAGGGCCAGATATAACAATGGACTCGCATAAAAGCGAAATCCGGGCAGAGCGTAAGCTCTGCCTCTCAGTTTCATGCCGGGAGACGACCATCAATGCATCCTTCAGCCCATGCTAGAACCACACCCGATAAACCCGCCTATATCATGGCGGCAACGGGCGAAAGCGTAAGCTTCAAAGAGCTCGACGAACGCTCCAACCAGCTTGCGCATCTCTTTCGGGATGCAGGCCTGAAGCCTGGCGACTCCATCGCCGTCTTCATGGACAATAATGGCCGTTACTATGAAATCTGCTGGGCAGCGCAGCGCGCGGGGCTCTACTACACGTGTATTTCCTCGCGCCTCACCGTCGGCGAAGTCGCCTATATCATCGACGATTGCAACGCGCGCCTCCTGTTCGCCTCGGCTGAGCTTTCGAAAGTCGCGGAAGAACTGCTCAAGGACGGGCACATGCCTGCACGGGTCGAACGGAAATTCGCCGTCTGCGGCGACATTTCCGGCTATGAGGATTTCGAGGCGGCGCGGGCAAAATTCCAGGTAACGCCCATCGCCGATGAAACCGCCGGCACGGACATGCTCTATTCCTCCGGAACCACGGGACGCCCGAAAGGTGTGAAGCATCCGCTGACAGGAGGCTCCATCAACGAGGATGTTTCGCTCGAAGGTTTGGCGACGCTGCTTTATGGCATGGATACGAATTCAATGTATCTGTCGCCCGCACCGCTTTATCACGCAGCACCGTTGCGCTGGTCGATGACGGTGCAGCGTCTCGGAGGAACCGTCATCGTGATGGACCACTTCGATGCGGAAGAATCGTTGCGTCTCATCGAGAAGCACAAGGTGACCCACAGCCAGTGGGTGCCGACCATGTTTGTTCGCATGCTCAAGATGCCCGAGGAGGTCCGCGCGAAATACGATGTATCCTCGCTGAAGGTCGCGATCCACGCTGCGGCGCCATGCCCGATTCCTGTGAAGGAGCAGATGATCGAGTGGTGGGGCCCGGTAATCTACGAATATTATGCCGGCTCGGAAGGCAATGGCTTCACTGCGATCAATTCCGAGGAATGGCTGGCGCACAAGGGCTCCGTCGGCAGGCCCCTCAATGCCATCGCCCATATCTGCGACGAGGAAGGCAACGAACTGCCTGTCGGCGAATCCGGCACGATCTATTTCGAGAGCGAAAGCCAGTTCGAGTATCATAACGACCCGAAGAAAACGAAGGAGGCGCGGCATCCGCAACACGCCACCTGGTCGACCCTCGGTGACATCGGACGCATGGACGAGGAGGGATATCTCTACCTCACCGACCGCAAAGCCTTCATGATCATTTCGGGCGGCGTGAATATTTATCCGCAGGAAGCGGAGAATGTCCTCGTCATGCACCCGAGCGTGGCAGACGTCGCGGTGATTGGCGTACCGAACGAGGATTTCGGCGAGGAAGTGAAGGCGGTGGTACAGCCGATCAACTGGTCGGATGTGGGGCCAGCGCTCGAAGCGGATTTGATGGAGTTCTGCAAAAAGCATCTCGCCGCTATCAAATGTCCTCGCTCCATCGACTTTGAGGAAGAACTCCCGCGTCATCCGACCGGCAAGCTCTACAAAAGGCTCATCCGTGACCGCTACTGGGGCAATCGGGACAGCAAGATCGTCTGACCCTTTCAGCGCGAGGCAAAGTTTGAAACGGGCGTCTGTTTGGCGCCCGTTTTTACTTGGCGCCTGCATCCGCCGCGCCGCAAATCCTTTATGTGCTAGATTGGGACGATTCACCCCAATGGAGGCGAGACATGAGCAAAAGATTTCGCATGGCGGCTCCCGCTGCACTGGTGCTGGCGGCGGCGCTTGGCGGGCTGAGCTTTTCAGGCATGGCCGAGGCCCAGACTTCCGAAATGCACACGCAGGGCCATCAGTGCCGTAATCTTGGCAAATCCAACAAGCTTTTCGACCGGAATTACTACGTCTACTTCGAGACCAATTCGAGCCGTATTGATCCCAAATACCAGGACGACTTCGAGCGCATCTACAATCTCGCCAAAGGCCAGAATGCGCAGCAAATCTGCCTCTTCGGCAAGTCGAGCAAAACTGGCGACCCGGCGGCCAATGCCGAACTGTCCCGCAAGCGTGCGCGCAATGTTGCGGATGCCTTCACCGCACTCGGCTGGCCGGCATCGAAAATAGTCATCAATGCCGAAGGGGAGGCCTGGGGCTGGCTCGAAGAAACGCTGACCTGGGATGCAAAAGAAGACCGGCGCGTGCGCATCCGGCTGTCGAGGTAGGTTTTCCAGAGAACACACGGACCCGGATTATGAAGTTGGAGATATGGGGCCGGGACCGTTACCTTGAAGCCCGAACCGGCGGCGCGGCCGCACAAATTATAAAATCGCAATGGAGAGAACGAGATGCGTGTTTTCGAGACGGTCGCTGACTATGTCGCTGAAAAAGGCAATGAAATTGGCGTGAGCGACTGGCTCACGATCGATCAGGAACGGGTGAACCTCTTCGCGGATGCCACGGGCGACCATCAGTGGATCCATATCGACCCTGAACGTACCCAAAAGGAACTCGGCATGGGCACCATCGCCCATGGCTATCTGACGCTTTCTCTCCTGCCCCACCTCATGGGCCAGATCAGCAGTGTGAAAAGCGCGACACGCGGCATCAATTACGGCTCGAACCAGGTTCGCTTCACGAACATGGTTCCGGTCGGTTCCCGCGTGCGCTGCCGGGTGAAGCTGAAGGATGCGGCGCCGAAGGCCGGAGGCACACAGGTCGTCAATGAAGTGACGATGGAGATCGAAGGCCAGGAGCGTCCCGCCATGATCGCAGAAACCATCAGCCTGATCTTCGAATAAGGGAGCCGAGCGTCCGCGCCCGGCTTGCCCAGGCGCCGCGCTCACCCCATATCTTTTCGAGACAAGACACCGACCGGAAGACGCAATGGCCGAGAACAAGTCCGACAAGCCTGCAGAAAACGACGCTGAATGGCGTGAGAAACTCACACCCGAGCAATATGCCATCACGCGCGAGGCGGGCACGGAGCGCGCCTTTACCGGCCCCTGGCTCGACGAGCACCGGGCCGGCACATTCAAATGCGTTTGTTGCGGCGAACCGCTTTTCCAGTCCGAGACCAAGTATGAAAGCGGCTCTGGCTGGCCGAGTTTCTATGAACCAATCAGCAAGGAAGCGGTCAGCGAGCGTGTCGATGACGGCCATGGCATGCGGCGCACGGAAGTCGTCTGTGCAAAGTGCAATGCTCATCTCGGGCATGTCTTTCCCGATGGTCCCCGTCCGACGGGACTGCGTTACTGCATGAACGGCACGGCTCTCGACTTCGATCCCGACGCTCCGAAAGACTGATACCCAGAACATGAAGCTCACTCCTTCCGGCGTTGCGCCCCGTGCCGAAAAGCGGCCGGTGACTGACGAGCATCACGGTATTTCACGCATCGACAATTACGCCTGGCTCCGCGACGAGAACTGGCGCGATGTGATGCGCGATCCGAATGTTCTGGACGGGCAAATCCGGGCCTATCTCGAAGCCGAGAACAGCTATACGGAAGAGGCGCTCAAGCCTCTGGCAGAACTGCGCGAGACGCTCTTCAAGGAGATGAAGGGCCGGATCAAGGAGGATGACAGCTCCGTTCCCTTGCCCGACGGCCCATTCGCCTACTACACCCGCTTTGTCGAAGGCGCGCAGCATCCGCTCTTTTGCCGCCGTCCCCGCGACAGCGAAACGGGCGAGCAAATTGTTCTCGACGCCAACAAGGAAGCGGAAGGCGAGGCCTATTTTCGTGTCGGCGACGTCGATCACGCGCCGACGCACCGGCTCGCCGCCTGGTCCGCAGACCGCAAGGGCTCGGAATATTTTACGGTACGCCTGCGAGACATCGAAACAGGCAAGGATCTCGATGACGAAGTGCCCGATACCTCGCCCGGTATCGCATGGGACGCGAAAGGCGAGAGCTTCCTCTATACGCAAGTGGACGACGAACATCGCCCGCTGAAGGTATTCCGTCATGTCGTTGGAACGCCGGCATCCGAAGACAAGCTCATCTATACGGAACAGGACGAAGGCTTCTTCGTTGGCGTCGGCAAGACGCAAAGCGGCAAATGGATTGTCATATCGAGCCACGATCACCAGACGAGCGAAATCCATCTGATCCCCGCGGATGCGCCCGAGACGCCGCCAAAGCTCGTCGCGCCGCGCGAAGATGGCGTCGAGTACGATCTAGAACATGATGCGCCCCGAAACCGCTTTCTCATTCTTACCAATGCGGATGGCGCCGAAGACTTCAAGATTGTCGAAGCGCCGGAAGATATGCCCGGTCGCGAGAACTGGCACGAGTATATCCCGCACAGGCCGGGCACACTGATCCTCAACCATGTCGCCTATCGCGACCATTATGTACGCCTTGAGCGGAAAGACGGGCTCCCGCGCATCGCGGTGCGCCGCATCGCCGATGGAAAAGAGCATGAGATCGGCTTCGACGAGGAAGCCTATGACCTCAATATGGGTTCGGGCTACGAGTACGAAACCACGGTGATGCGCTTTGCCTACAGCTCGATGACGACACCAGCCGAGGTGTATGATTACGATCTCGAAACAAGGACCCGCACGCTTCGCAAGCGCCAGGAAGTTCCCTCCGGGCATAACCCCGCCGATTATGTCACGCGTCGCATCTTCGCTACCGCTTCCGATGGCGAACAAGTGCCGGTCTCGCTCGTTCATCGTCGTGACCTTGTGCTCGACGGCAGCGCACCCTGCCTTCTCTACGGCTATGGCTCATACGGCATCAGCATTCCGGCATCTTTCTCGACGACCTGCCTCTCGCTTGCCGATCGCGGCTTCGTCTATGCCATTGCGCATATTCGCGGCGGCAAGGAAAAGGGATATCGTTGGTATTCGGACGGCAAGCTGCTGAAGAAAAAAAACACCTTCACCGATTTCATTGCGGCCGGCGAACACCTGGCGAAGGAGGGATTCACCTCGCGCGGGAATATCGTTGCACATGGCGGCAGTGCAGGCGGCATGCTGATGGGTGCGGTCGCGAACATGGCGCCCGATCTCTTCAAGGGTATTCTTGCGGAAGTTCCCTTCGTCGACGTGCTGGCAACGATCCTCGATGCTTCGCTGCCGCTCACACCGCCGGAGTGGAACGAGTGGGGCAACCCGATCGAAAGCCGCGAGGCCTATGAGAACATCGCCTCATACTCGCCCTACGATAATGTCCGCGAACAGGCTTATCCCCACATCTTCGCGCTGGGCGGTCTGACCGATCCACGTGTCACCTATTGGGAGCCTGCAAAATGGGTTGCGAAGCTTCGGGAATGCCGGACGAATGACGGCATCACGCTGCTCCACATCAACATGGATGCAGGTCATGGCGGGGCTTCCGGCCGCTTCGAGCGGCTGAGAGAGGTTGCGCGCGTCTATGCCTTCGCACTCGCCGTGACGGAAAAAGCCTGATCCACAAAAAGCTCGGGCCGCACCAATCGTGGATGGTCAGGGACGGTATTGAAAACGGCGCCGTTTGTGCCGGGACTGCGGCTTGGCTTATGGGATCTCCTCCTCCGCTGTTCCTTTCCGACGATGGATCAACGTCTGGGTTCTCTTACCGCGCGCTCACGGCAAACTTGGCAATTCCACCTTGCGGAATTAGATTGTGTTGCACGGAGCGGAGAACTGCTATGTCGCAATTACCGGCAAAAACCGAAGGTGTTCAGCCCGTCTTGAGGAGCCTGAAGCTCCTGGAAACGCTCAATGCCGCTGGCACGGCAACCCTTTCAAGCCTGCACAACGATACCGGATTGCCAAAACCGACGCTTGTCCGCCTGCTCGATACGATGATTTCAGCGGGCTATGTGCGGCGCGTTTCGAGAAGCGCGGGCTACGAACTGACGGAGCGCGTGCTGCGGCTTTCAAGCGGCTTTCGGCACAAGGATCTCGTGGTGGAGGCGGCACGACCCTTTCTCTCCGCACTGACAGCGGAGCATAAATGGCCCGTCGCTCTCGCAACACTCGATCACGATGCGATGCTCATGCGCCTTTCGACCCGGCACGAGAGCCCGTTCAGCACCGATCCGGACTGGCTCAACCGGCGGCTGCCAATGCTCATATCGGCGCTCGGCCGCGCCTATCTTGCCTACTGCCCCGGCGAGGAGCGCCGCCTCCTTCTTGCGATGATCGGGAGTTCCAATGCAACCGTGAACGCGCAGGCTCGTGACGAGAAGTATGTCTCCTCAATGCTTGCTACGATCCGTGAACGGGGATATGCGACGACAGCTCCCATGAAAGGGGATTCTTCAATGGGTATCGCCGTCCCCGTCAGGAACAATGGCAAGGTCGCTGCCTGTATAACGATACGCTATATCGGCTCCACCATGAGCGAAGCGCACGCGATAAAACGCTATCTCGCCCCGATGCAACGCGCGGCAGATGGTATCGCCGCCGCACATGAACGCATGCTCAGCGACGGGTGATCGTCACCGCGACCTTGCTGGAACCGACCGCATGGACGCGGAGGCTCTGGTTTTCCTCATCCCGGGCCGCTTCGCCGCCTTCGACCTCGACATCGTAACCGTTCGGATATTGCAGGCGTGGCACAAAGATTTCCGTCTCGCCTCCCTCCTCGGCCTCGTAGACGCAACGAAACGTGCCGCTTCCGCGCTTGAACTTCATCTTGAGCGGCCGGCAGGAAATCGTGCGTCAAATTCATCAGCAACTGGTCGAGCGCGTTATACCCCCTTCCATCCCAAGTCGGGGCAACGTCATCCCGCCCTCCTCTTGTTGTTGATCCGACGATAACGGGCACGGACGCTAGGGAACCGGCGCAACGGCCAATATTTGCAACCCAGCGCCCGAGGGGGCACCATCCCGCCATCGAAATGCGAGAACCCTTGGGGAGCAGAAGACCGTGAACGCGCCGACAAGTGAGAAGACAAGAGGCAATCTGCCGCCGCTGCCGGCTCAACCGAAAGGCTTGCCCTGGCCGACCGGGGAATGGCCCGAAAGCGATTTGCCTGCGGGGACCGACAAGAAGCGGCTCGCGGCATTGATGGATCATGCCTTCGCCGACGAAGCTCCCGCCGATCTCGGCGAAACTCATGCCGCCGTCATCATCAAGGACGGCAAGCTCGTGCATGAGCGTTACTGGACGGGCTTCGGACCGGACGTCACCTGCCCGTCGTGGTCAAAGGGAAAAAGTATCACGCATGCTCTTGTCGGCCTCCTTGCCGGCGACGGCAAGATCGACATCCACGCGCCCGCAGATGTACCCGAATGGGTGGACGAGAGCGATCCGCGCCACGGCATCACGCTTGACCTCCTGCTTCGCATGTCGAGCGGGCTCGCCTTCCGCGAGGATTATGTGCCGGAACACCCCTCGGACGTGATCGAGATGCTGTGGGGAGCGGGCAAGGACGATGTGGCGCATTTCGCGGCTTCCTTCCCGCTGGAGCATGAACCCGGCAGCTACTGGTCCTATGCGAGCGGCACCACAAATATCGTGAGCCGCGCAGCGGCGCGAGCTGTGGGCGCTTTCGGGGCGGATTTCGAAGCCTTCATGCGCAAGCGGCTTTTCGATCCTCTGGGCATGACGAGCGCGGTGCCAAAATTCGATGCGGCGGGCACCTTCATCGGCTCTTCCTTCTGTTTTTGCACACCGCGCGATTTCGCCCGCTTCGGCTATCTCTATCTGCGCGACGGTGTGTGGGGAGGCGAACGTCTCCTGCCCGAAGGATGGGTCGATTATGCGCGCACGCCGACATGGCAGCAGCCGGACAATGAAGGCCCTTACGGCGCGCACTGGTGGCTCGACATTGCCGGACCCGGCAGCTTCTCGGCCAATGGCTATGAGGGGCAATACACGGTCGTGGTACCAGAGCTCGACATGGTGGTCGTGCGGCACGGGAAGACACCCCTCGAAGCCAAGCTCAACCCGAAGCGGTGGATTGCAGATGTAGTGGATTGTTTCCGCACGGCCTGAGCCGTTCCCCACGAGGTCAAATTGCGGCGCGCTTCCCTCCCGGCTCGTGTAGACTGTGCGACGAACAACGGTACAGGGGTATTTCCTTGGGCAGCATTGTCCGTTTTCCCGGCGATCTCATCACCGAACATGACAGGCGTCGGCTAACATCCGCTGCGGAGGGGTCTCCATTCGATCTCGAATTCCGCAAGAATGCGCAAGGCGTCCTCGCCTCTTATCTGACGCGTTGCGGGCATCTGCGCCCAAGCTTTCGCCTTCGGAAGTCACCCGCAGGCTGGGAAGCGATTTCGATGGGAACTGACGACGCAGGCGTCATCGCCGCGCGCGGGCGCAGTGCAGAAGATCTCTTTCGCGCGATTCTCCCCCTTACCTGAGAAAGATTGAAAGAAAAGAACAAACACAAGGGAGGATCGAATGAACATCATATCTCGCATCGCGAAACCGGAAGATCTGGGACTGGACCCGGCGCGGCTGTCGAACATCACCAACTACTTCCAATCCTATGTAGACCGCGGAAAAATCGCCGGGTTCTCGACACTGATCTCGCGCCACGGCGAGATCGCGCATTTCGAGACGGCCGGGCAGCGCGATCGCGAGCGCGCCCTTCCGATGGAGAAGGATACGATTTTCCGCATTTATTCGATGACGAAGCCGATCACGAGCCTCGCATTGATGATGCTCTACGAAGAAGGTCACTTCCAGCTCACGCACCCCGTCTCTCGCTACATCCCGGAATTCAAGGAGCTCAAGGTCTGGGCGGGCGGCACGGCGGAGAAATACGAGACGAAGCCCTGCGAGCGCGAGATGACGATCCGCGACCTGCTCACGCATACGTCGGGCCTTACCTACGGCTTCATGTATGAACATCCCGTAGATGAGCTCTATCGCAAGGCGGGCATCGAAGGCGCAAACACGGTCGGCCTCACGCTCAAGGAAACGGTTCAGGCGCTGGCAGATATCCCCCTGCTCTTTTCGCCTGGCTCGCACTGGAGTTATTCCGTCGCCACGGATGTCTGCGGCTATCTTGTTGAGGTTCTCTCGGGCCGTCCGCTCGACGAGTTTCTCGCTTCGCGCATTTTCGCGCCGCTCGGTATGAACGATACGGGCTTCTTCGTACCGAAAGACAAGCTCGACCGGTTCGCCACCAATTATTTTCGCGATCCGAGGACAGGCAAATCCGGCATCATGGATATGGGCGACGAGACAAGCTCCTATGCCAGCCCGCCGCGTTTCCTGTCCGGTGGCGGCGGCCTCACCTCCACCATCGCGGACTATTGGCGCTTCTGCCAGATGTTGCTCAATGGCGGAGAGCTTGAAGACGTGCGCCTCTGCTCGCCCAAGACCATCGAATTCATGACCATGAACCATCTGCCGGGCGGGCAGACGATGAAGCAGATGTCGATTTCGGCTTTCAGCGAGCTGGCGGCGGAAGGCGCGGGCTTCGGTCTTGGCTTTCAGGTTCTGC
>Ga0114898_1001991_pt1 | contig 11218 bp, 16 predicted proteins | sample Malvired_Geostar_FD_83496 | JGI IMG/M metagenome (GOLD analysis project Ga0114898, IMG submission 83496) | Marine viral communities from the Global Malaspina Expedition - Malaspina viral metaG DeepMed_Geostar | ecosystem: Environmental > Aquatic > Marine > Oceanic | place: Mediterranean Sea... | reverse complement strand
GTCGCCGGCCATCCCCGCCCCGGTCGAGCCGCGCATCGAGATCGTCCCGCCCGCGCCCGCGGGCCCGCCGCCGACCACGGCCGAGCGTCCGCCCTCGGACCCGGACGCGCCGATCGCGACCCGGCCCCAGCCGCTTGAGACCGTGGCGGACTAGGCGGTCTTGATGGTCAGATAGCCGCGCTCGACCATGCGGCGCAGGCCCTCATAGGCCTCGGCCAGTTCTTCATAGGCCGTGCGTGCCGAGGTCAGCCGGGCGATCTGGTCGGCCGTCGAGGGCGCGCCGGACTCGCTCTGGCGCAGGGCTTCGGCCACCCATTTGGCGCGCGCCGTGGCGGTCTGGATCGCCAGCCGCTGGAACACCGCCGCGTCGAGACTGGGCAGGGCGGCGCCGATCACCTCGCGGTTGGCGACGAAGGCCGAGTAGTCGATCTGTTCGAGCAGGCCGCGCAGCCGCCGCTGCTCCTGCGGATCGGTGTCCTGCGGCTCGAAATGGTCCCGCTGGCGCCGGTAGGTGGAGGTCTGGATGGTCGACATCGCGCCGCTCCGAAGGTGGTCGGGACAGAGGGTGCGCCGCGTCGATTAACGAGGCGTTGCGGCGTCCCGGAGCCCGGCCGGACTGGCCGTCAGACGCGGCCCCGTCGGCGGTGGACGAGGCCGCCCGATATCAGCCGTGGGCGACGTCGAGCGCCCGCGTGCCGCCGGGGGTCGCCGCCACCTCGAGCAGCTTCAGGCGGAAGACCAGCACGCTGTTGGGCGGGATTTCGCCGCCGCTCTCCTCGCCGTAGCCCAGCGCCGGCGGGATGTAGACCAGCCATTCGTCGCCGACCGTCATGTGCTGCAGGGCGTCGCGCATCCCCGGGATGATCGAGCCGGAGATGCCCTCCTCGATGGTGAACACCGCCGGCTGGCCGCGCTCGAACGAGCTGTCGAAAACCGTGCCGTCGATCAGCGAACCCTCGTAGTCGACGCGAACCAGATCGTTGCCGTCCGGTCGCTCGCCGCCCGGAGGGCCCGACTGCAGCACCTTGTACTGCACGCCCGAGGGCAGGGTCCGGACCCCGTCCGCCTTCGCGTTCGACGCCATGAAGAATTCGCCGGCGCGCAGGTTCGCGGCCGCATCCGCATCGACCCCGGGAGGGGCTTCGGGTCCGCACCCCGCCAGCGCCGCCGCCATGGCCAGCACGGCCGCCGTTCTAGCCCATCCGTAGCGCATAGCCCGCCTCTTCCAGTCCGTGTCTGATCTCGTCCGCGTGGGCCTCGCCGCGGGTCTCGACCATGATGTCGAACTCCGCGCCCTTGGCCGGCACGTCCAGCGCCAGCCGGTTGTGCACCACGTCGATGATATTGCCGCCGAGGCCGCCGATCACGGCGCTCATCTTCGACAGCATGCCCGGGCGGTCGTCGCCGAGGATGCGATAGACCACCAGCCGCTTTTCGCGCACCAGCTCGCGGTTCAGCACCACGGCCAGCATTCGCGAGTCGATATTGCCGCCGCACAGCGTCAGACCGACCTTCATGCCGCGGAACCGTTCGGGCGCGGCGAGAAGGGCGGCCAGCCCCCCGGCCCCGGCGCCTTCCGCCACGGTCTTTTCCAGCGTCGCGTAGAAGGCCACCGCCTTCTCGAAATCGGCCTCCTCGCAGACGATCACGTCCTCCACGAGCGGATCGGCGAGGGCGAAGGGGATGTCGCCGACCGCCTTGATGGCGATGCCCTCGGCGATGGTCTGGCCGCCGCATTTCGCGGTCTCGCCTCGCCGACGCGCCGCGAAGGACGGATACATGGCCGCCTCGACGCCGAAGATGCGGATCGAGGGCTTCAGGCCGCGGGCGGCGATGGCCGTGCCGGCGATCAGTCCCCCGCCGCCGATCGGAATGACCAGCGCCTCGAGGTCCGGGGCGTCCTCCATGAATTCCAGGCCGCAGACGCCCTGACCCGCCACGATGCCGGCGTCGTCGAAGGCGGAGATGAAGACCATGCCGTCTTCGTCACGGAAGCGGTGCGCCTCTTCGGTCGACCCGGAAAAGTCGGCGCCCTTGATCACCACGGTGGCGCCATGCGCCCGGGTGCCGTCGGCCTTCACGAAGGGGGTGCCCTCGGGCATGACGATGGTCACCGGAATGCCCAGCCGCGCCCCATGATAGGCCAGGGCCTGGGCGTGGTTGCCCGCCGAGGCCGCCACCACGCCGCGTTTGCGCTCGTCCGGGGTCAACTGCAGCAGCCGGTTCAGCGCGCCGCGTTCCTTGAAGCTGCCGGTGAAGTGCAGATTGTCGAACTTGACCCAGACCTCGGCTCCGGTCAGCTGCGACAGCTTGCGGGAATAGCGCACCGGGGTGCGGTCGACCTGGCCGGCGATCCGCTCCCGCGCCGCCAGAATATCGTCAAACGTGACTGTCATGGCCTTCCCTATACCCGGTCTCGCGCCGGGCTGCCGCGAGGTTTTGGACCACGGTCCTGAGCGTCGCAACCGCAACCTTGACCTTGCCCTGGCGTTCATCGTCTGATCAGGACGTTCGACCCGCGCCGACGACGGAGAGAGCCCATGGCCGCCCGCACGACCCCTCGCAAGCCCATCCCCGCGCTGATTGTCGCCGTGACGCTCGGCGGCGCGCTCGCCGCCTGCGAAACCGCGCCGATGGACGGCGGCTTCGGCCGCACGCCGTGGCCGCGTCCCGCGCCGGCGCCGGCGGTGTTCAATGCAGAGGACTTCGCCTGGTCGACCCGGGCCGGAAGCGCCTCGATCGACGGCCGGATCGACTATCGCCGCAACGGTCGGGGCTTTGACTGCACCGGCTCGGTCGGCCTGACGCCGGATACGCCCTACACCCGCGCCCGTATCCGCACCCTGTACGGTTCGACCGACCGGGCGGCGGTGCCGGAGGCCATCGTGCGCGCCCGGACCGTCGCGGACCCCAGCGCCGACTATCGCTCCTACGTTCGCTCCACGACCTGCGAGAATGACCGCTTCACCTTTTCCGGCCTGCCGAACGGCGGCTGGTTCATCATTGTTCCCGTCAGCGCCGGCGGCGACGATCGGGTCGTCCTGATGCGCCATGTCGTCACCCGCAACGGCCGGGTTTCCGTCACCCTGTAGCGTCCCCGCCTGTTTGTCTTTTCGGGCCGCGTACCGGGCCGCTCTGGAGGATTAACCATGCCACGCCCGTTCCCGATCCGGTCCGCCCTGATCCTCGCCGCCGGGCTTGCGCTGACTGCGGCTCCCGCGGCGGCCCAGTCGTGGGGGCACAACAGCGGTTACGGCCACCATCGCGGCGGTTCCAACTGGGCGCCGTCGGCCTTCGACTGGCGCAGCCAGCTCGACCGGCCGGGGGACTATCGCTGCGACGCCTTCTGGGACGCCAACCGGACCGACTGCGGGGCCCGCTGGCGCGATCAGCGCCACCGCGTCAGTCCGCAGGCGCGCCGCGACTATCGGGCCTTGGCCGGCTATGGCGGCAACCACGGCCGCTACGGTCGTGCCTGGGGCTACGGCCACGGCCATGACGGCCGCTATTCGACCCGGCGCCGGGGCTATGGTTACGACCAAGGCTACGGCTACGGCCATGGCTCCGCGGGTATGGCGTATCACGGCGCCTACGGGCGGCCCGATCTGGTTTACCCGGGAGGCGGTCACGGCGGCTCGACCTACGGCGGCGGCCGCGATCCCGGCAGGATCGACTGGTGCCGCGCGCGCTACCGCTCCTACGACGCGCGGAGCGGCTATTACCGTGCGTACAGCGGCCGCCTGATCTTCTGTGGCTGACGGCGAACCCGGTTCATCCGATCACGGAAACGTAGGTGAGCGGCGTTCGCCATCGTTTGGCCTTGTCCGCACTGCTTCGCTCCTCCTGACCCGCAAGGGGCGGTGGATCAGGGAGCGCGTTCATGTCCCAGCACAATATTTCCGGCTCGGAAGTCTTCGGACCCAAGCCCGGCGTCATGCTGAGATCGGTCAAGACCAGCGGCCTGCGCCGTCAGCGCGCGGCGCGCACCTGGGCGGCGTTCATCGCCGGCGCGGTGGTGGCCGTAATCGCGGGCGCTGTGGCCGTCGCCGCCATCGTGGGGCCCACGGCCTTCGGCTGATCGCGCCGGGCCGTCAGGCCAGCCAGACCATCCGCCGCGTCCGCGCCTCGCCGGCTCGCGCCTTGCTGAAGCCGCGCCGCACCTCGCCGGTGTAGAGAAAGCCGGCCTTCTCCAGCACCCGGCCGGAAGCGGGGTTGTCGGTGAAATGTCCCGCAACCAGCGCGCGCCGTCTCCAGCGCTTCGACGCCCAGACCAGCGCGCCCTGCAGCGCCTCGGTCGCATAGCCGCGTCCCCAGAACGACCGTCCGATCCAGTAGCCGACCTCGGGCGCCGGATCGCTGTCCTCGAACAGTCCGATGACGCCGACCGGGCCGTGGTCCTCGTGCTCGATCAGGAAGGTCGCCGCCCGTTCGGGGTCCTGTCCGGCCACGCCCAGCACGAAGGCCTCCGCGTCATCGATCGAATAGGGATGCGGCATGCGCAGGGTCATCCGCGCGATGTCAGGATCGTTCGCGAGCTTGGCCAGCCGGCTGATGTCCTGCGCGCCGGGCGCGCGCAGCGCCAGGCGCCGCGTCTCGACGACAGGGGAGGGTTCGATCACGCACATGGGACGGCCTCGGTCTTCGCGCCGCCTCCTTGGAGGGCTCGGACGGCTTCGAGGCGGGGAAACGAAAACGGGGAGCCTGGTGATCCAGACTCCCCGCGGAAATAATTCCCTTGGTCCGGATCGCGGCTCTTGAGCCTTGCGCGATCCGGGACTGTTCCGGTCGCGCCTACTCGGCGGCCATAGCCTGGGCGTCGTTGGCCGGAAGGATCGACACATAACAACGGCCGCCACGCTTGGTGGTGAATTTGACCGAGCCGGTGGCGGTGGCGAACAGGGTGTGGTCGCGGCCGAGGCCGACGTTCTCACCCGGGTGGAAGGTGGTGCCGCGCTGACGCACGAGGATGTTGCCGGCCAGCACGCGCTCGCCGCCGAACTTCTTCACGCCGAGGCGTTTCGACTCGGAGTCGCGACCGTTGCGCGACGAACCACCGGATTTCTTGTGAGCCATAGGTCTGCTCCCGTTCTCGTCTGACTATTACGCTTCGTCGCCGGCCTTGTCCGCCTTCTTGGCGGGGGCCTTCTTGGCGGGAGCCTTGGTTTCGGTCTTGGCGGCGGCGGCCTTCGGAGCCGCGGCCTTCTTGGCGGCGGGAGCCTTGGCTTCCGCCTTCGGAGCGGCCTTGGCCTTCGCCGGCTTGGCTTCGGTCTCTTCGACACGCGGGGCCAGGCCGCGGGCGCGGGCGTTCATCTCGGCCTTGGTCATCAGCGAGGTTTCGCCGTCCCACTTGGCCTTCTCGCCGGCGCCTTCGATGCCGGTGATGCGCAGGACCGACTCCATCTGGCGATGGCCGTTGGTGCGGCGATAGCCCTGACGGCGGATCTTCTTGAAGATCTTGATCTTCTCGCCCTTGCGGGTTTCGACCAGCGTCGCCGCGACCGTCGCGCCGGCGATCATCGGGGCGCCGAGGGTCACGCCCTTGTCGCCGCCCAGCATCAGCACGTCGCCGAACGACACGTTGGAGCCGGCCTCGCCGTCGAGCTTCTCGACCACGATGACGTCGCCCGGTTGAACCCGGTACTGCTTGCCGCCGGTCTTGATCACCGCGTACATGTTGAAGCCTCAGCGAAACGCAAAAAGAATAAGCCCGACGGGGGTCCCCCTCGGGCGAAGAGCGGCGACATATACGGAACGGCCCCCCGGAGTCAACGCGGGCGGGGCGAATATCCCTGAAATCGGGGCGACTGAAGCGGAATTCGCCGGCGGCCGCTCGACTGTTATAAAGTAACAGGCTAGGAGGGCCGGGATGACGCCGCCCGCTCCCGACCAGACGATGCTCCTGTCCATGCTGGGCGCCGGCTTCGCCACGGCCTTTCTGCACGCGGCCCTGCCCACCCACTGGCTGCCGTTCGCCCTCGTCGGCCGCGCGCAGCGCTGGGCGGTGGACCGCGTCCTGGCGGCGGTGGTGGTCGCGGGTCTGGCCCATGTGGCCGTCACCGCCGTCGTCGGCAGCCTGATTGTGGTGGCCGGGCTGGCCCTCGATCAGTGGATCGCCGGTCTGCTGCCCTGGCTGTCGGCGGTCCTGCTGTTCGCCTTCGGCGGCTTTTATCTGATCCGCTCCCTCGTCCGTGCCCCGCGACCGGCCCAGGGTCCGCCGCTGGTCGCCGGGCCCTCCGTGTCCCACGCCGCCGCCTTCTGGGCGCTGGTGGCGACGATGGCGATCTCGCCGGGCGAGGTCCTGCTGCCCTTTTATCTGAACCAGGCCCAGGGCGGCGTCGCCGTGCTCGCGGCCCTGACCGTGGTGTTCGCGCTCGGCACGGTCCTCGGGATGGCCCTGTTCACCCTGCTGGCCCGCGCCGGTTGGTCGGTGCTCAGGCTCGAGCGCTGGGCGCGGTACGAAGGGGCGGTGCTGGGGCTGGCCCTGATCGCCGTCGGCCTTCTCGTCGTCCTGTATCACCCGTAAAGATCCGCGGATGGCGCACGATCACGGCCACGCTCACGACCCCCATGACCATGACCACCATGGTCATGGCCACGCCCATGCTCATCACCATGGCCCCGTCGACACGGGTGACTGGCGCTACGCCGTCGGGCTGATTGTCAACCTCGCCTTCGTCGGCATCGAGTTCGGGGCCGGGATGTTCAGCGGCTCCACCGCCCTCATGGCCGACGCCGGGCACAACCTGTCGGACGTGCTGGGCCTGGCCATGGCCGGGGGCGCCGCCTGGCTGGCCCGCCGCGCCGCCGCGCCCGGCAAGACCTACGGCTACGGCAAGGCCACCGTGCTGGCCGCCCTCGCCAACGCCCTGCTGCTCATCTTCGCCTGCGGGGCCATCGCCATCGAGGCCGTGCGCAGGCTGGCCGAGCCCGCCCCGGTGATGTCGGGCCTTATTATGGGCGTCGCCGCCGTCGGCTTCGTCATCAATCTGGGCACGGCCCTGCTGTTCATGCGTGATCGCCACACCGATCTCAACGCGAGGGGGGCCTGGCTGCACATGATGGCCGACGCCGCCGTCTCGATCGGCGTGGTCCTCGCCGGCGCCGCGATCATGTTCACCGGCTGGTCGATCGTCGATCCGCTGGTCAGCATCGTCATCGTCGGCGTGATCCTGTGGGGCACCTGGGGCCTGCTCAAGGACTCGGTCAACCTGGCCCTCGACGCGGCCCCGCGCGGCGTCGATGTCGAGGCCATCCGCGCCGCCTTCCTCGCCCTGCCGGGGGTCAGCGCCGTGCACGACCTGCACGTCTGGGGCCTGTCGACGACCGATACGGCCCTGACAGCCCATCTGGTCCACGACCGGCCCGACGCGACGGCCCTGCTGGCCGAGGCCCAGGCCTTGGCCGGCGCCCGCTTCGCCATCCGTCACACCACCTTCCAGCTGGAAGCCGGCGCCCTGCCGGATTGTCCGGACTGCTGATCTTCACAAGCGGCGCCCGAGGCGCCATCTGGCGCCCATGACCGACACCGCATCCGGCAAGATCCCCGTCACCGTCCTCACCGGCTATCTCGGCGCCGGCAAGACGACCCTGCTGAACCGCATCCTCACCGGGGACCACGGCAAGCGCTACGCCGTCATCGTCAACGAGTTCGGCGAGATCGGCATCGACAACGACCTCGTCGTCGGCGCCGATGAGGACGTGTTCGAGATGAACAACGGCTGCGTCTGCTGCACCGTGCGCGGCGACCTGATCCGCGTCGTCTCCGGCCTGATGAAGCGCCAGCGGCCCGGCAAGCCGGCCTTCGACGCCATCATCGTCGAGACCACGGGCCTGGCCGACCCCGGCCCGGTGGCCCAGACCTTCTTCGTCGACGAGGACGTCAAGGCCAAGACCCAGCTGGACAGCGTCACCGCCCTGGTCGACGCCAAACACGTCATGGCCCGGCTGGATGACAGCAAGGAAGCCCGTGAGCAGGTCGCCTTCGCCGACCGCATCATCCTCAACAAGGTCGATCTGGTCACCGAGGATGAGCTGGTCGCGGTCGAGGCCCGGCTGCGGCGGCTCAATCCGCTGGCGCCGATCACCCGCGCCGAGCGCGCCGACGTGCCGCTGGACCAGGTGCTGGGCCTCGGCGGCTTCGACCTGGAGCGCATCCTCGACATCAATCCGCAGTTCGCCAATCCCGCCCACGGCGAGGAAGGCCACGTCCATGACGAACACTGCGGCCACGACCACGACCATGATCACGACCACCATCACCACCACGCGCACGAGCACGAGCACGCCGCCGGGGCGCGCGGTCATGCCCACGAGGACGACATCAAGGGTATCTCCCTGTCGCTCGACCGACCGATGGACGGGACGAAATTCACCGCCTGGCTCGACCGGCTGCTGGGCGAGCAGGGCCAGAACATCCTGCGCGCCAAGGGCATCATCGACGTGGCCGGCGAGGACCGCCGTCTGGTCTTCCAGGCCGTGCACATGATCCTCGAGGGCGAGCTTCAGAAACCGTGGGGCGCCGCCGAGCGCCGCTGGTCCCGGGCGGTCTTCATCGGTCGCGACCTGGACGAGGCGGAACTTCGCAAGGGCTTTGAGGGGTGTGCGGCATGACCGGCTCGATCGATCCGACCCGCGAGGCGATGGCGGCCTTTCGCGACCTGCCGCTCGACCGGCCGATCGCCATGCTGAACCTGTTGCGCTTCCGCGAGCGCGCCGGTTACGCCGCCGACGTGGACGCCGCGATCCCCCGCGATGTCAGCGGCGCCGAAGCCTACGTCGCCTACGGCCGCGCCGCCGCGGCGCCGTTCGCCCGCGCCGGCGGACGCCAGACCTGGCTGGGCAGGCCGCAGCTGACCGTGATCGGACCGGCCGACGAGGCCTGGGATCTGGCCTTCATCGCCGAATATCCGTCGGGCGAGGCCTTCCTCGAGATGCTGCGCGACCCCGAATACCGCACGGCAGTCGTGCATCGCCAGGCGGCGGTCGCGGACTCCCGCCTGATCCGCTGCGACGCGCGGACCCCGGGATCCGCCTTCGGGGCCGACCGGTGAACCCGCCGCCCAAGCCCCTCCCGGTCGCCGGACGCGAGGCGGTCCTGCGCTACGGACGCGCCGACTTCGACATCGTCCAGGGCGGCGACCACGTCCGCTGCGCCGTCTCGGGCAAGCCCATCCCGCTCGACCGACTGACCTACTGGAGCGCCGAGCTGCAGGAGGCTTACGCCAACGCCGACCTGATGACCCGCCGCTGGGTCGAGACGCACCCGCGCGGTTGATCCGCACCCGTTGACCTCGGCCCCGCGGCCTCTAAACGGACCCCATGAAGACCAGCAGTTTCGACGCCCAGGTGACCGCCGCCCTGTTCGACGGGTCCGGCGCCGTGTTCGCGCTCGGCGACGGCTCGGTGCGGTTCGAGGGGGGCGAGTTCAGCGCCGCCCACGACGGCGCCGTCCTGTGCGCCGCCGTCCACCCGTCCGGCGACGGCGTGGTCACCGGCGGCGATGACGGCCGGGTCATCTGGCACCGGCGCGGCGAGGCGGGCGTGCTGGCCACCGCCAAGGGCCAGTGGATCGACGCCATCGACGCCTCGGCCGAAAGCGGCCTGATCGCCTTCTCGGCCGGCAAGACCCTGTCGGTAATCGACGCGAAGGACGCCGGCTTCCGCCGCGACTTCGTCCATGAGCGCACAGTGTCCGGCGTCGCCTTCGAGCCGAAGGGCCGGCGCATCGCAACCTCGACCTACGGCGGCGCGGCCCTGTGGTTCGCCCGCATCGCCGACCAGAAACCGACCTTCCTCAAATGGGCCGGATCGCACACCGGCGTGACCTGGTCGCCGGACGGCGCCTTCGTCGTCACCGCCATGCAGGACAACCAGCTGCATGGCTGGCGCCTCAAGGACCAGAACAACCTGCGCATGGGCGGCTATCCCACCAAGGTCCGCTCGATGAGTTTCCTCGCCAACGGCCAGCTCCTGGCCACCTCCGGCGCCCAGGGCGCGGTGCTTTGGCCCTTCATCGGCTCCAACGGTCCGATGGGCCGCGAGGCCACCGAGATCGGCTTCGACGAGGGCAGCCTCGTCGCCCTGGTGGCGTCGCGTCCGAAGCACCCCGTGGTGGCCGCCGGTCTCAACGACGGCCGGGTCTGGCTGGCCCATCCGGCGGGGCAGGGGCTGAACTTCCTCAAGGCGGAGAAGGGGTCTCCGATCACCGCCCTGGCCATGAGCGCGGACGCGACCCGCGTCGCCTGGGCCGACGAGGACGGGCAGGCGGGCGTGGCGGACGTCTGACGTCCGTCGCTTGCCCTCGCCGCCCGGGCACCCCACCATCGGCGCATGACCGGCCCGACCAAAATCAGGAAGCGCAGGCGACCGTTCCTGAAGGTATTCGCCGGGCTCGTCCTGCTGCTGATCGCCAGCGTCGCCGTCCATCGCATCCTGCCGCCGCCGGTGACCTTCCTGATGGTCAGCCGCTCGCTCGAGGGCGAGGGGCTGTCCTACCGCTGGCGCTCGCTGGACGACATCTCGCCCCGGCTGGTCGAGGCGGTGATCGCCTCCGAGGACTCCGGCTACTGCGCCCACCGCGGCTTCGACATGGAGGCCATCGAAAAGGCGCTGAAGGCCAACGAACGCGGCGGGCGCATCCGCGGCGGCTCGACCATCAGCCAGCAGACCGCCAAGAACGTCTACCTCTGGCCGGGCCGCGACTGGATCCGCAAGGGGCTGGAGGCCGGCTACACCGTCCTGATCGAGACCCTGTGGGGCAAGCGCCGGATCATGGAGGTCTACCTGAACGTCGCCGAATGGGCGCCCGGCGTCTACGGCGCCGAGGCGGCGGCCCGGCACTGGTTCGACAAGTCCGCCGCCGACCTCAGCCCGCGCGAGGCGGCCCGGCTGGCCGCCATCCTGCCGTCCCCCCGGCGCTACAATGCGTCATCGCCCGGTCCCTACGTCCGCCGCCGGGCGTCGCGGGTGCTGGCGGCCATGGGCACGGTGCGCAATGACGGGCTCGCGGACTGCGTGCTCGATTAACCGCCAAGCTTGACCTGACGGCTCCGCTGGCTTCCCTTTGCGCGCCTAAAGGGCGGAGCAACCGCCTGCTGCGAAACGCCCCGGGAGAGCCTCCATGAAACGCACCCTGATGACAGCCGCTGCCGCCTGCGCCCTGCCCGCCGTGGCCGGCTGCGCAAGCATGGGTATGGAGCCGAACGCAGACGCCCCCGCC
>Ga0114898_1001988_pt1 | contig 11234 bp, 11 predicted proteins | sample Malvired_Geostar_FD_83496 | JGI IMG/M metagenome (GOLD analysis project Ga0114898, IMG submission 83496) | Marine viral communities from the Global Malaspina Expedition - Malaspina viral metaG DeepMed_Geostar | ecosystem: Environmental > Aquatic > Marine > Oceanic | place: Mediterranean Sea... | reverse complement strand
GCATAGTGGACTGGCAGGCCGAATGCCTGCCCGCCGGCAAGGTGGCGGCGATCAGGGCCTGGGTCGATGCCGGCGAGCGCGTGCTGATGGTGGGCGACGGGCTGAACGACGCGCCGGCGCTGGCGGCGGCCACCGTCTCGCTGTCGCCCACCAGCGCCGCCGAGATCAGTCAGAACGCCGCCGATGCGGTGTTTCAGGGCGACCGGCTGGGGCCGATCCTGGAGATATTGTCAGTCGCGTCCAGGGCCGACCGTCTGGTGCGGCAGAATTTTGCCATCGCGCTCGGCTATAATATGCTGGCGGTACCGCTGGCGATGGCGGGCTATGTGACGCCGCTGATCGCCGCGATTGCCATGTCCACCTCCTCCATCCTGGTCATCGGCAATGCGCTCCGCTTGAACTGGGGACCGAAAGGCGGAAACCGCGCATGAGCGTCCTGCTCTACCTCATCCCGATCGCGCTGGCGCTGGGCCTTGCCGGGCTGGTCGCCTTCCTGTGGGCGCTGCGCAACGGCCAGTTCGAGGATCTGGACGGGGCCGGCAGCCGCATCCTGTTCGACGAGGATGAAAAGCCCGCGAAACGCAAGGGGCCGGAGGACAAGCCCCCAGCCCCCTGATAACGGCCCCCTGATAACCGTCGTGACGGTCCGTCAGGCCGCCGCGGTATGGTCGATCACCTCGCCGCGTGCCGGATAGTCGTTCTTGATGACGAAATCGAGCGCGCCCAGGATTTCCTGAAAGTTCGGTCGCGCGAAGGGCATGGTCTGCACCGTGCCGAAATAGAGCGTCCCGTCCGGGCGTACCAGGAACAGGCCGGGCTCACTGAACAGCGCCGGCTCCACCACCCCGGTCGAGGTCTTGCCCTTGCTAGTGGAGACATAGAGGCCCCAGGCGCGCGCCGCGTCGAGCGAGAGACCGTAGGCCACACGCAGCCGGTCCAGCTTCCAGACCGCCTTTGCCTCATCCGCCCGCTCCCCGCTGTCGGAGGAGATCGCCACGACATCCACGCCGCGTTCGGCGAAGGCATCCAGCTTGCTCTGCAGATCGGCGAGATAGCGCCCGCAGATCGGGCAATGCAGCCCGCGATAGAACACCACCAGGGTGAAGTTGGTGGGCTTCTCCTCGCCCAGCTTGAAGTGGCCGCCGCCGGCGAGCGGCAACTCAAGCGCCGGCACCTTCTGGCGCGGCATGAGAGGCGTGATGGCAGACATTGTCGGATACTCCCGATGATGAAAATGGATAAGCCTAGATAGTCACCATCCCTGGGCGATCGCCATAAGACCTGGCTTCACTTCTCCGTGAGAAGAACGGCAGTCAGCGGGCGAAATATCCAGCAATTGACCGAATATTGACGCATATCAAGGACCATGTGCGGCCAGAAACGCTATTGATGGGGTATCAACAGCCACGCCCGCAGGCCCATGATCGGCAACATCCTTATCGCCACAGACCTGAGCGAACGCTCGGAAGCCGCCCTTGAGCGCGCCCTGATGCTGAAACGGCAACATGCCAGCGGCCTTGTCATTGCCCATATCATCGATCAGCCGAAATCCTCGCTCGATGTCGAGCGCCGCTCGAAGGCGGCGCACAAGGCCATCAATAGCTGGTTGCTGTCGCTGCCCCCCGCCGACCGCGCGGACATCACGATCAAGGTGACCACCGGCACGCCGCAATGGGAGCTTGGCCGGCTGGCCCATATCCATAATTGCGATCTGATCGTGCTTGGCGCGCACCAGTACAAAGGCGGGCACGATCTGCTGATCGGCAGCACGATGGAAGGGCTGGCGCGCAGCGGCAACTGCGCGCTGCTGGTGGTGACCGGCAAACGACCGGGCGCTTACGACAAGCTGCTGCTCGGCATCGACCTGTCGCTCTATGCGCGGTTTGCCGTGCGGATGGCGATGAGCCTGGCGCCGCAGGCCGATTTCACCGGCGTCCATGTCCTGCCGACCACACCGGGGCCAGACAGTGCCCCGGACAACAGCGCCCCGGAGGACAGCAACGCGGAGACAGAGCCGACAGCCCTGTCGAGCGAAAAGCAGATCGCGGCGGCCCGCGCCGCGCTCGCCGACTTCATGGCCGACACGCTGGGCAGAAGCCTGCCGCCGGAGGTGCAGGCGGATGTCGGCGGCCGGATGACACTCACCGTCCGCAGCGGAGACCCCTATGCCCAGATCTGCACCGAGGCCGGAGAGACCGGTGCGGGCCTGCTCGTCATCGGCACACGCGGCCGGATGGGCCTGCCGCACACAAGGCTGGGCACCACCGCCGAGAAGCTGCTGAACGAACCGCCCTGCGACGTGCTGGCGGTCAACAGCTGGTAGCACCAGTCGCGCTAATCATTTGTCCTGATCGGCACCGGCATCCTATAACGCCTGATCGATCAATCCTGCCGCCGCCGCGCGGCCGTAAAAAAGGACAGTGGAGAAACGCATGCTGGACATGACCCTGGAAACCGCCTCGCTGATCGCCGACGAGACCCTGCGCAAGGGCCGCGAGATGAAGTTCGCCCCGTTGACCGTTGTCGTGCTGGACGCCGGCGGGCACATGAAGGTGCTGAAGCGCGAGGATGGCTGCAGCCTGCTTCGCCCGCAAGTCGCCATGGGCAAGGCGGCGGCCACGCTGGGCTTCGGCTTCGGCGGCCGGGAGCTGGCGCGCCGCGCGGCCAAGATGCCGGCTCTGTTCAACTCGCTGACCGCCATGTCGGAGGGCAATTTCGTGCCGCTGCCCGGCGGCGTCATCGTGAAGAACAAGGAGGGCCGTATCCTGGGCGCGGTCGGCGTCACCGGCGACGTGTCGGAGAATGACGAGCTGTGTGCCGTCCATGCCATCGAGAAGGCCGGTCTGGTCGCCGATACCGGCGGCGAATAAGCCTCTCCTATTACGCTGCGTCGAGCGCCGGGCGCGTCCCGGCCTCGAACGGCGCCTTCAGCGCCATCTCGCGCAGCAGCCAGACCAGCCGCTCGAACAGGCCGGTCAGCTGCAGCAGCCCCATCTTCTCGTCGCGGTCGAGTTCCAATGCGGCATCGTTGAAGAAGTTGCGCCGCACCCCTTCCATCAGCTCGCCCCGGTCGCCGGTGATCCGCTCGATCAGCGCCATATCGTCGGGGTCGTCGCCGGCCATCGCCTCGACATAGGACAGCAGCAGCGCGTCCAGCCCCTCGGTCAGCGCCTCGCGGATCGCCGCCAGCGCCGTGCTGCCCTCCAGCAGTGGCGCGGCCGCCGCGAAGTCGTGCAGCACCGCTTCTATTGATCCCAGCCGGTCATGCCGGTCCACGATGCGATAGACACGTTCATGGCTGTCCGCCGTCAGATCGCCCTCCGCCAGGCCGGCGATATAGGGCTTCGTCTGGCCATGCACCGAAACGAACGCCTTGTGCAGCGCCTCCAGCCGCGTCTTGCGGGCCGGCGTATCGGCCTGCCGCAACAGCTCGGCATAGCGCGGTAGCCGCTCCAGCAGGCGCAGTTGCTCCTTCTCGGTCAGCAGGATGGCGGTCGCGGAATCACGCGCCGTCTCCGGGCTGAGATAGGCAAGCTGGCTGTCGCTTTCCTGCGGCGAGGGCGGGCAGCGCCGGGCCAGCAGCCGTTCCACCCCGCCGATCAGCGGGAACAGGAACAGCGCCGTTACACTGTTGAAGACGAGGTAGCTGAGCGCCAGCTGCTGCGGCACATCGGAGGACGCGGCGCGCAGCAGCGCCATCACCAGCGGCACGCCGAAAACATGTTCGGCGACGAACAGCGCCAGCAGCAGGGCGCAGCCGGTCAGGTTGAAGCAAAGCTGGAACAGCGCCAGCCGCCGCGCCGTGCCCTGCACACTGCCGGCCAGCAGGTAGGTCACGATGCCGCTGCCGAGATTGGTGCCGTAGATCACCAGCATCGCCTGCTCGAAACTGAACAGCCCGCTGCCAAGGAAGCCGATACCGAGCAGCGCCACGGTGATGGAGGACTGGCAGGCCGCCGACAGGGCGGCGCCAATCAGGAAGGCGGCCGCCAGCGAGCCGTCGAGGCCAGCCATCAGCGCCATCACACCGTCGGACTGGGCGAACGGCACCGTGCCGGACTTCAGCAGTACCAGCCCGTAATAGAGCAGGCACAGGCCGAAAATGGCGCTCAGCGCCGCCTTCCAGTGCTGCAACCGCCCCTGCGTCATCAGGATGCCGGTCAATCCCAGCGCCAGCATGACGACGATGCGGATATCCAGCGTAACCAGAAGCAGGATGAGCGCGCTACCGATATTGCCGCCTATCAGGATCGGCAGCGCGCGGCGCGGCTCGATCATCCGCGCCGTCAGCAGACCGACCAGGATGAAGGTGACGATGGCGGTGCTCTGGATCATCGCCCCCAGCACCGCGCCCCAGAACAGGCCAAGCAGGGGGAAGGCGGCAACGCGCGACAGGATGAGCTGCACGCTGCGTCCGACCATGTTGCGAAGGTTGGAGGTCAGCAACTCTTTGCCGACAAAGAACAGCCCCAGGCCAGCCAGAATGCTGGCAAGAGTGAACGCCATGGACAGCCCGCCCTTCCCACATGCCCCGTGCGGATCAGCGGCGGATAGTGTCGCAGCGTCCGGCGCCGCGCAATGAAGCGGACGATGAATTTTTCATGACAGGATAAGGGCTGGAGCACACAAGAAAAGACCGGGAACCCGAAGATTCCCGGTCGATCCCGCGGACCGCCCATTGGCGACAAAACCAAACGGCCCGCGAAGCCCGATGACGATTCGGAATTTCGAGTGCCGCCCTCACGATGCGAGGTACGCGACGGGTGGACACAGAAGAAGACTAGCCACCTGCCGGGCATACAGGAAATTGATAGTTTTCATTGTGTCGATCGCAAAAACCGATTGCCGGCTGCATCCATCGCGTCGAGAGGACTGGTAACCGGTGCTGTCAACTTTTTGGCCTTCTGCGCAAGAATTGGTCAGGACAGGCGGCGGAAATGCTCCTACGGTAGGCGGATTAGATTAGGTGAATGTACATAACGCCAGCGCTGGGCTGACCTGCCGTGCATGGCACGGCGATTGCTGACAGGTGAACGCCGCCTCCGTTCGCGTGGGCACCGTTATTCCTTCAAATCTGGCATTCAGGTAAATCTGGGAGATTAGGACATGAAGATTCTGGCTGGCGCGACCTGCGCCCTGCTGCTTGCCACTGCCGTCGCGCAGGCCGAGCCGCTGAAGACCGGCGTGGACGGCACCTTCGCTCCGCACGCCATGCCGAAGCTGAGCGGCGGCGTGGAGGGTTTCAACATCGACCTCGCCGAGGAGATCGGCAAGCGCACCAAGCGCGGCGTCACCATCGAGGCGACGCAGTTTTCCGGCCTGCTGCCGGGCCTGCAGGCCGGCACCTACGATTTTATCGCCGCGCCGACCACGGTAACGCAGGAGCGTGCGGAGAATTTGCTGTTCACCGAAGGCTACCTGAACACCGACTTCCAGTTCGTGGTGAAGGCCGGCACGCCGGATATCAAGGATCTGGCCGAGCTGAAGGACAAGGTGATCGCGGTCAATCGCGGCTCCGCCTATGACAGCTGGGTGCGCGCGCAGGCCGACAAGATTGGCTGGAAGGTCGAGACCTTCGGCACCAACACCGACGCGCTCCAGGCCGTCATCTCCGGCCGCGCCTATGCCAATGTCGCCGGCAATACGGTGTCCGCCTGGGCAGTGAAGAAGAATCCGCAGATCAAGCTGTCCTACCTGCACTCGACCGGCCTGGTCTGGGCCGCGCCGATCCGCAAGGGTAATGAGGAAATGCGCAAGCTGGTGGAGACCGCCATCGAGTGCATGAAGCTGGATGGCACCATGGCGGCGATGCACGAGAAATGGTTCGGTACCAAGCCGGCAGCCGGTTCCGCCGCGGTCACCGTCTATCCGGGCTATGGCGTACCGGGCATGCCGGGCTACGACGCGACCGAGCACACGCCGGCCTGCAGCTGATAGGGCCGCGCGCATAGAACGGGCGGGGTTGACCATGACCCCGCCCTTCCGTTTCTGGAGTAACAATCTTGTCCCACCCCGCCGCCATGCTGGACATCGCCGGCCTGCGGAAAAACTACAACGCGCTGGAGGTGCTGAAGGGCATCGACCTTGAGGTGGCGCCGCAGGAGCTGGTCTTCGTCATCGGCCCGTCCGGTTCCGGCAAGAGCACGCTGCTGCGCTGCTGCAACCTGCTGGAGGTACCGGACGAGGGCTCGATCCGCGTCGATGGCGTGGAGCTGCTGGACCCGCGCACCGACATCAACCGCATGCGCCAGCGCATTGGCATGGTGTTCCAGTCCTTCAACCTCTACCCGCATATGAGCGTCCTGGCCAACGTCATGCTGGCGCTGCGCAAGGTGCTGAAGAAGAACCGGGCGGAGGCGCGCGAGATCGCCGAAGCGGCGCTGGCCCGCGTCGGGCTTGGCGACAAGCTGGACTCCTACCCTGCCCAGCTTTCCGGCGGCCAGCAGCAGCGCGCGGCGATTGCCCGCGCCATGGCGCTGGAGCCGAAGATCATGCTGTTCGACGAGCCGACCTCGGCGCTGGACCCGGAGCTGGTCGGCAGCGTGCTGCAGGTGATGCATGAGCTGCGCGACGCCGGCATGACCATGATGGTCGTCAGCCACGAGATGCGCTTCGCCCGCGACGCCGCCGACCGCGTTGTGTTCATGGATGGCGGGGTGATCGTGGAACAGGGCACGCCGGCCGCGATCTTCGGGTCGCCCGAGCAGGAGCGCACCCGCGCCTTCCTTGCCAACTTTCAGGCCTAACCCCATGAACGGGCTGGATATCTTCCTCGACGCCTTCTTCAACCAGAAGGTCATCGACAAATATTTGCCGGACATTCTCTGGGGGATGGTGGTGACCGTGCAGGTGGCACTGGCGGTCGTCGCCACCGGCATCGTGCTCGGCCTGGGGCTGGCGGCGATCCGCAGCTTCCACATCAGGCCTGTGAACTGGCTGATCGTCGGCTTCGTCGATATCTTCCGCGCGCTGCCGCCGCTGGTGGTCATCCTGATCGTCTATTTCGGCCTGCCCAATGTCGGCATCAGCCTGTCCAGCTTCGCCGTGCTGTGGCTGGTGCTCTCCCTGGTGCTGGCGGCGTTTTCCGAGGAAATCTTCTGGGCCGGCATCGCCTCCATCCGCAAGGGCCAGTGGGAGGCGGCGCGCTCCACCGGGCTGACGCTCGCCCAGACGCTGGCCTATATCATCCTGCCGCAGGCGGTGCGCATCACCGTGCCGCCGCTGACCAACCGCACCATCGCCATCACCAAGAACACGGCGCTGGGCGCGGTCATCGGCGTACCGGAAATCCTAATGCAGGCGCAGACCGCGCAGAGCTTTTCCGGCAATGCCACACCGCTGCTGCTGGGCTCGCTCGCCTATGTCGCGCTGTTCGTGCCGGTGGTGATCCTGGGGCGCTGGCTGGAAACCCGCTTCGCCTGGGATCGGGCATAGGAGCCGCGCATGGATTTGCTGCTCGACCAGTTCTTCAATCTCGACATCATGCGCCAGGTGCTGCCGCTGCTGCTGCGCGGCCTCGGCATGACGCTGCTGCTGTGCCTCGCCGTGATCCCGCTGGGCCTTGTCGGCGGCCTCGCCATCGCGCTGATCTGCACCAGCCGCAACAAGCCGCTGCGCTGGACCGCCTTCGTGCTGGTCGATTTCTTCCGTGCCGTGCCGCCGCTGGTGCTGCTGATCTTCCTCTATGCCGGCCTGCCCTTCATCGGCATTCGCCTGTCGCCTTTCCTGGCGGTGTGCCTCGCCTTCTTCCTGAACACCGGCGCCTATTACGGCGAGATCTACCGCGCCGGCATCGACAGCATCGGCAAGGGCCAGTGGGAGGCGGCACGCTCGACCGGCCTCAGCGCGCCGCAGACGCTGGCCTACATCATCATCCCGCAGGCCGTGCGCAACGTGCTGCCGGACCTCGTCTCCAACACGGTGGAGGTGGTGAAGCTGACCTCCATCGCCAGCGTCGTAGCCCTGCCGGAGCTGCTCTACGCCGCCGACATGGCACGCTCCGTCACCTACAACCCATCCAGCCTGGTGCTGGCGGCGGCGATCTATCTGGCACTGCTGTGGCCCTGCGTCAGGCTGCTGAGCCGGCTGGAGCATCGCGCCGGGCGTTAGAGGGCGTGCCGTAACGGCCCGGCCAGATCGCCGTCGGCGCCGGCCTCGACACGCTCCAGACCCAGCCAGCGCGCCATGCGGTGCAGTTCCTCCGCCAGCGGGCCGGCGATCCGGCGATGGTCCTGCCCAGCCTCGGCATGGGCGGCATGGACGCGCAAGGTATGCGCGGCGCGGTCCGCCTTGGCATCCACCCGCGCCACCAGCCGGTCGCCCAGCAGGAAGGGCAGTACGTAATAGCCATATTGGCGCTTTTCCTGCGGCGTGTAGAATTCCAGCCGGTAGCGGAAGCCGAAGAGGCGTTCCGTGCGGTCGCGCTCCCACACCAGCGAATCGAAGGGCGAGAGCAGCGCCTGCGCCTTCACCCGGCCCGGCAGGCGTGCATCCCGGTGCAGATAGGCCTGGTGCTTCCAGCCGGAAACCGTGACCGGCAGCAGATCGCCCGCCTCCACCAGCTCGGCCAGCCGGCCCCGGGCATCGGCGACGTCGAGGCGGAAATAGTCGCGCAGGTCGCGTTCGGTCGCCACGCCCATCGCCTGTGCCGAAATCCGCATCAGCTCGCGCTGCGCATCGGCCTCCGACGGGGTCGGGATATCGACGATGGCGGGCGGCAGCACGCGTTCCGTCAGATCATAGACGCGCTCGAAATTACGCCGCGTGGCGGTGGTGACGATGCCGGCCCAGAACAGCCATTCCATGGCGATCTTGCCGTCGCTCCAGCCCCACCAGGCGCCGCGCGATTCGCCGGCCATACTGAGTTCCGAGGCGCCAAGCGGCCCGCGGTCGCGCAGTTCCGCCAGCACCTCGCCAATATAGGGTTGCCGCTCCCGGCCAAACCGCGCGAGGCTCTTGTACAGCCCCTCGCCGCGTTCCGCCCGCGCCATGCGCCAGCGCATCAGCGGCTGCAGTTCCAGCGGCAGGAGCGAGGCTTCATGCCCCCAATATTCGAACAGGCCGCGCCGCTTGCCGCGATAGGCGTGGCGGTCCAGCAAATCGTGCTCGTAATGGCCCAGGCGGGAAAACATCGGCAGATAGTGCGAACGCACCATCACATTCACCGAATCCATCTGCAGCAGACCGATGCGCTCGAAGGTGCCGCGCAGATGGCGCAGCGCCACGGCGGCGGGCTGACGGCCCCCAAAACCCTGCGCCGCCAGTGCGATGCGCCGCGCCTCCGCCGGCGTCAGCCGGCCGGCATCCTTCCAGACAGCCATATCCTCTCCCCCTGCATATCGCCTGCGGGAGTTTGGAACAAAAAAGGAACTTTGAGAAGACTCAGCTGGCGGAACGCAGACCTGGGTCGTTATCCACATAGAGGACGCTGCGGTTGCGGCCGCCACGCTTGGCCATGTAGAGCGCCTCATCTGCCCGCGCGATCGCCGTCATCAGGTCGTCGTCAGACTCATCGACACCCGCGACCCCGATGCTGACGGTAACGCTCACCAGCACCGACTCGACCGATATCGGGTTGCTTTCGACCCGCTTGCGCAGCCGCTCGGCCAGCTTCATGCCGCCGCTCAGCGAGCTGCAGGACAGGATGGCGATTTCCTCTCCGCCCAACCGGCAGATCACATCATCGCCGCGCGCCACGGCCAGGCATTGCCAGGCGATGGCCTGGATCACCTTGTCGCCGACCAGATGGCCATGCAGGTCGTTCACTACTTTGAAATGATCGATGTCCAGCAGCAGGACCGACAGGTCGCCGCCGGTCTCCTGTATCTGCTTCATCAGGCCCTGACCACGCGCTTCCAGCCCGCGCCGGTTCAGCAGCCCGGTCAACGCGTCACGCTCCGCCAGCTCGATCAGGCTCTGATTGACCGCCTGCAGTTCAGAGGTTTTTTCGGCGATCTGGCTTTCCACTTGGCTATGCATCTGTTCGACCGCACCCTCGGCCCGCTGCAGGCGCCGCACCAGGGCGCGCAGCGATTGCGAGAGTGCCACCAGCTCGCGGTTGCCGAACAGCCTCGGCAGATTAACCTCGCGCGGATCATGACCCAGCATCTCGGCTGTTTCGCGCAGCTTATTGAGCGGCGCCGCCAGGCGGCGGGCCGTGAACCAGCCCAGGATCATCGCGAGAATGGTCAGCGCCAGGCCGATGACAGCAATGAGCATCTGCAGCCGGACGACCGGTTCCAGCACATTATCCGTTGGCTGCACCGACAGGACCACCCAGCCGAGGCCCGGATAATCGCGGAACCCCTCTGTCGCATGAAAGCCGACGATGCTGTCATGCCCGTTCACCACCTCACGCAGAAACCCGTTCTTGCCCTGGCGTGCCCGTTTCAGGGCCTCCAGCCCGGAGTAATCCTCGCCAAACGGGCCGCCGACCAGAACCCGCCCCTCCATATCCAGAACCTTGAAGGAGCGCTGCGACTCCAGATCCTCGGCCGATTGCGTCGCATCGCGAACGTCACGCAGCCAGTTCGCCGACAGGTGCGCGCCCAGCACCCCAAGCACCGAACCGTCGCGCGCCAGAATCGGGGCGGAAACATCGATAAAGCGCAGCGGCTCCAGCTCCGTTGCCCCCATCAGCCGGGCCAGAAGCATGGCGTCATGGACGTCGCCGACATAGGGGCCCTTCAGCGCCTCCTGAAACCAGCCCCTGCTGCTGACATCCTGGCCAACCAGCATGTCGCCGGTCGCCGCCTTCACCGTGCCATCGGTTTTTACAATGCCAATCCAGCTGTACAGCGGATAAGAGAGTTTCATGCGGTCCAGCAGCGAGGCAAGCTGCCGGTCCGATGCCTGCTCCAGATTCAGGATGAAATGCATGTTCGCGAGATTGGCAATGTCGCGGAAGCGCTCGTACATGCCATGATCCAGCGCCTTCTGCATGATCGTGGCGCGCACAGCAAGATCGTTACCGATCCGCTGCTGCAGCCGGTGCGATGCATAGAAATTCACGGCCAGCGCCGACAGGAAGATAAGCAGCGCCATCAGCGCACCGATGGCGATGCCGAGCTGCGTCGACAGTGAGAGACGGTCCAGGAAATTCTTTGTTCGCATAAGAGTCTGTCCGGAGACTTTATGATTGATTGCAGAGCTTTCTGATCATGAGGCGGATGGAGGCGAGTTTCAAGAAGGCGAGCGCCTTGGCGTTGAGGCATTCCCAGTCCTTGGCCAGGCGG
>Ga0114898_1001985_pt1 | contig 11241 bp, 11 predicted proteins | sample Malvired_Geostar_FD_83496 | JGI IMG/M metagenome (GOLD analysis project Ga0114898, IMG submission 83496) | Marine viral communities from the Global Malaspina Expedition - Malaspina viral metaG DeepMed_Geostar | ecosystem: Environmental > Aquatic > Marine > Oceanic | place: Mediterranean Sea... | reverse complement strand
GGCCTGGGCGGCGGTGGCCTGGCAGTCGGTGGGCAACACCCTGTTCGGCTACGCCGCCTGGGGCTGGCTGCTGGCCCGCCATCCGGCGGCGACCATCACGCCCATGGCCCTGCTGGTGCCGGTCTTCGGCATGGGCGCCTCGGCCCTGCTGCTGGGGGAGGCCATGCCGGTCTGGAAGGTCGCCGCAGCCAGCCTTGTGATGGCCGGCCTCGCCCTCAACATCCTCTGGCCCATCGTCGCGGCCCGCCGCCTGCCCCCGCCGGCGGCCTGACTCCTGCGCGCAGCGCGAGAAAAAAGGGGGACACGAAGAACACAAAGGGGCGCGAAGGACACAAAGGTTCAGCCGCCATCTTCTTCGTGTCCTTGGCTGTCTTTGAGTTCTTCGTGTCCCCTCTTTGACGACGCCTGCGGCGCCAAAGACGGTGGGGTCAGCTCTTCAGCGGCGGTAGGCCCAGGCTCGCCCAGCGGTCGGTGACCCGCGCCACGGTGGCCTCGTCCATGTCCAGCTTCTCGCCCCATTCGCGGTGGGTTTCCGGCGGCCACTTGTTGGTGGCGTCCAGGCCGATCTTGGAGCCCAGGCCGCTCTCGGGCGAGGCGAAGTCCAGATAGTCGATGGGGGTGCCCTCGACGAGGGTGATGTCCCGGGCCGGGTCCATGCGGGTGGACAGGGCCCACATGACGTCCTTCCAGTCGCGGGCGTCGATGTCGTCGTCCACGACGATCACCCACTTGGTGTACATGAACTGCCGCAGATAGCTCCAGACGCCCATCATCACGCGCTTGGCGTGGCCGGGATAGGCCTTCTTCATGGAGACCACGGCGATCCGGTAGGAACAGCCCTCCGGCGGCAGCCAGAAGTCGACGATCTCCGGGAACTGCTGGCGCAGCAGGGGAATGAAGACCTCGTTCAGGGCCTCGCCCAGCACGCTGGGCTCGTCCGGCGGCCGGCCGGTGAAGGTGGTCAGATAGATCGGGTCCCGGCGCATGGTGATGGCGCTGACCTGGAAAACCGGGAACTTCTCGACCGAATTGTAATAGCCGGTGTGGTCGCCGTACGGCCCCTCGTCAGCGTATTCGTCCAGCAGGACATGGCCCTCGATGACGATCTCGGCCTCGGCCGGAACCATCAGCGGCACGGTCTTGGCCGCCACCAGCTCGGCCTTGGCGCCGCGCATCAGGCCGGCGAACTGGTATTCCGACAGGGTCTCGGGCACCGGCGTCACCGCCGCCAGGATGGTGCCGGGATCGGCGCCCAGGACCGCGCAGGCGGGCAGGGCGTCGGGCTTGCCGGCCGCCTTCCAGCGCCGGTAGTGCTGGGCGCCCCCCCGGTGGGCCAGCCAGCGCATGATGGTGCGATCCTTGCCCAGCACCTGCATGCGGTAGATGCCGAGATTATAGTCGTCCTCCCGCTCGGCGGACGGGCCCTTGGTGACCACCAGCGGCCAGGTGATCAGGGGGGCGGGCTCGCCGGGCCAACAGGTCTGGATGGGCAGCTTGGTCAGGTCGATCTGGTCGCCGGTCCAGACGATCTCCTGCACTGGCGCCTTCTTCACCGTGGCCGGGCGCATGGCCATGACGGTCTTGGCCAGCGGCAGCATGTCCAGCGCATCCTTCAGACCCCGAGGCGGCTCAGGCGCCCGGAGGAAGGCCAAAAGCTCGCCCACCTCGCGCAGGTCGGCCGCCGTGGTGCGTTCGCGCCCCTCCAGGGTGACGCCCATGGCCACCCGCTTGACCGTGCCGAACAGGTTGACCAGGCAGGGCATGGGCGAGCGTTCGCCATCGGCGCGGATGACGTTCTCGAACAGGACCGCCGGACCCCCCTGGCGCAGCAGGCGGCGGTGGATCTCGGTCATCTCCAGGACGGTGGAGACCGGCTCAGACACCCGCACCAGCTCGCCGGCGGCCTCCAGCTTGGCGATGAATTCCCGCAGCGACCGATAGGCCATGAGCCCTCCCAAGCGTGATCTGATCCCAGGACTTAGGGCCGCGCGAGGCTAGTGTCACCCTTTGCGCCGGCTGAGCTTGCCGCTAGATTCCGCGCCCATGAAGCGCCTCGACCTCGACGACCTGCCGCCCAAGATCGCCCAGCTGCTGTCCGGCCTCGAGGAGGGGGAGGAGCTGGTCCTGGTCCAGGGCGGGGCGGTGGCCGGCCGGCTGCGCGGCGGCCCTGCGCCCGCGCCCGTCGTCGAGGAAGAGCCCGAGCCCTATAACAATCAGCGCGCGGCTGAGATCTTCGAGCAGTTCCGCTCGGCGATCGAGGACGAGTTCTAGGCGCCGGGCGTCAGCCAAGCGCTCTGCGCGCCGCAGGCACCCTCAAAGACGGGACACAAAGAACACGAAGGAAGCCAAGGACACGAAGACTTGGCCGCCGCCTCGTTTGTGCTCTTTGCGGATCCTTGTGTTCTTCGTGTCCCCTGTTTTTTTGGCGCTGCGCGCCTGGGCGCAGGCGGCGGCAGGCCTTCCCCTGGCCCCATTTGCTCCCCATGTTCGTCAGGTGACCCCACGGAATCCGGGCGGCCGTCAGAGCCGCCGCCGTGGGGTCCGTCATCAGGGAGACGACCATGTTCAAGCTTGCATCAGCCGCGCTCGCCGCGGCCCTGGTCGCTGGTTCGGCCTTCGCCGCGCCGGCCGTGACGGGTCAGGCCACCGTCAACATCACCAATCTTGATCCCGCCAATCCCGAGGACGCCCAGCGCCTTGAACGGCGGGTGGCGCGGGCCGCCTTCGCCGCCTGTGGCGGGCACGAGGGCAGCGTGCGGACGCTCAAACGCACCGTGACCCGCTCGGACTGCTACCAGGAGACCCTGGCCCAGGCCCGCGCCGCCGTCGGCTTCGGCCAGCAGTACGCCGCCCGCTAGCTGGACGCCTTGGCCGCGTCATAGGCTTTCGCCATCGTCTTGGTGACGAGCTTGCGCCAGCGGCGTTCCAGGAGACTGTGCAGCGACCCCGGATCGAGGCTTTCGATCCGGGCGAGCACGGTGGGATAGTTCTGATAGTGGGGCGTCAGGTGGAAAGTGGCCGGCTCCGCCGCCATCAGCATTTCGCGCTCGTCGAAGCCGACGTCGCTCAGGACCAGGCTGGCGTCCTCGGCCCGCAGGCGGGTGAAGAACTTGCCGCGCACCTTGAACGACGGATAGCCGTAGGAGGTCCCCGCCTCGGCGCCGGGGAAGGCCAGGATGACAGCGCGCATCTCGGCTTCGGTCATGGGAGCCCCCGGATCAGTAGGCGAGCGCCACCCCGTCCTTGCGCATCTCGGTGGCCGCCGCATAGCGGCCGGGCCAGCGCTCGATGGCCTGATAGCCGCCGAAACTGCCGTCGCTTTCGCCGATCTTCCAGCCCAGATCGGCCAGGGCCTTGCGGGTGGCCGCCGGCACGCCGCTTTCCAGGTGCAGCAGGCCGGTTCCCGGGGTGACCTCGCCCGTGGGCTCCGAGCCGCCCCCGTGGCGCCAGCGGGGGCTGTCGCCGGCCTCCTGCAGCGACAGGTCGAAATCGACCATGTTGGAGATGATCTGGGCCTGGCCCTGGGGTTGCATGTCGCCGCCCATGACGCCGAAGGAGAGCCACGGCGCCCCGTCCTTCACCGCAAAGCCGGGGATGATGGTCTGGAAGGGCCGCTTGGCCGGCGCATAGACGTTCGGATGGCCATCGGTCAGGGCGAACATCTCGCCGCGGTTCTGCAGCATGAAGCCCAGGCCATCCGGCGACAGGCCAGACCCCATGCCGCGATAGTTGGACTGGATGATCGAGACCATCATCCCGTCCTTGTCGGCGGTGGTGAAATAGGTGGTGTCCCCCCGGGTCGGCGCCTGGCCGGCAAACACCGTCTGCAGGATGGAGTCGGGGCGGATCAGCTTCGCGCGCTGGGCGGCGTAATCCTTGGAGATCAGCCATTCGGCCGGCACGTCATAGAAGGACGGGTCGGCGTAGTAGCGGGCGCGGTCCTCGAAGGCCAGGCGCTTGGCCTCGGCTCCGTGGTGGATGGCGGCGGCCGACTGGAAGCCCATGCCGCGGATGTCGAACCGCTCCATGATGTTGAGCTGCTGCAGGGTCGCCAGGCCCTGGCTGTTGGGGCCGAGGCTGTAGACGTCCACCCCGCGATAGGGGCTGGAATAGGCCTTGGTCCATTCGGCCCGGTGGGCGGCGAGATCCGCCTTGGTCATCCAGCCGCCGATACGGCGGAAATAGCGCTCGATGGTTTCGGCGATCTCGCCCTCATAGAAGGCGTCGCGGCCCCCCTGCGCGATCAGGCCGTAGGTGCGGGCGAGCGCCGGGTTCCTGAAGATCTCGCCTTCCCGGGGCGTTTTGCCGCCGGGCGCCCAGACGGCCTTGAAGTTGTCGACCTCCTCGATCCCCAGCGTCCCGCCGGTGAAGTTGACGTAGCTGCGATCCAGGTAATAGGCGACGTTCTGGCTCACCGGCGCGCCCTCGCTGGCATGGGCGATGGCCGGGGCGAACAGGTCCTTCCAGGGCAGCTTGCCGTAACGCTCGTGCAGGGTCCACCAGGCGTCCACCGCGCCGGGCACGCTGACGGCGATGGCGCCGTGCGAGGGGATGAGGCCGTTCTTGGCGCGGGCGCGCACCGTCTCCAGGGACAGGCCCCGCGGACTGCGGCCCGAGCCGTTCAGGCCCATGACCTGCTTGGTCTTCGGGTCCCACAGCATGACGAAACAGTCGCCGCCGATGCCGCAGGCGATGGGCTCGGCATAGCCCAGCACCGCATTGGCCGCGATGGCCGCATCCACCGCCGAGCCCCCGGCCCGCAGGATGTCGATGGCCGCGAGCGTCGCCAGCGGGTGGGCCGTGGCCGCCGCCCCATGGGTTCCCCAGGCCGCGCTGCGGCTGGCGAAGGTCGCCCCGTCGATCCGATCGCCCGGTCCCACATCGGGCCGGTCGCGGTTGGGCGTCGCCTCCCGGCTCTGTCCCGCAGCCCCGCTGGCGAAGAGGGCGCCCGGTAGCGCGGCGGGCAGGGCGGCCAGGAAGGTGCGGCGACGCATGGGCAGGCTCCGGATCAGCGATGTAACAGTGCCGTCACTATAGGCAGAGGTCCGCGCCGCTGGCGACCGGTCGACGCAGGATCAGCCGGGCAAGGTCCACACCGCCGTCTTCTTGACCTCCTGGTCCTCGAGCTCCCGCGTTGTGGCGACCTGGTATTCGGCGAGTTTGACCAGGCCTTCGCGGGGGAAGTAGCTGCGGCCGGGGTCGCCGATCAGCACCGTGGCGCCGGCCGCCTTGGCCTGACCCAGCCAGGCCATGACCCGGGCGGCCAGGGGCTTTTCGTAGCAGATGTCGCCGGCCAGGATGACGTCGGCGGGCGGGGGCGGGGCGTCCAGCAGGTCGAGGCTGGTGAAGTCGCAGGCCACGCCGTTGGCGGGCGCGTTCAGGGCGAGCGCCGCGCCGCAATAGGCGTCGATATCGGCGGCCAGCACATGGGCTGGGCCGGCCTTGGCGGCGGCGATGGCGACGATTCCAGAGCCCGTGGCGAAGTCGATCACCCGCTTGCCAGCGACGATGTCGGGATTGTCGAGGATGTAGCGGGCCAGCGCCTGGCCGCCGGCCCAGGCGAAGGCCCAGAAGGGCGGCGGCAGGCCGATCTCTTCCAGGGCTTCCTCGGTCAGCCGCCAGATCGGCATGACCTCGTCGGCCAGATGCAGGGTGAGCTCAGGGGTGTGGGGCGGCGCCTGCGGGCGGGTGTTGGCCAGGATGAAGGCGCGGCGGCCCTCGGGGGTCTGCTCGATCACGCCGCTCTCCTGCACCTTGCGCCGATGGCGAGTGGCGAAGAAGCAGGCTCAGCGCAAGGGGAATGATCAGGCCGCGGCCAATGTCGCAGGCGGGCGCTTGGAGGCGGCCAGGCGCAGCACCTCCATATAGCTGCCCCGGATCTCCATCTGCGGCCCCAGACCCTTGCTCAGCAGCAGCCGGTGGGCCTTGGGCAGGCTGTAGCAGGGCAGGTGCATGAAGATGTGGTGCTCGCAGTGATAGTTCACCCAGTAGGGGGCGATGAAGGCCCGGGCGATCGGCCCGGCATAGGTGGTTCGGGCGCAGCGGAACGGGTCGCGCTCGTCCTTGGCGATACAGGCGTGCTCGCCGATGTTGCGCAGGCGGGTGATCATCTGCAGCCAGGTGGCCTGGGGCAGCAGCCACAGTACGAACCAGGCCCACCACAGGCCAAACGGCGCGGTCAGGGCGATGGTGACGCCTGCGCCGATCAGCATGCGGCGCTTGCGGACGATCTCGCCCTTCAGGATCGGCCACAGGGGCTCGCCCGGCTTGCGGGCGGCCAGCTGGCTGCGCACCAGGCCGAAGCGCTGCTTGAACCAGGTCTGGCCGGTCAGGTCGCGGACGATCTTGCGGCGCAGGGAGAGCGGCGTGATCGGGAAGGGGGCCGACAGGACCAGGTCGGGATCCTCGGCCTGCTGGACGAACTTGTGGTGGGTCAGGTGATAGGGGCGATAGCGGTGCAGGCCGCCGCCGGTCAGCCATTCGCCGGCCCAGTCATTGACCTTGAGGTTCTTGTGCAGGGCGCCGTGGGCGGCGTCGTGCATCATGATCGCCAGGCCCAGCTGGCGGCCGCCGATGATCATCACCGCCAGCGGAATGGTCAGGGGCCAGATCACCGCGACGGCGGCGGCGGCCAGGATCACCGCCCAGGCATGGGCGATCAGGGCCAGGCCCTTCCAATTCGAGCGGTTGGAGAGGCTCGCCCACTCCTGGGGCGTGAACAGGGTCTTGGGATCGATGCGGGTCGCCACGGCCATGGGGACATCATGCCACGAATTGTGCCGCCCCGGTAGAATGACGCTGCGTCAGGTTTGCGCGCGCCCCTGGCCCAGGGTGCGCAGGGCCGCCTCGCTGGCGGCGTCGGCCGGATAGAAGAACTCGATCCGCAGATCGTCGGCGGCGGTGTCATGGGGCGCGCCGAACTGGGCGACGGTGGAGACGAGATCCAGGGACAGGGCCGGCGTCCGCACCTGCAGGATCAGGGCTGCGCCCATGGGCTGGACAGCGTGAAGCTGCGCCCCCTCGGGCGTCAGGGCCGACAGGGCCGCGAGGGTGGCGTCCAGCTCGGCGCGCATGGGCCCCGGCGGCGCGCGCCAGGCCTCGGCCTCGGCCAGGGCGACAAAGTGCAGCGCCAGTTGCGGCCAGTTGGCCACGGCGCTCCGGAAGGTCTCGCTGGCGGCGGCGGCGCGGATGAGGCTGACGGACGGGTCGAGGCCGCCGGCCCCGATCAGGGCGCCGAACAGGGCGAGCGCCGGCGCATTGCCGGCCAGGGGCCGCCAGGCCCGGTCCACGGCGAAGGCCGGAAAGGGCTCGTGGGCGGCCAGCGCCAGTTCGGTCACCCGCCGGATCATGGCCGCGGCCTCGTCGCCAAAGGCGTGCTCCCCGTGGGCGGGGGCGAAGCCGGCGGCCAGCAGCAGGGCGTTCTCGTCCTTCAGGGCCAGGTCGAGGGCGGCGGACAACCGCCCGACCATGTCCCGCGAGGGCCGCGTGCGGCTGGTCTCCAGGAAGGAGATATGCCGCTGGGACACGTCCGCGGCCAGGGCGAGGCCGAGCTGGGAAAGCCCGCGCGCCCGGCGCAGGCGCCCCAGCATGGCCGGGAAGTCGGCCAGGGTCCGGACGGTGGGCGCGGGGGCGGCTGAAGGGGCCATGTGGGGCTCTCCGGCTTCTCAGGTCAGGCCAGCGCCGTGGCGCGGCGCAGGGCGTGGGCCTCGAAGACGGCGAAAAGCGCCACCGCCACGCCCGCGGCGATCACGGCGGCCAGGCCCGCGCCTGTCAAGGCGGCGGCGAAGATCGGCGCCAGCACCAGGGTCGCCGCGACCCAGGCCGTGTCGGCCCACAGGATGACGCGCAGGGCCGTGCGGGGCGTTTCGCGTCGGGCCGCCACGAGGCCCACCGCGACGGCGAAGATGGTCAGGCCGACCCCCAGGATGCGGAGGGCCAGCACGGTGGCGGGGGTGGGCGCCTCCAGGAGGACGGGGGCCAGCAGGTGGGCGTCGACGATGCAGGCCAGGCCGATCAGGCCCGAGGCGATGGCGTTGATGGTGAGGACCTTGGCGGCGCGCATGGCGGCTCCCGGGCTTTGGATCGCAGCTGATCGCTGAGCGGCAAGGTGTCGGGCGCCCCGGGGCCGCCCTCAACGACCTGGCAGGTAATCGTCGCCTCAGAACAGGCCTTGCGGCCCCGACCACGCGCCGGCGACCAGCGCCAGGACCAGAAGGAGGCCCGCCACCGGGTTCGACCTGAACAGGGCCAGGGCGCCTTCGGGGTCTTCCACCCGCACCTTGGCCGCCTGGTTGGAGAGGTGCAGGCCAAACAGCGCGGCCGGCGGCAGGAAGAGCGGGCCGAGCCCCGCGGCCCAGGCCGTGGCCAGGGCCAGGACAAAGGCTGCGACATAGAAGATCAGCACGCCCTTGGGCGTGGATGCGCCCAGCCGGCGGACGGACGACTTCACGCCGGCCAGGGCGTCGTCCTCCAGATCCTGGATGGCGTAGATGGTGTCATAGCCGAGCGTCCAGAAGATGCCGACGGCGTAGAGCAGCAGGGCGGGCCACTGCAGGCCCCCGGTCACGGCGGCGAACCCCAGCAGGGCGCCCCAGTTGAAGGTGAGGCCGAGCCAGGCCTGCGGCCACCAGGTGATCCGCTTCATGAACGGATAGGCCGCCACCAGGGCCAGGGAGCCCACGCCGAGCGCGATGGCGAAGGGCGGCATGACCAGCAGGATGGCCAGGGAGACGAGGCAGCAGCCGATGACGAAGGCCCAGGCCTGGCGCACGCTGATCTGGCCCGACGGGATCGGCCGCCCGGCGGTGCGCGAGACCTTGGCGTCGAAGTCCCGGTCGACAATGTCGTTATAGGCGCAGCCGGCCGCCCGCATCAGGGCTGCGCCGACGAAGAAGGCGATCAGCCAGCGCCAGTCGGGGAGTTCGCCCGTCATGGCGCCGGCCAGGGCGAGGCCCGCCCATCCCGGCAGCATCAGCAGCCAGATTCCGGTGGGACGGTCAAAGCGGCCGAGCTTCAGCCAGGGCCTCAGGGCGGGCGGCGCGCGGCGGTCGACCCAGTTGGTGGGGGCCGCATCAGGCAGGGGGGCGATCATGCCCCTCCTCCTACCAGATCGTGTCTTCGGCGCCTCAGTGAAAGCGGTTGGTAAAACCATGTTCAACGCGCGGTTGACTGCGATTCCCGCCCCGCCTAGCTTCCGGCCGTCCACCACCCGCGACCAGACAGGAGGGTTCGCATGACAATGCTGCTTGCACCGAACCCCCACCGCTGCGTCGCCGCGACCCGAACCTAGCTCAGAGCCCCGCTCGAGCGGATTTTCCCGGGCCGGCGCCTCCCCAGGCTCCCGACCTTCAGGAATTTCCCCGTGTTCGTCCGCATCCGCCGGGACGTCTGCTCCCGGCCCTCTCCGCATTCCGCCCCTTGCCGCGCCCCCTCGGCGCGCCCGCGGCGCTGCGCCATGTCCGCCGGTCCCTGGACCCGCGGTCCAGATATTTGGCCTCTCCGATGACCAGCGAATTTTTCGACGAAGACGAAGGCGTCACCCGCCCCCGACCCCTGGGCAACATGCAGGTGATCGGCTTCATGTGGCGCCACTGGATGGTGGACAAGCCGCGGTTCTTCACCGCCGCCTCCCTGTTCCTGGTGGGCACGGCCTGTGACCTGTCGATCCCCTGGGCCGCCGGCGCCCTGGTGGACGCCGTGTCGTCGCCTGAGCGGCTGACGGAGGCCGCCTGGACCGCCTGGGCGGTCCTGACCGGGCTCTACGTGGTCTATTACGGCGTCCGCACCACGGGCTTCCGCATCCTGAACGGCTTCTACGCCCGGATCATGGAGCGGATCGTGACGCAAGGCTTCGAGCGGGTGCAGTCCTTCTCCGCCGACTGGCACGGCTCCAACTATGCCGGCGCCACGGTGCGCAAGGTGTCACGGGCCATGTGGGGCTATGACAGCGCCTCTGACGCCCTGCTGCTCATGCTGATGCCGACCCTGATCGTGCTGGCGGGCCTGGCGGTCTCCATGACCGTGCGCTGGCCCCTGGCCGGCCTGTTCACGGCCACGGTGGTGATCATCTTTGCGGTCTATAACGTGCTGACCGCCACCTATTTCGTCCGCCCGGTCAACCTGGTCTCCAACGCGCTCGACTCCCAGATCGGCGCCTCCCTGGCCGACGCCATCGGCGCCAACCCGACGGTCAAGGCCTTCGGGGCCGAGGCCCGCGAGGGCCAGCGGTTCGCCGAGACGGTGGCCCAGTGGCGGGTGGCGGTGATCCGCACCTGGAACCGGTTCAACCTGGTGGGCCTGGGCCAGAACGTCCTGCTGGTCATCCTGCAGGGCGGGCTGACGGGGCTGATCCTGTGGGCCTGGACGCAGGGCCAGGCCAGCGCCGGCGACGTCGCCTTCGCCATCACCTCCTTCATGCTGATGGCCGGCTATATGCGGAACTTCAGCGAGATCACCCGCATGCTGCAGAAGGGCCTCGACGACCTGCTGGACGTGGCCGTCTATATGCGCACCGACCCGCAGCTGGCCGACAAGCCCGCCGCCCCGCCCTTCCAGGGCCTGGACGGCGCGGTGACCTTCGACCGGGTGAGCTTCGGCTACGCCGGCCAGGGCGAACGGCTCTATCAGGACTTCAGCCTGGCCATCGCGCCCGGCGAGCGGATCGCGCTCGTCGGCCCCACGGGCTCGGGCAAGTCGACCTTCGTCAAGCTGCTCCAGCGGCTGCACGACCTGGACGGCGGTCGCATCCTGATCGACGGGCAGGACATCGCCCATGTGACGCAAGGGTCCCTGCGCCGGGCCATCGCCGTGGTGCCCCAGGACCCCTCGCTGTTCCACCGCAGCATCGGCGAGAACATCGCCTATGCGCGGCCGGACGCGACGCCTGAGGCGGTGGCCCTGGCCGCCCGCCGGGCCCGGGCGCACGACTTCATCGCCCGCCTGCCGCAGGGCTACGACACCCTGGTGGGCGAGCGGGGGGTGAAGCTGTCGGGCGGCGAGCGGCAGCGGGTGGCCATCGCCCGGGCCTTCCTGGCCGACGCGCCGATCCTGGTTCTGGACGAGGCCACCTCGTCCCTGGACGTGGAGACCGAGCGCCAGGTCCAGGCGGCCACCGAGGAGCTGATGGCCGGCCGCACCACCATCGTCATCGCCCACCGGCTGTCGACGATCCGCAGCGCCGACCGGATCCTGGTCTTCGACCGGGGCCGCATCATCGAGGAGGGCCGCCACGGAGAGCTGCTC
>Ga0114898_1001984_pt1 | contig 11242 bp, 18 predicted proteins | sample Malvired_Geostar_FD_83496 | JGI IMG/M metagenome (GOLD analysis project Ga0114898, IMG submission 83496) | Marine viral communities from the Global Malaspina Expedition - Malaspina viral metaG DeepMed_Geostar | ecosystem: Environmental > Aquatic > Marine > Oceanic | place: Mediterranean Sea... | reverse complement strand
GCCCTCTCTTATGTAACGTCGCCGAGCAGGCAAAACCGGAAAAAGAAAATTTGAGAAATATCTCTATCGACTTTTAAAGAGGACCGGGCGAAGAGCAGAGAGGTCAGGACAATGCCGTATACCAACAGAGCACTCCCGTTCACTGGGTCTATTGACCTCACCATTGGCACCTCGTTCGAAGCCGCCGAGAAGATGGCAGGGAAGGCGGGGAGCAAGCGCCGGAACGTGCTGACCGAACTCGCTCACCACCCGGACGGGCTGACCGATAAGGAACTGCAAACTCTGTTGCACATGGATGGGAATACCCAGCGACCCAGGCGGATCGAACTGCATCGGGCGAAGCTAATCTACGCCAGCGGAGATCGTCATGTGGATGGAACGCGGCACGTCGTCTGGTCAGTGACGGCGCTGGGGAAGCTCGTGGCACGTAGCGAGCCGTGACACAAAAAAGAGGACCGGGCGCGGAATGGAACGCGACCCGGTCCACGGGTGGCACGGAGACAGAGAGATCGTATCATATCGTGATGCAATCGCGGATCATTAAACAGCTGATGCTGATCACCCAGCGGATTGCGGCAGGCGAGCCAGTCTCCCCCGAGGAGGCAGCGGCGGTGGTCGCACAGATACCCCTCTGCCAAGCACCTGGGTGCGGGGTGGGCCTCTACCGGGGGGTGAAATTCTGCTCGCCGGACTGTCGAAACCGTGCCACCCGTGATGCACCCCGTGAGGCGGTCAGGCGAGCGGCGAGCGCCCCACTCGACACCTATACACTGGAGGAGCGATGACACCTAGAGACTTTGCGAGTGCCTTAATCGCCTACTGCTACGCGACGACGGGGTCTGTGACGAGTTGGGGACGCACCCCTCTCCACAATCGGAGGGTCGGCGGCGTGACCCATTCCAAACACCAACTGTGGTTAGGCGCGGATGTGGTCTATGACACGCGACCGACCCTCGCAACGGCTCGCAGGCGAGCGACAGCGCTCGACCTGAAATTACTCAGAGAAGCGGATCACGATCATCTACAGGCACTCTAACCAGGGGGGAGACATGAGCATACACAAAGCACATCCGCACGTGGGACTCAGTAACACCGCCGCGGAGCTGGCGGTCGCTGCCGAACAGATGGGGATCCCCGTGGATCACCTGAAGAAGATGTTGATCTTTTTGGAAAAGATGCGCGTCGAAGCCGAGAAGCTCAACATCGAACCCTCCATCGCCTGCAACGCCGCGACCACGTTCGTTTCCAACGCCATCAAGAGCAACTACGAGCGCGACGGCTGGGAGGAGATTCACCTCGACTGCGCACAGGCGCTGATGAACTATGTCGGAGCGAAAATCACCGGCTTCTCTACCGTCGAAGAGCCCTCCTCTTTAGTGGGGGATGACACACCAGATCAGGTCCACTAATTTTGGCGTTGACGACAAAATTGAATAGAGACTGATAGCTATATAGACTATACTTGACTGTCACCTTATACCTAATAGGAGCACTATGGCAATGCAAACATCAGAGAAAACGCAGCACCTCGTGAAGGCGTTCTCCGCCTTCTCGGCCAACGTCCTGCCCATGTCGCCAGACCAGGAAGGCGCGTATGGCGGCTTCCTCTCGCTCGGTAAAATCCTCTCCCAAACCCAAGGCGATCTGATCTCCGCAGGACTCGTCGTCATCCAAACGATCTCCAGTCAGGACGGCGGGGTGACCGTGACCTCCCGCCTGATTCATGTGGAAACGAACGAGTGGATCGAATGCAGCTACACGATGACCCCCGAGCGGTCTGGCCCACAGGCCGAGGGAGCCGTGATCTCCTACTGCCGTCGCTACAGCCTCATGACGCTCCTGGGATTGTCTGTGGAGCAGGGCGAAGACATCGATACGAAGAAGGATCGGGGGGTCGCACTGAAAGCGATGCCAGCAGCCGCCCCGCAGGACCCGACGACTGGCGTCATCCTCAGTAAAGCCGACAAAAAGGAAGCGCGGAACGGCTCCCCCTACATCGCAATCCGTACCTCAGACGGACGTTCCGCCACCAGCTACGACGAGGATGTGATCCAGCAGTGCGTCTACGCTTACGAGCAGCAGACGATGGTGACCATCGACATCCAAGACATCAAAGGCCACAACAAGGTGATGGCGATTTCTGCCGTGTTGGGGAGTCCAGTCGCAGAGCCAGCCCCCTTAACTGACGATGACATCCCCTTCTAGTAGGACGTGGGTGTCAGCGTGGTCGGTCGGACGGGTCCTGAACTTAGGATACCCGTTCGGCCCCTTTGTGCAGACAGCGGCACTGGAGCGAGGCGCAGAGGTGCATCGCTGGTGTTGCGCCGAGGACTCCGGTGAACCCTACACCATCGCGGCGGCATTCCAGGGCTACGCCGACGCGTGGAAAGCCTTTTCGTATGGGTTCACGCCGAGCTGGACGCACCTCGAACATGTCTTTGACACGGGGGACGGCGGGTATCACGGCATCATCGACCGCGCCGGGAGCATCCGAGGCCGGGACACCGTGCTTGAGATCAAGACAGGGGAAGGCAACGGCCACCCCCGTACGGCCATCCAACTCGCCGCCTACACCAGAGCCTTGTTTCCCCGTCGATATCCAGACATTCAGCGCCTGGAGGTGCGCCTGAGCCGCACGGGAAAATATAAAGTGCTCATACATGCTCGCGTTGAAAATTTTTTAGAGTGGGATCGCCTCTTACGAGAGGCGCAAGGAGAGAATCATGGCAGAGCAGACACCGCTTCCCAACACCCTCGAAACCAGCCTCACGTCGCTCACCCAGACGCACATCGCCATCACGGATCAGGCGAGCTACGAACAGGCGCTGACCCAGCTAGCACTCGTGCAGCAGATGCGACGACGGATCACCAAATACTTCGCCGATCTGAAAGCTCCGGTGATGCAGGCGCAGAAGCGGTTGACCGCCGCCTCGACCGCACAACTCCAGCGACTGGAGCCGGTCGAACAGACCCTGACGACGGTCATCACTGACTACGAAACCTCAAACATTAAACTCGACGAGCTTGATGCGGATGTGTTGGTGAATGCCTCCCTCGCCACTGGGGTGCCAGCCGCCCCCCTCATCCCACGCGTGGTCACGCCAGCCGGTCATCATCGCCGCACCACCGTCTCGGTGGAGGTCACAGACCTGCTTGAACTGGTGCAGGCCGTCGCCGCTGAACGCGTGCCCCTGAACACCCTGAAACCCCATACCCCCGCCCTGAATGCGCTCGCCCGCAGCGACGGGGCCTTGTTCGACGTGCCAGGGTGTCAGCGCAACACCAAGACCACCATCGTTACCTGATGCCGTCAGATATTGGGGTCTTAGGTGTGGTGCCGGGGTGGGTCGTCACCCATCCCGACATCAGTCACTCCGCCTTTCGGGTGTATGCCGTGCTGGCGATACGACTCGCGGGGCTGGGGGAGGAGGACGCGCCGACGCGTGAGGCGCTGGCCGCTGACGTGGGGGTGTCAACGGATAGCGTGGACCGGCATCTCCGCCGCCTCGCCGCCCTCGGCGCTCTCACCATCACCAAGCACGGGAAGCAGAACCACTACACGCTGCGCTACGCGCATCCACAGGTGACGACCTTGAGCCATAATTACCCAGAAGCCATCACGCCTCGAGTACCGACCCATGCAGCGGGCATTTTGCGGACTAACATTCCGCAAACACCCGCGTCCTTATTGAAAGAATCGGTGACGACACACCGCAACTGGCCCGACGGCGCAGAGATATACCTAGGAAAGGAAGTACCAAGTAAGAAAGTACTAAGTAAGAAAGTACTACATACCGGAAATTCTTCCACGCACAAAACGGACGCGGTTGCGGACCAACCGACGACCCGCGTTCACCTGCCTCGGTTTACCGAGCTCGCGCAGCGGTATCCCGTCCACCGGGACCGGTCTCGTGCCGCCCAACGCTGGATCCGTCTCGGCGCGGAGCAGAATGATGCCTTGTGGGTCGCCATCTCAGCGGGACTGGACCGGTGGATCGACTACTGGGATCAGTCCGACACCCCCCAGCACTACATCCCCCTCCTGACCAACTGGCTGACGCGCCAGCTGTGGGAGGACCGGCCCGTGGTGGACCGCACCGAGACGCTCAGTCCGCAGAGCCGGAAGCTCGCCCAGGCCGCGAGAGCATTCCTGAAGGAGGAAGTATGACCGCGCTCGTCCCTTATCCAGCCCTCGTTAAGAACGAACGTAAACGGTTTGTTCTCTGCTTCACGTCGCTGGCCTCCTCCAAGGGCGGCCAGGCGGACGAGATCAAACTCCGCGCCTACTTCCAGGCACTGAGTGACTCACCGATTGAGGGGTGCGAACGGGCAGCGGAGCAACTGAGCCGTGCGCCGGGGCCGTTTCTGCCGGACGCGGGGACGTGGCGGGACCTCGCAGACAGCCTCGGCCTCCAACAATACGAAGCCGACTTGAAGACCGTGCAACCCGCGCCCCGCACAGTGGCACAGGGCGAGGAGGCGCGACTCCGCACCGCACAGGCCGAGTTTATCGCCACCCTCCGACAGTTTGTGCGGCCAGAGACGGCGGACGCCATCGCCCGTCGCATCCAGACGAGCGCCGTCCCGACCTACTACTGCGCGACGTGCCAGGATAGCGGGTTTATTCGCGCTCCTGCCGACCCACGCGACCAACAGCGGGTGGGCTACATCGCGGAGCGGGTGCAGACGTGCGCGTGTTACCGCAGTAATCCCGTCTTGGAACGGGACCGCGCTGCACGGGGCCAACGGCGCCCCGTCTAACAGAGTGGGGGGATGTCGGTGCTGTTTCCAGCATCGGAAGGCTCGCCATAGCCTGCTCCGTCCCCCCACCCCGTGAGGTATCAGATGCTTTATCCTAAACCCAGACCCAGACACCTCGTGAAGAAGGACCAGAAGGCCCACAGAAAGGCCGTCATTCGCGCTGTACGCGACGTTGTGCGCCAGCGGGACCCTGTCTGTCGGGTCTGTGGGACGGTGCCGACACAGGGCCGTCTTGAAATGCATGAGATCCGGTCACGCGCCCAACTCAGAGGGAAGGCCCCGGAGGCTATTTTTTCTACCGCCAACTGTTTGATGTTGTGCAGCGCCCACCACCGGGACGTGACCGAGCGCCGGTTATGGTTACGCCCCGCGACCGACGCGGGAGCCGATGGGCTTGTCCGGGTCCAGGCGAGCGATAGGCTGGCGTGAACTGGTATCGCCTGACGCCATGACCATCGGATCCCTCTTCTCCGGTATCGGCGGGCTGGACCTGGGTCTGGAACGGGCGGGGCATACCGTCCGCTGGCAGGTCGAAGCTAATCCCTACTGCCGCCGCATCCTGGCCCAGCACTGGCCGGATATCCCCTGCTATCCCGATGTGACACACCTGACCGCCGAGACGCTCGAACCCGTGGACCTGATCTGCGGGGGGTTCCCCTGCCAACCCGTCTCAGTGGCGGGATCACAGAAAGGTACTGACGATGACCGATGGCTCTGGCCGCACTTTTCCCGCCTCCTGCGCGTATTACGACCGAGATACGCGCTGCTGGAAAACGTCCCAGGGCTGCTTACCGCTAACGGAGGACACGCGTTTGGAGCGATCCTCGCTGACCTGGCCGACAGCGGGTACGATGCGGAATGGGACCATTTACCCGCAGCCGCCGTTGGTGCCCCGCACCTCAGGTACCGGGTCTTCATTATTGCCAGCCTTCCCGACGCCGACCGCCTTAGACCATATTCCACAGAGAACAACGATGGGGCGCGGACTCCTCAATCCCATCTTGCAGGGCGCAGTCGGTGGGTTCAGTCCGAGCGATGTGTCTCGCCATGCCAAGAAGGGCAAGCTGTGGCCGACGCCGATGGCAGCGGATGCCACCCAAGAGCGCACCCCGGAAGCACACTACCGCCGGCAAGCGGAGAAGAAAGCCGCAAACCCCAATCTGGGCGGGTTACACAAACCCCTGATCACCGCCGTGCTGGAACGGCAGATGTGGCCGACGCCGACCGCACGGGACCACAAGGACGGGAGCTACTGCCCCAACGTGCCGGTGAACGGGCTCCTGGGGCGGGCGGTCTGGCCGACGCCGACGACCAAAGCCAATCAGGGGGCTCCCTCTATGCAGGCGCGGGGGCAAGCCTGTCGGAATTTGCGAGCAGCCACCAATGGTGGGAGTCTGAACCCGACGTGGGTCGAGTGGCTCATGGGGTTCCCCAGCGGGTGGACCGTTTGAAGGCGCTGGGTAACGCAGTGGTTCCACAAGTCGCCGAATGGCTCGGGCGACGACTCACCGCCCACGCAGAGGATCGTCTATGAAACAGCACGGCAAGGTCGATTTAAACCAAAAAAGCATCGTTAAATTTTTGCGCCAATGGCCCGGAACCACCATCCACTCCACCGCGAGCCTGGGCGGAGGATTCCCAGACATAATTTTAGGTATCCATGGCCGGACGGTCCCGATAGAAATCAAGGGAGCCAAAGGCAAACTCACCCCGCAGCAGCAGGCATGGCATAGGGCGTGGACGGGCACCCCGGTGGTGATTGTGCGCTCGCTGACCGACGCACTGAAACTCCTACAGAACATCGAAGCCGCGCACCGCCATGGCATTGTGCCCGCCGCCCTACCACACACCGAACGATAAGTCTTGGACACAGTATGACCAGAACAGCCCAAGTGTGTCCCACCCAGCGTGAGATGGCGCATCCTCCTATAAGTGCCTCCGTCTGGTCGCCTGCGAGCGGTCCAGTCCCGCCAGAGCAGTCCTGGGACGAGGTTCAAAGCCCCCCAGTCTGTGCGAGCCGGAAGCAACCTAGTGTGTCAGTCGCCATCTCGCCTTATCCGTCAGGTAGATACTGGATCCACAGAAAGGACAGTCATGAGCAAACTCGCCGCTATTGAACCAGAACTCCGACAACGCCGCACCGTCTCAGGATTCCTTGATGACCTCCGGGCGCACATCGCCCGGAAGCAGACCGAACTCGCCGGGAGTGACGCCAACCGCGTGCGGATCCTGGCTGAACTCGGCGCATACGAATCCCTGCTCAGCGAATGGGACACCAACGGGACGACCCATGAGTGAGGCCGCGACGACGGGGGACGCGATTGAACAGGGGGTGGCGCTCGCCTCGGGCGTCTACCTCACCACGATGGGGGCACGCATCGAGGGGGAGATTTCACTGACCGAGTATGTGGCAGCGGTGGAACGCTGCCAAGCCCTGGGCAATGCGTGTGCGTGGGCACTGGGTGATTTGCTTTATTATGGATCACACCGAGGGGACTGGGGCGAAACCTATACACAGGCCCTCGCCCTCACGCAGAAGTCCTACTGGAGCTTGACCCAATGTATGCGCGTAGCCAAAGCCTATCCACAGACCGACCGGGTCGAGGGCATCTCCTGGTCCCATCACCGCGAAGCCCTTGCGCTGCCAGACCCCGAGCAACGGCAACAGGTGCTGGCCTCGGCGGTTACCAGTGGGCAAAGCGCCTCGGATCTCAGACAGCAGCTCTCATCAGGCCGCGCCCCCCGGACGACGGTCTGTCCCAAGTGCCAGCATGAGTGGTGAGCGCCTAACTATAAGGAAAACTTATGAACCCTAAAAAATGGTGGACGAGCAAAACCTTCTGGCTGAACGTGGCGACGTTGGGTGTGGCCCAAGCGATGCAGCAGGATTCGCCGGAACAACTGTCGCAGCTTTTAGCCATTGCGAACATCCTCCTGAGATTTTTTACCAGCCAGCCATTGGGTCGATGAGAACAGACGAGTGGTGGCAGCGCGTCCTGTGCCGTGACCCCACACACCTCTCACCGCATGACTGCCAGCTGCTGGACGCCTGCGGGATTCGGCCCTGGGTGTGTCCCTCATGCCGTCACGATCCGGTCGTCGCGTAAGTCGCGCAGCGCGAGACGGCACCCGGCAGGGGCGCACCGCCGACCGGGACCTACGGAAGGCCGTACGGCAAGGGCGGGCGGCAGCGCGACGGGGGGATGAACGCTGGTGTTGTCCACTCATCGGGCAGCGGGCACGCGCCTGGGTGTATGGCTGGTCGCTACAGCACACAACGAACGGCCCCTGTGAGGGGTGCGACCTGTGCGGGGCGGGCACCCCGCAACCACTCCCCTACGCGGCATGGCTCGCGCAGCGACGATAGGAGCGTTATGGACATCGCAGTGAGTGTTGCAAGTATTGGTCTTGGGATTGTGATCTGGATGCTCCTCGAATCACACCGGGACCACTCCGTGGTGGAACACTATCGGGACACCGACCAAAAGTTCTATGAACGGTGGTGTGCGTATGTCGAGCTGGAGCGCCGTCTCGCCGCTAGGGCTGCGGCTGGAGCCACTCCGGCAGGGTCGCCCCCTGTGACAGCGCCAAGGGGAGTGTCCCCTGTGCCAAGGCCCGACTAATCCGTCCCTGAATCGTCTCAAACAACTGACGCGCCAGGAGCCGCTTCTGTGGGCCGTCCGGCATCTGCTGGAGTTGCGGCATCTGCGACAGGAGATTGGCGGCGAGTTGTCGCGCAAAGCCTCGATGTTTCGAGACGGCGGCAGCGGACGCGGCTGTCTGCTGGAGCGGGACATTCAACCCCGGAATATTCACTCGCGTGGACGGGGGACCGGGACGCAACCCGAGATCACGCAAGAGCGCCTGCTGGGGGTCCGACTGGTTCAGGGCGGGCGGCATCACCGACTCACGGCTCGGGAACAGGGCGCGAGAGAAGGCTCGTAGGATATCGTGCTGTTCTCCCCCCGGACCAGGGGACCCCAACACCTCTTGGCTCTTCCAGCGGGGGTCGCCAAAGACATCGGTGGGCATGAACGTCTCGGGCAGTTGTTCACGCAGACCAGGGATTCGCGCCTGCGCGGCCACCATCGTGGGGGAGGTCCCCAAGAGGGGTGACGCTATCTCCCCACGCGCTACCGCTTCCTGTACCGCTTGCGGCCCACGCTCACGGCTAAACGCCGGGTCGACGGCTTCAGCAATGTCTGCAAGCCCGGAGGGGGTGAAGCGACGGGCGGCTTCAGGGCCAAAGTTATAAAAGAGATTCGCGGGTTGATGCCCCAGTGGCGACGTTTCCTTGAGCGTCTCTCCAATCCACCCAGGGTGGGTCAATGATCGGCCCCGGTCCTGTTGCAGTCGCGCCTCGCGGCCAGCGGTATACGGCACAAACGCGGGTCCCGCCAGCGGCCCCATCACCAGTCCAATCCGTGGGTCGATCTTATCGTGCCCGTAATACCCCGCTGCCCCAGCCCCCGCGCCGAGCGCCTGCTGGGTAATCTGTTTCTGGATGCTCGCCTTCGGGAGTGTCCTTCCCGCGGCCTTGGCCGTCTTTTGGAACGCATCGTGGGCGAGAAATCCCAACCCAGGCGTATGCTCCAGCCCCTTCTCCAACCCCATGATGCCGACGCGGGCGAAGGGGGCGAGCTGCGTAGAGACAAACCCCGTGAGTCCGCCCCGCTTGCGGCCTTCCCGTTGCGCCTTCAACGCCCACTGCCCCATCCCACTCACCGGCTCCCCGGTCAGCGTGTAGCGAGCCGCCTCGTCCGCGCTCATCCCACCCGCCTTCAGGGCTTTGATGGCGACCATGTCTGACGCCCCGTAGAATCGACCTAAAAATCCCTCGCCGCGCATGTATTGCTCGGGGTCTGTCGCCCCCTTTGGCGTGGGGGCAATGCGCTGATACGACCGATTGAATTCCTCCGGGCTTTGATTGATATACCGCGCCCAGGACCGGAACCCATCGTCTTCGCCAGGTCCTGCCAGGGATTTCAATACGCGCCCCGAGCGACGGACCAGTTCCATGTCTCCGCGTAGCAGCCCCTCGCCCAACAACTCCATCGACCCCACCATGGCACCGCCCAGCGCACCGCCAGTGGCACGGGCCATCGTGTCGGGGGACCCGAGAAACCCAAAGTAGGTCCACTCAGAGAGTGCCTCCCCGAGTCCGCCCCGTTGGGTGCCAGCCTGTCCCCTTGGGCGCGGCACCTGTCGGCGAAATCCACGGGACGCAGCCCCAATCGCGCCAGGGAGGACGCCACCCCCGAGTGCGGCCCCCGCTAACCCGCGCAGAAGGGGACTCTCGTCCGGTTCAGCGGTCGCCGCGCCATACGCGCCCCCGCCCACGCCTGTCGCCAGCCGACCCAACTTCAGGAGACTACGCAGCGGTGGCATCGAGGGTCGGTCCTCCCGGCATCATTTGTTGGGCGGTGAAGATGCCCGCGAAGAGCATCCCGAGAGCAGCCGTCACCTCTTGCAGGCTGTTGATCCACTCCACCATGTCTTCCTGCATGGGTTGCCCCGCTCGCCCCTCCCGTGCCGTCGTGCCGGCGACATCAATGGTGCGTCGTCCGGTCGAGGCCATACTGTGGTGCGCCCGGAGAAAAGATTCGTTGAGGACTGCATCTATCCGAGCCGCTGTCTGCGTATCAACGAGCCCTAACCCTTCAAGGACTTTCTGCGCCGCCAACATTCTGTTAGCCATGACCCGTCCAGAAAGAGCGAGTCGGTAGTCCAGATACCGCTGTGGGTCGGATGGAGGCGGCACCAGGCCTTCTTTGGACAACCCTAGCCGCTCTTGGACGCCTCTATACCCAGGCCCCCCAAGCAAGTCCGCCTTTGCCACGTCTTGTTCTGCTTTATCGACAGAGGCCAAGAAATTGTCAACACTCTTCTTCTGGTTTGAAATCGTGACCGTTTCTACGAAGGTTGGTCCGGGTGGCCTGCGGTCTGCCATGGTTTTTTCCCCAGCGGGACCCTTACGCACCGTCTCTTCAGCCATCTCGCCGGTTTTTTTGAACTTCTTGTAGCGTGCGACTCCGCCTTTACGTGCGCCTGTTCCTGCTCTCGCCAAGAGTTTGGCGGCAGTTTCAGCGCCAATGCCACGCTGCATGAGTCTTTGAATGTGTTCTTCGGTGTCCGCAACCTCTCCCACCTCCAGCGCCTGACGTTTCCACCACTGTATCGCCGGACGGAGTCCAGAGTCAGAGGCAAGTGAGGACTCTATCTGAGTTATCGTCTCCCGAATGCCGAGGGCACCAGCCGGGGCAGCGGCACCAGTCTGGGTGGCGGCACCAGTCGGCGTACCAGGACCGGGGGTGGGTACTGGCGGTGTCGGGTCAGCAGCCTGAGTCGGCTTGGGTCGGGCTGCGGGACGAGGTACTTGTGCCCCAAAGTCAGGACTCACGCGTGCGCCGGTTCCGGTCGGGACACCCCACGGTGCTGGCTGGGATACTCCAGGCGCAGCAGCAGCCGCCGTCGAGGTGGT
>Ga0114898_1001983_pt1 | contig 11245 bp, 5 predicted proteins | sample Malvired_Geostar_FD_83496 | JGI IMG/M metagenome (GOLD analysis project Ga0114898, IMG submission 83496) | Marine viral communities from the Global Malaspina Expedition - Malaspina viral metaG DeepMed_Geostar | ecosystem: Environmental > Aquatic > Marine > Oceanic | place: Mediterranean Sea... | reverse complement strand
GGCAGAAGGTTGTATCCGTTTTGGCCTCGGACGTTTTTCTACTGAGGATGATATTGATCGCGCGGTGGAAATCATATGCAATACTACATCTCTGACAAGTTGGCGTAAGTTGTAAGTTGGGAAGGTTAACGCAAAAAAATTCTCAGGATCCTCGTAGATAGGACGTTTACCACCTTGCATCAAAACTTCATAGAGATCGGCGGCAAACATATGCAAGGGTAGCTCGCCAGTTCTCAAATCTTCTCGCAAGGCTACCACCTCGTGCCAACTAGTCCAGGTTTTTTTGGCCATAACAAGGCTCCTTATTATTCACAGATATTTTCCCTTAGATCTCTATTTTGTGTCGACAAATTCTATCGGTTCCTGAAGATTATCAGGAATAGCTCCTTTAGCCTGAACATGATTACTCAAGGATTCCAGTATATTTCTCTCATCACTACCAGATTGAGAGAGTTCTATCAAAGATTGTACCAATCGTCTAAATAACTCTTGACGTCGGAGGCCATTATCATCCAAATAATCATCGACTTTATGTACATTACCTTCTTTCCATAAATGCATCAAGCAATGGATTCGGTCTATCAAAGGTATTGGCTTCCCATTAGGAGCTTCGTAACCCATCGAACGACTCCGTCTTTGCGTCCAGAGCTTTAGCTGTATTTTGTTGCCCGCACTGTTATTTGACTCAGTGCCAGCATCTGATTCCGAATTCTCCTCAAAATCATCACCATCACTTTCAGGCATATCTTCACTACCCTTGTGGGTTATCAAATTCCAAGTTGTGCCTAAGTCTCGATAAGAAACGCCACAAGCTGTTGCATATATTATGCATGCTCCTGCAGGAGCTTCTTCTAATCCAAAATCATGTCGATGTAATAGATAATAAGCAGTCGGTGCGTCCATTCGATCTGAGGTTTCTACGTCAGAATCGTAATCTTCTCCAATCAATACTTGGCCCACCACAAAATCAACCACCATTCGCCGAACATGAGCGAGAAACTCGCCCACTAACATAAGTTGACCAGGGTCATTCGCTTTTTTAACGATAGGGTGCTTACTGTAGGCTTCAAGGGCCGGGCCGGTTGCAGCCCAAACGAAATCTGGTCCACGAATTCCCGCGTCCCAGTAATCACGCAGACGTTCTGTGATGTTGCGACGCATATCATCAAGGATGCGATTATCCCAACCTGCTCGGGCAGTTATCGGACGCTTTTTACAGACAAGCCAAACAGATGTTGCAAGGGCTGCTGAAGCTATAGATCTAGTCCTGTTAATCATCTCAGTTTGAATTGGCCAACTTCCATCTACAACAAAGCCGGAATGTATGATCGCAGATACAAGTGTTTCCCATGCATTGGGATCTTTATGCGCAAATACAATCACGAGTCTCCCTTTATCGACCAAGACCTTGTGACAGTTGCCAAATACTGAAGCCATACCAGTCTCGTAACTACTTTTTGATGCTTCCGAATCTCGATCATGCCGATTAGCATCGTCAATGAGTTCACCATCCTTCTTCTCAGTATCCCATTTCGGCGATAAAGCATCCGTAAAAGCACTACTCCATTCTTCGTTGAGACCGTAAAGCATCCTTCGCAGCCACACATAAAAGAAATCCATACAATCAGAATATGGAATAGCATCATAGTATGGAGGATCTGTTACAATAAGATCGTATTGACCTGTAATTTCATTAATTGAACTCGCTTTAATAACCGTTGGCGTCGGAGCATGAGCCACAGCAGCACGTATGGTACCGATTAAGGGCTCTGTTACCCACTTCAAAACACCCGCATATCCCCCAGAATCACTATCAAGAACATTATTCTCTGTGAAATCCCATTTCATAGGAATCGCCCATCGCTGGAAAGTATTTGCCCCCTTGCATCCAGCAGGTTGCCAAGCCACAAAGGCACTGTTGTAATCAGCCAACTTATCGACTACACATGCAAGATAAGCTGTTATTGCCTCTGTTAACTCTATTGGGGTTCCAGTTTTTTTCATCTCTTCAAATGCTTTACGGACTAAATTTGAGAACACCCCAAGCATAGCCAATTGCCTACCTGAAAACATCATATCCCAAGTAGTAAAACCATATTTAGGTGCCCGCATACCTAGCGCATTCTCATTGGGCATTGGGTCATTTGGAATACCAAATGGTAATTGTTCAAATGTTGAACTTACTGTCTCAGAAGCTCGATGAGCTGCATCAATATCGTGCTTTGTCGGATTACGAAAACTTTTCCCTTTAGAACTGGTATATGCTACCGCGTACATTATCTTACCGAGCTTACCAGCTTTCCCTTCGAGACGAAGGTCATTCATCGTATTAATAGTTGCACAACAAGGGCATTTTGCACCTGATCGTGACATCGTTCCAGTGCTAATTTTTTTATCGTGCTCTCTCTTTTGCGCTGAATTAACACCCTTTATTGAGACATCATATTCAATGCCGAACCTGACACCACTTCCATCTGACTTAGGTGTAACCGAGAGCAATGCTCTCCCAGCCGCCTTCTTGCATAACCATTTAGTTTTCAGTAACGGAACCTCTGCCCGGCAGTTTTTACAGGAAACTGTTCTTGCCCAAAGATATGCTAACGTTGGTTTCGCCACCCAGCGTGGTTTTTTTTTGTCTTCTAAGTAAGTATCTGAGAACTCTTTATTCAGAGAGTCGACGTCCATTGTACCATCTTCATTTAAAGGTACTAATCGCATCTCTTTCAACTCATATGGTTTGACATTATTCATATCCAGCGGCTCAAAATCTGCATACGCCGGATAAAATTGCGCTAATTGCTTTCGAGCTTCACCCAAAATCCACTGTCCCCAGGCACGGACCTGCCAGGCCAAATTTGCCTTGGGGATACGTCGTGAATCTGGCTTATCGAACAAACTAGGGGTCTGGTATTCTTTATCCCTTTGTCGCTTGGTTTTCTTGGTCCTGCCAACTAAATGAGCATGAGCTTTATAAAAAATCTCCATGTAGTCTTCATTATCTGTGATAAAATCAGGAAGAGGAAATGTCTTATCTGCCAACTTCTTGGGGTATTCGAGTGTACATTTGAGAATAAACCATGCTACAGGATTGATATCAATCGCCGTAGCTTCACAGCCCAATCTCATTGCTTCCAAAGGAATTGCACCGCCTCCGGCAAAGGGGTCAATTAAACGCGGAGGGTTTCCACCACTACCATCAAGTACATGTTTGCGTAGTTCAGTTAGAAGATTTGAATTTTCTAATTCTCGCTTCCAATGCAAAACACCACCTTCAGTCTCTTCCTTCACCCGCTCGACAATCTGACCATTTGGCATCTTTTTACTGATTATTTTTTTCGTTATTTTGCCACCGATCTTAGTACATAGAGTATTCCGTTCTTCCTTTGAACCAGGATCAGGTATGAGTGTGGCAAGGATCACAGCACGGCATGCAGCTAAAGGACGTCGTGCAGGCCAAATGTGGAACGCTTTTATATGTCCAGAATGGCATAATTTCTCATGGGATCCGTCCATTGAGGTTTGTTGCAGACAAAAGCTTTTCTCAATCAACCGCGTTTCATCCAATTCTTTAATCATTTGAATCTCCTGTTAACTCATCAATAAATGCCATATTGGCGGTCAATAGACGCTCCTGTACCTGTACAACCGATAACACCACTACGATTTGAAGATGTGCGCCATGTAGCTGCTTTTTTAGAACCAGGTTTAGCTATTTCAATTTTGAAGTACTCTCCCTTGGTATCAGTGCACCGAGAAAATCTTATAATTTGACCTGGATATGATGGCCCGCCCTGCCCTGAAGTTAGGGTCTGTCCATAAATAACTGTTACAACTTTGCCCCGAAAGCCGCTCGTGAAAGTGAGCGCTACTTGTTATACTTATTTTTGGACGGACCCTTAGTTGAAATAGCACAGGCTCCCTGTCTACTTATGACACGCAATACAAACCTTCGCCTGCCCATATAAGTCATCTATATCAAGGGGTTCATCCGGCCGCAGTGGATTAGGTTGTAGTTTCGCACGTGCTCGCTCACGCCGCCGATCATACTCTTCTTTGACCTGTGCAACACGCTCAGGTTGGGTTAGCTCTTCCAACGATTCTCCCTGGCTCCATGTAAACGGGCTCCCATGGTCAAGTGCATTCTTTTCGTAGTCTTTGGCTTCTTGAAATCGCTCTGGATGCCGCTCCATTAAGCGCACCCATTCTATTTTTTGCTGAAAGAAACAGAACGTACAACCGCTACGAGTACGCCACTCATAGTAACGAGGCAACCCTAGCCCTGACCCTTCGAGGATTTCAATTACCCCGGACTTTTCTACTCCTACTTCTTTGAATGGGAGCTTAATCACTAAGTTTTTGTGTTTGGAGGCATATCCTTCGCGATACTCTTCATCGGCTCGGATCGCTACATAGCTAAAGACCTTAGTTCCTTCCTCTAACATGGGGCGTATCCATGTTTCAAATGGACGGAGTTTAAGTTGTCGTGTACACCACCGCGATTGAGGAGAAGGTAGGTAATTGTTGTACTGCTTAAGCCAGAAGTCAAAATCTCGATCCGGATTCAGCCTTAATATTGACTGTCCGAGAAAACCCTCTAATAGTTCAAGGAATTCGTAGACCTCATCTAGCTCTTTCCCTGTGTCTGTAAAGAAATAGTCAATATCTAATTCGGGATGGTTTTGTCTCATATACACGGCAAGCGCCGCGCTATCTCTCCCACCAGATAGTCCTAATACATGCTTTTCGACTGCGCTCATGAGAATAGTTTCCCCTGTTCAATGTCGGAGGGTTTCTTCCCTCTTTTTTGTCTGGTTTTGGGTTGTGTGAGATAGCGTGCGCTGAGTTCAGCTAAAGCAGCGATAACGATATTTTTATTCCGCACGGTTCCGTTTGGAAGCGCCTCTTCTAAACGAGCTACAAGTATATCGATATCGGTGCGATCTCCATCCGTTACAGTGAATTCTTTACTGAGAGGCGTCGGGCGACCGTTTATGCCTATTATTACTGCCATGGCTTGTCTCTTATCTTTGCGACCTTTTACCCGTGCGAATGCTTCGGCATGAATAAATCTTTGGGCCAAGTCCGCGATCTCAATGGCTGCTGCATCGAGATCGGTATCGATCCATTTAAGAGGCGGTTTGCTGATCGCTAGACTAACAATTCCTTCCATGTGGTCGTACCCACCATCGAATTGAATTAGACGATTGGCAAATGCATCCAGCCGCAGATCTCCCGTCAACTGCCGAATATTTTCTGCCCGGCCTTGAAGCTCTGCTAAACTACTAGGTTTAGGATTCGGCACCTGTAGTTCCGCCAGCATGGAGTCTCTTAGGCGACGCAACACGGTCGGATACGCTTCAATAAGTTCCTCAAGCCCTTCTTGAACGGCATCTACTAGATGACGAACACCTGATTCAGAAGTGAGACCGACCTCGTCGGTTAGACTAGCTGGTAAATCATCGAACAAGAATTTGTTGGGATCGTTTGCTTGTTTGAATATCTGGCGAATGCGCAGCGCGTTCTTGGACAATTGCAAAGTCCGCTGGGTCCAAGCCGGTAAGCGATCGTACATCGCAATTAAACCTCGTGAGACATCAAGCGGCTCTAAATCGGTGAGTCTATTTTCCTCGTCTAACTTGCGGACAATCTCTGCCATACCCGAGAGAATTCGACGCGATACTTCTGACAGATCCATCCAGCGGAGCTGTATATCCGAAGCATCTCTCACAAGATAGTCTATGTCCAAGTCTTTTAGTCGCGCCTGGAAAATTCCTTGCCGATAAAAGGCTAAAAATTGCCGCTGTGCTTGGATAAAAGCGACGGCTATGATCGATAGTAAACCATCCTGCACGCCGAATGGGGCCTTACGCCAGATTTCGTACAACTCGGATAGGACGACCGTTCGATTTTCATTTTCCTTTAAGAAATCTACAGCAGCTTTCCAGAGCGGAGCGAGATTACTCGGATCGTCTTCCCCACCCTCCGGCTCGCAAAATAACCAAATGTCTTTCTCATTGCGGTAGAGCTGACTCCCTTCTAACAGGGAGACAAACAATCCTCCATGTGCCGAGAAACCGTCGATACCAAGACGTTCTTCTCCCTCATTGAGGACCATGTGCAGGAGAAGGAGTTTTTGCCCAGCGGCGGCACTACTCGATGGCTTAAGCCGATTCAAAAGCTCGTTGTGAATTTGAGGGGACTCCGAAAATTGGCTATCCGCTATATCAGACGCGAGGCTATTGAGCTGGGCATGGAACAGAGATTTGGGTGAATAGTTTTTCCTATACCAAGAAGTATTATCAAAGGCCTTTTGGAACACCTGCTCCAGCTGCCCTTGGACATCGGCAATGCTCGCCTCTACTTCCCGGCGTGCGACAGGATCTCCAGCAAGTTCAGGGCTATTGCTGCGGACATGTTCAAGCGCCAACAACTCTCGTGCAATATCCGTAATGGCCCAAGAGTGAGGGGATAACCCGCAGACAATATCCCATTCCTGGCTCAGCCGTGACGCTTTGCGACAGGCATCCAGACACGCTTCGTCGCTTTCATTCTCCGTTGGGATTGCGAGTACAAACTGTCCTATAGTACCGCATTCAGGCTCATAATGTTCTGCGACCTCAAGAAGATCTTTAATAGGAGCGATCTCTACATCAAACCACCGCAACGCGCCCGTTTTATGATAATGTCGCTTAGCAAGGATAGGATGGATATTTGCGAGCTTTTTCAATGCAGCAAAGTCTACATTCGGGTTCTCTTCTAAGGCGTTTTTAACGGCGCTTTCAATATCAAAGTCACTGCCGGCAAAGATTGCGTAATCACCGGCAAATTTCCGCTCGATGATTAAAGACCACTCCCGCAGCTGTTTGAGAAGCTTGTTAAGCGACCTTGATTTAAGCTCGGGATGGCTTTCTAATAAAATTTCTTTGCTAGCTATTAGACCCGATCGCTCCTTAAAGAGATCGACTAGAGCAATCGTTCTTAAGAGAGAAAGATGGTTAGCTTCTCCCCCAAGCGCTTCGCAACGCTGTACTGCTTCAACAGCGAGAGACCAGCGATGCCCATCGGGAGAAGCAAGGATCGAGGGTTCTAAATTATATTGTAGATATTCCCACAAGAGCCCAGGGGCATATAAGTCCCCATCGCTAGCATGGCGTAAGAAATCTTGGAGGCCCTGGGGCTCAGCGGAGTTGAGAAATCCGAATATACTACGCTGGTTTTGGCCAAAACGACGTCGCGATATGGGGCCGAGTAGACAGGCAACGATTGGATGGATTGGCCAGCATTGTTCGAGGGTATGAGCAATATCCGGCGAAGCGGCGGGGCGTTGTTTGCGGATACTATCCGCAACATTCTTAGCGATAGGCCTGATCCCCTTGTCCGGTTTATCCGCTTCGATAGCCCGAGAGATCAGACTGAGCTGCTCTTCACCGGCTACATTTACTGGGAGGTCAACAAAACGACCTTGAATTTTGGTCCACTCATCGCGTTGCTCACGGGATAAACGGTTGGCATATTCTTCAAAAGCTTGATGCAAGATGCCGACAATAATGAGTCGCCTATTGCTTCTAGACGCCGCTTCTGCGAGCTGCTGAAAAATGTAGACATCGCCTTCATTATGCGTCGCACCCTCAAGAAATTTACCCATTTCATCGAGGAAAAGAATCACGCCTCCAGATGTATTTGGATTACTTTGAGCGGTTTTCTCTAAGGTGCTAACTAAGTGGCTCTCAGACCAACCTGCCTTCGGAGGCTTTCCAACACCCATCGTCTCTAGCGCGTTGCCAATTACCTGGACCGGGTTTTCTCGCCGCCCGACTACGGGGATGATCGTCCATCCCTCTTTTTTGGGCGGCAGAGCCTTGCGAATCAGCTGTGCCGTTTCTTTACCGACCGTCTCGGATGCCAATTTCGATAGAGATGGATCTATAGACAGGAGTCCACCGAAGGCCACAACTAAACTGGATTTTCCGCTGCCGTACGGACCCGTCCAGGTAAATGCCCCTTGACCGACTTCAGTAAGATGGCGAGTCATATTAGTTAGGACATCAGCAGATGATTGGGGGCAAACAAATCCCTCAAGTGCGGTTAATTCACCATAGTCCGTGTCGATTCGAATCGACCGCTGAAACCGCCGCGCAATATGAACTTTATCGGCAAGTACCATTATGCAGCCTCCAAATTCGCACTGAGTTTGTAATCATTTTTCAGTATCATAAGGGCATCATCGAGAGATAGATCACCTTCCCGAATAACCTGCTTCATACCTGCGGTTTCGGACCATTGGAATGTGCCTCCACTCACATCCTCCAAATCTTGTAAACGCCTAAAAAGATCATCTTCATCAAGGAGGAAAACCCTGCCAGGAGAGCCCACTTCATGAGCAATTGCTTCGAAGGAAAGAGTTCGTGCCGACGAGTGATGTCCCCAAAAATCGATTAGAGCATAGAGGAATACACCATTACCTAGGGTTGGTTTCGCACCTCTGACAAAACGGAAGCCATCTTGTCGCCCAATAGACCGTATCAAGCCTAATTCGGCAAGCGGTGACTCAAGCGCGTCCTCATGACTGCCTTTGGCAGCACGTTTTGCGACATAGAGCCGAACAAAACATTCTACATCTCGTTTGATGGTGGCAGCAGATGCACGGGCCCACCCTAGCTTTTGAACAAGATCTTCGAGGCCACGCACCAGGTGTTCGCGTTCGAAAGTGCCACTTTGAAAATAATTGAAAGCCCAAAAGCAGGTCGTTTTGTCCGGGCGACCTGCTAAAAACCAATGAATGAGCCAAAGAGTGGAAGGATACTCCATATAAGGATCTAGGCCATGCTCACCGAAGATCATGCTTCCCACAGAAGTTGGCTCTAAGCGGTCTTTGTCGATCACGCCACAAGCAAATGCCCAATGGCGCATCGATGTGACCATATTCTTACCAACGCCGAACCGCGCGATAGCGTCTTCGCTTGAAAAGACCGTCTTTGTGCGGTCCTTATCCACCGCATCGAAAGCTTTCTTCAGCCATCCATATCTAAGTGGAAAAGTCTCGTGCCCCGAAAACTGAGGCACATATTCTTTACTTGCTAAAGGTCCACGGATCATTTTATCTTTCTCCACTGGAAGTACTCTCCAGTCGAGGATAAAGATGAAATGTTACCGCGTCAACTCTAAATTGAAAAGTCTTCCACTATTTACGGCATTTCTCGATTTAATAAAAATTCACGAATAATCCATAAATTGCTGATATATATGAAGATAGGAAATTCTATATACCTGGATCATCAAGCTACCACTCCCACGGATAACCGCGTTTCTGCGGCAATGGAGCCGTTTTACCGGGAGTTTTTCGGCAATCCGCATTCGAGTGAACATATTCTGGGTTGGCAATCTTCACAGGCTCTTGAGCAGGCGAGTGCCCACGTTGCGGACCTATTGGGAGGGACGTCCGATGAGATGGTATTTACCTCCGGCGCGACGGAGGCAAATAACCTAGCGATTTTGGGCTCGGCCCAGGCGGCGCGAAGCGGCACAAGAAAACGGATTATCATTAGTGCAATCGAGCACAAATGCGTTATTGCTGCCGCTATGGCTGCGAGTGACCTCTATGGATATACCGTTGAGATGGCACCGGTCGACCGCGCGGGGAGGGTCGATAGGAGTTGGTTGCAAGCAGAATTAGATGACACCGTTTTATTGGTTTCCATCATAGCCGTAAATAACGAGATCGGCACGATCCAGAACATTCCAGAGATTGCAGAATTAACGCATGCAGTAGGTGCGCTCTATCATACCGATGGTGCCCAAGCTCCTTTAGCCATGGACTTACAAGATATTTCTCATCACGCCGATATGGTGAGTCTGTCCGCTCACAAGATGTACGGGCCTAAGGGGATTGGCGTCTTATACATCGAGAGGTCCATTCAATCTCAAATACAGCCCATAATTCATGGTGGGGGACAACAGCGGAACATGCGCTCTGGCACGGTTCCAGTGCCGCTTGTAGTTGGTATGGGCGAGGCGGCAAAAATACTGTACGAGCCTACAGCGGTACAGGAGAGGGAACGTATGAAGATTTTGCGGAATCGTTTAATTGAGGGGATAGAAAAACGGGGGATTCAGATTACTCTCAATACCCCGATTAATGGCAAAGCACACCCGATTAATGCCAATATCAGATTCGTTGGAGACAACGCGCAAGATATACTACAGAGCGTCCAGCCGCTCTTAGCAGCTTCGACGGGTTCAGCTTGTACTACTGGAATTCCTGAGCCCTCGCATGTATTGCGCGCCATTGGACTATCGGAAGAAGAGGCAGAAGGTTGTATCCGTTTTGGCCTCGGACGTTTTTCTACTGAGGATGATATTGATCGCGCGGTGGAAATCATATGCAATACTATTGGTAAGCTTCGTACTATTTGAATTGGTGAGGCAATGTTTTATGTCTCAGAGAGGAATAAATAAGGATTAAATCTTGACTATTACACAATACCTTCGCCATTTAGAGAGGTGCGAGAGGTGCGTTTTGTGGACGAATAGAGCCCAGAGCCGCTGCGCCGCACAAACGCTATGGGTATTCAATTCGTGGGCGTTCTGCTCCTCTACGTGGTCGGGTAGTTCGATATCAATGTCGGAAACGTCTAACTCGTCGGAAATGAGTTTGGGGAGAAGAGTGTCGCGGAGTTCGGCAAGGATTTTGGACTCTTCTCTATTGGCATACAACTTTCGCATGAGAGGAGATACTATATTTTCAAATTTTTGGATTCGAGATTTAGGGGGCAAACACCATACTTGTGCATAGATAGTGTTTCGATTTACGCCTGGTACGGCTGAATCGGCTCCCAGGCGCTGAATATCCATGTTGATCAAATTATATAAGATCCAATGAAGTGATACATTTTCGTCTTTTAATTTGACATAGAAAGTTGTGTCGATGGGATAGAAATTCCGGTCTTCCCAATAGACACTACCAACGGTCCCCTTTCGTCCAATAATAATACCCGGCCCCTCAACTATAGCTTTGAAATGATACCCATTGATTCCTCCTGATCCGTATACTGGATAAGGTCCCTCTATTCTTACTTTTTTAGCCAAACTTTTGCCATAAGCAAGTTCAATAATATTCCCAATCGTTGTAAATTCCCATCCTCTCGGTATCGGCCCCAGCTCGCTATCCACCAGATCCGTATGCCCATCGAAGTCGATGAACCACGACTTGAAGATCGCTTGCGCCATCTCCTCCAGGGTTTGGTTC
>Ga0114898_1001981_pt1 | contig 11247 bp, 8 predicted proteins | sample Malvired_Geostar_FD_83496 | JGI IMG/M metagenome (GOLD analysis project Ga0114898, IMG submission 83496) | Marine viral communities from the Global Malaspina Expedition - Malaspina viral metaG DeepMed_Geostar | ecosystem: Environmental > Aquatic > Marine > Oceanic | place: Mediterranean Sea... | reverse complement strand
GCGAGGCCGGCCTCGCCAATGTCATCCGGTTTCCGCATGGCGTGGATACCGCGCTTTACCACCCGGGCCCAAGGGACGATATCGCTCCCGGCCGTTTCCTCGTCTTCCTCGGCGGGCCGCTTGCCTATCGCACTGGCCCGGATATCGCGATTGATGCCTTCCGGCTGTTCCGCAACCGCCATCCCGAAGCTATGCTTGTGCCGGCCTGGTGGGTGCCCGAAGCCGGTGAGTGGCAGGGACCGGCCGATTTCGTATCGGGAAGGCTGCCGCAGGTTGAGAAGGGCGGCATGCGCATTGATCGCTGGCTGGCCGACAGGGGGATCGGGCCGGAAGACGTGCTCGATCCTGGGCAATTCGGCTGGGATGTGCCCCGGTTGCTGCGGGAATGTAGCGTCGCGGCCTTTCCCGACCGCGGATCGGCAGGTGCCAATCCGCTGGCACTGGCCGCGCTGGCCAGCGGCGTTCCGACCATCCTGTCCGCCAATACCGGCAATCTCGACCTGATTGGCGAGCATCTCGTTGCCTTGAAGGAACAGCGCGGCCTGGACGTTGCCGATGGCCGGCTGGCTGGCTGGGGCGAGAGCAGCGTGGAGGATGTCGCGCTAGCGATGCGCCGCATTCATGACCTGCCACTGGATGCCGCCACCAAAGGACGGGCCGCGCGGGATTTCGCATTGACCCGGGATATGTCGCGCCTGGCGGAACAGCTTCTGGTGGTGATCGGAGAAGCCGCCGCTGGTGGCGATCCGGTTCTGCCGGCAGAGGTTGCGGATTACGACTGGGGGCTATGCCTGCACAGGGCCGGACATATCGCTGAAGCGGCCCGCATTTATACCTCGGTGCTGACGCGCCAGCCCGGGCATATGGACAGCTGGGTCAATCTCGGCAATTTGGGACGGATGGCGCGCGCCGACGAGACAGCGCTTTCCTGCATCGCCGTTGCTTTGGCTCTGAAGCCTGATGATGCCCGGACATGGCGCAGCTATGGCAATACACTGCGGGAGGCCGGCAGGCTTGCGGAATCGGCAGAGGCCCTGCATCGTTCCGTTCGGATCGACAGCATGCCGAAGGCGCATTGGGAACTCGCCAGCACCCTGCTGCATATGGGGCGCTACGCGGAAGCCTGGCCACATTTCGACTATCGCTACGAGGCATTGGGCATGTCCCGCCCCGCCAATGGCTTGCCGCGCTGGGATGGCGCGCCCGTCAGGGGGCGCACCTTGCTGGTTCTGGACGAGCAGGGGCTGGGCGACACGCTGCAATTCCTCCGCTTCCTGCCGCTTATCCCTGTCGGCGAAGGCGGGCGGGTTGCCTTCGCCGGAAAGGCGGAGGTCGTGTCGCCGGTACGGCGTGTGCTGCCGGCGCAGGATGTGTTCGACTGGAAACGCCCGCAGCCGTTGCCGGAAGTGCATTGTTGGATCGGCCTGATGTCCCTGCCGGCCATGCTCGGCATTGACCGGCCGGAGCAGGTGCCGCCATCGCCGCCGGTGTTTTCCGATCCCGCGCGGCTGGCACGCTGGCGGCCGCTGGTGCGCGGCAGTGGAGATGGCGACAACCGCCCCGTGGTTGGCCTGTGCTGGCGCGGGAATCCGCATTTCTCGGGGGACCGGATACGCTCGCCGGGGCTGGCGCCACTTAATGCCATCCTGGATGTGGAAGGCGTGCGCTTCGTCTCGTTGCAGGTTGGCGATGGCAGACAGGAATTGCTCTCCGTTCCAGGGGGCGAGCGGATCATTGACATCGGCGATGCCAGGGAAGCTTCCGGGCTGGACTTGCTGGACGCAATCGCCGCGATTCAGAATTGCGACCTCGTCATCTCCTCCTGTACCTCGACAGCGCACATGGCGGGCGTGGCCGGTGTGCCCGGATGGATCCTGCTGAGCGACCAGTCGGACTGGCGCTGGATGACGGGACGCAGCGATTCGCCCTGGTATCCCTCGCTCACCCTGCTCCGCCAGAAGAGACCCGGCGACTGGGAAGGGCTGGCGGTTGACGTTGCCAGGACGCTGGCGCGCTGGCGGGACGGCCTGGCGGCACCGACGCTTTCGCTGGAAATAGAGAAGCCTGAGGGCCAAACCCAATCAGGCTATTGATCGCGCTCGGACCCCGGGTAGAGGGTATCGACGTTGCCATAACCGATCACGAGGCAGGCCGGTCGGCTATAGCGGCGCCACTTTGAGTCGGGAGACCGTCTCGACGATCTGCTCTTCAGAGGTGATCTTGTATACCTGAACCACCATGTCGATGGGCCGCCGCGTGCGGGGGAAGCAGATGATGTTGCTAGACACGATTCGAGGCACATCATCCGCTGGAACGCCCTTGAAATTGCCGTTGTGGATGATGAGCGGATAATAGAAATACATGTCGTATTTCAACTCTTGCAGTCGATGAAACCAATCGTAGGAATCTTGTAACCTATCCATCTCCAGGGAAATCCAGGGTCGGTAGTCTTCGATTGTCCTCCAGCCACCATCGAGGACCTGAGATTCATGCCCTTCAGTATCAATCTTGACCAGATCGCAAGCATCAAGACCGAGATCGTCAATCGAAATGGTGGTGACGGGAACCAAACCATCCGCCTGAGTGTCGGCGGTTCCAATGGCCCCCATATTTCCCGGCCGTGCGATGTTAATGTTTGGCACATAGCGCTGATGGCAATTGGAAGAGAGGGCACATCGACGGGCCTGAACATTCTCGATACCGTTCAGCTCAAGGTTTTGCCGTAGCAGTTCAAAGATCGGCAGCTGAGGCTCGAAAGCCAGAACTTTGCCTTTCGGCCCGCAGGCGCGCGCCATAACAAGAGTGAAAACACCAATACTGGCACCCGCATCAATTGCGGTATCGCCCTCCCTCAATATCCTTTCAAAGGTAATGCATTCCGCCAAACTGTAGTCGCCATAGACCGAGAGCGCCTTGGCCATATACGACCATCTGCTGGGATAGCGGATGCGACCGTAACGAAAGTCGGTCTCGCCTATTAAATCGCTATCTACCAAGGCCATAGTCCATCAGCCGGCATTTCCGAAACAGCCCTGTTTCCAGCGCAATCGTAGCCTCTTTCTGCGATTGAGAGCGAAGAAATAGTTCTCCGCGGCGATACAACAGTTCTGAAAGTTACCAACCAGTTACCACTAACCCGGACCGATCAATGTCCTAAAATCCCACCTTCGAGCCTGATCCCCCTCGTTCAGCCTGTTCCGCCGCACGCCGAAACCCCTTATAGAATCCCACCATGGCATACAGCATCGTTCCCACCGACGACACCGTAAGCGCACCCTGGCGGATGGTCGTTTCGGTCCGGGCCTGGTTCGACACCGCCAATGGCCGGGAGGAGAAGACCGGCAGCGGCGTGCTGGTCGGCCGCAACGATGTGCTGACCGCCTCCCACATCGTCTATGACGCCCGCTATGGCGTGGCCGACCATATCGAGATCGCGCCGGGCAGCACGCCGCTGACCCAGCCTTTCGGTACCTACACGGCGGTCGACTGGTCGCACGAGATTGTCGATCCGGATGACGACAGCGTGCTGGAGATAGAGGAGGCCACGCGCGACTATGCGGTGCTGAGCTTCGACACCCCGCTGGGCGACGAGCTGGGCTGGATGACGCTCGACCCCGGCTTCACGGCGGGCACGGCCAGCCTGACCGGCTATCCGGGCCGGCAATCGGGCCGCATGACGACGGAGACCGCCTCCACCGGCCCGGCGGATATCGACGGCGTGCTGTCGCTGACCGACTTCCAGGTGCAGGGTGGCCACAGCGGCGGGCCGGTCTGGATCGAGGGCGCCAATGGGCCGGCGCTGGTCGGGCTGGTTTCCACCATCGCCTGGGGCTTCCAGATCGGTGGGGCGCAGTATGACCGGATCCTGTCGCTGATGGCCGGCAACGAGCATCTTATAGCTGCCGATGGCCCCATCGACGTGACAGGCGGCGCGCTGGCCGACGGGATCAGCGGCGGCGATCATGCCGACCGCATCGATGGCGCTGCCGGCGACGACACGCTGGCTGGCGGCAAGGGCGCGGACACGCTGACAGGCGGCGATGGCGGCGATGTGCTGCGCGGCGGCAAGGGGCACGATTCGATTGTGGGCGGCGCCGGCGACGATACGCTCTATTCCGGCCGTGGCCGCGACACGCTGGAGGGCGGGGACGGGGCGGATGTCTTCGTGCTGCGCGGATACGATCGCGTCTTTCCGGGCGCCGAGCTTGCCCCCACCCTGCTGGATTTCACACAGGGTCTGGACCGGCTGATGGTGGAGGGTGTCACCGAGGGACAGATGGGCGAGGCCCTCAAAACGCAATACTATGATGGTGAGGCTGTTGCGCTAGCTGTCGGTGGTGCTGAGATTCGAGTGGTGGGTGTTATCATGCTGGTGTCAAACGATTTCGCCTTTTTCTAGTAGGCGCATCCGTGCTTCTATGTATGCTTATTTCTGCACCCCTATGTATGCCGGTAAAATTAATACAATTTTAAATTGACTCCCCAGTGGAGCAGACATTTAATTGTCTAAATTGTGCTGTCAGGAAAGTCGTCAGGGTTAGCCTGAGCAGCACATGGGGGATGGCATAGAAGGGGGTTTGTTCATGGCGACTGTACCGGGCGGCATTTTCGATACGAGCACCAATCCGAATATCGACGCCGATCAGGGCGCTAGTATTTCCAGCTTCTTGACTTCGCTCGGCCTGTCCGAGAGCTCCATCACCCAGGTCACGGTCAGCACGACCGGCACCAACACGATTGACGACACGACGCCGACGTCGACCTTCTCGGTCGGCTCCGGCCAGACCGTGAATGTCGTGTTGTCCGGTACGACCGGCAAGACGCTGATTGTCACCGGCAGCGGCAATGCCAGCATCGCGGGCAGCGCGGCTGGTGATTCGGTGCTCGGCGGCGCGGGCAGCGACAGCATTACCGGTGGGCTTGGCGATGATCAGGTGCGTGGCGGCGCAGGCAACGACATTCTCTATGGCGGCGTCGGCAACGATCTCGTCTATGGCGGCGCTGCGGATGAGGGCGACGGCAACAATCTGCTGGAAGGCAATGTTGGCGAGGACAGCATCGTCGGCGGGGCCGGCAATGACACGCTGCGAGGCGGCAAGGAAAACGACACTGTCGAGGGGACGGCTGGCAACAACCTGATGTATGGCGGCCAGGGCGACGATTCCATGGTCGGCGGCACCGGCAATGACACCATCCAGGCCAATGACGGCAATGACACGATCACGGCAGGCGATGCAGTCTCCGCAGAGCTGCGCGGCGGCAAGGACAATGACAGCATCGTTGGCGGCGGCGGCAGCGACACGCTCTATTCCGGCAAGGGCAGCGACACGCTGACCGGCGGGGCGGGCGACGATATCTTCGCCTTCAAGGAAGGCGACGAGACGAATGTCATCACCGATTTCGGCACCGGCAGCGACCGGATCGAAATCGCCGGCTACAGCTTCGATCAGCTGACCATTGCGAATAATGGCTCGGGCAACGCGGTCATCAGCATGCCGGACGGGACGACCATCGAGCTGCAGGGCGTCGATGCGGCGACCGTGACCTCCGACCTCTTCCTGTTCACATAATAATAAACGCTCCCGGCTCTCCGGAGTCCTCGCACATCCCAGGATAGAGAGGCGCTCCCGGAGCGCCTCTTCTTTTGTCCGCGGACGAGAAGAGGCATTATAGAGTGAGAACGAACGGGGAGGTGCCAGGTGGACATGCTCGATCTTGAGCTGTTCGACATGGGTCAGGGCTGGATGGCCGGGGTTCTGCGCAGCGTGCCCCGCCTGCCCCCGGATGTACGCCTGGAAATCAACCGGCGGGAAAAGCCCACCGACTGCCTGATCCGCTCCATTGTCGATGTCCGTGCCGGCGGCGCGCGGCGCTGCTACCTGATGTTCCGGCGCACGGGCCGGTCAGGCCAGCCCGTGAAGCGCCTCTGGCTGCGCGGCGACGGGCTGGAACTCGACCTCGCGCCCGCCCGGCCGCAGGCCAGCCTGGCTGAAGCAGTGGGGCCGCTGGGCGAGAAGCTCTGCCTCAGCCTGGTTTCCTTCCTGGTGAAGGAGGCCGCCCCCCGCTTCGGCCTGTTCGAGCGCGGGCGCGACACGGCGGCCCTGCGCGGGCTGTTGCATGGCATGGCGAGCGCGCATCTGCCGGTCGTCTATCACGCCGACCTGTCGCACGGTAAGCATTATATCGAAGCACAGCTGCCGCTGCCGGACCCGCGCCCGGTCACCATCCTGTCGATCGGCGAGGATGGCGCGCGGGTGACGCAGACAAGGCCGGTGGAAATCGGCCGCATCGCCAGTGGCGACACGCTTCAGGGGCTGTTCCTGAACGGCCAGGATGACCGGCCGCTGAAGAACGAAATCGTGGTGATGCTGCAGGCCGACCGGGCGCTGAAGATCGCCAGCCCCTATGTCCGGGGCACCTCGATGAAGGCCTTTATCGGGCGGATCGCGGAGTTCGACATGGCGGCCCGGCTGCGCCTGCGCGAGGCGCTGGGCACGATCATCGCCAAGGACGATCCGTTCGGCCCGGTCTTCGCCTGGATGCAGCGGCTGCAGGCCTTCGGTGCCGTGGCCAGCGCCAATGCCAAGGCCCCGTTCGGTGGCGGCATTGATCTTGCCGTACCCTGCGGCGATGCCGGCATTTACCTGCGCGGCTGGCTCTGGGACCCGCATGAGGCGATTCAGCGCTTCGACGCGGTTTCCGCCTATGGCGAGAAAGCCTCCCTCCTCGACCGGCTGATCCGGATCGGGAATGAAAAGGTGGGCAAGCATTTCCAGAAGAACGGCCTGCCGGAGTTGCATCAGCAGCCGGGCTTCGTCGCCTTCCTGCCGCTGGCCAGGGGTGCGCGGCATGCCCTGCAGACCCGCGCCGAGCTGGATTTTGCCGGTGGCGTGAAGATCGACCTGATGAGCCCGGTCGCGCAGATGACCCCGCGCTTCGCCCGCGATCTGGTGCTGCGGTCCCTGCCGCGCGACAGGCTGACGCCGGAGATTTTCGAGAGCCTGTACCATCCCGCACTGAGCGCCCTGCAGGCGGAGTGTCTCGCCGGCAAGCGGATCGACCGGGTGGTTTCCTTCGGCACGCCGCCAGCGAAGCCCGGCGTCAGCATCGTCATCCCGCTCTATGGCCGTTACGATTTCATCCGCGCGCAATGGATGCGTTTCGCCTTCGATCCCGACCTGAAGAATGCCGAGCTGATCTATGTGCTCGACAAGCCTGAGGATGCCGAGCGCGTCGAGACGCTGCTGCGCGGCCTGCACATGACCTTCGGCGTCTCCTGCCGGCTGGCGGTGAATGCGGAGAATTACGGCTTCGCCGGTGCCTCCAACCTGGGGGCGTCGCTGGCCACCGCGCCGGTGCTGCTGTTCCTGAATTCCGATGTCGTGCCGATGGGGCAGGGCTGGCTCAGCCGGATGCTGGGGTTCTACAAGGCGACGCCGGAGATCGGCCTGCTGGGGCCGAAGCTGCTGTTCCCCGATGGCAGCATCCAGCATGCCGGCCTGTATTTCATCGACGGCATCACGCAATGGTGGCTGAACGGCGTGTGCCACAAGGGCTATCGCGCCGACTGGCCGGCGGCCGGTCTGTCCCGCGAGGTTCCCGCCGTCACCGGTGCCTGCATGATGATTGCGCGCGACAAATACGAAGCGGTGGGCGGCATTTCCGAGCAGTATGTGATCGGCGATTTCGAGGATACCGACCTCGCCCTGCGCTGCCGCCGGCAGGGCTGGCGCAACTGGTTCCTGGCGGAGGCCGCATTGATGCATATGGAGCGCGCCTCCATCGAGGGGCATGCCAGCTACAGCCAGGCGCCCGTCGATGCCTATAATGGCTGGCTGCACACGACGCTGTGGGGCGCGGATATCGCCGAGATTCAGCGCGCGTTCGGTGAAACGATCACGCCAGTGTCGGATGGCGAGGAAGTGCCCAACGAGACGAAGCGGACTGTGCGCGGACGTGGCAACGGCGTGCGGCGGAAGGTGGCATGATGCGCATTCTCCAGATCGCCCCGGCCTTCTTCGAGTTCCAGCCCGGCGGCACCGAGTTGTGTGCGCGCAGTCTGCATCGCTCCCTGCTGAAGCAGCCGGGTGACGAGTCGCAACTGCTTGCCTGCGTGCCGTTCTGGCACGCGAAACCGGGTGCTGGCAGCGATTTTATGACGCCGATCAGCGGTGAGGCGGAAACCGGCATCGCGATCCGGGCGTTCGACCATTTCCACCTGTCCCAGCTCGACGATCTTGGTGTTTTAAGATCGTTCCGGGAGTTTCTCGAGGCCTACCGCCCCGACCGCATCCATTTCCACCATCTGCTCTATCTCGGTGTGGAGGGTATCGCGGTCGCGCGCCGCGCCTGCCCGAAGGCGGAAATCCTGCTGACGCTGCACGATTACTATGCGATCTGCGCCAATGACGGGCTGATGACGAAGAAGCAGGATGGTGCGCTGTGTTATGCCGCGCAGCCGCATGCCTGCCTGCAGTGTCTTCCCGAAGCCTCGCTTGAGGATTTCGCCTTGCGCGAACAGGGCATCCGGGCGGCGCTGGGGCTTGTGGACAGGCTGATTGCCCCCAGCGCCTTCCTGAGAGACCGCTTCATCGCCTGGGGCATTCCGGCAGAGCGGATTACCTGCCAGCCCAATGCGCTGCCGGAAGGCTGGGTGGGCGCACAGCCCCTGCCGCCGCGCGAGCGCCGGCTGGGAGAGCCGGCGGTGTTCGGCTTTTTCGCCAACATCATGCCGCACAAAGGGCTGCATCTGCTGCTGGAGGCCGCCCTGTCACTGAAGGCGCAGGGCGTGGAGGGCTTCCGCATCGCCGTGCATGGCTCGGACAAGCATGCGCCCGAGGCCTACAGGGCGCGGATCACAGCATTCGCCGAACGGCTGGGGGCATCCGTATCGCTGCGCGGCGGCTACGCGCATGAGGAGCTGCGCGGCCTGCTGGCCGGCATCGATGCGGTGGTCGTGCCGTCGGTCTGGTGGGAGAATGATCCGCTGATCGTGCGCCAGGCCGCCGCTGCCGGGCGCCCGATCCTCTATGCCGATCTGGGCGGGCTGGCCGAAGCCGGGCAGCAGTCGGGCGGCATCCCCTTTGCCGCCTGCGATTCAGCAGCACTGGCCGAGCGGATGCAGGGCTTCATTCGAAGCACGGTGCATCCTTCTCAGCAAAAGGCCGAACCAGCGCTTGCAGCCATCGACGGTCAACGCCAATGGCCAGAGAAGAGACCGATATGAGCAGCGCCTGTCGGCCCATAACCCGACAGGAGATCGAGGCGGCCTGTGGTGACATCGCGCTGCCGAGGCCGCCCGCCGGGATGCACGATGTCGGCGACGGGGATTTCGATGCCATAGGTCGGGAGTTCCTGTGGCATCTCGTAAACCATGCCGGGCTTGAGCCCGGCCACCGCGTTCTGGATATCGGCTGTGGCGTCGGCCGACTGGCCCTTCCGCTGACCGCTTTTCTCGATCCCGCCAGGGGAAGCTATGTCGGCTTCGATGTCGCTGCGGAAGCCATCTGGTGGTGTCAGGGTACGATTGCCGGGCAGCATCCGAACTTCAGCTTCCGTACCGTTGACCTCCTGCATGCGCTCTATAACCCTGACGGCAAGCTGGATCCGCAATCCGTCGAGTTTCCGGTCGAAGCCGGCAGTATCGACCTTGCGGCGGCGATCTCTGTATTCACTCATTTACCCCCCGAGGTGATGGCGCATTATCTGCGGCAGGTGCAGCGCAGCCTGGCGCCGGGCGGCCGGTTTTTCTGCACGGCCTTCTTCCTGGACGATGCGGTCAGGCAACGGTTGCGCGCCGGGAAATGCCGCATTCCCTTTCGCGCCGACGAACCTGCACTCTGGCAGGAAGGCCATGCAGAATATCCAGGGGCCGCTATCGCCATCGATCTGGAATGGTTCCTCGCCATGGGACGACGGGAGGGGTTGGAACTGGCCCGGCCGGTCATCCATGGCCACTGGCCGGACGATACTGGCGGAGAAGGATTCCAGGACATGTGCGTGCTGAAGCCATCGCGCTCTGACCTGCCAGGCGATGAGAGGTGATGGCATGTCCGGAAATGTGACAGCGGCAAAAAATTCTATGGACCTCTCACAAGCCACTGCCGGCCAGCAGGAGAATAATACCGGTTCTCTGTCCGGCCAGATCGAGGGTTGCATCGATGCGATCGAGGGCGACCGGCTGTATGGCTGGGCATGGAAGCCAGGTGAACCGGACGAGAAGGTCCATCTGTCGTTGTATGTCGATGGCGAGAAGGTCGCGGATTTTGCGGCGGACCGGGAGCGTGCGGATCTGCAAGCCAACGGGGTCGGTGATGGTCGTCATGCCTTTGAGTATCGCAGTGCCGATGGTAAAGGCCTTCTTGGCCGATATGTAGAGGTCAGGATTGCCGGAGAGGATGCGAGGCTGCCGCTGCAGGCGCAGGCAGCCTCGGCTGTGACGACGCTGGCTCTGGTAAATCGCATCGTACAGCTGGAAGCTTTGATCGACAGGCTGACAGAACGAGACCAGGAAAACCAGAAAGTGCTGGCTGATCTGAAGCAGCAAGTGTTAGCAGCACAACGCGATATCAGGCAGCATGATATGGCGATCTTCAGGCAGGACGCGACCCTGAAATCCAGAGAACACGAAATTCACTCGGTTTCGGCGGTTTATAGAGCTAAAGTACATAGGGTATATTTTTTAATACTATGTGTTTTTATTGTCGTAATTGGGTTTGTTTTTTCATTTTACTTTTTGAATTTTGGAGTTTTAGAATTTTTTAATCGAGACAGTATTTTCGAATGGGTTTCGCGATGGCTTTGATGATGCTTGGGCGTCCGATTTTCTGGCTTTCCCCCCATCAGCGCGGCGCGGGGGCGAGGGGTAGAGAGGGGATCATGGGTGCCAAGAGGTTTGTGAGGGATGACGCGGGACGGTATGGGACCGTCCCCTGCCGATCCACGAGAACGGGCTTGGCCTTGTGGGCCGAGTACCGTACCGATGTCGCCGCCCTCTAGGTTCTGTACCCATAAACGGGATTCCGTTTGAATTGGGATTGTGATTCAAAGCTCCTTGAGGGAGGAGCATTGAATGGTACGTTTTGATCTGACGGACCGTGAGTGGGGGCTGATTGCACCGCTTCTGCGGGACTGTCAGGAATTCCGTGTGCGGGTGGGCATACTGGGTAGAAAAGGAGTCCCATGATGTCCCGACGCAAAGAGCCTTCGATACCGAATGAGCTACTCGACCAATTACTTGCCGGCGGC
>Ga0114898_1001976_pt1 | contig 11253 bp, 14 predicted proteins | sample Malvired_Geostar_FD_83496 | JGI IMG/M metagenome (GOLD analysis project Ga0114898, IMG submission 83496) | Marine viral communities from the Global Malaspina Expedition - Malaspina viral metaG DeepMed_Geostar | ecosystem: Environmental > Aquatic > Marine > Oceanic | place: Mediterranean Sea... | reverse complement strand
CGGCATGGCCTCGACCAGGTACGCCAGCACCCCGCACGACAGCACCGCGTCCTGCGCGTCCGCCTCGGCGATGTACAGGATGGGGAACCGGCCCGTCATGGTATGACCGTATACGGATTCTCGCAGTCCATCAGCGATCAACGACTGTGGTCCACAGGTCCGGGAGGCCCTATCTGGAGCGTATGACCAGCCGCATCGCCCGCCTCGACAGCCGTACCCTGATCCGGGTCTCCGGCCCCGACGCCCGGCCCTTCCTGCACAACCTGCTGACCCAGGACGTCGAGACGCTCGGCGACGGCGAGCTCCGTTTCGGGGCCCTGCTCTCCCCGCCCGGGCGGCTGCTGTTCGACCTGTTTCTCTGGGGCGAGGGCGACGGCGTCCTGCTCGACGTCGCCGCCGAACGCCGGGAGTCGTTGCTGCAGCGCCTGTCGATGTACAAACTGCGGGCGGCGGTCACGGTCGAGCCCGACGACCGCCCGGTCTTCGCCAACTGGCCCGACGTCGCCGACGGCTTCACCGCCGACCCCCGCGCCCCCGGCCTCGGCGGCCGTCGCGTGGGCGGCGAGGTCTCGGCGACCGCCACGGAGGCCGACTGGCAGGCCCATCGGCTCGCCCTCGGCGTCCCCGACACCGCCGCCGATGCCCCGTCCGACAAGACCTATCCGATCGAGGCCAATTTCGACCTGCTGAACGGCATCGACTTCGCCAAGGGCTGTTTCGTCGGCCAGGAAACCACCTCGCGCATGAAGCGCCGCGGCAGCATCAAGAACCGCATGCTCCCCATCGCCTTCGACGGCCCGCCCCCGCCCTTCGGCGCTGAGGTCCTCAACGGCGATCTGCGCGCCGGGGAAGTGCTCAGCGGCATCGACGGCGCCGCCATGGCCCTGCTCCGCCTCGACCGGCTGGACGGCGCCCTGACCGTGGACGGCCGCCCGGTCACGGTACTCAGGCCCCAATGGATGGAGTCCTAGTTCCCCCGGAGCGACCGCGTCATCTGAGCGTCCAATTCCTGGAACTCCAGAAACAGGGCGTCGCACTCTGCCCGCCCGGCGTCGCAGCGCATGCTGCGATTCATCCGGATCGACCCCTGCTGCTCGTAGGTATGCCGGCAGCTGACCGCCGGGTAGGCTGCCTCGGAAGGCGTGGTCGCGACCAGCTGATAGGAATGATCGGCATTCGCGAACATGATGAACCGCTCTGTCTCAATGGGGACAGGCTGAAGTTCGTCGGAAGCCTTCGCCTGCGCCACCAGGTCCAGCGCGTTAAGGCCGGTGACCCCGCACATCTCGGAGGGTCCGCTCGCCTCCTGGTGCACGCCTTCAGGCACCTGCTGCGCGGCGCTGATTTGCGCCACGGCGGCCAGGGCCGCACCGTATGGTCCCAGACGCCGCATCGACTTCTCCGTCCTTCGGTCGCGCTAAGCCGCCGCCGGATTGTCCGACACGGCCGCCACCGACAGCAAAGCCGCTTTGACCCGATGTGTCACCACCGCCATCATCTTCGCCCGCCGGAGAAAGCCAGAATGCGCCTCATCGACCTCAGCCACACCATCGAAGAGGGCATGGTCACCTACAAGGGCCTCCCTGCGCCGCTGATCTGCGACCATCTCGGCCGCGAGGCGTCCCGGGCCAACTATGATGCCGGGACCGAATTCCAGATTGGCCGCATCGAAATGGTCGGCAACACCGGCACCTATCTCGACAGCCCCTTCCACCGCTACGCCGACGGCGAGGATCTCAGCGACATCGGCCTTGAGCGTGTCGCCGCCCTGCCGGGCGTGGTCATCCGCGCCCCGCAAACGCAGGCCATCGACGCCGACCGCTTCGAGGGCCGCGACCTCGCCGGCAAGGCGGTGCTGGTCCACACAGCCTGGGCCCGCCACTGGCGCACCGACGCCTATTTCGAGGATCACCCCTTCCTGACCGAAGCCGCCGCCGCCTGTCTCGTCGAGGCGGGCGTGGCCCTGGTGGGCATCGACTCCCACAACATCGACGACACCCGCACCCGGACGCGTCCGGCGCACACCCTGCTGCTCGGCGCCGGCATCCCGATCTGCGAGCACATGCGCGGGCTGGAGCTCCTGCCTGACGAGGGCTTCCGCTTCACCGCCGCCCCGCCGAAGGTGAAGGCGTTCGGGACCTTCCCGGTGCGGGCGTTCGCGGAACTCGGCTGATCCGGCCGGGATCGGAGACCCCTCACATCCCGCGACCGGTCCCTTTCGTATGAAGGGGCTCGCGGCCGGCGCCGCGCGGGAGCCCGCATGGACGAAACCCCCAATCTGGCCGTGGTGGTCGGCGTGGCCGGCGGCGTCGGCGGCGCCCTGGCCAGCGCCATGGCCGCCCAGGGTCGTTACGACGCGGTCGTCGGAATCGCGCGCCATCGGCCCTCCGATTGGCCCGCGGGTCCGGCGCATCCTTTCCTCGCCGCCGACATCACCGCTGAGGCCCAGGTCGCCGAGGCGGCGCGCAGGATCGGCGAACTCGGGCGGCCGGTCCGCATCGTGGTCGCCACAGGCCTGCTCCACGGCGAGGGCGTGTCGCCCGAGAAAAACCTGCGAATGCTGGACCCCGAGGCGCTGATGACGCTGTTCAGGGTCAATGCCGTGGCCCCGGCCCTGATCGCCAAACACCTGCTGCCGCTGACGCCGCGCGACCGGATCAGCGTCTTCGCCGCCCTGTCGGCCCGGGTGGGCAGTATCTCGGACAACCGGCTGGGCGGCTGGTACGGCTACCGCGCCTCCAAGGCGGCCCTGAACATGCTGATCGCCACGCTGGCGATCGAACAACGTCGCACCCGCCCGCAGGGGATCTGCGTCGCCCTGCACCCCGGGACGGTCGAGACCCGCTTGAGCGATCCCTTCCGGCACGGAGCCTCGTCGGCGCCGAAACGCCTGGCGCCGGAACAGTCCGCCGCTGCTCTTCTCGACGTCATGGATGGCCTGGCGCCAGAGCAGAGCGGCCGCTTCTTCGCGTGGGACGGCCGGCCGATCCCGTGGTGAGCGGGGCCGCGGCAAGGGCCGCCGCCGTCATTCTCTCGACCCGTTTCATTGAATGATGTTAGGTGGAGAGGTGCGCAGGGGGCGCATTCTTCAAGGATCCGTAAGATGTTCAAGACTTTCGCACGCCGCGCCGTGCTGGCGGCCGCCATTTCGGCTGTCGCCTTCGGGACGATGGGCTTCCAGTCCAACGATGGTAACGACCGCCGGGTGCTCATCATCAACGCCACCGGCGTGACCATGACCCATTTCTACGCTTCGAACTCGGGCCAGAGCGATTGGCAGGAAGACATCCTGGGCGAGGACGTACTCCGGTCCGGCGCCTCGGTCCGGATCAACATCGACGACGGCACGGGCGCCTGTCTGTATGACTTCAAGGCACGCTTCGCCGACGGCGACGAGCTGATCCGCAACCGCATCAACGTCTGCGAGATCACCGAATACCGCTACACCGCCGGCTGATCGGCCGGGTTGGTGGACGATCAGGGCCGCGCCTGTCCGGGCGTGGCCCTTTTCGCGCCCGATCCGCTACCCTCCCCTCATGTCCGACTCACTCCACCGCTGCGCCTGGTGCGGGACCGATCCGCTCTACGTCGCCTATCACGATGAGGAGTGGGGCGTGCCCGAGTACGACGCCCGCGCCCTGTGGGAGAAGCTGGTGCTGGACGGCTTCCAGGCCGGCCTGGCGTGGATCACAATACTGAGGAAGCGCGAGGGCATGCGCGACGCCTTCGACGGCTTCGACCCGGAGAAGATCGCCGCCTATGGCGAGGCGGATATCGAACGGCTGCTCGGCGACGCCCGCATCATCCGCTCGCGGGCCAAGATCAACAGCGCCATCAAGGGCGCGCGGATCTGGCTGGAGATGCGCGATCAGGGCGAGGACTTCAGCGAATGGCTGTGGTCCTTCGTCGGCGGCGCCCCGGTCCAGAACCACTGGCCCGACAGCGGAGCCCGCCCGGTCGCGACGACCGAGTCCGAAGCGATGGCCAAGGCGCTGAAGAAGCGTGGCTTTACCTTCTGCGGCCCGGTGATTGTGTACGCCTTCATGCAGGCTGTGGGCATGGTCAACGATCATGGCGTCGAGTGCTTCCGTCACCGCCAGGTTCGTGCGATGGCCGACCGGTGAAGACCCCGTCCAAGAAAACGGCCAAGGCGAAGGCCTGTGCGAAAGCCGCGCGCGCCTTCCCGACGCTGGCCCTCGAGACGGTGCTGATCCAGTCCTGCGGCGGCCTCGTCTGCGGCGTCGATGAGGCGGGGCGCGGGCCGTGGGCGGGACCGGTCTCGGCCGGGGCTGTGATCCTGAGCCATGACGACCTGCCCGAGGGCATCGACGACTCCAAGGCCCTGACCCACGCCCGGCGCGAGGGGCTCGAGATCGAGATCAAGGCCCGCGCCGTGGCCTGGGGCGTCGGCTTCGCCTCGGTCGAGGAGATCGCCGAGCTGAACATCCTGCACGCCACGGGCCTGGCCATGTGCCGCGCCATCGAGGCGATGGCGGTCCAGCCCGCTGCCGCCCTGGTCGACGGCAACTACCGCTTCAGACTGCCGTGCGACGTGCAGACCGTGGTCGGCGGAGACGGACTGTCGCTGTCGATCGCGGCGGCCTCGATTCTGGCCAAGACCGCGCGCGACCGGCTGATGATCGAGCTGGACGCAGAGTACCCCGGCTACGGCTTCGCGGGCCACAAGGGTTACAACGCCCCGGTTCATCAGGAGGCGCTTCGCACCCTCGGCCCCTGTCCGGCCCACCGCCGCGGCTGGGCCCCGATAAGGGCGCTGCTGGAAGAGGCCTAGATGTGAAGGGCGCCGCCGAGCATGGCGCCCGCGAGAGCGGCGACGACGCCGCCCAGCGTGATGGTCAGCCAGGCCGGGACGCCTTCGACCATCTCCGACAGGGTCGGCTCCGGCTCGGACGTCACATCGTTGGCGACACGGCCGTCGAACCGCGCCGGTGACGGGGGCCGCCAGGCGACCGTTTCAAAGGCGTCGACCGACCGGCCATAGGCCCGGCGCGCATCGAGACGCCGCGAGGGGGTGAGGGTCATCTGTTCCATAGCCGACACAACGGCCCCGAGTCCGACCCGTTCCGTACGCCCGCGCTCACGCCGCGTCGGCCAGATTCACCCGCCGTTCGCTGACCACGAACAGGTATTCGACGTTCCTCAGCCGGCCGACGGCCCCGACCTTCTCGCCCTTCGGATTGTGGATGCCGATGCGGGCGCCGACGTAGCGCGGGCGGGCGATCTCGATGACCTGCACCTCGCCCCGGCCCGACAGCATCTCCACCAGCTGATCGCGGCCCAGATAGCCCTCGTCGTTGAACGAGACGATCAGGTTCGGCGCCTTCACCCCCTCGATCACCGCCTGCAGCGCCGGGGCGATGCCGGGCCGGCTGTTGAAGGCGCTCTTGCGGGTGCGCACGTCGATCCGCTTGTTGGCGATCCCGTAGGTCTCCGGCTTGTCCCAAAGCACCAGACTCTCCCAGCAGTGGTAGTTCCCGAGGTAGGAATGCTGGTTGTAGGGCGGGTCCAGATAGACCAGGTCGGCCTCGACTGTCGGCGCAAGGTAGACCGCGTCGGCCCGCGTCGCCTTGCACGGCCCCGCGGCCACCCCCGGCAGCACGTCGGGCATGCGCAGCTCCAGCGGCTTCAGCGCCCGGCTGGCCCAGCTCTTCATATAGGCCATCTGCAGACCGGCCGTGGAATCCACCCGGTCCGCCGCCTCCATCACGCTGACCAGGGCGATGGCCTCCAGTTCCGGCTCCAGGGCCATGGCCGCGATCCGGTCGCGCATGGCGTCGATCCGCGCCCCGTTCTCCGGCGTGAAATAGCGGGCGTCCTCGCAGAAGGTCTTCGTGAACCAGCCGGCCTCGGGCGCCACGGCCCGCAGTTCCGCCAACACCGCCTCCGCCTTTTCCAGCCAGGGCTCCCGGTCGGCCTGAACATAGGCCGTGGCCAGCACATGGGCGTAGGCGTTGTGGTCGTTCGACCAGACCCGGAAGCCCTGCTTCTTCAAGGCATGGCCGACCCGCGCCGAGCCCGAGAACAGGTCGCACACCGTCCCGCCGTCCGGCAGCACGCTCGAGATCGCCCGGACGATCTCCGCCAGCAGCGCGCGCTTCGAGCCGATGTATTTGATCATGCGGACCGTCTCCTCCCCCTCAGGGGGAGGGGGACCGCGAAGCGGTGGAGGGGGACCTCGTCAGCGCTTCGCCTTCATCGGAACATGCGCCAGTCGCAACAGATTCGCAGCCCCCGGCGCGCCAAAGGGCGTGCCGGCGAGGATCAGCAGCCGCTGCCCGCCTTCGGCCAGCCCGAACTCCACCGCCTTTTCGACCGCGTCGTCCGTGACCTCCTCCAGCGAAGCGGGCTCCCGGCTCAGGCGGGGCTCCAGCCCCCAGACCAGCGCCAGTCGCCGCGCCGTCTCCGGCTTGGGCGTCAGCGCCAGCACCGTCTGAAGCGGGCGCTCGCGCGACATCCGCCGCGCCGTCCCGCCGAGCGTGGTGAAGACCACGATGCAGGCGGTCGACTGCGACTCCGCCGCCTTGCGCGCCGCCGCCACCAGGGCGTCGACGTCGTGCTCGTGCATGCCGGCGTGTTCGGCGTCCATCAGACTGGGCCACATCTCGTCGCGCTCCACGCGCTCGATGATGCGGTTCATGATGCCAACCGATTCGAGCGGATAATCGCCCGACGCCGTCTCGGCGGAGAGCATCAGGGCGTCGGCGCCCTCATAGACGGCGTTGGCCACGTCCGAGGCCTCGGCCCGGGTCGGGGCCGGAGCGCTGGTCATCGACTCCAGCATCTGGGTGGCCACGATCACCGGCACGCCGCGCTGGCGGGCGGCGCGGATGATCTGCTTCTGCGCCACCGGCACTTCTTCCGGATCCAGCTCCACGCCGAGGTCGCCGCGCGCCACCATCACCCCGTCGCAATAGTCGAGGATGCTCTCCAGCTCATTGAGCGCCTGCGGCTTTTCGATCTTGGCCAGGCAGGCGGCCCGCCCCTTCACGATCTGCTTCAGCTCGGCCATGTCCTCGGCCTTCTGGACGAAACTGAGCGCCACCCAATCGACGCCGATGCGCAGGGCGAAGGCCAGGTCCTCGCGGTCCTTGGGCGTCAGGGCGGAGACCGGGATCACCGCCTCCGGCACCGCCACGCCCTTGCGGTCGGACAGTTTCGAGCCGCTCTCGACCGTCACATCGGCCCATTCGTCCGTCCGCTCTCCAACCCGCAGCCGTACCCGCCCGTCGTCGAGCAACAGCAGCATGCCGGTGCGCAGAGCCCGGAAAATCTCGGGATGCGGCATCTGCACCCGCGTCTCGTCGCCCGGCGCCGGGTCGAGGTCGAAACGCATCCTGTGGCCCGGCTTCACGTCGATCTCGACATTGGCGAACCGGCCCAGCCGCAGCTTGGGCCCCTGCAGATCGGCCAGCACGCCCAGCGGCCGCTTCAGCGCCAGCTCGGCCCCGCGCACCGCCTTGAGCGCCGCGGCGTGGTCTTCATGCGAGCCGTGGCTGAAGTTCAGACGGAACACGTCGACCCCGGCCTGGGCCAGGGCCTTGACCTGGCCGGGCGCGCGGCTGGCGGGTCCGAGGGTCGCGACGATGCGGGCGCGCCGGGCTCTTTTCATGCGGTGTCCGTGGCCTTTGAGGGAGCGTTCGCCCCTTGTGCCAACGAAACGCCGCAGGGGTAAGGCCGCTCCGCCCCACGAAACATGAAGTTACGCTCTCGGCGGGCTCAGCTCCGCGGAATGACGGGGTTCAGGGCCCGTTCCAGCGGCGCCAGCCAGCGCTCAAGTTCGATGTCGCGGGCCTTGGTCAGATCCCGGTCCAGGGTGTCGGCGACCGGCGCCGAGTCGCCGATGGCGTTCTCGAGAACCGCCAGAATGCGGGCGGGCGCGACCAGGATCAGCGCGTGCTCGCCGCGGCTCTTCAGCGCCGAGACCGCGGCGTCCGCGACGGCGACGGCGAAGGCCGCCTTGGCCTGACGGTAGGGATTCTCAACGCCGGTGGTGTGGCTGGCGCCGGTCGCCGACTGAACCGAGCGCACGGCCGGATTGCGGCGCCGCTCTTCCCGCACTTCCGCCAGCGATTCCGAGCCGTCGATCTCCTGCACGGTGCGAAAGGCCCGGGTTTCGGGGTCCCGCTCGACGAAGCGGGCGCGGCCGCCGTCGGCCAGAACGAACAAGGCTCTGTGTTTCCCGCGCATGGGTTCCTCGGTGAATGCGGGCGGTCGCCGCCCTCTCACCTGACGCTAACGTCGTCCCTCACGGCCGCCCTTGATCTGGCTCAAGCGGGCGTGGTGCGAGCGGCGGGGGTCGAACCCGCATGACCGAAGTCGAGGGATTTTAAGTCCCTTGCGTCTACCAGTTTCGCCACGCTCGCGACGGTGAACCCTACTGCGCCGACCTTAACGCCCGGAAGTCCACGTCGGAGTTGGCCAGCAACCACAGGAAGGCGGCCCAGGCCGCGACGTTCTGGTCCATCGCCTCCGGATCGATCCGGTCCAGCACGTCGTCGGCGGTGTGGTGGGTGTCGAAATAGTCGGTGCCGTCCTGATTCAGCCGGAAGGCCGGCACGCCGGCCGCCACGGTCGGGCCGGTGTCGGGGCCGCCTCCGGTCGCCGGAGAGCCGTCGAACAGCACGCCCAGCGGCGTCAGCACCGCCTGCGCCGCACGGCGGAAGTCGCTGTCCGCCGCCCCGGCGGGCAGGGTCAGGCTGTAGATCGGCCCGGCCCCGAAATCGCTCTCGCTGATCGCCACATGGTCGGCCATCTCCGCGGGCCGGCTGGCGGCATAGAAGCGGGCCCCGGCCAGACCCTGGGCGGGCGGCGGCTGGCTGACCTCCTCGGATCCCCACCAGACCACGCGGATGGTGCGGCGCGGCTTGCGCGGCATGTCCTCGATCAGCTTCAGGGCGGCGGCCGTGATGGCCACGCCTGCGCCGTCGTCGATCGCGCCGGTGCCGAGGTCCCAGCTGTCGAGGTGGCCGCCGATGACGATCACCTCGTCCGCCGCCTCCGAACCGCGCACCTCGCCGATGACGTTCTGGCTCTTGCTGTCGGCGGTGAAGCCGGCGCTCGAGAACAGCCGCATCCGCACCGGCTGGTCGCTGAGGCGGATCATGCGGCGCAGCTGGTCGGCGTCCGGCGGGCTCATGGCGAAGGACGGAACCGTGCCCTCGCCCACCCGCGTCGCGCCGGTGTGGGCGAAGCGGTGGTCGTGGGTGCCCAGCGAGCGCAGCACATAACCCACCGCGCCGCGCCGGGCCGCCTCGGTCGGGCCGTTGCCCCGGATCGGCGAGGTGGCGCCGTAGCCGCGCCCGTCCTGGGCCTGCACCGTGTCCTGCAGCACCACGGCGATCTTGCCGGTCAGCGATCCCATGGGCTGGTCGAGCAGCTGCTGGTAGGTCTCGAAGATCGCCGCCTCGCCCTCGATCCCCTCCGGCGGGGTGGCGTGGGAGCCGCCCAGGGCCACGACCTCGAGCGGCTGCGGAAACGGCGACAGGATTTCCGCCCGCGCCTCCCCCCGGGTCCACAGGGCCAGCGGGAATTCCTCGATGGAGACGTTGTCGAAGCCCATGGCGCGGAACGTGTCCGCGCCCCAGCGGGCCGCGGCCTGCTCCGACGCCGATCCGCCCAGCCGCGGCCCGAACCGCGTCGTCAGCTCCGACACCAGCTCGTAGGCCACATTGTCCTGCAGCGCCCGGTCACGCAGCTGCTCCGCCTCGCGGATGGTGCGGGCGTCCTGCGCAAGGGCGGGGGCGGCGGCGAGGGTCAGCGCCAGCGCGCTGGCGGCGAGAAGACGGGCGGACAGGCGCATAAACGGCTCCGGGACTCAGAAACGAGCCGGACCCTGGACCGCGACAGCCGGGCGGACAAGCGCTCCGAAGCGAAGTTTTGTCAGCCGTCCGACAAGCAGGCCTATTCGCCCTTGATGTAGGGCTCCACCGGACCCTGCAGCTTGACGGTCAGGGCCTTGCCGCGGCGGTCGACGCGGTTGCCGACGGCGAGGCGGACCCAGCCTTCCGAGACGCAGTATTCCTCGACATTGGTCTTGTCCTCGCCCTTGAAGCGGACGCCCACGCCCTGCGCCAGCAGGTCGGCGTCGTGGAACGGGCTGTCGGGATCGACGCACAGGCGGTCGGGAAGGTCGGTCATGGTCGGGCGCTCGAAGCAAATGGAACGGCAGCGGCTTTAGCGGATGGCGGCGCGAGGTCCAAAGGCTTTCGCGGCGGCGCCTTGATCACCGGGCGCGCCGGCATAGGTAAGCCGCTCCCTTCCCGGAGCGCCCCATGACCGACCAGCCCGCCATCACCGTCGACGGCAACGCCATTCCCCTGCTGGGTTTCGGCACCTGGAACCTGACGCCCGAAGACGCCCGACGCATGGTCGCCGAGGCCCTCCGGATCGGCTACCGCCACATCGACACGGCGTGGATCTACCGCAACGAGGCGGCGGTCGGGGACGGCATCCGCGACGCCGTCGCAGCCGGCCACGTGGCGCGCGAGGACATCTGGCTGACCACCAAGATCTGGGTCGCCCACTTCGACCGGGAAGGCCTGTTGAACCAGGCGCGGGAATCGGTCGCCAGCCTGGGCTTCACCCCCGATCTGCTGCTGCTGCACTGGCCCAAGGCGGAGCCGTCGTGGGAGGAGACGCTGGGCGCCCTGAACGAGGCGAAGGACCTCGGCCTGACCCGGACGATCGGCCTGTCCAACTTCCCCTCGTCGGAGTTCCGCAAGGCGCAGACGCTGTCGAAGGCGAAACTGGTCACCAACCAGGTCGAGTATCACCCCTACCTCAAGCTGACGAAGCTGCTGGACACGGCGAAATACCTCGACTCCTCCATCACCGCCTGGTCGCCGCTGGCCCAGGGCCAGATCGCCGACGACCCCACCCTGATCGAGATCGGCCGCGCCCACGGCAAGACCCCGGGTCAGGTGACGCTGCGCTGGCTGATCCAGCAGAACGTCATCGCCATCCCGCGCACGTCGAAGGAATCCCGCGCCGCCGAGAATTTCGACATCTTCGATTTCGAGCTGTCCGACGAGGAGATGGACCGCATCCACGCCCTCGCCCGCCCCGACGGCCGCCTCGGCGACTGGATCGATCCGGCCTTCCAGTGGGACAGAGAATGGTGACCGCCGTCTTGCCGCACTGACGCGCGGGCGGGTGACAGCGCCGCTTCGTCCGCCTAATCCAGCGGGACGTCTGGAGCGATCGATGGCCTACAAATCCCTGCGCGACTTCATG
>Ga0114898_1001974_pt1 | contig 11255 bp, 12 predicted proteins | sample Malvired_Geostar_FD_83496 | JGI IMG/M metagenome (GOLD analysis project Ga0114898, IMG submission 83496) | Marine viral communities from the Global Malaspina Expedition - Malaspina viral metaG DeepMed_Geostar | ecosystem: Environmental > Aquatic > Marine > Oceanic | place: Mediterranean Sea... | reverse complement strand
GTAGTGAGCGAAGCGAACGCGGCGAAGCGGATTCTTTTCATTTTTGTCGGCTCCTCGTAAAGGCTCGCCAGCGTACCAGACAGACGCAACAGGAAAACAATGGAATGAAAGTGCCACGCGTGACCCTCGATCAGTGGCGAACCCTGCAGGCAGTGATCGACCACGGCGGCTTCGCCCAGGCCGCCGAAATGCTCCATCGCTCGCAGTCTTCCGTCAGCTACACCGTTGCGCGCATGCAGGAGCAACTGGGCGTGCCCCTGCTGCGTATCGACGGGCGCAAGGCGGTACTCACCGATGCCGGCGAGGTGCTGTTGCGTCGATCACGGCAACTGGTGGCCCAGGCCGGACAGCTCGAAGAACTGGCCCATCACATGGAGCAGGGCTGGGAGGCCGAAGTCCGCCTGGTGGTGGACGCCGCCTACCCCAACGCCAAACTGATCCGCGCCCTGACCGCATTCATGCCCAAAAGCCGTGGCTGTCGCGTGCGGTTGCGCGAGGAAGTGCTGTCCGGGGTCGAGGACGTACTCAAGGACGGCACCGCCGATCTCGCCATCAGCAGCCTGGACATCACCGGCTATCTTGGCGCCGAGCTGAGTACCGTCGAGTTCATCGCCGTGGCCCACGTCGATCATTCCTTGCATCAACTGCAGCGCAAACTCAGCGTGCAGGACCTGCAGAGCCAGATGCAGGTGGTGGTGCGCGACTCCGGCCAGCGTCAGCCTCGCGACAGCGGCTGGCTGGGCGCCGAACAGCGCTGGACGGTGGGCAGCCTGGCCACATCGGTGGGCTTCGTCAGCAGCGGACTTGGCTTCGCCTGGCTGCCGCGTCACATGATCGGCCGCGAACTCGCCGAGGGTGTGCTCAAGCCGCTGCCATTGGTCCAGGGCAGCATTCGCCGGCCCCTGTTCTATCTCTACACTAACCCTAACAAGCCGCTCGGCCCGGCCACGCAGATTCTCATCGACCTGATCAAGACGTACGATGCGCAATCGCAGGCTGCCAATGGCGGACCGGCCCAGGCTTCCACTCCCATCAGGACAACACCATGAAACGACTCATCCTTGCCGCCTGTTCATTGCTGCTCGCCGGCGACCTACTGGCCGCGGACAATCCGCACGTATTGCTGAACACCAGCATGGGCGAAATCGAAATCGAGCTGGAGGCCGAGAAGGCGCCGATCAGCGTGAAGAATTTCCTCAGCTACGTGGAAAGCGGCTTCTACGATGGCACGGTGTTCCACCGCGTCATTCCAGGGTTCATGGTTCAAGGCGGCGGGTTCGACGAAGGGCTGAGCCAGAAGAAGACCGGCGAGCCGATCAAGAACGAAGCCGACAACGGCTTGCACAACGTCCGCGGGACGCTGGCGATGGCCCGCACCCAGAACGTCAATTCGGCCACCAGTCAGTTTTTCATCAACCATCGCGATAACGCCTTCCTCGACCACGGCAGCCGGGATTTCGGCTACGCGGTGTTTGCCAAGGTGGTGCGCGGCATGGACGTGGTCGACCAGATCGCCCAGGTGCCGACCGGCAACCGCAGCATGATGCAGAACGTCCCGTTGACCCCGGTGAAGATCGTGACGGCAAAGAAGCTGTAACCGACGGGCTCATCCCGCTGACGCCACTGCCCGCAGCCGCGCGTCAGCCCTCCAGACAGGAATCGCGCATGACTGACCGGAACCCGCTGAACACGGCGCAAGGGGAAACGCAACTGTTGCAGGATCTGCTCAGCGCCGAACGCGCCGGCGCCAAGGTGGCGGGCGAAAGCCTGCAACATTGCGACGATCCGGCGCAACGGACCCTGCTGGAGCAGATCCGCCAGGGAGAAATAGACAGCTGCAAACGGGTGCTCAACTGCCTCAACCACCTGGGCGTCGAACCCAATCGTGAAACAGGGGCCTTCTATGCCAAGGCGATGGCAATCGAGTCGTTGGACGAACGCCTTGCATTCGTCGACAAGGGCCAGCAGTGGGTGATCCGCAAGCTGCGTGAATACCTGCCGGGTTGCACCGATGCGTTCATCCGCAGCGAGATGGAAAAGATGCTGAACATTCACGAGGTCAACAGCCAGACAGCCTGACCGCTTTGGCCATCAGCTTTCGGCGGCGTCCCAGTAGCGCCGCCAGCGCGCCACCAGATCGTTCGGTGCCTCCCGGTAAAGCGTCTCACCCAGCGCCAGCGCCTCGCGTTGCAGTTCGCTGCGGCGCTCGGCAATTGCCTGGCCGAGTTGCTCGCAAACGCCCCGGTCGCCAAAAAGCGAAGGTTCGGCGTGGAGCAGTTGCTGCATCATGGCCAGATCATGGTCGTCGCCGAGCCGATCGGCCAGTCGCTTGAGCGAATCGCTGCGCACCTGCATCAGCGTTGGCCAAGCGGGGGCCAGCAGCCGTGTCTGGTACCAATGATCCTTGACCCGTTTACGCCACTCGTGGAGCTGTTCGTCGCTCGGCGCGAGCCGCACCTTGGCCAGCTCGGCGCAGCCGTCGGCGTAGGTGCGCTCCACACCGGCAGCCAGCAGGTCGAACCCTTCGCCCCTGAGCGGCCAGCGGTCGATGCCGCCACGGGCGGTGCGTAACGCCTCGATCACCTCTGCGAGACGCCCTTCCAGATCGGCGGTGGCGCCCTCGTTTGTCTCGGCCCGGGCCTGCAAGCGCTGCCGGGCGGCACTGAAATCCGGATCGGCGAACCGCTCGGCAAAGCGCTGCGCCAGGAGGTCCCAGCTTTCCAGCATGGCTGCCGCATCGCGCGACTCGGCCAGCGCTCGGCCCAGGTCGCGCAACCGACGGTTCTCGCGCTTGAAGGTGCCGCCCAGCGGTTTGCGCACCAGCCGCAGCAATGCGCGCAATTCCTTGAAGCGTTTGCGTGCCTGGTGCACGCCCTCGGCCCGCTCTGCGGGGGGAACGCTCAACGCCTCGATGGCCTTGTCGATGCCCTGCCGTGCGACCTTGCGCACCTCGGCGGCGGAGTCGCCTGGACGAAGCCTGTATCCCATGAAAACTCCCGATCCGGCTCCGGTGCCACGCAGACACCAAAAGAACTCAACCGTAGCGTTTCTTCGCCTCGATGGCCAAGCCACTGCCGATACTGCCAAAGCGGTTGCCTTCGACATGCCGGGCCCCGGGGAGCAGGTCGGCAACGCTTCGTCGCAGCGCGGGAATCGCGCTGGAGCCACCGGTGAAGAACACCGTATCGATGTCATCCTGCCTCAGCCCGGCACTGACCAGCAATTGACTGACGTTATCGCGGATTCGTTCGAGCAGCGGGTCGATCGCCGTTTCGAAACCGCCGCGGGTCAGGCTCGCCTGCAGGCCCGCCTCGATCCGTGCGAAATCGATCCGATAGCGGTCCTGCTCGGTCAGATCGATCTTGCCCTGCTCCACCTGCATGGCCAGCCAGTGCCCGGCGCGCTGCTCGATCAGGCTGAACAGACGATCGATCCCGGTGGGATCGACGATGTCGTAGCGCATGCTTTGCAGCGCGCGCAACGACGCCGGTGCATAGACGGCGTTGATGGTATGCCAGGTGGCCAGGTTGAGGTGGGTGCTGGTGGGCATCGGCGCATCGCTTTTCATCCGGCTGCCATAACCGAACAGCGGCATCACACCCTGCAAGCTCAGCTGCTTGTCGAAATCGGTACCGCCGATATGCACGCCAGAGGTCGCCAGAATGTCGCTCTGCCGATCGTCGATGGCGCGCCGCTGCGGTGACAACCGCACCAGGGAAAAGTCCGAGGTACCGCCGCCGATATCGACGATCAGCACGCGCTCTTCCTGCTCGATACGCGACTCGTAGTCGAAGGCTGCTGCAATGGGTTCGTACTGGAACGATACGTCCTTGAAACCGATCTTCTTCGCCGCTGCGGCCAGCGTATCGGCCGCCTCCCTGTCCGCTTGCGGATCGTCATCGACGAAGAACACCGGGCGGCCCAGGACCACCTCGTCGAAGGCTCGCTCGGCGCTGGCTTCGGCACGCTGCTTGAGCGTACCGAGGAACAGCCCGAGGATGTCCCTGAATGGCATGGCGCTACCCAGCACGGTCGTTTCGCTCTTCAACAGCTTGGAGCCCAGCAGGCTCTTGAGCGAACGCATCAGTCGGCCTTCGTAGCCTTCCAGATATTCGGACAAGGCCAGTCGCCCGTAGACCGGGCGGCGCTCTTCGATGTTGAAGAACACCACCGACGGCAAGGTGTGCTGATCGCCTTCGAGCGCAATCAGCGGCTCGGTGGCAGGGCGCCACCAGCCGACGGTGGAATTGGAGGTACCGAAGTCGATGCCGCAGGCGCGGGCGGGTGACGGATTGTGCATGAGCGTTCCGGACTGCCAAAAACGGCCGCGCAGTTTATGCGAGCCTGCCGGCAAATGCAGGTCAATCGTCGGGAGGACGAGGCGCCGTCGACCACGTCGTTGCGCAGTCGACGGCAAGCCAGGCTCAGGCCAGTGCGGCGTCGCCTTCGCGGGTCGAAAGGCTCATGCCGTCGGTCATTCGCTTGGCGTCGAGGCAGAAGGTACGCGACGCCTGGAACAGGAACAGCATGGTCAGCAACAGCGATGCGGGAATCAGATACATCGCGCCATGCAGCCCCTCGGCACGAAACGCTTCGCTCATCTCGCTGGCGCCGGCGGCAAGCATCGCGGCTTCGGCGAAATGATCCGACAACAAGCCCACGACCACGGTGCCCATGCCGCCGCCGAGCAGGTACAAGCCGGCGAAGAACAGCGCCATCGCGGTGGCCCGCAGGCGCGGCTCGACGACGTCCTGAATCGCGGTGTAGACGCAGGTATAGAAGTTGTACGAGAACAGCCAGCCGATGCTGAAGATCGCAACGAACACGCCGACTTCGATGCGTCCGGCAAGCAGTGCATAACCGGTGGCGACTGTGGCGATCGCCATGCTCACGGCTGCGAAGATCAGCCGTCCGCGGGCGAAGCGTTGATGAATCTGATCGGCCACCCAGCCGCCCAGCGTCAAGCCGATCAGGCCCGTCAAGCCGACGATCACGCCGGTCGCGATCGAGGCCTCGACCAGCGGCACCGAGTGATAGCGCATCAGCAACGGCACCATGAAGGCGTTACAGGCATAGGTGGCGAAGTTGAACGCCAGCCCGGCCAGCACCAGCCACCAGAACGTGCGGATCGCCAGCACCTTGCGTACAGGCTGCTGCACCGGCTCCTGGGAGACCTTGACCGTCTCGGCGGCCCCTCGCTGGGGCTCCCTGATAAAGAAGATGAACACCGCCAACAGCAGTCCCGGAATCGCGGCGATGAAGAACGGCGCGCGCCAACTGCCGAAGTATTCAACCATCGAACCGATGGTGAAGAAGGCCAGCAGCAGCCCGAGCGGCAGGCCCAGCATGAAGATGCCCATGGCCCGCGCACGCTTGTGCGCCGGGAACAGGTCTCCAATCAGCGAGTTCGCGGCGGGTGCATAGCTGGCCTCGCCGATACCGATGCCCATGCGCACCAGCAGAAAGCTCCAGAAGTTCCAGGCAAACCCATTGACCGCCGTCAACCCGCTCCACGCGGTCAGGCCCCAACCCATGATCTTGCGGCGCGAACCCAGGTCGGCCATCCGCCCCAGCGGCACGCCCGCGATGGCGTAGACGATGGTGAAAGCGGTGCCGATCAGCCCAAGCTGGAAGTCGTTGAGATTCCATTCCAGGCGGATGGGTTCGGCGATGATCGCCGGGATGGTACGGTCGAAGAAGTTGAACAGGTTGGCCAGAAACAGCAGGAACAGGACGCGCCAGGCGTTCGCGGCTTGGGTGGATGGCTGCATGACGTCGCTCTCGATTTATTGTTATTCGCCGATCGTCTCCCGACCGGATTTCCGAGGCGGACTCTAGAGTCCCACGCCTCGCCTGTCTGTCACCATCATCTTCGCTTATGCCGGGCAATGCGACCGTTCAGTGTTTGCGCCACGTTTCCAGCCAACCCAGGCTGGCGCCGGTATCCGTGCCTTCGGGTCGATACTCGGCCGACAACCAGCCGTCATAGCCCACCGCCCGTAACGCATCGATCAACGGCTCGAACGCCACCGAGCCGGTGCCCGGCGCACCGCGTCCGGGGCAGTCGGCAAACTGTACATGGCCGATGCGCGACCCCAGCAGACGAATACCGGCGACCACATCCAGCGCCTGCCGGGCCATGTGATAAAGGTCCAGTTGCGCCTGGCAGTTGGGATGATCGACGCGCGTCAGCAAATCTTGCAGGTGCTCGGGCGTGTTGATCAGAAAGCCCGGCATGTCCAATGGATTGATCGCCTCGCAAACCACCCGTACGCCCAGCAGCGCAAAGGCCTCGGCGCTCTTGCGCAGATTGCCCGCCAGCGTATCCAGCGCCTGCTCGCGACCGATGCCCTCGGCCAGCCGTCCCGGCAGTACGTTGATGCACATCGGTCGCACCATGGCCGCGTATGTCAGCGCCTCCTGCAATGCTGCATCGAAGGCCTGCTGCCGTGCCGGGACGGCGGCCAGACCTGCGCCACCCTGCATGAAATCGCCAGCGGGCAGGTTGATCAGCACCAGTGGCACACCGGCGCGCTCCAGCAGTTCCTTGAGACGAATTGCCGGCAACTCATAGGGAAACTGGATTTCCACACCCTCGAAACCCGCGACGCGGGCCGCCATGATGCGTTCGGCGAGCGGCCATTCGTTGAACAGCATGGACAGGTTGGCGGCTATCTTCATGGATTCAGCTCCCGATACAGGTTCACCAGGGTGGACGGGTCGTTTTCAAGATTTCCCTGGCTACCATGCAGGCGCATCAACTGCGCGGCGAGCCCGGTGATGGGCGTGGCGCTGCCGGCCTCGCGCGACAGTTGCCCCGCGGTATCCAGGTCCTTGAGCAGCGTCCTGACGTGCCATTTCACCGGTTCGAACTCGCTACGGGCCATCTGCGGCGCAAGAATCTGTAACGGTTTGGAGTCGGCAAAGCCACCGGCCAGCGCAGGCGCGATCAGGCTGGCATCGACACCGGAACGCTCGGCCAGCGCCACGACTTCCGCGATGACCAGCGCATTGCACGCGACGATCATCTGGTTGCATGCCTTGGTCACCTGGCCCGCGCCGACATCGCCCATATGCGTCAGCCGCTGGCCCAGATGGGCCAACACAGGCCGCACTCGTTCCACGTCTTCGATGCGACCGCCAGCCATGATCGCAAGGCTTCCCGCCTCGGCGCCGGCCGTACCGCCGGACACCGGCGCGTCAACCCAGCGCATGCCGCTCCGTGATTCGAGTTCAGCCGCCATCGCGCGGGTTGCAGAGGGCTCCAGACTCGAATGATCGACCAGTACCTGCCCCGCGCGCGCACCTTCGACGATGCCGCCGGCACCGAACACCACCTCACGCACGACCGACGTATCGGCCAGGCACAGCAGCACCACATCGGCCGCCGCACAGAGCGCGGCAGGCGTGTCCACCTGCCGCGCACCGGCCTCGACAAGGGGTGCGCATTTGTCAGGCGAACGGTTCCAGACGGTCAGCGGAAAACCCGCCGCAAGCAGTCGGCGGCACATGCGCTGACCCATCAGGCCGATGCCGGCAAAGGCAACGGATGGCAACTCGGACATGAAGACGTTCCTCGCAAGACAGGAACCGGGATTCTAGCGCCACGCTGACGCACGCGAACAACTCACGCTCAGGAGACTTCGCCTTTGTCCCACAGCCGCACCAGCTCACCCGGCGCCCGATCCTCCGGTATCCGAAGCACCAGCTCGTCGTCGCGCTGGTTATCCCGGTAACGCAGCTCGATCTGGTAATAACGGCGGTCGCCCTGCCCCCCCATGCCCGTGGCCAATGGCAAACAGCCCTCCAGCACGGAACAGATTCGCCCACGCTGCTGTTCGTCGCAACGGGCGAAGTCGATTTCGCGCGGGCGGCTGAGCGCCTGCATCGCGGCGAAACCGCCCTGTCTCGACAGGCGAACGGTCGTGTCGTTGCCCAATTCCGGTAACCGTTTCATGGTGCCTCCTCAACTCAGCGTCACGCCCACATCCGCCCAGGCCTGCCGGACGACCTGCGCCTCGTCCCCGCCGAAGCGTGCCGCCGCGTTATCCACGGTAAGACCGGCGAATGCGAGGAAATCAGCGTCGTTGGCCAGGCGGCGGTCGCACAGCGTGTCATACCAGATGCGTCCGGCCTTTTCCCAGGCGTAGCCGCCCATCGCCATGGCCGCCAGATAGAACGCGCGATTGGGTATGCCGGAGTTCAGGTGCACGCCGCCGTTGTCGTCGCGGGTATCGATGAAGTCGCGCATGTGACCGGGCTGCGGATCCTTGCCTAACAAAGGGTCATCGTAGGCGCTTCCCGGATTGGCCATCGAGCGCAGCGCCGCGCCCTGCACCTTGTCGGTCAACAGCTCGGCGCCGATCAGCCAATCGGCCTGATCGGCCGTTTGCCCCAGGCTGAATTGCCGGACCAGGACCCCGAACACGTCAGATACCGACTCGTTCAGGGCACCGGACTGATTGACGTAGACCAGCCCGGCCTCGCTTTCGGTCACGCCATGGGCCAGTTCGTGGGCCACGACGTCCAGCGAGAGGGTGAAGCGATTGAACAGCTCGCCATCGCCATCGCCGAACACCATCTGTGCCCCGTTCCAGAAGGCGTTTTCATAACCCACACCGTAATGCACCGTCCCGACCAGCGGGAACCCGTGGTTGTCGATCGAATCCCGGCCGAACACCTTCCAGAAGAATGCGTGCGTCACGCCCAGCGCGTCGTAAGCCTCGTCGACCGCCGCGTCGGAGACCGGCGGCTGGCCTTCGATGCGGGCCAGCACGCCCGGCAGTACCATCTGCTGCTGGGCATCGTGAATGCTGCGCCGTGGCTCACCGGCGCGGCCGCGTTCCGGCAGTACGCTGACCATTGGCTGGCGATTGGGCGGCCCCGGGTTGGGCAGCAGGCTGCGCACATGTGCCAGGGTCCCCAGCGCCTTCTCGCGCTGCCGGTCCGAGCCGTTGTCGATGATGTGCCGCAGAATATAGGGCGGAATGAAACCCTGGCACGAGGTCCGATCGAACATGGAGAGCCCCCTTCAGATCACTGGGATGCCATGTGCATCCATACCTCTCTGATCGAGTCGCGCTCGCTGCGTTTCTTCGTCCGGGTATTTATTTGCCGATCGCCCGCTACAGCGGTATCGCACACGCTTTATTTACGGCGGACAACCGGCGGAACCAGATCGGGCAACGCGGAGTAGCCGATCAGCATCCCGTGCCTGATCTTCAACCGCTGGCCGTTGCACAGCAGGGTCACCGGGTCTCTCGAGACGATCACAGCGCCGGCGGCAAGCAGCTCATCGACGTGTTTTCTGAGGGCGTGGAGCCTGCGTTTTTCGGGTTGCTGTTCCATAGCCATTGGCCTTCATTCATCCATGAACGCCGCGATTCTAGTGCAAACCGCGAACCAAATCACAGAATGATCACTGCGCTCGATTGACGCAACGTCGACGCTGCCGTTGGTGTGGCTGCCGTCGAGCCGCCATCGGCGGCTCAGGACTGGCCGGCGCGGGTGGGCTACGGCTGCTCGCCCGGCAAAATCGTCTGATTCCAGCAGGGTCATGGACGCCAAGACAATGGTGATCGCCAAGCGCTGCCATGAGACACGCCACGTGTCCGGCGCAACCCGACCCCCGGCGCGGAGACCGGCGTCATGGAATACGCAATCAGTTACCAGTGACGCCGGTGCGGCGACGCAAGATGCCCGCGGCGCAACCATCCGGCGCTCGCGACATGAACGGCGCAGCGCGGAAAAAACAGCCGACTTGCGTCGTCGCACCCCTCTACCTCTATAATCCGCGCGCTTTTTCCGCTATTGAACCGGAGAACCACAATGCTAAAGCACACCCTGGCAGCCGTTGCCGGCCTTGCCGTTTCCCTCTGTTTTGCCACCGCGCACGCTGCCGACGTTCTACGCGTTTCGGCGATTCCCGACGAAGCGCCCACCGAACTGATCCGCAAGTTCGAGCCGCTGGGCCAGTACCTCGAACAGGAACTGGGCATGCCGGTCAGGTTCACCCCGGTTTCCGATTACGCCGCCGTGGTCGAGTCCCTCGCCTCAGGTCGACTCGACGTCGCCTGGCTCGGTGGCTTCACCTTCGTCCAGACCCGTTTGAAGACGGGCAATGCGATTCCGCTGGTGCAACGCGAGCAGGACGAGAAGTTCACCAGTAAGTTCATCACCGCCGACCCAGATGTGAAAACGCTGCAGGATCTCGAGGGCAAGACGTTCGCCTTCGGCTCGGTGTCGTCGACCTCTGGCAGCCTGATGCCGCGCTATTTCATGATCAGGGATGGTATCGATCCCGAGCAGTTCTTCAAACGCATCGCCTACTCTGGCGCGCACGACGCCACGGCGGCCTGGGTCCAGGCCGGCAAGGCCGACGGCGGCGTGCTCAACGCGTCGGTCTGGGACAAGCTGGTCGAGGCCGGAAAGGTCGATACTGACAAGGTCCGCGTCATCTCGACCACCCCGCCTTACTATGATTACAACTGGACAGTGCGCGGCGACCTCGACCCGGCGCTTGTGGACAAGATTCGCGCGGCTTTCCTTGCGCTGGACCCCGCCAAGCCCTAACACAAGAAGATTCTCGACCTGCAGGCCGCCAGCCGCTTCATTGAAACCCGCCCGGAAAACTACAAGGGCATCGAGGATGCCGCGCGCGCCGCTGGCCTGTTGAAGTAGTCCTCCCACCTGTCGCGCGGCGGCCCAGCGCCGCCCGAATCGTCACGGCCCGGCCTCTCGTGTCCAGCCGTACGGCGCCCAATGTCCTCACGGCGATGCTCACGCAGGGATGCGTGACGCTGAGCCCAGGTAGTCAAGATGAGCCGCTCGATCACCCTTTCAACCGCGCCAGACCGTCAGTCCACATCGGTTCCATTGCTGCGGATGTCCGGCATGACCCATCGTCATGCCGACGGTCAGGTGGCGCTACACGCCGTCGAATTGCAAATCGCACCCGGCGAGCGCGTTGCGATCATCGGCCCATCGGGCGCCGGCAAGACCACGCTGTTGCGCCTGCTGGCCAGCCACATCCAGCCGACCGAGGGTGAGCTGGAGCTGCTGGGATGCGCGCCTTGGTCCCTGTCGGCCAGCGGGCGACAGCGGTTGCGCAAACGCATCGGCCTGATACACCAGGCGCCACCGCTGCCACCCCGCCAGCGGGTCATCACTGCGGTCCTGGCCGGGCGCCTGGGCGATTGGTCGCTGGGTCGCAGCCTGTTCAGCCTGGTCTGGCCAATCGACAGGCAAGGTGCCGC
>Ga0114898_1001968_pt1 | contig 11280 bp, 8 predicted proteins | sample Malvired_Geostar_FD_83496 | JGI IMG/M metagenome (GOLD analysis project Ga0114898, IMG submission 83496) | Marine viral communities from the Global Malaspina Expedition - Malaspina viral metaG DeepMed_Geostar | ecosystem: Environmental > Aquatic > Marine > Oceanic | place: Mediterranean Sea... | reverse complement strand
GAAGAAGATGCCGACTGGGCCGAGGTCGTCGATCATCTGGATGCCTCGATGCACAAAGCCGAATAGGCCTTCGCATCACGCCTGCTCCTGCGCCGCTTCCAGGCGGCGCCGGTACCAGGCCCCCGCCAGCAACAAAGCCGTCAACGCCAGAAGCGGCAGCAGTACGTCCATCTGCAGCGGGTCTTCTTCTTCGATGGCTTCCAGCGCACCGTAAATGGCACTGCTGTAGACAGCCCATTTCACGGCCAGCCCCAAGGCTGCAGCCAGCAGATAACGCCCCAGGGCAATATGCCCCAAGCCTGCCGCAAAATTGATCACTGAATGTGGAAAGCCCGGCAACACACGCATGGCACATTGCGTCAGCAGATCGCTACGCGCTTTCAGCGTGTCCATGACCTTGAGGGTCAGCCCCTTGGGCTGCCAACGCTCGCCGACCCGTGCAGCAAGCAGATAGGCTCCCCAGGCACCCGCGACGCTGCTGATGGTCAACATCACCGTAGCGACCAAGGGGGGATAAAAGGGGGCAATCAACCACAGTCCAATACTGCCAGGCAAGCCAATCGCCAGGGTGACCGCCATGGTCAGCATGACCGTCACCACGACCACGGGATGATGAGACATGGTCGCGGCCCAGCGTTTCACCGCCATCAGGTCCGGAGAGTACCAAAGCCATATGTAGGCCAGCATGGCAGCCACCGCAAACGCGGCCGCCCAACGCCAGGAATAGAGAGATAATTTACGCATTGAGGCGTGCTTCAACCCGCTCGAGAATTTGCCGACTGACCTTTCCGACCAGCGGTTTGGCCGCCTTGTTCACCGCTTTTTCCATCAGACGATTGCGGATGTCATAGCTCAGCGTCAGCGACACCTCAGTCCCTTCGGGTACGGCACGCAGCTGATAGCGCCCCTGGTTTTTGACACCTTCCAGGGATTCCCAGGCCAGCACCGTTGGAGGATCGATATCGGTTACCTCCACGTCAAACGCCCAATCCATGCCCACTGCCCGCACGTGCCAGCGGTAGCGGTTTTCGCCAAGACGATCGATCGAGCGTATCAGGTCCGAATAATCCGCAAAATCTTCCACTCGGCGTAACAAGTCAAATACGCGCTCCGGGGAGGCTCTAACGATTTCACTATGTTCTATGGTGGCCATGCGTCCATCTCTTGCTCTAGCGGCTGTAGATGAGTAGCTTATCACGCCAATTCCATTGGCACACCGGATGCCACCACCCAGAACACTGGTCAGCAAGCGCGGCATTGCGTAAACTGCCCGCCTTCCGGACCGGACCCCGGAACACCGCCCTGCTGCTTGGGCAGGCACGACATAAATTCTCCGACCATGAGTACCCAGCATGTCATCCACTGCATCATCCGGCGCCCAGGCGCCATCCACCGTCGTCATCTACTCCGGCGGCATGGACTCCTATACCGTCCTTCACCGTGCGCTACGCGAGGGCCTCGCTGTCCATGCGCTATCCTTCGATTACGGTCAGCGCCACCGTCGTGAACTGGACGTTGCACGTCAGGTATGTGAGTCCTTGGCCATCCCTCATCAGGTCGTCGATATTCGCGCCATCCACGGGCTGATCGACAACTCGGCATTGACCAACGCTGCGTTGACCATGCCTCAAGGGGAGTACGATGCCGACTCGCTCCACAGCACCGTGGTGCCCAATCGCAACATGATTCTGCTGTCGTTAGCCATTGCCAAGGCAGTCAATATCGGTGCCAGCCGTGTGGATTATGGCGCGCACGGCGGCGATCACGTGCTTTACCCCGACTGCCGCCCGGCCTTCGTCGAAGCCATGAACGATGTGGCGCAGATTGCCAACTTCGAACCCGTCACCGTCCATGCCCCTTATCTGGCCTCCAGCAAAGCCGACATCCTGCGTGATGGGCTCGCCATGGGCCTGGATTACCGCCATACCTGGACCTGCTACGAAGGCCAGCAGCTCGCCTGCGGCCAGTGCGGTAGCTGTCGCGAGCGGTTGGCCGCCTTTGCGGCTAACCACAGCGTCGATCCTCTCGACTACGCCATCGACACTTCACAGGTGGCGCACTGATGTATCACGTTAAAGAAGCCTTCTACACCTTACAGGGTGAAGGCGCCCAGGCAGGTCGTGCCAGCGTGTTCTGCCGTTTTACAGGCTGCAATCTTTGGTCAGGCCGGGAAATAGATCGAGCGAACGCAAAATGTACCTTTTGCGACACCGACTTTAACGGTACCGACGGAGTTAATGGCGGCCGGTTTAACACAGCCCAGGCGCTGGCAGAACACATCAAAGCGCTGTGGCCTCAGGAAGCTAACAACGCCGTGCCATACGTGGTATTTACCGGCGGCGAACCGCTGCTACAGCTCGATACCGAGCTCATTGCCACGCTGCATAGCGAAGGCTTCGAAGTGGCAGTGGAAACCAACGGTACGGTGCCCGCTCCTGCGGGCATTGACTGGCTCTGCGTTAGCCCTAAGGGTAGCAACCCGCTAGCGATCACCCAAGGCGATGAGTTGAAACTGGTTTTCCCCCAGGCCGATGCGCCACCGGAGCAGTTTTCTCACCTCGCCTTTAGCCACTTCTTTTTACAGCCGATGGATCTCAGTGCCGTCGCTCAAAAGAGTATTGCCACCGACGGCGCAGCGACCGTTCAGGCCACCACCGCGTACTGCATGGCCAACCCACAGTGGCGGCTGTCACTGCAAACGCACAAAATCGCAGGATTCGAGTAATGGCGCTATTTGTTAATCATCTGACCCATATCGATGTCTCTCTTTGGTGCCCCACGAAAGGGTTGGTTGGCTGTAGCTGGCAAGTGGATGCTCAACTGGAGGGTGAACTAGGCGAGGACGGAATGCTGTTCGACTTCGGTGAAGTAAAGCCGTGGATCAAACGCACCCTGGATAGCGGACTGGACCACACCCTACTGGTGCCCACCCAAGCACCCGGTGTTGAGGTCAGCGAATGCGATGAAGGACTCTGCATTCGCACCACCACGCCCTACGTGATGGAAGTTCGTGGACCGACAGAGGCATTTACCCTACTTCCCTGGGCATCGATCACTCTAGAACGGGTGACTCAGCACCTCAGCGCCCAACTCACCGAGCAGCGGCCAGCCAATGTTGAACGCGTGACGCTCACGCTAAGCGATGAGCTTATCAATGGTGCTGCCTATGGCTATAGCCATGGATTAAAACGTCATTCGGGTAACTGCCAGCGCATTGCCCACGGGCATCGCTCTCGCCTGCATATCTTCCAGGAACAACAGCGACAGCCGCAGTTGGAACAGCAATGGGGAGCGTGGCTGGATAATCGTTATCTTTTGGAAGAGGCAGATATAGCAGAGCATAGCGAGTCACAGCTCACCTGCCGCTATGAAGCAGCCCAAGGCAGCTTCTCAATCACCTTGCCATCTGAGCGCTGTAGCGTGCTGCCAAAGCCCACGACGGTAGAAAATATTGCCCTCTGGCTGGCCGATCAGATCGCCAAGCAAACGGGGACCGCCACTCACGTATACGCCTTTGAAGGAATCGACAAAGGCGCGACAGCACAAGCGAGCCCATGAGTGAGTTGATCACCAGTGACAGCAGCGCCACATGCCGAGCAGGCTGCGGCGCTTGCTGTATAGCTCCGTCTATTACATCGCCGATACCCGGAATGCCCGAGGGCAAACCGGCGGGGGTGCGCTGCGTTCAACTCGACGCCAACAACTTATGCACGCTGTTTGGCAGCCCGCTGCGCCCGATGGTGTGCGGGCAGTTCGATTATGACCCCACCGTGTGTGGCGAGCACCGCGATGAGGCGCTCGCCACGCTGTCGTGGCTAGAAGAGAGCACTCGCTGAATGTTTAAGCCTCGTTTTCAACACTCAGCGAGTGGGGCAAACGGCGACCCAGTAGGCTAACCCAGCGCACCAGCACCGGTGCATCGCTGTGGCTAACCTCGCTCAACAGGCGACGGAACGCCTCTTTTACCTGCTGATCATTGGGTGAAATCCGCGTAAGCCAAAGCTCCAAGGCCGCTAACTCTTGATGGCGGTTGCCGTGTTCCCGTGACTGCACAATCGCCATTTCGGCAAGCGCCTTTACTTCACTGGCCGGGTGCCCCAGCAAGTCACGCACTCTGGCCAGTTGAGTCGCCAACTCGGGCAAAAAGAGCGTGGTGCGCTCTCGGGCAATCACCAAACACTGATCCAGATACTCCTCGGCGGCCTTTAACTCGCCAAGTTCAATACAGGCATCTGAGTACCAAAGGACGGGGCGCTGGAAACGATCTCGCCCATTCAGCTCAGCCATCTGGTCCAGACTATCTCTTAATTGGACTAAACCAGCGTGATCCCCCGCCATGGCCCTCTGCCAACCCAACACACATTGGGCGGAGATTTGCCACAGCTGAAGGTCCGGCGTGCCCGTCATGGCGGCCGCGCGCTCAGCATGGCGTGCCGCAAGATGCACATGCCCTAATTGGCGATAGAGCGCTGCGGCAAACATTAACGCCATGGCAAGCGTTCCCGGGTGACCAATTTTTTCAGCAAGACGGATGGCCGACGAGACGTGACGCTCGGCGCGCTGATAGTCGCCACGTAAACAGAGTGCCCAGCCCTGGAAGCAGGCAGCTGTCACTTGCGGGTGATCCGAGAAGGGCAGCCACTCGATCATCATTTGCGCATTGAGCGGGTCGATTTCATCCAGGTGGTCATGGGCCTGCTGAATTCGTCCGCCCCAGTACTCACAGTGCGCCCGGGCATAGTCGGCCAAACGGCGATAGCGCGGGTCTTCCAGACGTTCGGCAATATCCGCCAAGGCAGAGGCAAGTGCAAACGCGTCGGCATGGGCGTAGCGCTGGCTGCGGCCTACCCACAGCCCCCACTTGACTAGGAAAATTTGTTCTAAATCTTCCGGGTCGTCCGGCGAATTACCACCGGATTGGCGCAGCAGCTCCCGGGCGCGCACAAAGCTTTCGTGGGCAGTGGGCGAGCCATGGCCTTCCAGCGCAAACGCTGCCTGCCCACGCACGGTAAGTAGGCTGACCTCACGCTCCACTTCATGGTCAACGTGGCGCAAACTGGCCAAACCGAAGTCGGCCATCCGCAGCGCCGTACGGTTCGCGCTCACCTTCAGCGCTTCACGGGCAGACAGTTCGAAATAGCGCGCGCCTCGAGCGTAGTGGCCGCTGCGGCGCAGATGGGTGGCGAAATCCCCCGGATGGCGGCTGATCCACACAGGGAAACGCTCTTCTATCAGCGTAACGACCTGCTGGTGCAGCTTGACCCGTACATCCCGGGGGCAGGAGAGATAAGCCGCTTCTTGTAGTAGCTGATGGCTAAACTGGTACTCGTGCTCGCCGCTCTCTTTATCAACCGGCTCAATAATTTCCAGCAGGCGCATATGCTCTACGGCTTGAGAAATCCGCGCTTTATCCCAGCCGCTGCATTCAGCCAGGAAGTCGAGGCGGAAGCGTTTACCCAGCACCGCCGCAATATGGGCAATTTCCCGATCCCCTTCCAGCTGATCGATACGGCTGGCCAGCAGGCCAAGCAGCCCTTTGGGCAATTCATCGAACTGAACACTACGCCCTTCGCGACGATCCATATCCAGGCGACGGCAAATCTCCTGCATATAGAGCGGCACGCCATCGCATCGCTCAATAATTTGGTTACGCAGTCGAGGGCTTAAATGCATACGATAGCGGCGCGATAGCTGGGAGAGCAGCCGAGACGACTGCAGCGCATCGAGCTTGCCGAGGGTAATTTGCTGATCCCAATGCAGCTTCACTGGTAGCGCTTCACGACCGTGATGACTGGCCACCAGCATGAAGGCTGTATTGATGGGCAAACGAGCTTGTAAACCGGCCAATACTTTGAAGGAGGGTTCGTCCAACCACTGTAGATCATCAACCATCAAGACGAGAGTCTGGGCGCCAGCGCGCTGGTCGATCAGACGGTGCAGCAGTTTCACGACCAACTCTACCGCTTCCCCGCTTTGGGTAAGCTGAGTAATTTCCTGAACGTCCCTAACCCCCAGCGCCTCTTCCAACAGCTGTTGGCGAGCATCGTCTAGCGCTGTATCACCCAACGATGCCTGCAACTCATGCAATGCTTCTTGAGTAGGCGTGGCGCCTAGATGCCACGCCAAGAGAGAACGGGCCACCCCGTAAGGCTCTAACACCGACAAGCGTGTGGTTGGCTGCCAACAGATAGCGGCGTCGCGGCTAAGTTCAAGCTGACGAAAACCAACCATCAGCGCCGATTTTCCCATGCCTGAGGCCCCCCGCACCAAGACACTTTGCCTTAAGCCAATACCCGCTCTTGCCAGCGCATCACGCAGCGTACGCAGTGACGTTTCGCGACCGACCAGACTGGGCGGCAGCGCATCCCGGCCGCCTTCATTCTGGCCTAACACCAGCGCCCGCAAGCGCACTCGACCATCGCTTGCCATCAAGCGCGACACCAAGCGCGGCTGCAGGTCCAGTGCCGGGGGCATGTGCTGGCTGGCTTCTTGAGAAATCACTAGTTCACTACCTTCAGCAGCGCCCATTAGCTCAAGGGAGACCTGTGTGACTTGGCCAAGCGGGTCAGCCAACTGGCGTTCAGGCAGATAGACCACACGGCCGCTATGTAACCCAGCCGCCAGCTCAAACGAAGGCGCTTCCCCTTCCCCACTCCAATGGCGCTGAGTTTCCTGCGGCAGCGCTTGGCGGCAGTGTTCATAGAGCGCTACCAGCTCGGCAAGCTGATGCGCAGGGCCGTGGGTGCCGAAACACGCCAGTCCCAAACCGCCGGTGGCCCCTGGCAGCCAGAAGCCACCTAAGTGATGGCACTGCTGCTCTAGCCAGCGCAATAGTTCCAGCTGAAGCGCTAGACAGTTACGAGTTGCCGCCCGGTCTTGCCAGTCGCCTTTCAGACGTAAGCGAATCGCCATGACCGACAGTTGGCGAAGCTCAATCTCATCTTCACGCAGCGGCTTACTATCGGCTGCCAGTGCACGAGAAAAAGCGCCCTGGGGCGACATGGCTCGCGGGTCGTGGTGGCCGTCCGACCAGTAGCTGGCCAACTGTAAGAAACCGGGCTCCGGCTGCTGGCCCGATAGCGCGAGCAACTGCAAATAGCTGTTGTACTGTTCATGAGCAGCGGCCATTTGATTTTTTTCGGCCAGTTGACGCACCAAACGTTCATGGAAAGGCCCATAGCCTGAAAAGCGGCTCACCAGGCCTTCCAGCATGTCGTCTGGCGTTTCCTCATGAGCCTCAAGCACTTGCTCGGCAAACCGGATCACCCGCTGACGCCACTCATTGCGCACCTGCACTAGCCAGCGCTGAAATTCGCTGCAACTTGCCAACTGCAACTCTTCAATTAGATCGCCTTGGTAGCATGACATCACCTCCTCAAGGGTTTCTAAATCCTTGGGGCCTTCTAGCAACTGCTGCAGGTCATGTAGATCTACCTGCCAGTGGGCAGGTAAATGAAAGGCGATAGTCTGTCGCGATACGTTCAATACCTGATCGGCGTTATCACCCATGGACTGACGCAGGCAGTGCAACGCGTGGCGCAAGTTGGTACGACCTGACGAAAGCCCCTGGTCTGGCCAGAGCAGCTCAGCCAGTGCCGCACGATTGACCGGCTGGCGATGCAACAAAAGATACACCAACAGGGCCTTAACTTTGTCGTAATTGAAATGAGTGAGTACATCCTCCCCCTGGGTTAAGGAGAAGTGACCAAACAAGGTCAGCTGGTCTGTCTGTTGAGCATCGCGCATGATACACATCCCGCCTAACTAGCAGCGACTTAGGCGGGCACGCCGCTATGGAAACGAAACGCCGTATCCGGAGTCGTCATCAGCTCCGCTTCACGTGCGACAAAGAAGGCAATACGGTCATCAATCGGCTCAGCGGTCTGTTGACGCGCCAACAGCAGATAATCTTCAAAATGGCGCCCTTCTGACTTCACCAGCGTGCGGTAGAACTTCGCCAGTTCTTCGTCTAAGTAAGGGATAAGGCGGGCAAAGCGCTCACAGCTTCGTGCCTCAATTAATGCGCCAATAATCAGTACATCGATTAAGCGCTCAGGATCGTTACTGCGTAAATGTTTGCGCAGCCCCTCGGCATAGCGCGAGGCAGTGAGGTGATGATAGGCCACACCACGCTTTTCCATCAGGCCCACCACTTGTTCAAAGTGCAGCAGCTCTTCGCGGGCAAGCTGAGACATTTTGCTTAATAAAAGCGGCTGATCGACATAGCGGTAAAGCAAACTCATCGCGGTGGAAGCCGCCTTCTTCTCACACTGCGCATGGTCAATCAGCAGCGTTTCAGGATTGGCAAGCGCCCACTGCAACCACGCATCAGGCGTTGGGCAGGCAAGAAACTGATGCAGACTTTCTGGTAGCAAATCATCCGCTGAAAGGGAGTGATCTGCTGTTTTTAGTGCCATTAGTTGTATAGACATAATACCGCTACCGAGCGCTTATCTCACTGTTGTATAACATATAAACGCCGTTGGCGTTTGTTCCCTAGCTATCCGAAGGCCACTTATTTAATGGCGCCTCAATTCTCATATAGCATATTTCTAATATATAAGCCCAGCTTATTTGGCGCTCCACACACCGCCTAAACCACTTCACTACGTTACTTAATAACGAATTAATCGTATGCCTATGGTAACGCGGCATCACAATAATCACACCCGCGCTTACCTCAAAACACCCCTGCTGGTAAAAAACTTTCAGATTTTGGGCACATTAACTAAAAAAGCCGCAAGAAAGGAGCTCAATATCAGCGCCTCAACATAAAGTACAAGCAGGCACTTAGCTTGGCTTCTTAACATTGTCGACAGTTTCCCGTAGAATCCCGCCCATCCACCAGACGCTGTTTGTCAAGCGTATGTCACGTGTCCGAACGCTTCACCCACCGTGCTAGTAGTCGTTCGGCACCACTGATTCATCACTACTAAGAAGATGAGAGGGCCCCAACGTGCTTGAAGCTTACCGCCAACATGTCGAGGAACGCGCCGCAGAGGGCGTCCCGCCTAAGCCCCTGACCGCCGAGCAAGTCGCGGCCTTGATCGAATTACTCAAAGCGCCCCCGGCCGGTGAAGAGGAATTCATTCTCGACTTAATCACCAATCGCGTTCCTCCCGGTGTCGACGAAGCCGCCTACGTCAAAGCTGGCTTCTTGACGGCCATTGCCAAAGGGGAAGCGACCTCTCCGCTGATCGATAAAATTCACGCGGTCAAACTGCTGGGCACCATGCAGGGCGGCTACAACATCGCCACCCTGGTCGAGCTGCTGGACGATGCCGAGCTCGCCAAGGAGGCCGGCGAACAGCTCAAGCACACCCTGCTGATGTTCGATGCCTTCCACGACGTGGAAGAGCGCGCCAAGGCCGGCAACGCGGTGGCCAAGGACGTCATGCAGTCCTGGGCCGAGGCCGAGTGGTTCCTCTCCAAGCCGGCACTGGCCGAGAAGATAACCCTTACCGTCTTCAAGGTGCCGGGCGAGACCAACACCGACGACCTCTCCCCCGCGCCGGACGCCTGGTCGCGCCCCGATATTCCACTGCATGCCAACGCCATGCTCAAGAACGAGCGCGAAGGCATCGTGCCTGAAGTACAAGGCACCACTGGCCCGCTCAAGCAGATCGAAGACGTCAAAGCCAAAGGCTTCCCGGTTGCCTACGTAGGTGACGTGGTAGGTACCGGGTCTTCACGCAAGTCAGCCACTAACTCCGTGCTGTGGTTCTTTGGTGACGACATTCCTTACGTCCCGAACAAGCGCGCTGGCGGCTTCTGTTTCGGCGGTAAAATCGCGCCTATCTTCTTCAATACCATGGAAGATTCCGGTGCACTGCCGGTAGAAATGGACGTTTCCAAGCTGGAAATGGGCGACGTCATTGACGTTTATCCCTACGAAGGCAAAGTGTGCAAGCACGGCACCGATGAAGTGTTGAGCACTTTCGAACTAAAAACTCAGCTGATTCTTGACGAAGTGCGCGCCGGTGGCCGTATCCCGCTGATCATCGGCCGTGGCCTGACCGGTAAAGCGCGCGAGTCGCTAGGCTTGGCGCCTTCAGACGTTTTCCGACTGCCCGATCAGCCGGCCGATACCGGCAAAGGCTTTACGCTAGCGCAGAAGATGGTGGGTAAGGCTTGCGGCATGGACGGCGTTCGTCCCGGCATGTACTGCGAACCGAAGATGACCACCGTAGGCTCCCAGGACACCACTGGCCCGATGACCCGCGACGAGCTGAAAGATCTTGCTTGTCTTGGTTTCCAAGCCGATCTGGTCATGCAGTCCTTCTGCCACACGGCGGCTTATCCGAAACCGGTTGACGTAGACACTCACCACACCCTGCCGGACTTCATCATGAACCGTGGTGGCGTCTCGCTGCGCCCCGGCGACGGCATCATCCACAGCTGGTTGAACCGCATGCTGCTGCCGGATACCGTGGGTACTGGCGGTGACTCGCACACCCGCTTCCCGCTGGGCATTTCGTTCCCTGCCGGTTCTGGCCTGGTGGCCTTCGCCGCTGCTACGGGCGTCATGCCGCTGGACATGCCGGAATCCGTTCTGGTGCGTTTCAAAGGCAAGCGCCAGCCGGGCGTCACCCTGCGCGACTTGGTTCACGCCATTCCGTTGTACGCCATCAAACAAGGCCTACTGACCGTCGAGAAATCCGGCAAGAAAAACGCCTTCTCTGGTCGCGTGCTGGAGATCGAAGGCCTGGAAGACCTCACCGTTGAGCAGGCATTTGAGCTTTCCGACGCGTCCGCTGAGCGTAGCGCCGCTGGCTGTACTATTACGCTGTCTGAAGAGAGCGTGACCGAGTACCTGAAATCCAACATCACGCTGCTGAAGTGGATGATTGCTAATGGCTACGGCGACGAGCGCACCATCAGCCGCCGCATCCAGGGCATGGAAGCGTGGCTGGCCAATCCGAGTCTAATGCGCGCCGACAAAGACGCCGAGTACGCCGAAGTCATCGAGATCGACCTCAGCGAGATCAAGGAGCCTGTTCTCTGCGCTCCCAACGATCCGGACGACGCTCGCCTGCTCTCCGACGTGGCTGGCGAGAAGATCGACGAAGTGTTTATCGGTTCGTGCATGACCAACATCGGTCACTTCCGTGCCGCCGGTAAGCTGCTGGAGAAACAGCCTGCGGGCAGCCTGAAGACCCGCCTGTGGTTGGCGCCGCCGACCAAGATGGATCAGCACCAGCTGACCGAAGAGGGTTACTACGGCATCTATGGCCGTGCAGGCGCCCGCATGGAAATGCCGGGATGTTCACTGTGTATGGG
>Ga0114898_1001963_pt1 | contig 11296 bp, 11 predicted proteins | sample Malvired_Geostar_FD_83496 | JGI IMG/M metagenome (GOLD analysis project Ga0114898, IMG submission 83496) | Marine viral communities from the Global Malaspina Expedition - Malaspina viral metaG DeepMed_Geostar | ecosystem: Environmental > Aquatic > Marine > Oceanic | place: Mediterranean Sea... | reverse complement strand
GATTCGAACTGATCTTCGCCGGCACGGCGGAACAGGCGGAATGGCGCGATTTGCATGTGCACCTGTTCCTGCGCGACCGGCAGGCGGAGTTCGAGGTGCCGATCCAGCGCGAAACCTATGCGGGCACGAACAGCGGTGCGACCGGCAATGAGGGCACGGCGGACGACATCAAGGGCCGGCCGAAGCTGCTGTGCTATGGCCTGTGCCACAATGTGCCGCTGGCGCCCTTGAACACGGCAGCGCTGCGCTATGGCGCGCATGACGGCTCGATCTTCTCAGTGGACGAACTCTACGACCGGGGCGCGCCACTGTCGAAAGTGACCGGCACGCCCGCCGCTGGCCAGTACCGCGAGGATGTAACCGAGGGGTATGTCACGCTGGGCGGCAGCCCGGCCGGTACCATCACCGCCAAAATCTCCGGCGAGCGGCTGGAAAATCTGTTCCTGTGGTCGGAGCAGTTCATGAACCCGGCCTGGGTGAAGGATAGCGGCGTGGCGGTCGCAAACGACGTCATCACCGGCCCGAATGGCGGCGCGACCGCCGAGCGCATCGACATTCCCGCCGAGGAAGGCGCCGGCTTCCGCCAGAGCGTCAGCGTGACCGCCGGCCAGCCCTATACCTTCTCTATCTATCTGCGCAGCGTGGTCGGCACCGTGACGCTGGGCATGGGCATCGAGGATGCTACCAAGCAGGAAATCACGCTGGACGAAAGCTGGCGGCGATTCACCATCACCGAGACCGTCTCCGGCTCAACCGTCTCGCCCGGTATCTTCAGCCTGGGCAATGCGGCGGCGATTTATGCCTGGGGCGCGCAGATCGAGCTGGGCAGCGTAGCGAAGAATGGCATCGTCACCGGCGGCACGCCGCACCCATCCAGCTATACCGCACAGCCCGCCGACATGCTGCGCACCATCGCCGTCACCCGCTCCGAGCTGGTGGATTTCCTCGATCTCGACCATGCCAGTTTCCAGACTCTCAACGAGGCGACTTCGGGCATCGGCCTCGGCCTGTTCATCGACCGCGAGATGACGATATCCGAGGCGTTCGATGCGATCTGCGGGAGCATCGGCGGCTTCTGGTACTTCACCCGCGCCGGCAAGCTCGCGGTCAGGCGGCTGGAAGCGCCCGCCGGCAACCCGGTGGCGGTCTTCGACCGCTCGGTGGCGGCCCATCCGCGCCGCCTCACCACCAACGATGCCGGGCGCGGCCTGCCGAACCACCGCGTCGTGCTGGGCTGGCGGCGCAACTGGCTGGTGCAGCAGGGCGACCAGCTGGCCGGCACCGTCCCCGCCGAGCGCCGCGCCTTCCTGTCCGAGGAATACCGCACCGTGGCCGCTGCCGATCCGGCGGTGCTGACCGCACACCCGCTGTCGGAGGAACTGCGCCGCATGACACTGCTGGAAGACCCGGCGGATGCGGCGGCGGAGGCTGACCGGCTGCTGGCGCTGCATGGCGTGCGCCGCGACCTGATCGAGTTCGAGTTGCCGGTCGCGGCCTATTTCGCGGCCGGTGCGCCCTGGCTCGGCGACGAGATCGCCTACCGCGACAACCGCTTCCTCGACTATGCGGATGGCCGCGCGCTGATCCTGCTCGGCGTCGAGGAGGAGTACGAAGCCGACCGCATCACCCTGCAGGCCTGGGGGTGAGGTTCATCCCCTCCCCCCACTCCACACTTTCCTTGCAACCGGAACGGACCGACCATGGCGAACATGATCCTGGGCTGGGTGAACGAGGCTGACCGCGCGGACCTAAGCGGTGGGCGCTGGGCAACGGCGCTGCCGCAGGCGGCGCTGGCGGATGACCGTCTGTCGAAGGCGGCGCGCACGCTGGGCAACCGGCCTGCCGATACCGCTATCGTCGCCGATCTGCGCGAATCAGCGACCATCGGTCTGGCCGCCCTGTTCGGCGCGGTGGCGGCACCCGCTGCCGGCTGTCCGCTGGGATCGGCGCGCTACCGCGTGCGGGCCAGCGACGATGCCCGCCTCTCAGGTCCGCTGCTTGATCTCGATTTCACCGGCTATGGGCCGGAGGATCCGCGCATCGCCTTCACGCGGTCCAGCCTCGCCACCCGGTTCGACCGCACCGGCCTGCTGCAGGGCTATGGCCTGACCGAGCCGCTGACAATCAATATCGACGGGTTCGACCCGCCCGGCACGCTGGAATTGGTGCTTCAGCAGAAGGACCGCGACTTCTGGGTCGGCGAGGCAGTCAGGCTGGCCGACCCGGAGGACGCCGCCCGCCATCTGGTCGGCACGCTGCTGACCTTCGACCGGGCAAGCGGCGCGATCCGCCTCGCCATCGACAGCGTCGCTGGCAGCGGCAGCCCTACCATCGCCTGGCGGCTGGAGAGCCTGGCTGCGCGTTACGGGCGGCGGCAGGACCATGACCCGGCCAGCGGCACGCCGCGCGGCTTCCTGATCGAGGGCGAACGGACCAACCTGCTCGCCCGCTCCGCCGGCTTCGGCGAGGCGGTGTGGACGAAGCAGGGCAGCATCGTCGCCAGCGGCGGGACGGCGCCGGACGGCACCCAGGATGCCGCCCTGCTGCGCGAGGATGGCAGCACCGGCTTCCACCAGATAACGCAATCCGTCACCGTGGCCGAGGGTACGATCGTGACGCTCAGCCTGTTCGTAAAACCGGCCGGGCGCACGCGCCTCGCCCTGCTGCTGTCCAGCGGCGGCGATTATGCCCAAGGCACATTCGACCTTGCCGCCGGCAGCGCCAGCACCGCGCAGGGCGGGGCCGGCACGGCGCTGTCGGCGCGGATCATCCCGCTGGCCGGGGGCTGGGCGCGTTGCGCGCTGACGGGTTCCATCGTCGGGGAGACAAGCTACCTCGCCGCCTGCCGGCTGTTGAATCCCGGCGGCAGCTACGAGGGCGATGGCACCAGCGGGCTGCTGGTCTGGGGCGCGCAGGCCGAGGCAGGGCCGGATGCCAGCAGCTATATCCCCACATCCGGCGGACCGGCCACCCGCGCCGCCGACAGCGCCAGACTAGCGCTTGATATGAGTTTGCCGGAAGGCACCCTTCTGGCCGCCTATCGCAGCCGGCGCACCGGATCGGTCGCCATTGCCGGGCTGAATGACGGCACGGCGGACAATGGCATCGAGCTGCGCCACGGCGCCAGCGGGGCGCGGCTGGGCTCGATCATCGCCGGCGGGGCCGAGCAGGCCGCGCTGTCCACCGGCAGCCCCGCCGCCGATACCGCATCCATGGCCGGGATTGCCTTTGCTGCGGGGGATGTTGCTGCCACCGCCGATGGCGCTGCGGTTGTAACGGGCACGCCGGGCGCCCTGCCCGCCTTTACCGGCCTCGATCTCGGGAACCGCCCAAACGGAGAGACTCTCGACGGGCATCTCGCCCGCGTGCAGCTCTATGGCCGGCGGCTGACCGATACCGAACTGACGGGCGCCAGCGCCAGCCTCGCCCTGCAGCTTGGCCCCATTGCCTACGATTCCGGCTGGCTGGATGTCTGGCAGGGCAATTGGCGGCGCGAGGGTTATGCTGCCGTGATGCTGGCCACGCCACCGGACGTGGCGGCGCGCTACTGGCGCTTCGACCTGGACGATCAGGCCAGCCCCGACGGCTTCCTCGACCTCGCCCGGCTGTGGCTGGGGCCGGCGGTGCGCCTGTCGGTGAATTACGAATATGGGGCGGCGCTGGGCATCGAGGCCGAGGCCCGCATCGCCCGCGCGCAGGACGGCACGGCGCGCTTCGAGGACCGTGCCCGGCTGCGAATCGCCAGCTACCCCATCGAGCATCAGAGCGCGCAGGAAGCCTACCGCGTGCATCTGGAGCTGCAGCGCGTTGCCGGTCCGTCCGGCGAGGTGCTGGCCGTCGCCGATCCCGACGATACCGAATTCCGCGCCGAGCGGGTGTTCATCGCCCGGCTGCGGAGCCTGCGGCCGGTCGCCCACCGCGCCTTCCAGCGCTTCGGCACCGAGTTGGAGTTGGAGGAAAGGCTGAGCTAGCCCCTACTCCGCCTTGTCGAGCCAGGCGGCGGAGAGGAACACGCCATCCCTGAAATCGCAGCGCCAGGCGCGCCGGAAGCTGCCATCCGGCGAGACCGCCTCGGCCAGCACCGTCCAGTCGCCGCCGCGATGGGTGAGTTCCGAGGGATCGAAACGGACGTCGCGCGCCTCCGGCAAGGCGGCGCGCAGCGCGGCGAGGCAGGGTTTCATCTCGTAGCGCACCGGCTGGTCCTCCGGTTTCGAGGCGCAGCCAGCGAGCGCGAGGAGGCACATCAGGATCGGCAGAATTCTCGGCACGGGCGCGGCTCCGGGTGGCGGGCAGAAATCCCTAACACGAATCGACAGGAAAGCGAGGTCTCCCATGACACGCGACGAACGCGAGCGTCTGGTGACGCTGGAACAGCAGATGCGCGACAGCCGCGAGGATATGGCGGAACTGAAGCTGGATGTGAAGGCGATCCGCAGCGTGCTGGCCGAGGCGCGCGGCGGCTGGAAAATCCTGCTGCTGCTCGGCGGCGCGGCGGCGGCCATCGGCGCCGCCTTCGGCAAGCTGCTGGGCAGCGGTTTCGGGGGCGGCCTGCCGTGAGCTTCTTCGCGCACTGGTCGCAGGTGCCGGAGAGGCTGTGGCGCTGGCCGGATTTCGCGCCTGCCGAGATCGCCAGCCGGGGCGACGGCTCGATCCTGATCGCGCCCGACGCACTCGACCGGCTTCAGGCGCTGCGCGATGCGCTGCGCCGGCCGGTGATCGTCACCTCGGCCTACCGCGATCCCGTCCACAATGCCCGGGTCGGCGGCGCCCCCTTGAGCCGCCACAAGGCGGGCGACGCCTTCGACATCGCGCTGCGCGGCCACGACCGGGCGGAAATGCTGGAAGTGGCGCGGGCGGCGGGTTTCACCGGCTTCGGCTTCTATTCCAGCTTCCTGCATGTCGATTGCGGGCCGGCGAGACAGTGGGGCCAAAGGGGAGACAAGTCATGGACATACTGAGCTTCTTCACCTCGATCCTGACCGGCGGGGCAACCGGGTTGCTGGGCCTCGTGGCGTCAGCCGGCATCCGCATCCTGGAGGCGCGCGAGCGCCGCCGCACGCTGGAGCTGGAACTCGCCCATGCCGAGCGGCTGCACCTGCTGCAGATGGAGGCGAAGAATGCGGAGTGGGAGAATGAACGGCTGATCGCGGAGCTGACCATGTCGCGCGATTTGCGCACCGCCTCCTACGATCATGACCGCAGCTATGGCCGCGCCAGCCTGTGGGTGGTCAACATATTGCGCCTCGTGCGCCCGGCGCTGACGCTGCTGCTGATCGGCCTGACCGGTTTCGTGTTCTTCGAACTCTACAGCGACGAGGACCGCCGCCGCATCGTCGAGATGCTGGTCTATGCCACCACGGCGTCGGTCATCTGGTGGTTCGGCAGCCGCGATCTGGAAAAGGGGAAGTAGCCGCTACACCAGATCGTCGAGGTCGACCGACAGCGCTTCGGCAAGGCGCTTCATGACGGCAAGGCTGCCTTCCTTGCGGCCGGTCTCGATCTCCGACAGATAGGCGGCGCCAATCCCGGCAGACGCGGCCAGCGCCCGCCCGGTCAGGCCGCGATGCCGCCGCCAGACCCGCACCGGATTCTCCCCGGCCAGCAGCCGCGTCACCAGCGCCGCCGGCACCATCTCGTCCCTGCCCGCCGCGATATCGCCGCGAACCTTCGACGCCACCGCAATATCGGCAGCATCAAGCAACCGCTCGTAATCCGAGAGCGGCAGCACCACAAGCGTTTCTCCGCCCGGCGTAACGATCTTCTGCATGGCCGCCTCCTAAGCGTAAATTCCGCCGCGCGGCCCGATATCAAGGATATCCAGCACAACGCCCCGGTCGTCCATGATGACCCGCCAGTCCCCCACCCGGAGGCGAATGAAGGGTGATCCCGCCAGTGCCGCCACATTGTTGGCCAGGCTTTCCGGCGATTCCGCAAACTGCTCGATCTTGCCGACGATGCGCCTGGCCTCGGTCGCCGGCATCCGTCGCAAGGCCTTCAGCGCCGTCCGGCTGTAGGCGATCTGCCTCACACCAATATATCGCTATGGGCGAACTTATATAGCATAAAATTCGCCATTGGAAAATATTCGTCCCCTAATCCAGCAGCAGGTTGGGTAGCCAGAGCGCCAGTTCCGGGAACAGGATGACGAGGCCGAGGCCGATCACCTGCAGGATCACGAAGGGGATGATGCCGCGATAGATCGCCTGGATCTTCACCTCGCGCGGGGCCACGCCCTTCAGGTAGAACAGCGCGAAGCCGAAGGGCGGCGTGAGGAAGCTGGTCTGGAGGTTCACCGCCACCAGGATGGCGAACCACAGCACCATGTCCTTCTGCGGCACATGCCCCTCGAAATCCAAGAGCCCGACGATGGGCGCGAAGACCGGCAGCACGATCAGGGTGATCTCGATCCAGTCGAAGAAGAAGCCCAGAAAGAACACCACCCCCATCAGCACGAACAGGATGCCCCAGGGGCCGAAGCCCAGCTGCTCGATGAAGTCGATCACCAGATCATCACCGCCCAGCGAGCGGAAGACATAGGAGAAGGCGGTCGCGCCAACGAAGATGAAGAACAGCATGCCGCCGGTCAGTGCCGAACGTTCGCAGACTTCCTTCAGCACCGCGAAATTCAGCCGCCGGTTGAACAGCGCCAGCAGCGTGGCGCCGAAGGCCCCCACACCCGATGCCTCGGTCGGCGTCGCCCAGCCAGCGAAGATCGACCCCAGCACCAGCATGATCAGCAGGATCGGCGGGATGAAGCTGCGCGCCACCATGATGAGCAGTGCGGCCGTGCCGTCCGGTCCTTCCTCGTCCGGCATCGGCGGCGCCATCTTCGGATTGATCGTGCTGGTGGTGGCGATATAGGCCAGATAGATCGCCGACAGCATGAAGCCCGGAATGATCGCCGCCAGGAACAGGCTGCCGACCGAGATCGCCAGCAGGTCGCCCATGATGACCAGCATGATCGAGGGCGGGATCAGGATGCCCAGCGTGCCCGAGGCGCAGATCGTGCCGGTGGCCAGCGGATGACTGTAACCGCGCTGCAGCATGACCGGCAGGGCCAGCAGCGTCATCATCACCACCGAGGCGCCGATGATGCCGGTGGTCGCCGCCATCACCGTGCCCATCAGCGTGACTGAGAGGGCAAGCCCGCCCGGCACCCGGCGCAGCAGCACCTGCAGCGCGTGCAGCAGATCCTTCGCCACGCCGGATTTCTCCAGCATCGTGCCCATGAAGATGAACATCGGCACCGCGACCAGCACCAGGCTTTCCACGATACCGCCGAAGATGCGCGAGATGATGTTGAAGAACTCGATCGGCGAGAACACGTCGAAGACCACGCCCAGCGCGCCGAAGGCGAGGCCGATGCCGCCCAGTACGATGGCGACCGGCAATCCGGAGAACAGCAGCACGGCCAGCGCCACGAACATCAGCACCGGAAAATAATCTTCGATATAGAAATCCATGGAGAATGTCCGTTTCGGCGTTAGGCGTTTTCGGCGTTAGACGGTTGGGCGATTGGCGGCCGGGAAGACGGCGTCAGGCAATGGCTCAGCTGGTGACGGGCGGCTTGTCCGGCATCTCCATCTCGCTGGTCGCAAAGAGATGCAGCGACGCGCGTTCGCGCAGCCGCTCGGGGCCGAACAGATAGACCAGGTTGCGCAGGATCGAGGACAGCCCGGCCAGCGCCAGCAGGGCAAAGCCCAGCGGCACGAAGGCCTTGATGATCCAGCGGTGGGTAAGGCCGGTCAGCGCCGAGGAAACCTCGTGCGACAGGTAGGAGCGGAGCACGAAATCATAGCCGAAATACAGGATGATGTAGCAATAGGGGGCGAGGAAGAAGACCATCCCGAAAATCTCGATCCAGGCCCTGGTGCGGCCGCTGAACCGTTCGCGCAACAGTTCGATGCGGACATGGCTGTCCTTTACATAGGCGAAGGCGAAGCAAAGTAGGAACAGCACCGCGTGCAGATGCCATTCCAGCTCCTGCAGCTTGGTCGAGCCCAGCACGAAGAAGCGCCGGCTGACGACATCGAAGATGATGACCAGCATCAGCGGGATGGCCAGCCAGGCGGCCAGCTTGCCGACGGCGATCACGAAGCGGTTCAACGCGTCGCTGACCTTGATCAGGGTATCCATAATCCGTCCTTGAGAGTCACATACGGCCAACCCGGAACATCAGGCTGGGATATCAAGCGCTGGGGCATCAGGCGCCGGGGGAAAGGGAAAACGGCCAGGATATCGGGATAATCCTGGCCGTTCGCCGTTACGCGGTCAGCCGCGGCTTACTTCAGATAACCGACTTCCTTCCAGAGCGCGTAATCCTCGCGGAAGCTCTGCAGTGACTCCCAGGCCCGCTTGAAGTCCGGATCGGCAGCCTGTTCCTTGGCCACTTCCTGCCAGGCGGCTTCCAGCTGATTCAGAATCTCCGGCGACCAGGTGTGGATGTTCACGCCCTTGGCCTTCAGCTCCTTCAGCGCGCCGAACTGGATCGCCTCGCCCTCGGCGAAGCCATGGCGGATATTGTCGCCGCACACCGCCTCGATCTGCGCCTTCTGGGTCTTGTCCAGCGCGTCCCACTTCTCCTTGTTGATCATCAGGTCGAACAACGTCGATTGCTGATGCCAGCCGGGGAAGTAGTAATGCTTGGAAACCTGATGGAAGCCCAGCTTCAGGTCGATGGCGGGCATAGAGAATTCGGTGGCGTCGATGGTGCCCAGCTCCAGCGCCGGATAGATGTCGCCCGCCGCCAGCAGCTGCGTCGAGACGCCCATCTTCTCCATCACCTTGGCGCCCAGGCCGAAGAAGCGCATCTTCAGGCCCTTCAGATCCTCGGCGGTCTTGATCTCCTTGCGGAACCAGCCCGACGCCTCCGGCGCGATGATGGCGCACATCACCGAATGGATGCCGTTCTTGTGGTAGATGTCGTCGAAGATTTCCTTGCCGCCGCCGAAATAGAACCAGGCGAGATATTCGCCGGCATTCGGCCCGAACGGCACCGCCGCGAACAGCTGCAGCGCCGGCACCTTGCCGGCCCAGTAGCCCGGCGTCGAGAAGGCGGTATCGATCGAGCCCTGCGCCACCGCGTCGAACACTTCCAGCGCCGGCACCAGGGCGCCCGGCTCGAAGAATTTGATCTGGATGTTGCCGCCCGAGACCAGATCGATCTGGGCATCGACGCGCTTGGCCAGCGTGCCGAGCTGGGTCAGCGAGCCCGGATAGGTGGAGCCCATCTTCCAGCGGATGCGCTTTTGCGCCTCGGCATCGCCGACGCCCATCGCCAGGATGCCGCAGGCAAGGCCCGCGATGGTGGCGGTCTTCAGAATTTTGCTTAGAATCATCCCATCGTCTCCCTAGGTTCGTTTATTGGTTCTTGTTGGTTTTTTTACGTATCCGGCCGGGCCGGACACGGTCGCTCCCTGTAAGGAGGGTTGACATATTTGCAACCCTCTCATTCGTTATTGTGTGGCGAGCCTAACCGCAATTGCTATGCGCGGCAAGATTGTTTCTTGTTTGGAACAATTACAGTCTGTAAGTGTCGAAAAGCCGCGAAAACAGCCTTTCTTACCGCTGCCCGCAAGGCTGCCGTATCCCCCTCTCCCGCCATCCCTGCCACCCGTCACCCCCGCATTTATTGCGGGGGGCCGGGCCTCGGCTGACTGGATGTTTGTCGAGAAAGCTGAACCCTGGATTCCCGCAACAAGTGCGGGAATGACGACAGAGTAATTGGCAGCTCGGCGCAATAAACCGTCCGTGCCGCTGCCGTTAAACCCGCCGTCAGTCGCGCCGCTTCTTCACCAGCGGCATGACGATCAGCGCGGCCCCGAAGGTGAGGCCGATCAGCAGCAGGCAGTCATTGAAGCTCATCACCAGCGCCTCGCGCTGGGCCAGCTGGAACAGCAGCTTCATCGCCGCCAGTTCGGGATCGCCCGCCACGCCCCCGGCGAGGCTGTCGCCCAGCCGCTCGGCCAGCCGGTCGATATAGGCCTGCACCTCCGGCCGGCTGAGCGTCAGATTCTCGCTCAGGTAGGACAGATGGTGGGCGCCGCGCTCCACCAGCAGCGTGTTGATGACCGCGAGGCCCAGCGCGCCGCCCAGATTGCGCATCAGATTATAGAGGCCGGCGCCGTTCTTCAGCTTGTCGGGCGCCAGTGTGCCCAGCGCCAGCCGGTTCACCGGCACGAAGCAGAACATCAGCGACACGCCGCGCACCGCCTGCGGCACAAAGAATTCCCAATAGCTCGATTCCGCCGTCAGGAAACTGTTCAGATAGAGCGCGAAGCAGAACAGCGAGAAGCCGAACGCCAGCATCAGCCGCAGATCCATCCGGCCCGACAGCGTGCCGACCAGCGGCGCGACGGAGAACTGGAAGGCGCCGGTAACCATCATGATAATGCCGATGTCGAGGGCGTTGTAGTCGCGCACCTGGGCAAGGAACAGCGGCGTCATATAGACCGAGCCGAACAGGCCGATGCCGACCACGAAGCTGAAGAAGCAGCCCAGCGCAAAATTACGGTCGCTGAAGGCGCGCAGATCGACAATCGGCTGGCGGTAGGTGAAGGCGCGCCAGAAGAACACGCAGCCAGAGGCAGCGGACAGCAAGGCCAGCCGGAAGATCGTCTGATCCTCAAACCAGTCGTTCCGCGGCCCCTCCTCCAGCACATAGTTCAGCGTGCCCAGCGCGGTCGCCAGCGCCACCAGGCCGGACACGTCGAGGCCACGCAGATAGGCCGGCTCCGGCTGGTCGATATCGATGCAGCTCCACACCGTCGCGGCGACGATCAGGCCGGGGATGATGTTGATGTTGAACAGCCAGTGCCAGCCCAGGGCCTGGGTGATGAAGCCGCCCAGCGTCGGCCCGATGGTCGGTCCCATGGTGGCGACCAGCCCGATGACGACCGAGACCTTCCCCATGCTCCGGCGCGGGAACATGGTGTAGGCGGTGGAGAAGATCGACGGGATCATCGCCCCGGCGAAGAAACCCTGCAGCGAGCGCGCCAGGATCATCGCCTCCAGGCTGGTGGCCAGCGAGCAGGCAAAGCTCATCACCGTGAAGCCCAGCGCCGCCAGGCTGAACAGCACGCGCGTCGAGAGGATGCGCGCCAGCGTGCCGGACAGCGGGATCATCACCACCTCAGCGATCAGGTAGGAGGTCTGGACCCAGCTGATTTCCTCGATGCTGGCCGACAATCCTGCCTGGATATCGGCCAGCATCGAGGAAATCAGCTGGGTCCAGACCTCCTACCTGATCGCTGAGGTGGTGATGATCCCGCTGTCCGGCACGCTGGCGCGCATCCTC
>Ga0114898_1001962_pt1 | contig 11298 bp, 18 predicted proteins | sample Malvired_Geostar_FD_83496 | JGI IMG/M metagenome (GOLD analysis project Ga0114898, IMG submission 83496) | Marine viral communities from the Global Malaspina Expedition - Malaspina viral metaG DeepMed_Geostar | ecosystem: Environmental > Aquatic > Marine > Oceanic | place: Mediterranean Sea... | reverse complement strand
TTCACATCCGGCTGGCCTAGAGGGATAGTTGGTATCCCACTCAGCACATCTTTGAATTTGATCTCCCCCGCACGGCGTTTGCCTTCCTTGAGATTTGTGAGTTCGGTTATTTGGTTCGTAACACTCGCACCCTCAGCGGAGGTTTGAGGGACTATAGCATTCAATCTTTTTAGTTCGCTATCTATCCTGTCGATCAGTGCCTGACGCACCTCAATCCGCACCTCTATATCAGTAGCATCCCGTAAGAGGTCTTGTAACTCATCAATGGTCATATCGTTATAATCAGGCATTAGATACCTCCTACGTTACGAGCTGCCTGCTCAAGAGGGCCAGCCCCTGCCGGGGCTCCCACCTCTCCTGGAGGTGCCGTCTGATTCTCGGGAGATAGTTCAGGAGCGCCGCCTCCGGCGTTCGAGAGGTTACCCCCTGCCTCCGGCGGACCTTGTCCCTGCCCCGGAGGGACGCCCTGTCCCTGCTGAGGCATGAGACTCATCATCAACTGCTGTGCGCCCATTGCGTAGACCGTTGCTCTCTGCTTGTCGCCTTCCTGCTCAGCAGCTCGGGCAAGATCAAAGAGGCGGTTCGCCACTTCCATATTGATGCGGACCGGCGACTGTTCGATGTTGTCGGCGGCCAGTTGTTCGGACTCCAGCTTCATATCCTCGACCTTCATGACCCGTTCACGGAGCCACGGGAGAGACATCTGCGCCTGCGGGTTCAGGGCACGGAAGATATTGGCCTTCATCATGTCGTCTTCGGGCAAGGCCAGGTCGAGTTCGGATTCAAAGAAGGTACTCATGGGCATATCGTCGGGGGTGAACTCCTCGTCGAAGAAACCAAGTCTGACGTCCCGGCCCTGGACGCGGATGTTCCCGCGTTCGCTTCCCTCGAACCGTCTCTGGTATTCGTTGAGCCAGAGTCGGCTCGTCTCGGCGTAGAGGAACTCCGCACCGCGCTTGTAGGGTTCGATCTGGGTGCGGGAGCTCTCTTGGGCGTTCTTCAGCGCGACGCCACTGAGGGAGCGGGTGACCCCTCCGAAGGACTCGTCGAAGAAACTCAGGCGAGAGAGACGCTGCTTCATATAGTCCATGAGGACGGTCATCGGCGTCATCATCGGCTGCCTTGCAAGCGGCCGGTAGATTGACGTATCACTATCAAGCTGCTTTGTCCGGCCTCGTTCCTCTTCCGTATAGGAATCCTGTGCGCCGGGAGAGGAGATTGCAATAGAAGCCGTGTCAATCATGGCCTCCTGCAAGTCCTGCCAGAAGGTGGACATGAGTTCGTTGAGGGCTTTCCACTCCGTAACCATTGGTCCGACCATGCCTCCCGCAGTCTTCGCAAACCGCTGGGTCAGGTTCGTCTCGTAGGAACCGGCTATGGGCGTATCATCGGCACGAAGGACAATGAAGGGAAGCCGGGTAAAGCCGTTGATCTTCCCAAGGGAGTTGGGTGAGAAATTGGAGAAGTCACGGATCTTCTTCCACCCGCCGGTAATCCGAGGATAGGTTGATCGGTGAGCACTGATTGCCCCACCGTAGCCCATTGCGTCAGCCGTGGAGTAAAAGACGGAGTTAAGCACATCCGGCTGTGCAGGGTCTTGCCTGTTGTACCGCTCTTCCCAGGTGTCGAGGATGATCATGTTGGCATCGTCTGGGATGTCCTCGTCAATGGTGAAGTCATTGGTCGCCGCCATCGCTTTGAGGCGTCGGCCGGAGACGTTGTACATATACAACAGGTCGGAGAGTTCACGGTACGGGCCGTTCCAGAAGGGATAGGTGGCCGTCGGGTCTAGGAGGTCGGCGATGGGCATAGGCATACCGTCAGGGCCTGGGACGAGGGCCGTGTACTGCACGGACCACCCCGTCAGTACCTGCCATGCTGCCAGTTCGTGCTGCTGCCATGACCGTCCCTGCCGGAGATAACCATGATCGCCAAAGTCCACCTGTCTCCACCATCCCTTGACGGCACGTTCAGCCTTATCTCGCTTTACCTGCTCTGCGGTATCGTAGATACTTTTCGGAAGAGAGTCGCGGTGATATTGTTTTGCCAGGAGGTGGATAGCGACCCCTGCCGATGCCCGAATATCGGACGTCGCAATGGTCTTTGCCCCCTCTTCTTTGAGGACATCCTTCTGATAGAAGGCGTCATAGGACGCATTGATGCTGGCGTTTCGCCCCGCGTACAGGTCGAATCCGTAGTTCAGCAGCTTTAAAGTAGGGTCATCGTTCATTCCCAAAAGTTGTGCCAAGGCTGTTTACCCCCTTCCACGCAGGTATCTCGGTAGTACTGATTCCACTTTTTTCTTCGGCTGAAGGTTTCGGAGCAGGCGCAACGCCTGTTCCCGTAGCTGAAAACACCCGACATCAGCCATAACCATGTCGAGTTTCGCTGTGTTGTAGGTGTTTCGTTCTTTTTCGTCCCTGCTGTTCACCGTCGTGGTCTTCTGGAGCTGGGCGTACTGGGATATCAACGCCTCACTCGGGGCGCTGTAGGCTCCCGTGTCCATGAAGTCCACCAGGTCTGAGATCAGTCCACTCTTCGTCCACTGGGTGACAGGGAGGCCAGGTTCGTTATCGGGATGGCCCCACTTCTTCTCACGGAATGAGTAGATGTTGGGATATTTATGGATACCGATGACGACGGCACGGATTCCCGCGGACCGCGGCTCCCGTTCCCATCCGAGGAGGGCGTTATTGAAATGGCGTCCGAGTTCCACGAGGATTCTCCCCGTGTCCTCTGGGCTGATCTTCCCCCGAACCTCGCCGACGTAGCCCCAGTCACGGGCTCGGCGAATAATAATCGCCGTATCGTGGGATGTGGCGTATCCTTCGGCAGGGTCGGCGTATATAGCATAGGATTCTGCCTTCTGTGGCAGGAGCCAGAGCTTGAGCATTCCATGATAGTCGCTGATGTCCCCATAGCGGGTCGGCTCCAGTGGTTTTCTTCGGTCCCCCAGCATGGACTCCATATTCTCCATAGAGATAACGGGGTTTCCGGACAGGTTCCAGCAGGATTCGTCGTCCCTGGCAAGCTGCGAGGCACGAACCTCCCTGTTGCCGTTGGCATCAGCGAGGGCGAAACGCCAGAAACGCATCTGATCCCACGAGAGGCGTTCCGTGTCCATCATATGCTGTTCGTCGGCGTCAAGTGGGAAGGGTTCCTCCCCCAGCGCCGGGTCTGCGTTCTGCCAAAGGTCGTCTTTCGCCTTCGCGTGTTCGTCTGCCATGAACCAGGGGATGAAGAGGGACTTATAGGAGGACTCCCCAGTCTTGGCGGCGAGGTAGAGCTGGTGAAACACGTCTCCGGCCCTCTCGGGACGGCTCTCATAGCGCACCGTTGCGTAGGGAGAACCCAGTAATCCACGGTTTAAGGCATCAATTTCGTCCGGCTCATAGGATGGAACCTCGGTAATATGATAATAATCGTATTCAGAACCCTGAATAACGTCCTTTGACCCTGATCCGACGAAGGTGATGGAGGAAATCATCCGAGCGCCGTGTTCACTCTCGCCAAAATCGAACTCTTTATGCTCCGTATTGTCTATTGTTAAGCGGGGCCAGGTGTCCTCGGGGTTCGGACCGTAGCGTAGTCGCTTTTGGGTAGCCGAGATAAAGGCTTCCACCCTCCGCACATGGTCGATTGAGGTCTTCTCAAAGGGTTTTTGCAGGATCTGGAGGGCATGGAACGATGGAAACAGGATGGCAGATGCGGTAAATTCCGCCTCCACAATCGCGGAGATCGTTACCCGCCTCGCTTTTGCGATGACCATGTTCTGGGCGCGTTCTTTCCAGTAGTGTTCCTGCACGGGATTGAAACGAAAGGGAATAGGTCCCCGTCGTTTCTCCCTTGGTATGATATAGAAGGTATCCTCTATAAACTGCCGAACATTCTTGCGATAGTTTATGAGGATCTCTTCAAGACTTCGTGTTGTGGTTGTTATGGTTTTATCCTCAGCCACTGTTTTGAGACAAAGAACGCTTCCAAAGCGCTCGTCATATCCGCTGAAGCGATTGCGAGGCTGTTATAGTTTGACGCGATGCTCGTCGTAATCGCTGTGATCAGCGTGGAGTCAGATGCATTGAACGCCCCTGGGTTACAACTGAACGCATTGGGAGTATCAACACCCATATCTATCTCCGTTCCAGGGGCGTCGTCGTCCGGACGATAGCGGAGATAGGCACGGGCCGTCAGTGTCGCATTCGCATTGGAAAGAGCCGGGGAGAGAAGAAACAGGTTATGCCCCGCCATTACCTGCTCCTGAGTTTCGGATACCGCGTCTTTATGCGCTCTATCTCCGCAGCTTTATCTTTAGCCCTTGCTGCTTTATCTGCTGCTGTTTTTAGGGCTTGCCTTTCTCGCCAGGGTTGGAACGCCTTCACATACCATGTACTCGCTTTTTGTTCTTTTAGGAGCTTTATGGCTAATTGATCCCCCTTAGCGGCAGCCTTTTCTATTATGTTTTCGGATTTTTTAACTGCCTTCGTAGCTGCTTTCTTTACGGCTGTCGGCGCTACTTTCTTAGCGACTGTTGTTGCCAGTTTCTTTTTATACCCACCGGGGCCGGCTACATCCATCGCGAGCTTCGATGCTTGGGGACTCCCCGCCCACTTGAGACCCTTTAAGGCTTTAGCCGAAATCATTCCTGCTGTACCCATAATCCCAAGGCTCTTCTTTCCCTTAGAGCGTGCTGGCATTCTCCGCTTGCTTGGGTCTGTTGCATATGCTCTTCGTCCCACTGGTCCTGCCATTACTTCTCTCCCTTCTCAAACGAATATCCGGCTCTGCGGAATGCCCACATCGCCTTCCCAACGCTCTCCTGCTCGTCGAACCAGATGGAATCCCCGGGACTTACCTCCTTGAACGCCCCAACATCCCCGTTCTTGAACTCGAGCTCTAGTTCCTTGGTGAGCGCGTTATACCCCTTCGCGACAATAACCGAGGACTTTACTGGCATACGATCCATTTAATACCTCTTCGTCGATGGCGTCGGAATGTTCACCTTACCGGCTGATCTTTTGAGCTTGGATCTGTCGAGTGGCTTGGCCCGCTGCGGACCACCCTTGGCTGCACTCTCGTCATGGAGCGTCAACCCAGTCTCCCTCGCATACGCCCTTGCAGCGGCAATCCCCTCCGGGGTGTAGGCAAAATCCTTGTACCCAGGCTGGCCCCGTACTCCTACCGTCGGCATAGATCACCTCCCTTACGCGCACACACTATCATGGCCCTTTCGCTAAAGTCAAAAACCCTATCAGGTGAGTCGGGATAGTTATACCCCTTTTAAATATTGGGGGTATAACTATCCCCCCATTATATATATATCTACTTGTTTATAATCTAACAGTAGCTAAATTATTATTATTATACCTCCCGTATATAGGGGATATAATAATATAATAATACGTATAATTATAGTATAACTATCGTATAATGATACGTATAATTATAGTATAAGTATTGTATAAGTATTGTATAAGTATTGTATAAGTATTGTATAACTATTCCCCTTTACCCCCCTGGATCTCTGCCCAGTTACTCACCCTAAATGCTGCAAAACTGCTGATCCTCGTCTGTGACTACTCTAACCAGTCTATGGGGGGGATTCGCGTCTGCAATGTGTACCCCTGTGTACCCCTGCGCTCATTATTTCCACCAACTTTTCGATCAATTTCCGCATGTCCCTATCTACTGCCACAATATGCATTGCTGCATGCTTGACCCTTATCGTTAAAGGGTATATGTTGGATAGGTAAAGCGTACCGGGCAGCACAAAACAGGGACAGAACGGAGGTGATTAAGGGACAAAATATTGAGACGTTAATAGGTACGCAGGCAATAGATACACTAATCAACGAATGGTAATAGACACACAAAACAAGTAGGAAAGTAGGAAAAACATGGGACTCTATTTTAATAAGGCACAGGGGCTAGAATTCGCAAGGTTGGCAATTAAAACGGATAGGTGTCCATCAATGCCCGAATCATGGCGCGGATCACAGTTTGAGATTGAGTATCGAAAATTCCAGAGATTCATGGCAAAAGGTATTCCGCAGTGGTCAATATTTGTAGAAGGTAATCAGAAGCTAGGGAATAAGATTATAGGGTGGTCTACACTGCCAGACTTAACGTGTCCCGGAGCCGGAACCTGTCTAGGATTTTGCTATAGCTTCAAATGTTGGCGCAATGGCGCGCCATTCTTCAGACAGTTGCAGAATACGATCCTAATCATGCGCCAGAGTGACCATATTGTGAAAGCGTTCCACAAGCTATCGTTGAATGGTGATTTGCGCTTGTACGTTGATGGTGATATCGATAGCACGGCCACGCTGGAATTCTGGAATAGGTTATTGCTAACACGGCCAGACTTGAACGCTTACGGATACTCCAAGAGTTGGCAAATATTCCAAGAGTACACAGGCATACAGGCACCAAATTACAAACTTAATCTTTCAAGTGGCAGTAAGTACAACGACGCTATGAAACAACGAATGCTGCAGCTGCAGGTAACGCGCGGAGAATTCGTAGCAATAGCAGGCATGGGCAAGAACCAACACAGGGACGACGATCCTAGCAAGGTTGCCATGCCTTGGACAGAATGGGCAAAACGGATTAAGACACAAGCTAAGGCGCAAGGACATAGCAAGGTATTTGTCTGCCCGGGAAACTGTGAGACTTGCACACCAAACGGCCATTTTTGCGGTAGCTCTGATCCAAAGGCGCAAGGTGTCACGGTAGCAATTGGCGTTCACTAATTCGTAACCACTTAGCAACGCTTAGCCTAGCGTTAAGCGTTGCGATAGTGAGTACGAATACTCACAAAATAAATAGGGGGCGTCACATGACTGATCAGGCATACGGCAAATGGTTCCAGAGTCTATCCAAGACCGACCAACGCAAGGCGTCAGAGGGACGGGATCTCAAATGGGAATTGCAGGCGATACGCCAAAAGTAATTCCACAAATAAATAGGAGGCGACCAATGAAGCTAGAAGACTGGCAAAGGGAACATGGCTTTCCAATCTGGAATGAAGCCAAGACAGAACGACGAATGGAGGGAGATCAGGCGATGAACGAACTGAACCCAATGCCACACGATCCGCAATCGTGGATCAGCGCGATATGGGAAGCTCTAGAGTACGCTCGAGATTTATACACGGACGACCAGTGGGACGAAATATGCATGGCAATGGCATGGACTACGGAGGAGGTACAGGCATGAAACAGAAACAAGTTAGGAGGACAGACACGACCATATGGGATACATACGCAGAGCTCTACCCGATCCCAGAAGGGATGATCGACTCCACGTACGGAAACGATGCGTGTCCAAGCTACTGCTCTGAGGATGAAACCGTTCATGTCTGGATAATGGACGAGGAAACAGCGATGGACGTCTACGGTGCAGACGATGGAACACGGTTCAGCGTGGACAGAAGTTTCAACGGTGAGCCTGCCTATGGCATGGCTGAAGGTGACCCGATGACCGTTACAAGATTCCAGGCATGGGCGGACACCCTGATGTACCTGACTCTAATCGTAAACGTGAAAGGGGAATAAGATGTACTGCACCCGTAACTTCAAGACCAAGAAGGCTCTCAAGGAAGCCGTAGCCAACGGCGAACAGGTCGAGGTGTATCAGCCCGGTGGGTTCTTCCCATCACAGACCGATGGGCGGGTGGGGATCGAGGGGCCACACTACCCGGAAGCACACACATGGTGGGCCAACGCCGTCATTCGCGACGGTATCATTGTGGGTAAGGTCAGGTAACAAAAACTGGTGGGCTGCGTATACCAGATCACGCAGAGAAGGGAACAACAATGAAGGCAGAACTACGCAAGGTTAAGATCGCACGGCATATGTCTGAGGGGACAACGGCGTTCACCGCTGACCTATGGGTGGACGGTAAGCACATCGGCGACGTCAGAAACGATGGAAGTGGCGGTGCCAACTTCATCGACCATCGGTATGATGGCAAGGGACTCAACACGAGTGATGAGGTGAGGGCGTTCAGGACATGGTGCGAGACGCTACCACCCATTCAAGACGAGTACGGCGAGAGTCCAATGAGCGACGACTGGTACATTGGGCGTCTGCTAGAGGAGTGGGAAGAGACTCAGCAGATCAAGAGAATGTGCAAAACCAAAATCCTTGTCCGTTACGAGGGTGAAGAAGACTTTAGAGTGTTTCAGGCCAAATGGCCTGAAGGCAACGATGCCCAACTGGCAATCATGGCACAGCTTACCAAACAGGTTCAGCCACAAGTGATAGTGGAGTTCGTGAATAAGCGGTTTAGCTAAAAACAATGGGGGGCCGTCGCATCCCACAAAACACGCGGAGAAGGGGCTACATGGAAATCACAAAGAAGCTGTTACAGGACATACGACCAGAGATGGATGCGGTACTGCAACCAATCGCAGAGAAGTATGGCATCACCATCACGGTTGGGAACGGTAAATATGGTGGCATGACTGGGCAACTCAAGGTCAACCTGTCCACAACCAACGAGGACGGCGACGACAAGAGAGCCGTGGCCTACAAGAGGTATGCCTCACAGTATGGCCTCAAGGAAGAGTGGCTTGGTCTGTCATTCAAGCATCGGAGTGGCATCTACACCATCGTCGGGCTTGATCCTAGTAGGTCCAAGAACGCACTCGTGCTACGGCGTGAGCGTGACGGTAGTATACGCATAGCACCACCAAGCATGGCTATCCACTTGATGCCCGTCCCTGATGGTATGAGCTACGAGGAGATCGGATTAGGTAAGACCAAGTAGGAAGGGGGACTATCGGGTGAACTACTATAACGAGTGGGACAAACAACTAGCGGAGTGGCTCCGCAACCTGATTCAGGCAGGACTACTGCCGGAAGGAGACGTCGATGACCGATCAATCACTGAAGTCAAAGGAACCGATCTCGCAGGGTACACACAGTGCCATTTCTTTGCAGGCATCGGGGGTTGGCCCCTCGCCCTTGAGTTGGCAGGGTGGCCTGCAACTCGACCTGTTTGGACAGGCTCCTGTCCCTGCCCCCCATTCAGCAACGCAGGAAGGCAGGGTGGGACCGACGACCCCAGACACCTCTGGCCTGAGTTCCGACGCATCATCGAGGAGTCTAAGCCACGCCCTCCAGTTGTCTTTGGAGAACAGGTTGAGTCAAAGATTGCAAGGGCGTGGCTCGCCGGAGTACGCACTGACCTTGAAGCACTGGGATATGGAGTCGGGGGTGCCGATCTTTGCGGTGCGAGCATCGGGTCACCGCACATCCGGCAACGACTCTACTGGGTGGCCGACTCCAGTGGCTCAACCAGCGGAGGGAACCCCAGAGGCGTTCTTGGAACGCAAGCGCAAGTCGGTGGAGAAAACAGGGTGGGGAACACCGACAGCTCAGGACGCAAAACACGCAACGCTCAGTCCATCGGAAATAGAGCGCGACCCGAATGTCTTACGGAACCAAGTCCACCTGTCGGGGTGGCCGACACCGAATGCTGCCGACTCATGGACGCCGAACCACACAACGGAGAACACCATGCGGAGGGGCGACCCCAACGGAACACTCCGCTCAACGAGCGGGAGCCTAGCAAAGGACGCAGTCATGAAGGTGGGGTGGGTGACACCATCGAGCAGGGATTGGAAGGACTCCCCTGGGCAAGCACTTCAGGGCACGAATCCAGATGGGTCAAAGAGGAACCGCATCGACCAACTGCCACGCCAAGCACAGATGTCACCCCTTGGGACGGAGCCGTCTGGCTCCAGTGCCTCGACAACAGGGAAAGGAGGATTGAACCCCGAATTCGTCCGTTGGCTGATGGGGTTCCCGGACGGGTGGTCAAGCTACGCGCCTACGGCAATGCGATCATCCCGCAAGTCGGGGCGGAGTTCGTAACAGCATTCATGGAAATTGAGGAAGGGAGACTACAATGAGCTACCACCCATTTATAGAGTCGGGGCATAAATGCCCGGAGTGTGGTTCACGCTCCATCTGCACGATGGAAGACGGCTTCTGCGAGAACCGCGGGGCCTGTGACAACTGCCTGCGGAACCGCTACCGTTCATATTCATTGGAGGATTTTGAATATGAGGAAGACATGGAACGAACCTTTCCGGGAGGCTACGATGACTAAGACGAGCGAAAGGAGTTGCGTGATGATTGTCGAGAGGTGTCATGGATGCGGGGAACCTATACCAGAGGACTGGACGATGGCGTTCAAATTTCAAGACGGCAAGAAGGAGCCACTTATGTATCATCTGCATTGCTGTCCGCCGTCGACTAAATCCAGATCGTACCTTACCATCCACAAACGCAGTCTTATTGGGAGAGTGTTCCGCCGATTGAAGGCCGTCTGGATGACCTAGCTTGCTCAAAGAGGGGCATGAAGCCCTCTGGGTGGTACTCACGGTCATCCAGAAAGTTTCATGCCCCTTTAAAATAGCTACGAATTAAGTGAAGACCCCTCTGGATGAGATATTCCAGGGGGGTCTTTCTTTATGTCATCGCTTCCATTGTGGCGTGTCGTCAGGGCTGAGATTGACGAGGAGCTGACCGATGTTCACCGTCCCACCACCATCGGGCGTACTCTTGGGGTAGACCCCACCCAATGAGAGAAGCTCTTTGGATGCGCTCACACTCTGGGCAATCATCGCAGGCTTGGTCGTTTCCCAGTCGATTGGCATCTGGGAGATTTCCGCCAAGCGTTCGACGCTTGAGATTCCTTTACTGAGCGCAAGCCTCTGGGTGTTAGAGGCACTGAACCCTGTCCCGGCGACGATGGTGTAGTAGGCGTCGTGGAAGGGCTCGTTGGAGTACAGATAGTTCATCAGCGTGGTATTGCGAATCCCAATCGTCTTGCAGATTTCTTTCTTATTGGCTCCCTGCGCTGCCAGGGTGAGGACACGCACCTGTGTTTTGGTGAACCTGGGCAAGGCGTCACTGAGGTCTTGCTCACTCATCTCGTGGTAGTGGGCAACCAGGAACCCCTTCGGGCGGACCGTCGATACCGGGCGTTCATCTGTCTGGGAAATCTCTGATGTATCCATGATGAGATCATACCACAGACGATGAAGTTTGTTTGAGACGCTCAACCAGGTACTCAGCGAGATCCGCCGTCGCATCTGGTTCAAGGAACCCGAAGAGGTGCTTCTCCCGCGCCGGTCCTGACTCCCACTGGGCGATCCATTCACCGAGCTGCTTGGCTGTGGGGCTATTCGCCATATTACTCACCCCCCGTGTTGTACCACATGACGGTATTCTTTATGCGTCCCACATTTTCTACTTCGACAGCATAGAGTTCTGCTATACCAGCCC
>Ga0114898_1001959_pt1 | contig 11309 bp, 28 predicted proteins | sample Malvired_Geostar_FD_83496 | JGI IMG/M metagenome (GOLD analysis project Ga0114898, IMG submission 83496) | Marine viral communities from the Global Malaspina Expedition - Malaspina viral metaG DeepMed_Geostar | ecosystem: Environmental > Aquatic > Marine > Oceanic | place: Mediterranean Sea... | reverse complement strand
GTATTGACACGTTATTGATACCATGTATCAAATACGAACTTCGTCACAAAATCAGGATATGCGTCGAATATCGTTATAACATGGGCTCTAAACTACGAATAATTCATTTTCAACCCCGTTGACGTTACGACTTCTAACGCTATAATGTAGGCAGGCACATACCCGACCCGATAGGATAGAACATATGTTCGACTTCCCATACGGCGCAATGCGCTGTCACACATCTAATCAGATACGAAAATCGTCACATTTAATCGCGCACATTACGAATTAAATAGGAGAATACGAATAATGGCAACGACTACCAACATAACTACCGAATCCGTAACTAATCCAGCTATCGATGCGGAAAAACTAGCTGCTGCTACGCCTAATGTATCGAATCCGTCGGAACCATCTAATCCGGAATCCGACACAAACATCGGAAATACCAACGGAATCGAGCAGGAACACGATGCAGGTGTAGTTAAAACGCCTACCGCATCTGATACCATAGCATTAAAACGCAAACAGCTAAACGATGCGCTAGCAAAACTGGAATCGCAGGAAACGATAGCCACATTGGCGGATATCGCAATCGAATTGCTAAACGCGTCGAAAAACGAAAAACTAGCAGATGCTAGGAATGCGGTAGACGGTGATACCAACATTACGATTATGTTTCAAATATCCGATAGAAAGTTTCGATATGCGTCGCTATCTGATAATCAGCGTGTCGTTTCCATCAATCCGCCTGCTGCTACTACGAATTCCGGAATTCGTAATTGGTTCAAAACTATCACTAGTCCGGAAAACGTAACACATCAGGTAGTTATGAAAACCGAAACCACAATGGATTTGGATAAATTGACGGAAATCGTCGGCGTTGATTTCAAAAAGGACAAAAACGGTCATAGCCTATCCCATGTAGGAAAACAGAATCTGTTGAAATCCAAAAATTGGACGTGGGAAAACGACCATGAATAACGAATAAACTCCGAAATCCGTCACCTAGGGCACGGGGTGGAAATAGAACGAAAGTTCTGTTTCCACCCCAACATTTTGCCAGCAGGCAGGAACTTTTTCCAGGAGATGAAGTTTTTCTCACTTACTTTAATAGGCGAAATCTAAACATTATGTTAACTAGAACAAGAGAGGAAGATGTGAATACTTACAAACCACCAATGCGTTGCTCAGAATGTCAGACTATCTTATACAGAATAGAATCAAATAGTGGTGTATGGTTTCGCTGTAGCCATTGTGAGATTTACTATCAAATGAAACACAAACCAAGAATCACTACCACAAACACTCAAGACCCCGTATGCGACAGCTGTCTAGATGCTATCTGGCATGACGATACTGGCCTGATGGAAGATATGGAACAGGAAGTTGTTTCTATAGCTTGCCGAGAGATGGGCGATATGGTAGCAGACCACATTTGCGATACCGTGGAACCCGATTCAGGAAGGAAGGAATGTCTATGCGCTTGCCAGTCTACCAGTTAAGCTGGTACTGAAGAGATCTAAAATAAAGGAAGGTAAATCAAATGGAGAAATCAATTATTTTACGTCATGTCTTTAATGCATTTAGCTCATTATCAGATACACAAGAATTCCTTTTTGACATAAATGAAGAAAGTGAAAGCCTAAATATGGCAAAAGAGGATTTATATAAAATATTAATTGAAGAGGAAGAGGAGTTAATTAAAGTGATGATAGATTATATTAAGGAGTAGAAAAATAGGAAAGAAAATACATATAATTAAGTTTCAAACTAACATTAACGTACTAAGTCAACAAGATTATTTTATTAAGTACCCACATAAATCTTACTCTGTTGATTACTATAGAGAGGACATGTTAAGAAGAGTATGTTATTTTGCGTCCCAGTTCACAGTAACTTGTACTGTTAATGCGACCCACATCTTATTTGGAATAGCCCAATCTGGAAGAGGAGTTGTTGTATGCAAAGAGTGTGCTGACAAGGCACATGGATTAATGCCAGATTCTACATTTATAGAAGAAAGAGAAAAAATAACTCCAGTGAGGTTTTAATGCCTAACTACTTTCAATTCAAGGATAAAGACGGAGAGCCAATTAAAATATCCAAATTGGACGATGACCTGCGAGAATTAATAGGCGCAGAACCAGATGAAGATAGATGCCATCCTGCTTTTGGCTATCTTCAAATGGCTGCTGCTGTTGGATGGTCAATAGACAAGATGGTTGAGGAGGCTAAAAACGAAGCACATCACATGGCTCTATGGATGAAAGATCAAGGATATACAGTCGATGCATGGTACATGAGAAGATAATGATTCAGATTCGTTGTCCAAGAGAGGACGAAGGTGAAGCCAAATGAAAGAGAAATATAATCAATGGAACCTAGATGACTCATTGACATTAGAAGAGAAACGTGTACAATTAAGGAGGTATTTGTCCAAAATTTATAGGCGGGAAATCAAGGAGAACGAAGTTAACAGATGTTTATCTCAATTAGAGCATAAACAAAGGACAGGTCTTATACGTTGAAAATGGTTAGTATTAGAGAAGATTACTCTGGTTATATTATCACTCAGTGTATGCCATTACATGAGTGGATTGAAGGACAAATCGCTTACTATGATGAACAATGGCAAAGACAAGATTTCACTGAAAAGGAATGGGAGGAAATAAACAACGAATTAATCACCGAGTTATACAATGCTAACACATTAGAAGTAGGACAAAGAACACAATTTGGAGACAAGGAGGCAGACTTATATTTGTTTCGTTTGATAGATGATACATATTGGGATACTTGGTTACAAAGATTGGAGATTAAAAGATGACTGATCTCAAGTTTACAGAGCCTATTACATATACATGTAGTGGATGCGATAAGAAAGTTACAACAAAATCCTTGCCTAAAGATTATCAAGTTTACTGTGCAAACACAAGACAAAAAGAACAAATTCTGTTGGAGATTTAACAATGAAAACAATGACAGAAATAAGAAATATACGCGAGCAAAGGTCTAAAGATTCTTCAATATTTAATAAACGTTTAGACCTTTTAGCACACCTTGCTCCAGTATTAGACAAAATACCAGATGAGATTTTCTCTAAACAATTATTGTATCCAAGCAAAATAAAGTTAGTCGCATTTTATGGTTCTCACACAGATTTAGAAGTTAGAGAATTAAATGCGATAGTCAGGTCTGCTCTTCATGTTAGAAGAACAGATAAAGCAATGGGTTCTGATGGTGAAATGGTATGGACTACAGAAACTGAAGATATCATAGCAATAGTTTATGGAGGTGATATACCAGCAAATTGCAAACTTATATCTAAAGAGATATCTCACACAGTATATACAATGGAGTGCAAATGAAAAGAACATTAAAGTGGTATCAAAGATTAGAAATTAGAGGTTAAATATGGACATAATCTTAAAAGAGTCAATAACTTACATATGTGGAGGTTGCGAAGAAAAGGTTAACGTTAAAAAGTTAATCCCAAGAGACTGGAAAACATACTGTGCAATAACAAGACAGAAAGAATTAATTCTACCAGAAGATTGGAAGATATTGAGACTATATGGATTTTTAAAGTGGAGGAAAGCAAGTGACTAATTCAGAAAAAGAAAGACATTTAGAAATGATGAAGTATCCAGTTTTATGGCCTCATGATATTCTTCCATTAAAAAGAAGAACTAAGGAAACTTGGCCTGAGCCTGGATTTCTTGTAGATAATAGGCCAATTATTTACAAGGCAAACATCTTTGAACTACCTGATACTCTCAAAGAGATAGAAAGAGAAGAATTCAATTCACATGAAGAACTAATGGAGGCAGGATGGGAAATAGACTAAAAAGATGTGGTGGTGCTGTTGTGTTCAACAAAAGTTCAAATGGAGTCAATAAAAGAATTTGTACAAGATGTGGATATGGTTACTCTTCTCGAAAAAGAGCTAATTGTACAAGAATAATAGGATAATGTTAAAAGGATACACTCTTAGATGTCCAGAATGTGGAAGTAAGAATACTTTCTTTGCTATATCACTGCTCTATTCACGTGGTTCTTGGTATTGCATAGATTGTGAGACTTACTTTAATATAGTTACACAGACAATTCAAGAAGAACTCAATGAAATTAATGAAATCCTCAACAAATTAAAGGAATAATATGGTATCACAAATCAAAGTCGATAAATTAATAGAGAATTTCACAAATCCTACAGAAGTAATAATGCCATTAGTTAAATGGTATTCTTTATTTTATGGAGTATCATATATAGAATCAATAAAGTCTATACGTTCTGCTCTCCAGTCTATGAAAAAAGATGAAGAGTTATTTAATAGAACATATCCATGAGAGAGTACTTAATATTTAAGGTAAAGATTGACAATGAAGTTTATATAGATGCTTATAGGATAGACGATAAGCCTATAGATTGGATTCCTTTCTGGCAACTAGATAAGTTCGCATATGTATGCTCTCCTTCTAGAATAGAAGCTAAGAGAGCAGCATGGGTAAATTGGATTTCATCAAGCTTAAATGGATTTGATGAGTGGCACAAAAGAGCAATGAACAAGAAAGAGAGTAACGTAATATAAACAAGGGATGAAGATGTGGAGATAATAGGTAATGAAGACTTTATTAGAATTGTTGAGCTATCAAAACACAATCAACCGTTTCCTCATACTCTAATTTATGGCCCATCTGGAGCAGGAAAGACAACATTAGCAAAGTATATTGCAAGTGCAGTTAATACTCCAAACTATAATAACCTTTATGCTCCAGACTTAGAAAAAATAGTCTTGTCTATGATATTGAGTCAAGTTCAAGAGAATAGCTTAGTAGTCATAGACGAGATTCATGCACTCAAGAAAGGACTTGTTGAACAGATTTATCAACCTATCGAAGAATTCATATATGGAGGTGAAGCAATAAATCCCTTCACTTTAATAGGGATTACAACAGACTTAAATATGCTTCCAGATGCTTTAATTAGGAGGTTTAGATTAGTATATCGAGTTACTCTTTATACTATTCCTCAATTATATCAAGTAGTTGAAAGTATATCAACTGGAGATTGGTCTAGTGAAGCAATAGAATCAGTAGCTACATTTTCAAGAGGAAGTCCAGGATTAGCTCGAAATCATGTTGAGTTAATCCAAACCATGTTTAAAGAACCAATTGATGAAGCAGAAATAACTGAATATATGCGTTTAAAGCATATAGATACACTAGGTTTAGAGGAGGTTGATAGAGAATATATGAGAGTAGTAGGTAGATTTGATGCACTTGCTTTATCTACCTTATCTTCAATGCTATCAGAGAGGGAAAAAACTATTGAAGAAAACATAGAACCATTTCTGTTTCGTTGTGGATTCGTAATGAAAACAAGTAAAGGTAGAGTCTTAACACCAATAGGAAAGAGTTATATACGATGAGTACTGAAGATAATACAGATATAAACAATTCAAAAACTCTAAGAGGAAGGTTTTATGAATTTGCAATAGATAAATATGAAGGAAGATATTGGAACTCTAACGGGTATGGATGTGCCGTTGTAGCTTCAATAGGATACGGAGGAGATTGGTCTGCATATATTGGTGGATGCGACCCAAAAAGCGAAGAAGTAGGATTAAAATTTATTGCTGAACATGGTTCAAAGCTTACAGAGAAGGATACTAGATATTTCTTTCCAAATCTTGATTTACCATATAGGAGATAACTGTGGTTACAAAACAAGAAAGAAACATCAAAAAATTAGTGACTTCTGCTATATCTGAAAAGCTAGAGAAGATAGCACCAATATTTTCAGATGGAAATTTATATGAGGTAGAAACTAAACAAGTAGATGAAAATGAAATTCAATTAAAGATCAAAACAGATGAGGGAATAAATTATTATCTAAGTCTTAAAATCACAGCACCTTGGAGTTGAAATGATACCTCAATCAGCAATTAGTAAAGATGGTACAAGAGTTAGTAGGAGGAAATTAAGGTTATCTTTAGGTGGAAGGAGAGGAAGAAAAGCAAACACAAAATCTAATATAGTACAACTTAGACCAAAAATTAAGTTGAATAATCTAGTTCAAGAAGCATTAAAATCAGGATACATAATAGGAAGTTAAATGGAATGTCCTGAGTGTTATAGAGAGCTAGAACCATTAGACGGATTACAAGACAGACAATTTCAAGAGTGTTCTAGTAAACTAAAGTATAGGTTTACTAAACTTGCAATGACTACGAGTAATATTCATGAAAGAGCAACCTAAGAAAGGAGATATATTTTATTTCCAAGCAGAGGTAATTCATGTAAAATACAAGAAAGATTACATAGAGGTTAGACTGAGAGAGAAATACTCTCAGTCTAGTTTTAATCTAAAGTACTATCAACAGGAGCTTACTAATGATAACATTAGATCAAATTAGAGAACTCTCACATGGATATATAATTCACGATCAAAGGTGTAGGAATTGGAGAGTAAATGGTAAAACTAAATGGTGGAAACGTAGTCCAAGTAGAGTATCAGTGCCATTAAAGTATGGACTCTACAATTATTCATACCTTAATAATAGGACACAAGAAGATTTTCATCTAATATCAGAAGAAAATTGCAAGAAGGAGGTGTAGATGTTTTTTGAGGTGTTTCTTTTTTAAAAATTTTAAATTTTGCTCTTAGTTAATAGCGATTTTTGGAGGTAAAATGGAGACTATAGGTAAAATATCAGAGATGGTTAAAGCTGGATTTCCATGCTTCTATATTTACACAGAAGATGAGGTATCTGTAAAGAGACAATTAGAAATGCTATCAAAGTCATTTGAAAGAGCAGTATTTGGAATAGAATACTGGACTGTTAATACAGGAGAATTACAAGAATTTTTGGAATCAATCTCTAAACAAGAAAAGCCAGCATTCTGGATAATGACAAATGTGCATTTCTATTTAGAGCAACCTGGGGTAATTCAAGCGATCAAGGATGGACTGTTAAAATGGAAGAATCAACAACACAAAGTATTCTTTCTAGAAAATGATAAGAAAATACCACCTGAGATTAATAGAAATATCACGTATATAGAGTTTGATCTGCCTAATGAAGAAGAACTATCAAGTGAGGTACGATTTATTGAAGAATCTGCTCAAGAAGATGGTTTGTACTTAAATACAACTGATGAAGAAATATCAACTTTAGCAAAATCTGCATTAGGACTTACTACTCAGCAGGCACAAGATGCATTTTCCTTGTCATTAGTGCGTAGTAGAACACTATCTCCTGGTGTAGTTACAGAGGTGAAAGCAGCAGAATATTTAAAGTCAGGATTACTTGAACTAGAACAACCAGTGCCTATAGAAGGTTTACAAGGATATGATAATTTAAAAGAATGGATTTATGATATCAAGGATGGTTTCTTCGGAGAGTCTAAGTTTGGGTTGCCAGCACCAAAAGGAGTACTTTTACTTGGTCCTCCTGGTGTAGGAAAGACAATTGCATCTAGAGCCTTTGCATCTATCTTTAATCTTATGTTGTTAAAATGTGATTTGGGGAAAGTTTTTGGCATGTATGTAGGTGACTCTGAACGTAATTTCAGAACACTTATTAATATTGCCGAGAGAATGTCACCTATAGTAATGAGAATAGATGAAATTGAAAAGCAACTTTCAGGTTCAGGTGGAGCTTTAGATGGAGGTGTATCAACAAAGGTATTAGGTGGGTTGTTAACTTGGATGCAGGAATCTACTTCACCTGTCTTTCGAATAGCTACTGCTAATAGAGTAGAAAGTCTACCTCCAGAACTACTACGAAAAGGAAGATTTGATGAAATATTCTTCCTAGACTTGCCAGATGAAGATGAAAGACTATCTATATTTGATTACCACTTAACTAAAAGAGTAAAAGAGATAAATTGGACTGTCCATTTTAATCACTCTAATTGTCAAGATTTACTAAATATGACAAAAGGTTGGTCTGGAGCAGAGATTGAACAGGTTGTAATTCAATCATTAAGAAAACACGAAAAAGTAGTAATAAGTGGACATGAAATTATGTATACTGTTGAGTCTGAAGCAGAAAAGACTGTACCATTGTCAGTGATTAGAAAGGAGGATATAGATAAAATAAGAAATTGGGCTGTAGATAATGGATGCCGTATGGCAAGTGAAAACAAAGAACTACAACAAAGACAAGAACAAAATAGAAATGGTAGAAGGATAATGATAAATTGATAACTCAGAAAATACAAAGTAGAGTGGATAAATACATAGTAGAGAATTACGCAGCAGCTATCAAAGTTGGAATCCTTTGGAGGGTAGCAAGATGAGCCCAAAAATACTGCAAGAGTTAATAGATTATTTTCAAAATATTGTAGAGATACAACATCACGAAGATACTCTAGAACATAGCTTTTTATTAGAATTGATATCATACCAGAAAACTTTGACAAGCTAACAAGAATCCACTATAATTGATGGGTGGAGGTGGGGGACGGGAGGCCTAGCAGGGATTCAATTAATTTTAGGAGCAGAAAGATGAATTGGTCAGATATTAAAGTAGGACATGACTATATAGTTAAAGAGAGAACATTAGAAAATGATGATAGAAAGTTTATTGGCTTTAGAGTATTAAAAAGAGAAACATCTGAAAATTCAAATAGAACAATTAGATTAGCTATAGGAAACTTATTCACTATTGATGGAAGCTTATCAAATGTAGAGGTATCACTTTCTCAAGAAGCTTTAACTGGAGTTTGGGTTAGAACTGAAGAACAAAGAGCTAAAGAAGAAGCTATAAGGGTAGAAATTGAAAGACTAAAAGAATTACTAGCAGGAAAATCAAAAGATATTGTAGAACAATTAAAGGAAGCTGGAGTTAATGCATCAAGTACAACTTACGGAGTAAGAATAGAGGCAGATTATGTTATGAGAGAAGACCAAAACAAACTAGCATTGACTTTAAATGACTTAGATTGTTTAAGTGAAATACTTAATATATACATAAACCGTTCATAATGAAGGAGTGGATTAGATATGGATATTGTGAGCATGGTAAACCGGAGGTGGTCTACACAAACTATAACAACACACCTATAAAGTATATATTTGATATTTGCAAAATACATAGAACTAGAGAATGTAGTAAAGGAAAGGAGTATCATGGCATTGAAAGAACAGGAAACTCAAACTAAAAAATCTATTTTCATAGATGGAGTACTATTTGACTTAGATAGTTATTGGTGGAAGGGATTTGTTCAACTAGAGGCAGAAGATATTGAAGTAATAAAAGCAGAGGTTCCTGATGTAGTACAACTAGGCAGAGTTAGACTACTTAAACATGCAGCTTTTCAAGACTTTCAGTTAATTGAATCTAAGGCAAGACTTGCAGTAGATAAGTTTAGCTATCCATTTATGATATCTACTGTACGCTTTGTTCCTTATACTGTACTACCAGATTTGATGGATGTACTAGAAGGTCTAAGAAAGGCATTCTTGGTATATGTAGATGACTTTATTTTTCGATATGAGAGTAATAGAAATGATTATCTACTCCAGTATGAAAAGTTATCAGAGCGTATTAGAGACAGATATCCAGATGTAATGTCATTACGCTCTAGATTCTACTTTGGTTGGACATTCTTTGAAATGGCTATGCCAGAAGGTATTAGAGCAGAACTAACAGAGGATTTAAAGTTAGACAGACTTAAAAATGCATGGGATGATAGTCAAAGAGAAGTGTCTCGTCGTCTTGACAAATGGGTAGATGATGTTGGTGCTGCTATGAGGAAGGAAATCTTAAATACCTGTAAATCTATGAAGGATTCATTGGATGAAGGTAAAGTAATACGTGAATCTACCTTGGATAGAGCACGAGAGACTGTTCGTAGATTACGAAGTATGAATTTTATAGGAGATATTCAGGTTGAGGAGATGGTTAATGACTTATCTAAATCACTCCCTGGTAACTCTGAACGTGATATTCCAGCAGTAGCACTTGCTTTCAAAGGTAGTCTAGAAAGCATAGTTAAAGAAGCTGGAGATTTATCAGACATTAGTGAATCTACTGGAGAGTATAAGAGAAGGTTTATACTATAATTTAAATTAAGTATAAGAGAGGATATTACGGCAATGACAGAAGAGACAGGATTCAAAACTGAGCTTATTTTGGTGACTCCAGAGTTAGCTCAAGTATGGTTAGATACCATGCTCAAAAATAGAAGGGTATCTAAGATGACTGTAGATGATTATGCATTAAGTATAATGTGTGATGAATGGAGAAGAACAGCAGATTTTATTAAATTTGATGAAGACAATCATCTAGTTGATGGACAACACAGATTACTAGGAGTTATTAAAGCAGAAAAAGCTCAATATTTTGATGTGGCTTATAATTTATCTAGAGACGTTCAACAGTTTCTTGATATTGGGAGAAAGCGTACTGTTGGAGATACCTTATCAATGGATGCTATCCAATATCCAAGTCAAACTTCAGCAGCATTAAGATATCTGAACAGTTATAAAGGTGATAATCCAAATTTCTCATCTGAATCGAAAAACAAGATCAGTAATAGGCAAATATTGGAGTTATTTCAACTACATGGAGGTATTGAAAGAAGTGCTAGGATAATTATGTCCTTAAACTTTATACGTAAGTACACTAGAGCAAGTATTTCAATTGCATGTCACTACTTAATGTCTATATCTAACTCAAATAAGAATGATGTATTTTGGGATAATCTAGAGAAAGGTGTAAATTTAAGTAATATAAGTCCAATACTTTGTTTACGTGAAAGATTAATAGATAATAGAATATCTAAATCATCATTACCTCCAGAAACTATGGGAGCATTAATATTAAAGTCATGGAAAGCCTTTAAAGATGATAAACAAATGAGGGTATTAAAATACAATAAAGGCGAGTCCTTCCCAATAGATATTTAAAAGGAGTAAATAAATGCCTTGTTATTTGCGCGGCAGAGTACTAGTAACAGATGAAGAATTATTAATTAAAGAGGCATCAAAAGTAGGAATTGTTCTTGATAGAATAGGTGCTAGGGAATGGACTCAATTAGCAAGAGAAGGTAAGATTAATACTAAAGAAGTACTACGTAACTACAGTATTACTAAGGTCAAACTAGCAGCACAAAAGAAAGGTTGGAAGAGTTCAGTTAAACAAGAGGGCGATAAAATTGTAATTACTTTGAGGGAATAATGGATGATGTTATGATACGTTGTAGGAGTTTAAATAAATCATGGCCTAAAAGACAATGTAAAAGGGAAGGTAAATATTTAAGAGAAAAGAATTGGTATTGTGAACAACATATACCAGAAAGGATAAGAAAAT
>Ga0114898_1001956_pt1 | contig 11359 bp, 8 predicted proteins | sample Malvired_Geostar_FD_83496 | JGI IMG/M metagenome (GOLD analysis project Ga0114898, IMG submission 83496) | Marine viral communities from the Global Malaspina Expedition - Malaspina viral metaG DeepMed_Geostar | ecosystem: Environmental > Aquatic > Marine > Oceanic | place: Mediterranean Sea... | reverse complement strand
TGTAATGGGTTTATGTATGGTTTTGCCGCTTTCACGAATTTCCGTCGTCATCGTCACCTACAACAGCGCCGCTGTCCTTGTAGATGCATTGGGCTCGATTCCAACGGGCGTGGAGATAATTGTTGTCGACAATGCCAGCAGAGACAACACTCTGGAAATCGCCCGTAATGCAGGCGCCAAATGTATCGTCAACGACAGCAATCTGGGCTTCTGTAAAGCAAGCAATATCGGCGCACGGGCCAGCAAGCGCGAATATATCCTGTTTTTGAACCCCGATGCAGTCATCAAGGACAATGCTATCGATATTCTTTTGGCGGCCGCAGACCGTTACCCGGATTCGGCCATGATCGGACCGCGATTGCTGGACCAAAATGGGAAAACGGTATGGCGATATAAATCCCGATTGCATCCGCTGGACAAGACCGCTCGTCCCCCGGTTGAGCCGGAATTCACGTGTTGTGTCCCGCTTTTGACCGGTGCCGCGCTGCTTTGCCGCCGCAAAGCTTTTGAAGATGTGGGAGGGCTCGACGAGAACATCTTCATGTATCATGACGACGATGACTTGAGCCTGCGGCTGACACAGAAGGGTTGGTCGCTAATTTATGAACCCGCTGCCGAAGTTCATCATGCTTTTGGCGGATCAAGCGGCTCGTCAAGAGAACTGACCCGTTTCAAGGCCAGCGCCCACGTGCGCTCATACGCTTATGTGAGCAAGAAACACGGGATTGCCTACAGCCCGATGCGAGAGCGCAGAAAGGCCGTTAAACGTCTGGCTCTCGCCGTAGTCAAACTTGATCGTTCCCGACAGGCCGCCGCGTTTGGTCGGCTCGATGGCCTTTCGGAACTCGCCCGGTCGATGCCAGACCTGCTAAACGCCCAGATCGACACAGATGATGAAATTGCGAGCGACCCCAAAACGCTCAGGGCCTGGATTGCACATAAGCTGTTCGGCCGACCCGAAAGCTCGCTTGCGATCATAAGGCGCCTGTTCGCCGAAAATGTCCGAAACCACATCCCGGGATATACGGCTGCATTCATCTGTATGGGCTTTGTCGCCGCCACAACAGGCGCCAGCGCCTGGATCATGAAGGATGTGATCAACCGCATTTTCGTGAACCGCGAAGCTGGTATGGTCATGGTTATCGCTGGAGCGGTCATGGCCATTTATACGATCAAAGGCTTCTCCACCTATGGCCAGCAACTGCTCTTGCAACGTATCGGGAATAACATCGTCGCGACGCTGCAGAAACGCGTGTTCGCTCACTTGTTGAGGCAACCTTTAAGTTTTTTCGATACTCGGGCCATTGGCGAACTAACAACGGTGATGTCTTATCACGCTCAGGGTGCCAGGGCTGTAATCGACCTTGTCATTCAGAGTCTTGGACGCGACTTACTCTCTGTCATTGCACTTACTGCCGTCATGGTTCTCCAGGATCCTCTCATGTCGGCTGTAATGCTAATCATCATGCCCCTAGCTGTATTGGGCGTGGCGCGGCTGATCAAGCGTGTGAAGAAAATCATGCGCCTTGAGATGCGATCCATAGCTGAAATCGTCAACGCCATGCAGGAGACTGCTGTCGGCATCCGGATCGTGAAATCTTTCAATCTTGAAGACCGCATGAAGGCCCGAATGGCGAAGGCCGTGGAGCAGGTCGAGGAACGGGCCAACAAGATCACACGGATGAATGCAATGACGAGCCCGCTGATGGAAAGCCTTGGCGGCTTCGCTGTGGCGGCAGTCATATTGTACGGCGGTTGGAGCGTGATTGCGAAAGGGACAGACCCGGGCAGTTTTTTTGCTTTCATCACGGCGCTGTTGCTGGCCTATGAACCGGCCAAGCGGCTGGCGCGACTTAACGTCCAATTGTCGACAAACATGGTTCTGGTCGAGGGCTTATACAGTCTTCTCGATTCCAAACCGGCTATCACAGAAGCCCCCGGCGCCAAGCAACTCGAGATCCGCGAGGGCGGCCGCATCGAGTTCAAGGAGGTTGTTTTCGCCTATGGCAAGGCCCCGGCCCTGAAAGGGATAAGCCTGGAAGCCCGAGCGGGAAGCGTCACCGCACTGGTCGGCCCCTCTGGCGCAGGCAAGACCACGATCTTTGGCCTGATTGAGCGCTTCTTTGACCCACAGCAAGGCTGCGTTACTATCGACGGACAGGATCTGCGCGAAGTTACCTTCGAGTCGCTTCGTTCCAGGCTCTCCCTTGTTACGCAGGAAACCTTTCTCTTTGCGGGGACGGTGCGCGAGAATATCGCCTATGGCCGTCCCGGCGCGACCGATGAGGAGATTGAGGAAGCAGCCCGGATGGCCAACGCCGACGAGTTCATTCAAGATTTGCCCGAGAAATATGAATCGCAGGTCGGCGAGGGCGGCGGTCGCTTGTCGGGCGGACAGCGACAGCGAATTGCCATCGCCCGCGCCATGCTTCGCGATGCCCCCATCCTTTTGATGGATGAGCCGACCTCTGCGCTCGATGCGCAGGCCGAGGCCAAGGTACAGGAGGCGCTGGATCGACTGATGGAAGGGCGCACGACCATCGTTATCGCTCATCGCCTGTCCACCGTGCGCAATGCCGATATGATTTACGTACTGGACAAGGGAGAGACTATACAGTCCGGTATGCATGACGAACTCCTGGCCGAGGGAGGGCTCTACGCCACCCTCTATTCGCTGCAATTTCGCGACGCCAAACCGAGGCTTGCTGCGGTCGGTGCGAAATAGGAAAGCAGAGGCTTTCCGTAGGCATCCATGGCCTAAATGATCATTAAGCTACAGCTTCAAATCTGGGTCATAGGCGCTGACGTTGGACAGCAGACCGATAATCCGGTTCGAACAAGCACAAGAGGTCAGCCGTGAGATCTGCCAACTTGTTGACCGCTTCGTGTTCTCGGCCGCCATTGGCTCCACTGCATGCATCGTGACCACGGCGTCGAAAGACTTTGGCCAATAAGGCAAGTCGAGTAGGTCTGGTCTCACAACGGACAGACGATCTCGAGCGAGCGCGACATTCTGTCGGACATAGTCGAGCCGACGCTGGCTGATATCAACAGCGTGAAGGCCGCCAACCGGAGAGTTGCCGAAGTCGAAGCCATACCAGCCGGAAGCCCGCATCGAGCATGCCGAGGCCTTCTTTGCCGCGACCGGCGCCGATATCCGCCACGGCGGCGACCGGGCCTTCTACAGCCCCAAGGTTGACTTCATTCAGATGCCACCATTTGAAGCGTTTCATGGCGCCGAGGCTTATTACGCCGCCCTTGCCCATGAGGCGACCCCCTGGACCAGCGGGCACGGCCGCTTGGAACGCTCATTCGATGGAAATCGGTTTGGCGATGCCGGCTATGCCATGGAGGAACTCGTTGCCGAGATCGGCGCTGCGTTCATCTGCGCCGATCTTGGTCTCTCACCCGAACCGCGCGCGGATCACGCCGACTATATCGGGGCATGGCTTGAAGTGCTGAAGGGCGACACTCGCGCGATCTTCACTGCGGCTTCCCAAGCACAGCGTGCCGCGGCGTGTCACAGGCGGCAATGGCACCGAAAAGCCTTTTATTATCAACAGCTTAACGGGAATTGGCTGGGGGACTAGGATTCGAACCTAGACTGGCGGAGTCAGAGTCCGCTGTCCTACCGTTAGACGATCCCCCAAAACGCCGCTCAAAACCTCGGTTTACGACCGTTTCCGGGCGATTCGAGATGCTGCGCGCCTTGGTTGTGCGGGCGAAACCTAGTCGCCGCCCTTGCTTTCGTCAACACTCTGAAATCAGTGCAGTTCCAGGCCCGGCAGACCGCCCTTCCCGCACCACTCTTCAAGTATCTCGATTATCGATCCAGCGGGCAATTTTATCATCCCACCGCATCTCCTTGCCTCGATCTGGAAAAGCGCAACCGCGCGCCGACAAGCAACCCGCCGAAGCCACCGTCCCGGCGTCAACGGAGGGAGGAAAAGCCGGTCAGAGCTCTCCGGGGCGAACCGGAGTTACGACAATGTCGTAGAGTCGCCAGTCGCTCGCTTCAACCGCATCGCGCACCTTGTCGAGATGGCCAATCACATCTTCCTCGTCGGCAAGCTCTGCATAGACCGCTCCCGTGATGAGGTGCCCTTCTTCGCGAAGCTTCACCTCTGCCGACCTTACTCCGGGAACCGACATGGCGGCCGCCGTCGCCGCTCCTATTGCTGGATGCAGTTTATCGCGGTCGACGGTGTGCGGGATGCGATCGGCGAGATCGCCCATTGCTCGCCAGACGTGGCGCGCGCCGTCATGAATAACACTGAGAGAAATGAAGAGCGCCGCTACCGCGTCCGCCCACCAAAAGCCGAACCCAACCGCCGCTATACCGATAATGGCGCCGACACCTGTCATCCAGTCGGCCTTCTGCATGGCGGCATCCGCGATGAGTGGCTTGTCGTGAATTTCTCGCCCTATCGGCATCTTGAGGTGGCCCAAAATGACGGGCGGGACAATGCTGTAGAGAAGCGCGGCTATCATCAGCCAACCGCCCCAGATGTCGTATCCCGCCACCGACATGAGACCTATTGTCGGATGCTCTCGCTCCAGAAGCTTCATACCGTTCTCGGCCAGCAGATAAACGCCAACAAGAAGCGTCGCGGTCGCGCCGACGAGATAGGCAATGGACACTGCACGATAAAGGCCAAGAGGGAAGCGCTCCGTGGGCCCTCGGCGCTCGATGGATGCGGCGACGAGATAGGCGATGGCAGGGAGGAGGCTCAACACATCCTCGATCCAAGCGGTGCGAGTCGCCTGAGCGTTACCCAGAACCAGATAGAGAACCGCAATGACGGTACTCATGGCAGCAAGTGTCGCCCATTCGAGATGTATGGCGCGTCTGCGAAGCTTTGCCTTTGCCTCGGGCCAAACATATGCTTCGCGAGTTCTCACTGGCGCGCCTCTACCGTGAGATCGAGAATTTCGCGCTCGTGTTTTTTCAGGAATGTCTCCAGAGCAACGAGCCAGGCGTTTTCACCTTTTGGCACCGCCATGACGTGTTTCGTGCCGGAAATATAAGCGCGGGTAAAACCGGCTTCGGAACGCCACGGATCTGTCTCAAGAAATCCCCCCACTACGAGGTCTAGCTTGCGGGTCTTCAAGGCCCGCATGGCGGCAGTACCCGACACCTCAGACCATTCGACTTTGCCACCAAGGGATGAGACGAATTGCTCGACAAGCCGGACCTCGATGCCTCTGGTTTTGCCATTGTCTTGCATTGCCCAAGGGGCGTTTTCAACGATACCGGCTTCAACGATGCCGCCACGGGCACGGTCGAGCGTTCCTTCAGGGTCTCGGGGGTAGTCGTCGCAAGCGGCCAGCACAACCATTGGCAAGCTTACGAGAATTAACGCCAGCCTCCCCGCTCTTCTCATCGTTGCTTCCTTATCCCACGCACCACACGGCTGGAATAAGAACGTTTACGACAGGCCGCGGTTCCGCCCGTGCTTCTACCAGAAATGAACCGGGCCCCGCCTTAAAGCGAAGCCCGGCAAATCACCTCAAGGCTGGTTGTGCTCAACCGTAGCGATAGGGCGCACCCGCCTTGCGCATCGTGTCGGCATAGTTCTTGAGAATTTCGACCACGCGCGCGTTGCGCTCACTTTTTTGCGCCACTTCATCCCAGAACTTGAGCGCCTCGTCTTCGACCGTCTGCCACTCCGCTTCGGGAATGGTGGTCAGTTCTAGTTTGCCACCCGTTGTGCGGTAATGCGCTTCGCCCCACCAATACCAGTGCTGGCGGTAGTAGTGCGAGCTGTCCATCGAGAGCTTGAACAGAGTCTTGAGATGCTCTGGCAAAGCCTCCCACTTCTCCGTATTGGCGATATAGGAGCCGGCCCATGCGCCCGAGATGTTGTTGGTGAGATAGTACTTGTTGATATCGGCCCAGCCGACCGTGTAGGTCTCGGTCGCACCGCACCAGGCAACGCCGTCGAGTTCGTTCGTCTGGATAGCCACTTCAATGTCTTCCCAGGGCAGCGTGACTGGCACAACACCGAAACGCTCCAGAAACTTGCCGCCTGTCGGGAAGGTGAAAACGCGAAGCCCCTTCAGATCTTCGAGCTTGCGGATCGGCTTCGTCGTCACGAAGTTGCACGGATCCCAGGAACCTGTGCTGAGCCAGGTAACACCCGGCACTTCGGCATAGGCTTCTTCCCAGATTTCGCGAAGACCGTACCACTCCCACAATACCGGCACATCCAGGCTGTAGCGCGAGGCGAAGGGGAAGTAAGCGCCGAACACCGACACATCGACGGGTGCCGCCATGGAGTCGTCGTCGCTCTGCGCAGCATCGATGGTGCCGTTCTGTACAGCGCGGAAAAGTTCACCCTGCGGGACGAGTTGATCGGAGGTATAGAGCTCGATCGTCATCTCGCCATTGGCGGCATTGTTGAAAGCATCAATGGAAGGCTTGATCACATGTTCAGCAAGCGCCGGGCCTGCATATGTCTGCAGGCGCCATTTGATCGGCGACTGGGCGCGAACGATATTGGGCGCAGCGATTGTGGAAGCACCTACAGCCGCCACACCGACACTGGCCTTTTTCAGGAAGTCGCGCTTGTTCATATTCTTGGGATCGTCAGTCATCTGAAAGGCTCCTTCTTCTCTGGATGGTTTCGGGTCGTATCCAGCCCCAGAAGCCAGACCCGGCCCACTCACACGAAGAAATCCGCTACTGCCTCGAACGCCTGAACTTTTCTGAAAAACCTCCTATCGCCCGGAATACATATCGGGCAGCCAAAGGGCGAGTTGCGGAAATGCCATCACGATTGCGATTGTGACGAGCATGATCATGACGAACGGTACGATTGAGCGATAGATATCCACAAGGGTTATCTCCGGCGGTGCCATGGCGCGCATAAGGAACAGATTATAGCCGAAGGGCGGCGTGATATAGGCCACCTGACAGGTAATCACATAGAGAATGCCGAACCAGATCGGGTCGAAACCCAGGCTCCTGACAAGCGGAATATAGAGCGGCGCCACGATAACGAGCATAGCCGTGTCATCGAGGAACATGCCGAGCACCACGAAGGACAGCATCATCATGATGAGGACTTCCCAGGGGCCGAGATCCCAGGTGTCGAGCAGAAGAACCTTGATGGCATTCTTCGCGCCCAACCCGTCATAGACCGCGCCGAAGCACAGAGCGGCCAGAATGATCCACATGAACATGCAGGTGATGCTCAGTGTCTGACGCATCGTGTCGTCCATTACGCGGAATGTCAGGCGACGTTTCCACAAGGCGGTCAGCGTTGCTGCCGTCGCGCCGACAGCGGAGCTTTCGACGAGGCTTGTGATACCAGTAAAGAAAAGCCCCATCATGGATACGAAGATCAGGATTGGCGCGATGCCTGCTTTCAGCAGGATGAACTTTTCGCCCCAGGTGATCTTCTCCCGCTCTTCCGCGGGCAATGCTGGGCCGAGATCCGGGCGCATCCTGCAACGGATATAGATATACAGACCGAAGAGGCACGCCATGAGAAGGCCGGGAAGAATACCGGCGAGCCAAAGCTGCAGAACCGGCTGACGCGCGATCATCGCATAGAGCACCAGAACCACGCTTGGCGGGATCAGAATGCCGAGCGAGCTGCCTGCCTGAATAACGCCGGTGACCATGACCTTGTCGTAGCCGCGCCGCAAAAGCTCCGGCAAGGCAACGCTCGCGCCGATCGCCATACCCGCGACACTGAGACCGTTCATGGCGGAAATCACAACCATGAGTCCGATTGTACCAATGGCGAGTCCGCCCTTCAGCGGCCCCATCCAGACATGAAACATGCGGTAAAGATCGCTCGCGATGCCCGACTCGGAGAGCATGTAGCCCATATAGATGAAGAGCGGCAATGTGAGCAGCGGATACCAGTTCAGCACCTGAAAACTGGCGTTGAAAGGCATCTCGGAGCCACCGTCACCCCAGAGGAGAAGCGAGGCGGCAGCGGCCACAAAACCGATGGCACCGAAGACGCGCTGTCCCGTAAGCAACACCACCATGAGCGACGAGAACATCAGTAGCGTGATGAGTTCGTAGCTCATTCAATCTCCTCGCCACGAGTGCGAGCCAGATCCTTGAAAAAGAAAGCGACCGCCTGGAGAAGCATCAACGCGATGCCAACGGTCATGATTGTCTTGATGGGCCAGAGCAATGGCGCCCAAGCAGTGTAGTTCACCTGGTTGTAAGTGATGGCATACCGCGTACTTGAGATGCCGCCCATGAGCAGCACGACCAGATAGAAGATGAGGCAGAAGGATGTGATCGTATCCGTGAAAGCCATCTTTCGCGGCGACAGGCGGCCATAAAGGAGATCCATCCTCACATGCGAGTTGATCTGCATGGAGTAGCCGCCACCCAGCAGATAGTAGGCGGCCAGCAGGAACTGGCCCATTTCCATGACCCAGGAAATCGGTACGTCGAAGACGGTGCGGGAGATCGAGGCGTAGAGCAGGATACCGATCATCACAAAGATCAGGAGCATGACGACCCGGCCGACGGCTCTGTTCACCGCCTCTACGTACCGGACATATGCTCTGGCTGCTCTTGGCAAGTTGCCTCTTTAACACTCGTACAAGACTTCAGGCCAGAAGGATCCAGCCTTTGGGCAGGAAACACAGCAACACCTCAAGGCTGGCACGGATCAACGCGGCAAAGCAACTGAAGACGCTGTCCCGGGTGCCGGAAAACGCTTTCGTCCCTGCTCTTTTCCGATCTCGTGAATGCAATGACCATACCGCAGGCGAAATGGCGCCCGGGGAGGCATACCCTGCCAAAAAGGGAGGCGGCAGCCGCTAGCGCGTCACCCGTGCGAAGGTGAGTCCACCGAGAGCGCCTGCGATCATCTGAGCGATGAAACCCATCATTGTACGTGCGCCCGCAATCGGCGTGATGTCAAATACGATCCCCATTGCAGCAAGCGCAACGCCGAGTGCAACAGCGCCCGCCACCCCATAGACCAGATAGCGCAGCATGCCTGCGAATCTGTAGACAAGGGCTGCCGCCGGCATCGCAATCAGGAAGGCTATGGCGACGATCATCCCGAACATCGGACCCATGCCCGCGATGTCCTGCAAGGTCGTGGAAAGGCGATCCGAAACCGTAATTTCAACGCCGAGACCGATCAGCCCCGCGAGAACGAATTGCGTATGGGCGATCGAGCCCAACACGGTCGTCACGATCACGGCCAGGACAAAACCGGCCCCCATCCTCGCAATACGCATCCGCCGCCCTCATTTCTTCAAACGCCAATTCGCTATACGATTGCACAGAATACCAGCAGTTGGGACGGGAAACAGCCGATGATGAAGCGGGCATTCGCCAAGACAGCACTGGCGGGAGCGGCGTTGCTGCTTCTACTCACAGGATTTGCAGGCACACAGGAAGCGGCGTCGGCAGATAAAGCCTATCGGATCACGCCGGTGGCGGAGGATCTCGATCACCCCTGGAACCTGACCTTCATGCCGGACGGGTCCATTCTTGTCGTATTGCTGCCCGGTGAAATTCGCGTTCTCAACGATGGCGCCCTGTCCGAGCCCCTCGCCGGTGTACCCGAGGTGTATTTCGAAAGTCAGGGTGGCCTCTTCGAGGTCAAGCTGGACCCCGCTTTCACGGACAATGGTTATGTCTATCTCTCATATGCGCACGGCACACCGGACTCGAACGGCACCCGCATTGCCCGAGCCCGTTTCGACGGCAATACGCTCTCCGACCTCGACGTGATCTTCGATGCAACGCCCACCAAGGACACGCCTGTCCATTACGGTGGCGTCATGACATTTCTGCCCGACGGCACACTGCTTGCCGCCATTGGCGACGGCTTCGACTATCGCGAGGAGGCGCAACGCCTCGATAGCAATCTCGGCAAGATTGTGCGCATCAACAGCGACGGGAGTATTCCGCAAGACAATCCCTTCGCGGAAAAGGAAGGCGCACGCCCGGAAATCTGGAGCTATGGGCACAGAAACCCGCAGGGCCTGCTCTATGATGAAGGCTCCGGCCGCGTCTATGAACATGAACACGGGCCGAAAGGCGGCGATGAAATCAACATCATCGAAGCCGGCAAAAATTATGGCTGGCCCGTCATCACATGGGGCATCGATTATTCCGGCGCGCGGATTTCACCCTTTACGGAGTATGACGGTATGGAGCAACCTCTGCTCCACTGGACGCCATCCATCGCGCCCTGCGGCTTCACGATCTATCGCGGCAGCGTGTTTCCCGAGTGGGACGGCGACCTCTTCGTCGGGGCGCTGGCCGCAAAGCAGGTGCGGCGCGTGGACATGGAGAATGGAGAGGTCGTGGGAGAGGAGGAATTGTTCGGCGAACTCGGCAAACGGATAAGGGATATTGCGACGGGGTCGGACGGCTACCTCTATCTTGTAACGGATGGGGAGGACGGCTCCATCCTCCGCGTGGAGCCTGCCGAATAACGCGTCATGTTCCAAGCCGGTGCAACGCATTCGTTGTCGGGTACCGGTCGAATGTGTCCATGACCAACATGGATGACAATCGTGTCGCCCGCTTCGGATTGGCAATCTTGTGACGGTCGGTACGGGCAGGACGTTACCGGGAGGGAATTGGCATGGGGAGGGTGAGTGCGAAGGGCTCAACCTCCTGGGGAGCACCAGAGGGAAACGGCGGAAAAGGCGCACATCTGCCAATGGCTTCAACAGCTGCCCGGTCAAGCGCGGGAATACCCGCCGACTTGATGAAACTGACACGAAGCACCCGGCCCGAGCGATGAACGTCGATACCGATGACCGCGACACCGCTCCGGCCTGCCGCTTCACGCGGGAAGATGAATTTATCCGCAATGCAATTGCGCACAGAATTCATGTAGGCATCGCCGCCCGATCCTGAGGTCGCTGTGCGGTCACGGCCGGCCGCCCTTGGGTCGCCCCTGGGAATGCCGTAGCCTTCGCCAACTTCCATCGCCCATCCAGGGAGGTTTTCGTCCGGCGCCATATTTTCACGCTGGCGAGAGGTCTTGTCCTCGGGGACGGGGTCCGGGCGAAGGTTCGAATCTTCTTTTTTTTCGCCACCGCTTCCGGCGTCTTGCGCTTCATTGCCGACACCGGAGCTCGTGAAGAAGCCAGAGGCTTCTTCTTCGGAAGGTTGCGGCTCGGGTTCCGGTTCCGATTCTGGTTCCACTTGGGGTTCGGGTTGGGACTCCGGTTGGGGTTGGGGCTGGGGCTCCGGCTCGGGCACGAGATCCACCGAGATGGATGGCGGTTCGGCCGGCGGCGTGAAAACCGGCGGCTTGAAGATGAGAGACAGGTTGGCAATGAGATTGATGAGGAGCGCAAGGCCAATGGCGATGGCAAGCTCGCTCCATGGTCTCTTCCGGGGCGGCGG
>Ga0114898_1001953_pt1 | contig 11364 bp, 13 predicted proteins | sample Malvired_Geostar_FD_83496 | JGI IMG/M metagenome (GOLD analysis project Ga0114898, IMG submission 83496) | Marine viral communities from the Global Malaspina Expedition - Malaspina viral metaG DeepMed_Geostar | ecosystem: Environmental > Aquatic > Marine > Oceanic | place: Mediterranean Sea... | reverse complement strand
TTGACAGAATGGAGACGGCAATTATCCTGTTCACAAAAATGGAATCAAGGATCGCCGTAATAGAAACGGAAGTCAAGCACATCAACGAGAAGCTTGACGACATGAAAAAATAGGGCCGTTTGGGGGGAGAATGTACGGCATCCTATCACTTTTAAAATCCTTGAAAGGGAAAGACGCAATGCGGAGAGTGTTAAAAATAGCTCAAGAATATCCTAACGCTCGTCCAGTTAGAAATATGAAAAATCCCGTGTTTGATGAAAAATCTAGGCTTAACAACGCCATAAACTTAGCAGAAGGGTCCGATAGGTATCTTAATCCTTACCCCGGAACATTCATGAATTACGTAAGGCACAAGATTCCTAACCGTGGAATGTTCGGAGACCTTGCCAACTGGTACAGGTTAAATCCTGAAAAAATGAAAGTCATGAATGACTGGCACATGGAAATGGGGAGCAAGAGTCCTTGGTCTCAGGGTTTCATGGATAAAATGATACAGCATGACATAGCGGAGATGGCAAGAACAAATTTCGCCATGAGAAATTTAACTGGTCATGAAAAATACATGCTTGCCATTGCAAAGCAAAGGAAACAACAGGCCCTTCAAAGGAACGCTAAAATACTTCCGTTCAGGAGACCGGAATAATGGCGAACATAGATCATTTATACAACGACCCAGACTGGATGTTACAGGCCGGACTGGCAGACATCGAGTTCGAACAGGACATGTACGATGACATCGTGTATGGGAAACCTGCTGAACAGCCTGACTGGAAGCGGGAAGCTTTATTAGATGAGATGATGATGGAAAACTTTGAACCTCTCGCCGATTATGATGAATTGGCCTTGATGGGACTAAGAAAGCACGCCATGGAAGGACCCATGAGATACCTTTACAATGAAAAGATGAAAGAAGGCAGGAAAGCAGGTTACTTAGGCCAAGCATCATGGGACGATCTCCGGCCAGATCGTGCACCAAGCCAAATAGATCTTAATCTTGATCAAATTATTTACGGAATGTATCCAGGAAAGTCAGGAATGGAAGGAATTGGAAAATGGGATCCAGCTAAAGGGTCTCTTCAGGATTACATTTCCGACATTTACAGACATGAGTACAAGCATCCATTGTTCAGCAAATATATACAACCTCTCCCAGGTAAGGATGAGAGGCACTCTGAGCTTAGGGAGCATAATCTTAAAAAAAAATACGATAAAATTAGAAGACAATATAGGTCAAATGATCCCCAACACGCACTCATACACGCCACAGGGGCCCTCTATGATAAGAGTGGACAGATGAGTGATTTTGATTTCAGAAACCTCAACCAAGTTACTCCAGAAGGTAAACAATTTTCAGGAAAACTTTTAGATTACGGAAAACAGCTACACCGGGGTTTAAATACACACCCTGGATCCGCACCACCATCACGCGCACAACAGCGACTTAACACTGGCGGAATTGTGTCACTTATGATATAATGCGTCGTGCAATTAACACAGAAATATAACTACGCAGATTTAAAAAGACAGGATGGCGCAGTCAGGTTATACCTTACACCCGATGGCGAAAGCCTACCCTCCGTCACCACGGTGCTGTCCAAGACAAAAGACAAAAGCGGTTTAGACCAGTGGAGAAAGCGCGTGGGGGAGAAAACGGCCGAAAAAATTATAGCCGATTCGGCCAGAATTGGAACGGCGCTCCACCTATATATAGAACATTATGTGAACGGACACGGGTACAAGGATCTTACGGATGTGGGTAAAAAAGCGCAGACGATGGCCCAGGTCATTATTGATGAGGGGCTTAAGGACGTCACTGAGATTTGGGGTTCTGAAGTTCATCTGTATTATCCTGGCAAGTATGCTGGGACTACTGACATGGTTGGACTATACAAGGGAAGGCCTGCCATTATTGACTTCAAACAGACAAACAAGCCAAAGAAAAGAGAATGGGTACAGGATTACCTAATGCAGCTGGCCGCTTACGCCCACGCACACAATCATTTATTTAACACGGAGATTGACCAAGGAGTTGTTCTTATGTGTTCACGTGACCTTCTTTTTCAAAGATTTGAGCTTACCGGGGAAAACTTTACCAGAGCCCTGGATTCCTTCATGAAGAAGCTTGACTTATACGGTCAAAGCATTATATAATACATACAGGATGCCATAATGGGTCCTACTAAATCTTGCTTAACAGGAGGTTATTATGAACGAGCTAGATCTAATACGTAACCATTTTCTTGGTTTTCACAACGACTTTTTTGAAGGATTCAGAAGAGTCACCACTTATCCCCCATACAACATTAAAGAAAAAGATGACTTAGGAGTCATTGAATTTGCTGTTGCCGGGTTCACTGAGAAAGATTTGAAAGTTGAGGTTAAAGACCAAACCTTGCATGTTTATGGATGTAAGGAAGATAAAAAATCAGAGGACTTTTACCACAAAGGAATATCGGATAGAACTTTCCAAAAAAAGTTCAAACTTCATGAACACATTGTGATTAATGGAGCGGAGCTAAAGGACGGTATTTTAAAAGTGGCATATCACAGAGATGTGCCGGAATCCGAAAAACCAAAACAGATAAAAATTAAATCCAACTAGAAAGTTCCTCGCCACTGATTTCTTTGGCGATGTTAACCTTTTTTCGAAGGGACTGTATGATTTTTTCATCCACAGTCCCTTTCGCTACTAAATCTATGTACAGAACCGGATTTTTTTGCCCTATTCGGTGGGCACGGTCCTCAGACTGTATTCTCTTCTCCAGATCATAATTGTTTGAGTAATATATTACGGTGCTGGCCTCCGTAAGAGTTATACCATATCCACCAGTTTGTGTGTTTCCTATAAAGAATCTTACCTTTGAATCAGGATCCTGAAACCTTCGTATGCATGCCTGCCTTTCATCAGTTGGCGTTGCGCCGTAATATGTACAGCACGACTCTTTTCCAAAATCGCTCAAAGCTATGCTGGCTTCAATTCTTTCAATGTCATGGATGTAATTTGCCCATATGATCACCTTTCCGGTTGTCTCCCCCAGTATGTGCATTAATTCATCAAGCCTGTTGGTGGTAAGATTCATGGTACTTCCGGTATCCAGCTTCATATGCCCACACGTAATTTGATGCAATCTAATTAACTGTGTGAGCACATTCAGCGCGGTTGTAGACTGCCCCTTCAATTGCGCTATGGCGTTCTGTTTCATTTCGCCATAAGCTTCTTTTTGTTCGTCAGTTAGTTCTACCTCACGTTTAGAGTACGTTTTGGGTGGCAGGTCCAAACAGTCCTTTTTTAAAATTCTGTACGCGTGTGGAGAAACTAATTTTCCCAATTGTGCTAAATTCCTGAACTTTACTATCTTTTGGTATTTATGTGTTCCACCAGCTGCATTGGCTGTTATCATCACAGCGTATCTGGTTCTAAATGCGTAATAACTTTGCTGTCCCAGTATTTCCGGATCAAGGAAATCCATCTGCGCCCACAGGTCCATGGGTGACTGTGTGACTGGGGATCCCGTTAATATTCTTCTGTATTTAGCTTCTTTGCCCAGTGATAATATATTCTTTGTTCTTTTTGCTTTTGGATTTTTGATCGTGGTGCTCTCGTCAATAATCATCATTGACTTGAAATTTAAAAACAGTGCGGCATATTTTAATCCTTTTTTTGTGGATAAGGCCTCCACGTTCATGACAAATATTTTTAATTTATATCCTGATTCCCTTATATTCTTTAATTGCGCTTTATATTTTTCACTGGCGGACGGTTTCCATGCCAGAACGTCTGCTTCTATATAGTCAGGAATGTGAAGTGGTATTTCCTGCTCGACCCATGTCATGTAAGTTCCTTTAGGGGCTACTACAAGAAGCCTGTCTATTTTTCCCTTGTTGTACAGTATACAAGCATTATCCAGCGCTATCTTGGTCTTGCCTGTTCCCATTTCTGCGAATATGGCAAATGACTCTTTGTTCCAGCACTTCTTTAGCGCATCCTTCTGATGCCCGTATGGCTCTGTCTTAAATTTATACATTCTTAATTCTTGCTTTTAATTATAACATATGTTATAATACTAATCAAGAAATAATAATGACAGTTTTTATACCACAAGTAATGGATTATAATGTTCGCTCTGCAGAGAAGTTTGGGGAGTTGGAAGTTATGCTTCCGGACAGAAAACAACTTATTTTTTCTGCTGGTCCGTTAGTAGTTGAGCTTAGGCAAAAATTAAGAGACTTTTCTGACAAGGACTACTTGCTTTTAATCGGAGATCCTGCTATAATAGGGGTCTGCTGTGCAATAGCCGCAGAATATAATAACGGAAGATTCAAAGTTCTAAAATGGGATAAAAGGGAATTTCGTTATTATGACGTAGAGATAGATTTGAGAGGTAAGAATGAATGAGTTGATTAATCAAATGGCAAAAGACGCTGAAACCATACCTGAAGATAACATGGGTAAGATTGGTGCAGTGGCAACTGATATTGCTGAAACAGACGATGAAATTTCAAAAATAAAAATAAGATTAAAAAAGAAGGAAGACTATAGAAGATTACTTTCAGAAGAAGTTTTACCCAGTCTTTTTTCAGAAGTGGGACTGTCGGAATTAAAATTAGCCGATGGTCGAAAGATAAAGGTTTCCGAGACATACAGGGCGTCTATTAAAATAGAAAATAGAAAAGCTGCGTATGCTTGGCTAAGACACAATGGATTTGGGGATTTAGTAAAGAACCAAGTCACTTGTAGCTTTGGAAGGAATGAAGATGAGAAAGCTAGCAGACTTATATCCGATCTCTCCGAGAAAGGATTAGAGCCTGCACAACGCGAGTGGGTCGAACCTTCCACCCTTCGCGCATTCGTCCGTGAACAATATGAGAGTGGCCGGGATCTTCCTATGGATCTTCTTGGTGCCTATGTTGGTCACAAAACAACAATTAAATCTGAATAAGGTAAACATGAATAAAGTAAAAACTAAAGAGACGACCTTAGACCTTGCGGTTCTCGCAGAGGACTCTAAGTCAATGAGTGGATTTGGTTCGCTTAATCTGGCGAGGGATACAGCTATCCCCTACATCAGCATTCTGCAAACATCAAGTCCCCAAGTTAATCCATCCAAGGCGGAATACATAGAGTCCGCTAAAGCTGGACAACTATACAATACAGTTACACAAGAAACCTTCGATACAGTCGAAGCCATTCCCGTTTTCTACCACTTAAAATATGTAGAGTGGAAGCCTAGAGAGCAGGGTGGAGGGTTTATCGCTTCTCATGATGCCGATAGTGGCGTCATAGGACAGACTAAACGTGATCCCATGACAAACAAAATGGTGTTGCCTAACGGTAACCATATTGTTCAAACAGCTTATCATTATGTTTTAATGATGACTGGCGGAGGATACCAAAATGCGGTGATTAGCATGTCTTCAAGTCAGCTTAAGAAAAGCAGACGATGGAACAGCCTAATGCTATCGCAGAAAATTAAGGGTCCATCTGGGATGTTCACTCCCCCTACATATGCGTTTACTTACAAGCTAGCGTCTGTAAGTGAATCCAATGACAGAGGAAGTTGGTTTGGTTTTTCAATTGAGAAAGGTTCTCAGGTAACTGATGCTTCCATTTATGGTGAAAGCAAAGCATTTGCCCAATCTGCATCAGCCGGTGCGGTAGAAGCAAAGCCTCAGGAACCAAAACTAATCCAAAAGAACGAAACTGAAGAAGAAACCCCACCATTTTAATAGAAAGGGACTGGGGGTTTCGTGGAAGTTGAAAGATTTAAATCTATATTTGAGGGTTTAGACATAGCTTATGGTCAGCACCAACCAAACGGTTCGCGTGCTGACGGTAAGCAGCAAGGTAAATCTTATATTGTTAGACAGGAGGTAACGAATGAGCTCTGGCAAAAACATCTGGAGGGGGAGGGTCCGTCTCTTGGCATTATTCCTATTAGGGCTGATAATACTACTAAGTGGGGATGCATTGATATTGATAGCTATCCTCTGGATCATCGTGCTTTATTCACGAGGATCAGAAAATTAAAAATACCATTAGTATACTGTAAATCAAAAAGCGGTGGAGCGCACCTGTTCTTGTTTCTCAAGAAAACAGTTTCATCAAAACTAGTAAGAAACAAACTAACTGAAATAACTTCTCTTATTGGCCATTCAACAGCGGAGATATTCCCAAAACAATCAAGCATATCACTGGAAAAAGGCGATCTTGGCAACTTTTTAAACTTGCCCTACTACAACGGAAACAAGTCAGTTAGATACGCGCTGAAGGAAAACGCAACATCGGCTACACTGGAGGAATTCTTTGGTATATATGAAAAAAACATTGTGGATGATTTAGATTCCATCGCTTCCCCGGAAGTTGAAACCGTAAAGGACGGTCCTCCGTGTCTTCAGGCTTTGTGCAGTCAGGGATTTCCCACTGGAACAAGAAACAACGGACTGTTTAACATTGGCGTTTATTTAAAGAAATTTGATCCAGATAACTGGGAAAAGTTACTGGAAAAATACAATCAAAAATACATGAGTCCCCCCCTTGATCACAAGGAAGTTACCGTGGTGGTTAAAAGCCTGGAAAAAGGATATCAGTACAAGTGCAAGGACCAACCCATTAATTCATTTTGCAATGTCAATGTTTGCAAGACAAGAAAACACGGGGTTGGGGCGGAGAATGTATCACAGCAGTTGGGGGCATTATCCAAACTGGAAACAGTTCCGCCCATATGGTTCCTTGAAATACCCACTGATGACAATGAGGAGGATTTAAAGATACAACTATCAACGGAAGAGTTACAAATACAAACAAAGTTTCAGAAGAGGGTCATGGAAGTATTGACCATGATGCCTCCTTTGATGAAGGCGTCTGATTGGCAGCAGCTGGTTAACTCAAAGATGGCAACAGCTTTGAAAATACCGGTGTCAAGTGACGGATCTGTGTCCGGACAGTTTTTAGCTCACCTCCAGGAGTTCTGCACTGGAAGGACACAGGCACAAACAAGGGATGAACTTCTTTTAAGAAAGCCCTGGACGGAAGCGATGCCGGAAAAAAATGAAAAGACGGGAAAGGAAGAGGTTATCACGCGCACCTACTTCAGGCTCGTTGATCTTCATTCGTATTTAATAAGAAATAAATTCACGCACTACAGCAACACCGGCCAGATTGTTGCGGAACTACGCAGCATAAACGGAATACACAAATTTTGGAAACTTAAAAACAAGGGCATAAATACATGGGGTATACCTGCCTTTGACGATCAGGATTCAGAACATGAAGTTAGGAAACAGGATGCAACACCATTCTAAAACAAAAAGAAATATAACTGACTTAAAATACGTGGAATCAGAAAAAGGATACTTTAACAATTTATGGCAGTCAATTAGATATAGAAAAAATACTAATAATCTTAGAGGAAGAGACCATATTTTAGAGTTATGGAATAAACATAAAAAAGAATATGGCTGTCGCTGCAGATACACTGGAATTGAACTTACTACTAAACGATCAACTGGAGAAGGTTGGCAGAAAAGTAGACCTACTAATATATCGATTGACCGTGTAGATCCTAGACTTCCTTATGAAGAAGGTAATATTGTCTTTTGTACATGGGAATTTAATAACAGAAAAAGTGGTGTTACGCCCGAGGATTGTAAAATAATACTGAAAGTATATGAGGAGAACCGTGCCAGAAATTAACATAATAATGGGGCCACCTGGCACCGGGAAAACGGAGAATTTACTTCGGATCGTGGACCGGGAACTAAAAGAGGGCACATCCCCCAACAGAATTGCTTTTGTCAGCTTTACAAATAAAGCGACCGACGAGGCACGTGATAGGGCAAAGACTAAATTTAATTTAACTGATAATGATTTTCCTTACTTCAGTACACTTCATGCTTTTGGTAAAAGACAGCTTGGATTTACTAAATCAGAAGTAATGGACAAAAATGATTACAGGGAATTTGCTGATAATTATGGTGTGGAACTAAAAACAGTTAGCATGGATTGGGATGGAAATGGAGTTTTCACCACGGACAATAAATACTTAAAGGATATAAATAAATCAAGAATGCAAAGGCTGGAACTTCAGGATTACTATAACAAAGCTAATTTAGAATATCCCTGGAATGAATTAATATGGGCCTATAGGTCACTGGAAGAATATAAATACGAATCAGGAAAATGTGATTTCACTGACATGCTATCACAATATGTAGAATTTGGTCCTACACCCCCTCTTGATGTTGTCATTGTGGATGAAGCGCAGGATCTTACCAGATTACAGTGGGACATGTGCGAAAAGATGTGGAAGAACGCCAAAAGGGTTTACATAAGCGGTGATGATGACCAGGCAATCTTTAGATGGGCCGGCGCTGACGTTGAACATCTTATAAACATGAAAGGCAACCAAAGTGTTTTAAAGCAGTCACACAGATGTCCGGCAAAGGTTCACAGGATAGCGCAGGAGATAGTAACAAGAATCAGGGAAAGAAGAGAGAAGGAATGGAATCCACGGAATGAAGATGGGGATCTACAATTTCATGCTTATCCCGGAAGCGTGGATGTGGGCGAAGGAAACTGGCTTCTATTGGCTTCATGTAAATACATGTTAAAGGATTTTGAAGAAGAATTGCGTTACAGAGGACTTCCATACACTAAGTACGGGGAGCCCCCTGTCAGCAAGAGCCTGCTCAGGGGAATAGATTCCTGGGGAAGGCTAAATGATTTTGAGGATATATCATATAATGATGTTGCTTCAGTTTACTCAAACTTAAAAAGTGGCATTGGAGTGGCAAGAGGATTTAAAAATCTTAAGACACTGGAGGAAGGAAAATCTTACAACGCGGAAGAACTGGTAATGCACCACGGACTTCTTAGTGCAGGAGATCCTTGGGACATTGCCTTTAACATAGGGGATCAGGACAAGTCATACATAATGTCCATGGAAAAGCACGGTGGTTTAAGGGCCGATGCAAAAATAAATTTGAGCACCATTCACATGGCTAAGGGTGGAGAGTGTGATAATGTTGCGCTCATGACAGACTTATCAAGGGCCAATAGAGACGAAATGGAAATTAATTCCGACGACACAAACAGAGCCTTCTATGTGGCCGTGACACGAGCCAAAAAATCACTGCATATAGTTCGATCAGAATATGGGGGATTTATACTATGACTACTATGACTAAAGAAGAAATACTGAAGAAAGCTTCTGAATTAATTAGCAGCAAAAGACAGAGTACCCACGGTGACTGCTTTAAAAATCATTCACAAATAGCTGATTTATGGAGTGTTTTCCTTGATGACAAACTAAAGACAATGAAGGAAATAACGCCAGGTGACGTGGCTGTAATGATGTGCTTGCTTAAGATTTCGCGCTCCACCATGGGCGATTTTAACCTGGATGATTTTGTTGATGGTGCGGCATACATGGCGATAGCAGGAGAAATGAACAATGGATCTATTTAACCGGGACGAAATAAAATCAGAGTGGGTTCATCCTACCGAGTTTCCTTCAATGAAGGGAAAGAAGGTAGTGGCAGTTGACCTGGAAACATGTGACACAGACCTAAAGAAAATGGGCCCAGGATGGCCAAGACAGGTTGGAAAGGTCATAGGCATTGCCGTATCCAGTGGTGATTTCACTGCGTACTACCCAATTGCCCACGATGGTGGTGGAAATATGGACAGGAAGCCTGTCCTTAAATACGTAAAAGAAATATGCGAAGATGAATCCATTCAGAAAGTATTCCACAATGCTCAGTATGATATTGGATGGCTTAGCGTTTTAGGAATTGAAGTAAAGGGATACATACATGACACCATGATTGCAGCGGCGCTGCTTGATGAAAACAGGTTTTCATACGCTTTAAACAGCATCGTCAGTGAATTTTTAGGTGAGTACAAGGACGAGAAAGTTCTTAAGGCTAAGGCTGAAGAGCTGGGTGTGGACCCCAAGGCAGAGATGTTCAAAATGCCTGCTGAATTTGTTGGCGAGTACGCGGAAGCTGACGCTAAATTAACATGGCGTCTTCATGAACGGTTGATAACGGAAATAGAAAAAGAGGAACTTGACCGCGTCTATGATGTGGAGTGCCGTTTAATCCGTGTTATATTTAACATGACCAAGCGTGGCGTGCGAGTGGACATGGATAAGGCTTTTGGGCTTAAAAGAAAATTACTTAACAAGGAAAAACAATACTTAAAAAGAATAAGGGATCTTACAGGATTAAATGTGCAGGTGTGGGCCGCACGTTCCGTTGCCGCAGCTTTTGACAGCGCTAACCTGGAATATCCCCATACTGAACTGGGCGCTCCTAGTTTTACACAAACATTTCTTGAAACACATTCTCATGAATTGCCAAGAATGATTACCAAAGCAAGAGTCTTGAATAAATTACAGGGAACTTTTATTGACGGTATTGCAAGATATATTCATAACGGAAGACTTCACGCGCACATAAATCAAATAAGGGGAGATGCGGGAGGATTTGTGGGTGGAACCGTAACAGGAAGATTTTCCATGTACGCCCCCAATTTGCAGCAAATGCCCATAAGAAATGAATTTGGATCGGAACTTAGAAAGATATTCATTCCGGAGGAAGGGGAGGACTGGCTGTCAGCTGACTATTCCCAGCAGGAGCCACGAATTCTTACCCATTTCGCAATTTTAAACAAGAACGCAGGAGCGGAAGACGTTAAATCAGCTTTTGTCAAAGGACTTGATTTTCACAAACAGACCGCTGAAATGGCTGGTATACCCAGGAGATTGGCCAAGACGATTGGACTTGGAGTTATGTACGGAATGGGTTATAAAAAACTGGCGGTTGATTTGGACATAAGTCCCAAGGAAGCCAAGGAAATGCTTACCCAATTTAGGGAGAAGGTTCCTTTCATGCAGGGAATGCTCGAGGCGGTTATGCTCAGAGCAAATAAGATAGGGTCAATAAGAACTTACCTTGGAAGAAGATGCAGGTTTGATTTATGGGAACCTAACTGGTTTGAAGTTGATCCTGTCACCAAACAGCCAGTGTTTCACAAAGCCCTTACGCATACCGCAGCTGCCATTAAGTGGGGCGGCGCGATTAAAAGAGCAGGAACTTACAAGGCGTTGAACAGGTTAATTCAGGGAACCGCTGCCGATCAAACTAAAAAGGCCATGGTTGATGTATATGAAAAACTGGGAGTTATCCCCTTGATTCAAGTTCATGATGAGTTGAATTGCAGCGTAAAATCTGATATAATGGCGAAAGAGATAAAAGATATAATGGAAAATTGCATAAAGATGGAAGTTCCCACCAAGGTGGAGTATAAAACTAAAAACAATTGGGGTGACGCAAAATGAAAAAGCCAGGATACAGGGATCA
>Ga0114898_1001952_pt1 | contig 11372 bp, 8 predicted proteins | sample Malvired_Geostar_FD_83496 | JGI IMG/M metagenome (GOLD analysis project Ga0114898, IMG submission 83496) | Marine viral communities from the Global Malaspina Expedition - Malaspina viral metaG DeepMed_Geostar | ecosystem: Environmental > Aquatic > Marine > Oceanic | place: Mediterranean Sea... | reverse complement strand
AGGCTGGCGGCGGTGTCTTGCCAGAACAGGTAGTCGCCGCTGCGTTTGTCCGGTGTGAAGGCGAGACGCTCCACAGCGCTGGACATCTGCGTGAAGCTGGGCAGGAGCTTGTCGTTGGGGTTGGTTTGCAGGCGCTGCGCGGAGCTGGCCAGATAGACCAACAGCAGGACCGTGAACGGCAGGAGGATCAGCAGTGCCCTGCCGGTGCGTCCGGGGACACGGTTGATCAGGCGCATGGGAAGACCCCGCGCTCGTTCGGTGGCATGTGCCGTGGGTCGGTCGTCTGTTCGAATCCGAGCGGGGGCATAAACGGACCTCCAGTGAGTGGACATGGCGATAGGAGCTGCGTGTCGAACGCCGTCTCCCGGGCTTTTGTCCCGCCGTGTAACCTCACTGGAGGTCGCCAACTCTCGGACCAGCCGCTCGCGATGCGAGCCGGAACCCTAGTCGGCTATTTCTGAATGTTCTCGTCCCTGAGCCGCAGCTTCCTGGGCATAGAGGGTTTAGCAAGAGCGGTGCCAACCGGGTAGAGGGTGTAACGGCGGGCTTTGATCGACGCTTGCCTGCGTTGGCGTGCGCCCTGATGGTGCGCGCTAGGGGATCGATGCCTCCTAACGGACCGCGAATGGCGTTGGGGTCGGCGGTGGCAGGGCAGCCTCCGGTCGCTGGCCGGTAGCACCGTGCCGTACAGCTTGGAAACCACTCGAATTTTTTCGCCAATCGACAGACCATAGATCGCCGATACCACCGCAACGCCTCTACCGGCGTTGCCAATCGAAAGAGGAACAGCATGGAAAACAAGGTCGTATTCATCACTGGCGCTACGTCTGGGTTCGGGCGTGCCACGGCGCGTCGTTTCGCACAGGCGGGCTGGTCGCTGGTATTGACGGGTCGGCGCTCCGAGCGTCTGGAGGCGCTGAAGGCCGAGCTGGGCGACAAGGTGCCGGTACACATCGCCACGCTCGATGTGCGCAAGGCGCAAGCCGTGAAAGAGGTGGTCGCCAATCTGCCCGAGGGCTTCCGTTCGGTGACCTGCCTGGTCAATAACGCAGGCCTGGCGCTGGCGCCGGAGCCTTCGCAAAAGACCGACCTGAACGACTGGCACACCATGATCGACACCAATATCACGGGTCTGGTCAATGTCACCCACGCCTTGCTGCCAACGCTGATCGAAACCGGCAAGGGCGCCAGCATCGTCAACATCGGTTCGGTTGCGGGCCAGTGGCCGTATCCGGGCAGCCACGTCTACGGGGCCAGCAAGGCCTTCGTTCAGCAGTTCAGCTACAACCTTCGCTGCGACCTGATCGCGACCGGCGTGCGAGTCACTGACATCGCGCCAGGCATGGCCGAGACCGAGTTCACACTGGTTCGTACCAAGGGCAACCAGGCGGCGTCCGATGCGCTCTACAGCACCACCACGCCGTTGACGGCCGAGGACATTGCCGAACAGATCTTCTACGTCGCCACCTTGCCGGCGCATATCAATATCAATCGGCTGGAAATCATGCCCTCGCGTCAGGCCTGGTCGGGCTTCGCGGTCGATCGCGACAAGTAGGCATACGCCGGATCGGCATCGGCGCAACGATGGCCTGCCAGGTTGCACGGTGGCGTTCATCCTGCTCGGGATGACGCTGCCTGGCTTGGACGATCCGCTGCAAGCGACGCGGGGCCAGCTTCAGACGGTCGGTACGGCGGCGGTAATCGATCAGTGTCGACGAGGCGGACTGGACAGGGCGGGTACGCCGGAAGTAGCGGAGGGTCGGCAAGACGCCGTGGCTTGAATGGCGTTCCGAGCAGGCGCTGCGTCCGCTGGGGACGTCAGCAGCCCGGTAATTGAATAGATGCTTAGTTCACCGCATCTTTCAGCGATTTGCCCGGCTTGAAGCCCGGCAGCTTGGCTGCGGAGATCTTGATCGTCGCGCCGGTCTGGGGATTGCGGCCGTCACGAGCGGCACGCTCTTTGACGGCAAAGGTGCCAAAGCCTACCAGCGTTACGCTGTCGCCGTTCTGCAGGGTGTTGGTCACGCTTTCGGTAAAGGCATCCAGCACACGGGTGGCAGTGCTCTTCGGGACGTCGGCGGAGGCTGCGATAGCTTCAATCAACTCGGCTTTATTCACGGATGTGGCTCCAGATTGGGTTGGGTGGTCAGTATAAGCAGCGTCTCGCTCTATCGCCTGCGGCAAATTTCCACTTTTGTAAAAAAACGCTGTCGCGGGCCGACAAAATCGCTCGTTTCAGCTGATCCGGACGCTTTTGTCTGGACAGTCGCGCTTCGGCATCGGTTCATTGGCCGCCCGACCACCGGCAGCACGGGCGACGACGCGACGCCTGCCTTCGGGGCGCGTGGTGGGCGGAGCGCTGAACCGGGTGCTCCGCGAGCCCACCGATGCCATGCTAGGCACCGAATACGCCTTTTTCCGAGTCCACATGAACAAGACCCTCGTTCACACATCGATCATCGACAGGCTGCAAGCCGATCTGCTGATCGCCAGGGATGCGTTGAAGGCATCCCATGAGGCCGCGACGCATGCCGAGAGCAAGGCGGAGAACAAATACGATACCCGGGGGCTGGAGGCCGCCTACCTGGCCGACGGCCAGCGGCGCCGGCTGCATGAGATCGAGCAGGCCCTGTCCAGCTACCGCAACTTTCCAGTGCGCACCCCGGACCCTGAATCCATCAAGCTCGGGGCTCTGGTCGTTCTGGAAACGGCCGGCGAGCGCCGCTGGGTTTTTCTGGGGCCCGATGCGGCAGGATTGCAGCTGCTCGTCGAGGGCGCGCAGGTGCTGGTGATATCGCCGCGCTCTCCCTTGGGGCAAGCGCTGCTTGGCCGCAGTGCCGGCGAGGAGGTAGACGTCCAGGTGGGTGACCGTCGGCAGCGTTACGAGGTGGTGGCGGTCTACTAGCGAGCCGAAACCTGCGAACCGCGGGTCGCGCCGAAGCGATTGGGCCCGGCTAGCCGAACGCGGGCTGAACGTGCGCGCGTGCGGTCGGCCGTCGGTCATCCGATGGTCATCAGGCTCGCGTTGCCGCCTGCCGCGGCTGTGTTGATGCTCAGTGCGCGTTCAATCAACAGCCGCTCCAGGGGAATGTCGGTTTCGCCTCGTGCCAGCCCTTGTACGGCAACGATGGGGCCGCTGCGTTGCGACAGGCGCAGGCTGACCTCACGCAGTCGGTCGGGATCGCCATGGTGCAACACCGCATCGAAGTGCACCTGGTCGCCGGTCCAGTCCGTGACGCGCGAAATGCGGGCCTGCACCGCCTGGGGAAGCTGGGCGATCAATGGATTGCCGGGCGATGCGTCCGGCACCACGGCTTCGCTGCCCACGGCCAGCACCGCAGCGAGCTGGATCAGCAGATCCTGTTCGGTCTCCGCCAGGCACAGCACGGCATCGCGCGCAAGCAGGCTGTAACTGTTGCGCTCGCCGGTGGGGCCGTTGAGCAGCCGTGTTGTGCCGCTCTGCGACTGCTCGGCATAACGCTCGCAAAGGGTCGCCAGCTCGCTCCGGCCGTTCTCATGCGCCCACTGCCTGAAGGCGCTCGCCGCGTTGGCCTGTTCGGCGGACTGGCGCACCTCCGGCACGGTTTGCGAGCCACCGAAATCCAGCGCGCGTAGCAGTGCATCGTATGGCCGCTCCGATAGCAAACGGTACAGGTATAGCGGGCCGCCAGCCTTGGGGCCGGTACCGGAAAGTCCTTCGCCTCCGAACGGTTGTACCCCGACCACCGCGCCGACGATGTTGCGATTGACGTAGAGATTGCCCACCTTTGCACGGTCGATGACCAGGCTGATGGTTTCGTCGATGCGGGTATGCACGCCCAGCGTCAAGCCGTAGCCAGCGGCGTTGATCCGATCCAGCAGGGCGTCCAGGTCGGCGCGACGATAGCGCAGCACGTGCAACACCGGGCCGAAGATTTCCTGTTGCAACTCCTCGAGCTGCGCCAGTTCGATCAGCGTGGGCATCACGTAGGTGCCGTGGGCACATTCGTGCTCATCGACGCGGGCCATCTGGTGCACCCGGCGGCCCCTGTCGCGCATGGCCTGCAGGTGTCGTTCAATAGCGTCTCGGGCCTCGGCGTCGATAACCGGCCCGACGTCCACCGCCAGCCGCTGCGGATTGCCCATGTGGGCCTCGGCCATCGCCCCCTTGAGCATCTCGATGACCCGTTCGGCAACGTCCTGCTGTACGCAGAGCACGCGCAACGCCGAGCAGCGCTGGCCGGCGCTGTCGAACGCAGAGTTCATCACGTCCATGACCACCTGTTCGGTCAGTGCCGAGGAATCGACGATCATCGCGTTCTGCCCACCGGTTTCGGCAATCAGCGGGATGCTCCGGCCACGGCTGTCCAACCGCCCGGCGATGCTGCGCTGGAGGATTGCGGCGACCGCGGTGGAGCCGGTGAACATCACGCCGCGAACGCGTTCGTCGCTGACCAGCCGGGCGCCGACGGTTTCGCCGCGTCCGGGAAGCAGTTGCAGAACGCCTCGGGGAATACCCGCTTCGTGCAGGATCTGCACGCCCAGGGCGGCAATCAGTGGGGTCTGTTCAGCCGGCTTGGCCAGCACTGTATTGCCGGCGCCCAGCGCGGCGCAGATCTGGCCGGTGAAAATCGCCAAGGGGAAATTCCAGGGACTGATGCACACCACCGGGCCGACCGGACGATGGGTGTCGTTATCGAAGTTATCGCGCACCTGAGCACCATAGAAGCGCAGGAAATCCACCGCTTCGCGGACCTCGGCGATGGCGTTGACGTACGATTTGCCCGCTTCACGGATCAACACACCCATCAACTGCGGCATCCGCTGCTCCATCAGCTCGGCGGCCCGGAGCAGCGCCGCCGCGCGTACTTCCGGTGCGGTGGCTTGCCAGGCGGGGGCGTTGTCCTGCGCGCAACGCAAGGCATTGTCGACATCCTCGTCGCTGGCGTGCTGCACCTGACCGACCCGGTCCCGATGGTCGGCCGGGTTGAGCAACGGCTCGAACGGCATCGTCGAAACCGCCGCGCAACCGAGCAGCGGCGATGCGCTAAGACGCTGATGTGTGCCGGCCAGCAAGGCGGACGAGAGCGAGGCCAGGCGCTGCTCGTTGGAAAGGTCGAGCCCGCACGCGTTCGGACGGGTGTCGCCGTAAAGCTGCCGGGGCAGCGGAATCTTCGGATGAGGCAGCCCAAGCGTGCCTGGCTCGGCGAGCATCCGCTCGACGGTCACCACCGGATCGGCCACCAGCTCATCGAGCGAAAGGGACCTGTCGGCGATGCGGTTGACGAAGGACGTGTTGGCGCCATTTTCCAGCAGACGCCGTACCAGGTAGGCCAGCAGTGTTTCGTGACTGCCCACCGGCGCATAGATCCGGCAGGGGCGGTTGAGGCGCTCGTCGCCCTTACCGACGACCTGCTCGTAAAGTGGCTCGCCCATGCCATGCAGGCACTGGAATTCATACTGGCCGGGGTAATAGTTCTGGCCAGCGAGGTGATATACGGCGGCCAGTGTGTGGGCGTTGTGAGTGGCGAATTGCGGGTAGATCGCCTCCGGCGCCGCGAGCAGCTTGCGGGCACAGGCAATGAACGATACGTCGGTATACGCCTTGCGGGTATAGACCGGGTAACCCTCCAGGCCGTTGACCTGCGCCAGCTTGATTTCGCTGTCCCAGTAGGCGCCCTTGACCAGGCGGATCATCAGCCGGTGACGGCTGCGTTTGGCCAGGTCGATCAGGTAATCCACCACGTAGGGGCAACGTTTCTGATAAGCCTGGATAACGAACCCGATACCGTTCCATTCGTCCAGCGAGGGTTCGAGGCAGAGGCGTTCGAGCAGGTCCAGCGACAGCTCGAGGCGGTCGGCCTCTTCGGCATCGATATTGATGCCGATGTCGTAGCGTCGTGCCAGTTGGGTCAGCGACAGTAAGGTGGGGTACAACTCGTCCATCACCCGTTCGTATTGTGCACGGCTGTAGCGTGGATGCAGCGCAGACAGCTTGATCGAGATGCCCGGTCCCTCGTAGATGCCACGACCGCGCGAAGCCATGCCAATGGCGTGGATCGCCTGCTCGTACGACGCCAGGTAGCGGCGTGCATCGCTGGCGGTCAGGGCCGCCTCGCCGAGCATGTCGTAGGAATAACGAAAGCCCTTGGCTTCCATGGCCTGCGCATTGGCTAACGCTTCATGGATGGTTTCCCCGGTGACGAACTGCTCGCCCATCAGTCGCATGGCCATGTCCACGCCTTTGCGAACCAGTGGCTCGCCGCCCTTGCCGATCAGGCGGTTGAGCGAGGAGGAGAGATTCGATTCGTTATGCGTGGCCACCAGCCGACCCGTGAGCATCAGGCCCCAGGTCGCCGCGTTGACGAACACCGATTGGCTGTTGCCCAGGTGCTGTTGCCAGTTGCCGGTACTGATCTTGTCGCGGATCAGCGCATCGCGAGTGCCGGTATCCGGTACCCTGAGCAGGGCTTCGGCCAGGCACATCAGTGCCACGCCTTCCTGTGACGACAGGGAAAACTCCTGCAACAACCCCTGGACCAAGCCTTGCCGCCCCCCCGCGCTTTTCTGGTTGCGCAGCTTCTCGGCAAGGCGCAGGGCCAGTCGGTGCGTGGCCTCGGCCTTGTCCGGCGGCAGCCGCGCCTGTTCCAGCACTACCGGCACGGCCTCCGGTTCGGGGCGGCGGTAGGCGGCGGTGATCGCGGCGCGCAGGACCGACTGCGGCAGTACGCTCTCGGCAAACTCCAGAAATGGCTGCGGCTCGGGCGTGATATCGATGCTGACGTGATCGGCCCTGTCATCCGCGGCCTCGCCAATGCCCACGGCCGCGCCGCTTTCCAGCTGGTCGAGATAATGCAGCAACGCCTGTCTGACCACCCATTGCGGCGTGCGGTCGATCTGGCGGGCCGCCGCCTCGAGTCGATCGCGGGCTGCCTGGTCAAGCCTGATACCGAGCGTGGTGGTCATCATGTCGATTACCCTCCGTGAAGCGATAGGGCGTCAGTCGTTTCGATACAGTCGTTGCGCCCCGGAGCCAGAGCGGATCGGGATATCGAGCCTGTCTGACATCAGCGTAGACCTTCAGGGTGCCGGAGTCGGCCCCAGCGATGATCAGCAAAACCCCGATACAGGTCGTACCCCTCGTTGCCGGGCTGTTTCAGCCAGTGATGGCTACTCTTCAACCAAGGCCTGAGGACAGGGTCGGGGGTTTGCAGGAGCGCAAGGCCGGTGCCGACGTGGATTCGCCCGCACGGGGCTCCGTTCCGATTGAAGGCGTGGAGGCGAAGAACATGAAGATCGAGCGATTCGAAGACCTCATCGACTGGACCCGCGACACTCACCGAGAACTGTCCAGATGCCTGCGGCGCAGTGCGCTGCGGCACGAAGAACAGCGTGCGCAGTGGTTGCTGGCATACCTTGCCGATCACGAAAAGGCGCTGACCAGCACCATAGAACGGGTGGAGCGCCATGCCGACCCGAAAGCCCTGCATACCTGGGTCTACGACTACGTGGCACGCAACCCGGTGATTCGCAGCCAGCCGTGCGCGATGCCGTACGCCACCATGAGCGTCGAGGAGATCTCCCGTGAACTGTTCACCATTCACAATCAGGTGATGGACCTGTACCGCTCCCTGGCTCGACGGGCCGAGATAGACGGTGCGCGCGAACTGGCCAGTGACCTGCTGGCGCTCGAATCGCACGAGACGATGCGCCTGGCGGTGCAGTTCAACCGGGTGAACGAGGTCTGACGCGATCGGGCTGCGCCGTGCCTTGCTGCGGTACGAAGCCTGGCAGCACCCTCGACGCGGCCGCGCCCGCCGCTCGGGTCATCCCGATCACCCGGGCTCAGTGCTTTTCCGGCTCTGGTACGTCTGACTCGCTGACATCCTTCTGGTCAATCTTGTCCTGTGCTTCGCGCTCGTCGGAGGTGTCGCCTGGCAGGCTCTGCTGCTCGCCGTCAGGGTCGTATTGTAGTTCGACCAACACGGGAAAATGATCAGAGCCGAACTGCGGCAATCGCTGGATGCTCACCAGTTGGAAATGGTGACTGTGAAACAGGTGGTCAAGCGGCCAGCGTAGAAACCAGTGCCGGGCATGGAAACTGTTGACCATGCATCGACCGACCCGAGGATCGAGCAACCCGCTGATCTTGCGGAACAGGCGAGTGTTGGCCGACCAGGCCACGTCATTGAGGTCGCCGGTCACGATGATCGGCGTGTCGGGCTCGTCGTCCTGAACGCTTTTGGCCACCAGCAGCAGCTCGATATCGCGCTCGGTGGATTCGTCGTTCTCGGTCGGACTCGGCGGCGCCGGATGCAGGAAATGCATGCGGATCGCCACTCGCTCGCTCAGCCGGACCCGTGCGTGCATCGAAGGCACATCCTCTTCGACGAGAAAACAGGTTTCGGCGTTTTCCAGCGGCAATCGGGACCAGACGTGCATGCCGTAGAGATTATCCAGCGGACACCGGATGCAGTGCGGGTAGTGCGCCGTCAGCTCCTCCAGTTGCGCCTCCCACCAGGCATCGGTTTCCAGTGTCACCAGCACATCGGGCCGATGCTCGCGGACGAGGGCCTTGAGCGCGTCGGCCCTGCGGTTCGGTGTCAGCACATTGGCCGCCATGACGCGAATACGAGGGCGGTCGCGGCTGGTATCGGCGGACTTCACTTCGGGCCGCCACAGGCGGGTATAGGGGATGATCCACCAGGCCTGATAGGCGAGGCAGCCGACCGCGATCAGGGAAATCAGGATCTGCAGCGGTTCGGAGTAAGACAGTAGCAACGCCTGCGCCAACAACAGTGCCAGGGCGAACGCGCATAGCTGCAAGCGAGGAAAATCCAGCCCACGCACCCACCAGGCCGGATTCTTCCAGAGTGGCAACACAGTCAAGACGACGAGCAAGCCAGTTGCTGCCAGCAAGATCCCTTCCATCATTTTTCCGATCCTCGGAGCGTTCGGCTCGACGTCGTGTCGACCTTTCCAATTACCTTGAAGACAGGCACACAGATTCGTCTCGCTGACCCATGATTGGTTCCGTTCGTCGGTGCCAGCCGAGACCGGAGCAGCGCAGCACATGGAAGAAAATCGAGCAAAAAAAAGCCTGGCGCAAGGTGGCCAGGCTTGGGTGAAGCGTTACGACGGTTACATCGGCTCGCCAATTGCCGAGCAGTTGTTCGGCGTATTGGCGTGCTTGATCAGCACCGGCAGTTGAGGTTGCTCGGCGCCGCCGGAAACGTCCAGCGCGAGAATGTAGTTGCCCCACCATGGGCCGGCAGCCCAGTAGGTGAGCGGCACACAGTTCTCACGTAGATAGCCGAGCAGGTTGTCCATCGCGACGATTGCGTCGGGGGCATAGTTCGGAACGCCCATCTCACCGATGAAGCCGCGCAGGTTGTTCGCTCGCAGCCAATCCACAAAAGGCTTGGCGCGATTGATCCCAAGGTCGGGCGCAAAGGTTTCGGTCTTGTCGATGTACAGGCCCGAGGTATCGCGGTCGAGGTACATATGGGCCTCGAAGATCAGCTTGTTGTCAGGGTCACGCATCCAGGGATCGGCGATCAGCTGCGTGTTCGATTGCGGCCAGTGCCATGCGCTGGAAAACCGATCGCCGGCAACGTAGATCCAGTTCGTCCTGTCGATCTTGCGGATCTCCTGCGCGGCGGCCAGGGCGGCGGCCGGCCAAAGCCCCTTGGTATTCGGCTCGTTCATCAGGCCATAACCGCTGAGCGCCGGATGGTTGCCGATCGCCAGTGCGATGCGCTTCCAGGTGTTGGCAAACGACTGGACGGATACGGTCTCGGAGCCGATCGGTTGCTTGTAGTAACGGTAGTAGTTATGCATGTCGAGCACGACCTTGACCCCGTGCTTATGCGCGAGATCGAGCGACTGGGTCAGCAGTGCCAGCTGTGCGGCGTCGAGTTCGGTATCGAGCTGCGGTTGTATGCGCTCCCACAGGAAAGGAAGGCGAACCAGCTTCAGGCCTTGTTCGGCGTACTTCTTGTAATACGACTCGGCCGGATAGATGTAGTTGGTGCCGTGCTTACCCGGCAGCACCGAAGGCCCGAACGCGGCGCCCGACAGCGCAACGCCAACCAGTTGCACCGGCTCGGTCGCAGGCGGCGTCAGCTCTGTTATCGGCGCCGAAGGGGTGTCTGGCAAGGTCGTCGCGGCATTGACCAGGCTCAGCTTGTTGGGATAGCCGACCAGGTTGCCATCGAGAACGGGTCCGTCCATGAACACGCTCAGCGCACCGCTGGCGGGCTTGACCGAGGTGATCGTGCGCACCTGGCCATCGGCGGTGCGAACCGTTGCGCCAACCACGAAAGCCGCCGCGTTCTGCTCGGTGGCGGCGACCGAAACACCCGCCGAGGCGCGCCAGGACCCATTCAGCCAGTAGGCGTTGGTGAACTTGTTGATCAGCGCGGCGTAGTGGGGCGTGGGGGCCGGGACCTCATCGGGTTCGTCGGGTGCGGTCGGCATGGTGCTGGCGACATTGCTGACGCTGAGGCGGTTGGGATAGCCGATCACGGCGCCGTCCAACACCGGCCCGTTCATGAAGACGGTCAACGCTCCGCTGGCGGGCTTGACCGATGTCACGGTCCGAATCTGGCCATCGGCGGTCCGCACCGAGGTGCCGACTCGGAACGCTGCAATATTCTGCGCGCTAGCGGCGACTGAAACGCCCGCCGAGGCGCGCCAGGAGCCGTTCAGCCAGTACGTGTTGGTGAACTTGTTGATCAGCGCCGAATAGGAGATTCCCGACGTGGCGATGTCACCAGCGGAAGCGGCCTGGACGGCGCTGCCGCTCGGCGAAAAACCCAGCAGTGCGGTCAAGGTGATTGCGAACAGGAGGCCTTTGCGGGCACTCGGAAAAAAAGCTGTGATTGGCATTGGCTCACCATGGCTGTGAACATCCGAAACGCGACCAGCGAAGCGTTCCGAAGAGGCGGCGGAAGTTATCGATAAGCGGCGTCGTTCGACGCGGGCAGTCCACGCACGGAAAAAACGACTTCAGGCGAAACGGGCAGGGGCAAGGCGATTCCCGTTTCGCTGGCGTCTTTATAATTTGTTTTATTGATAGATCAAATCGAAGTCGACCAAATACCGCCGCCAATAATACGTCGTTTAGCCTGATGGCCATCGTTTTGAGATTGCCTTGCCACCGACGCTGTTGCTGGAGGCCGCACAGGGCTTCATATGGATAAAATTATGGCGTCAGTTTTTTGAATGGTTGGCTGTGCGCGACGCGAAGCTGACCCCGAAGAAGCCGACAGACGGCAGCACTCCGGTTGAACTTTTCCGCCGCGCTTGTCGGCAGCGCGTGACGCCGATGCCTCATCGCTTTTGTAGGAGGCCCGCCCCGGGGCGAAGCTTTTGGGGGCACGCTCACCGCT